>WNFB01004335.1_pt1 | contig 12629 bp, 14 predicted proteins | sample 5400501 | NCBI WGS metagenome assembly WNFB01 (sample SAMN13153341, study PRJNA577476) | soil metagenome | isolation source: 200 cm saprolite under Douglas fir tree site 2 hole 1 | place: USA:California | collected 2015-04-18 | reverse complement strand
TTGGGACGAGTGTTTGTAGCTCCTACGGATGTTGAATTAAGTTATAAAAATGTTGTTCAGCCGGATGTCTTTGTTGTATTGAACGAGCATCTTGATCGAATGGCGGGTTCTCGTCTGATTGGTGCCCCCGATCTGGTTGTCGAGATTGCTTCTCCAAGTACGGCACGCCATGATTTGCGTGAGAAGCAAGATGCTTACGCTCGTGCAGGCGTCCCGGAGTATTGGATTGTAACCCCCGGTGAACAAGTGGTTGAGGTATTAGTTTTAGAAGATGGATTGTATAATTCGTTCGGTGTTTTTCGTGGCCGGGCGATGCTCCCTTCTCGGATAGTGCCAGACATGCCCATAAGAGTCGAGCAATTTTTTGCTTTTGCCTAGCTTGCCAGTTCCTCAAAGAGTTGTACCACCATTGCCAATGATTGCTTTTAACTTGCGACCCACCAATAAATTGCATATACTATAAGTAGCCCCTTTCCGGGGCATATGCGACGGGCAATTTGTCCCGTCGCATCGTCATTACAGTTAAGTTATAGGGGTACCCATATGGTTCAGGGGTATCAAATGGTTTGTTACGTTGTATGGAAGAATTGACACCAACGAGCATTAAATTGCTTGCGATTGATATTGATGGGACGCTGCTTAATCCCGAAGGGGAGATCACGGCTCGCACGCTGGCTGCTGTGCAGGCGGCTCAAGAGGCGGGGATTGTGGTTACCTTGGCAACGGCCAGGCGATATTTCAATACTGCCGAGATTGCCGACGAGCTGGGACTGGTAGGCCCGATTATTCTTTATGATGGGGCGATGATTGTGCGGCATCCTGATGCGAAGGTTGTATACAGCCGCCCGTTGCGGGCTGACATTGCGCAGGAGGCAGTGGAATTATTGGTGCGCCACGGTATTCAGCCGGTGGTTCATCCTGATGGAGGGTTTGGTGGGGGATTGGAGGAGGAGATATGGACGGGTGCGGCTGAACTCGATAATCTGTGGATCGATGCGTACTTTGCCGCCTATGCTGAGCGGATGCGCCGTATGCCGTATGCCAACCTGTGTATTGGTCATCCCGATCCGCTGCGGGTGGTGGCTTTCGCGGGGGAAGAGGCGGTACAGGGGTTGATACCCGAAGTTTCCGCGCTCGACTGTTCCTGGACGAATATGAAGCGCGGCAGCTTCCATACCGCCGAACTGGTGGTGATGGATAGAGGTTGCTCGAAGGCCAGCGGGACGGCGGCCCTGGCACAGTCACTGCATATTCCTCTACAAGAGGTGATGGCTCTGGGCGACAACAACAACGATGTCGAGATGCTCCGGTCAGTTGGCTGGGGTGTGGCAATGGGACAGGCCCCGGATAACGTCAAAGCGGCTGCCAATGTCGTGACCGCCAACAATTGGGAGGATGGAGCGGCACAGGCTATTGAGCGTTACGCCCTGCGCTGTGCCGCGCAGGCGGCTTCAAATTCTCTTAAGCGCACAACTTGCCTGTGATTGGGAGAGGCCTGCCAGCGTTTCGCCTGTACCAGGCTCAGGGCATCTTGCGCGTGCATTCCACTATACACCAGTACGGCACAGGTCAACAGGACGCTGCGGCCTACGCCGTGCTCACAATGGATGAGGACACGGCCTCCCTGTGCGATACGTTCGTGTACCCAGGAGGCACCTTGCTGCAATTGCTCAACGGTGAGCGGGTATGTATCGGGGGTGGGCAGGTGGAGCAATTCGATATGCTCTTTGGCCATAGCCTGAGCATCATCACAGTATTCTGAGCGGGTATCCACGACATGGGTCAATCCCACACGCTTCAGGGAATGGATATCTGTGGGGCGCACGCGACCACCGACAGCCAGTTGGTCTGTGACCCAGCTCATGTTGAGCTTGTCCGGCAGGGGAATACCCAGGGCTAAGGCCAGGTGTTCCGATTTTGAGTTTTCAGGAAAGAGGCGCACAGCGATGCGCGTCCATATGCGATAGATTATACGCACCAGTCCCGTAAAAACCCAGCGCACACTTGAAAAGCGTATATGCGGCGGTTGTTCTTGGGGCGCAGGAGGAGTTTCTTGCGGTACTTCTACTTTTGGCGGCGTAATAGTTGGGTCAGGCGACATGTTGGAATATCCTTATCTATCAGGTTTTGCTTGAAACTGCCAATGGAGGTAAATTAGAGTCAACATCTTCACCACTTGCAGCAGCCAGTCCATCTCTCTGCATTACTCGCTTTAACGAGGTAATTGCACACTCTATCATACTATCATCTGGTTCGCGAGTCGTCAAACCCTGCAAGGCGAGTCCTGGGGCGAGTAACCATTTGACTATACGATATCGGTAGTTGGCCGCGCCTAAACGCATCAGTTCGTAGGAGATGCCTGCTACAACGGGTACCAGGACGATGCGCGAGATGACTTTGATTAATAACGATGGCGAACCGACAAAGGCGAAGACAAAGATGGAGACGACCATGACGATGAGCAGAAAACCTGTGCCACAACGGGTATGGACGCGCGAGGCACGGCGCACGTGGGGAATATCCAGGGGATCGTCCTGTTCCATAGCGTTGATGGCTTTGTGTTCGGCCCCGTGGTAGCCAAAGACGCGCTGAATGTCTGGTATGCGACCTATCAGGTAGAGATAGCCAACGAGCAATAGCAGGCGAACGGCACCTTCTACCACGAGGTTGAGCCAGCCATCACCGACCTGGTTATGCAGCAGGTTGGCGATCAGGTTGGCGATAAAGAGCGGCCCCAGGAAGAAGACGAGGATGGCAAAGCCCAGGGAGATTAATAGGGTGATGGCCAATGCCACGCCGCCAATTTGTGGCGGGGGCTCCAGTATCTCCTGGCCCACTTGTGCGGAGCCATCGGCTCCGTAGTTGGCGGATGAGGTGGTGGTATCTGTAGCGGGAGGTTGTGATGTGGCGACAGGAGCATCGGGATCGAGTGCGCCGGTGGCGACGTTGGCGGAGAAGGTCATCAGGCGAGTACCAAGGACGAGCATTTCCCACAGGAGCAGGAGGCCGCGCAGGAATGGGAGGCGGAAGAGGCGGTTTTGATAGAGCCGTGGGCTGAGTGCCTCTTCGTGGAGGTAGATGCTGTGATCTGGTCGTCGTATGGCGACGGCTACGGATGTGCGTCCTCGCATCATGACGCCTTCCATGACGGCCTGGCCGCCGTAGTAGAATTTTGCCAATTTATATCTCCTGGTCTTTTTTATTTGTTCGTCGGGTGAAGCGATGTCGCAAACCCTGGGGGGTGCGCAGGCGAGAGAGGCGGTTTACGACCGGGCTTTTCAAAAAAGTGACGCGGGACATGCGCGGCAGGCGACGGCGTAATGCGCGCAGACGCGCTTCAGAAGAGCGCAGGGTTCTGGACATCAGATGCCGGCGTTTGCGCAATTGTCCGGTTTGCCATACTCCCGGCTGGATGGCCGGAGGCAGGTAGTTCAGTATACAGTTTGCTATATCGAATGATGCATGGGAACGACTCAAGTGCCTGGCATTTTCCCGTTGTCGGCGCAGTGTTGCTGAGCCGGGCTTGACGAGCCGCCGCAACCCATCCACCAGCTCGATTGAATCGTGCGCCAGGATGCCTACGTCGTTTTTCAGCACATAGTCTACATTGCCCTCTTCCTGTCCCGGTACGTAGCCGCTGAGAATGATGGGCAGCTCGCAGACCAGGGCTTCACTGATGGTTCCTGGTCCGGCCTTGGTGACGATGACGTCGGAGGCACGCATCAACTCTGGCATGTTCTGTACAAAGCCAAAGACTTTGGCCGACACATGCAAGTTTTTTTTGGTACGTTGCAGATGGGCGTAGAGCCGCCGGTTGCGACCGGTAATTATCAGCAATTGAACGGGAAGATGGGCACGCGAGATGGCGCGGACGGCATCCTGCAAACCACCGGCTCCGTCACCTCCACCTACCAACAAGACCACGGGCAAGCCCACTTGCAGTTCAAATTTACGCTGCAGTTCCTGTTTGCTTTCGGTCGGTCGCGTAAATTTGGGGTCAATGGGCATCCCCAGCACATGCACACGTTTGGGGTCTAGCCCGCGTGATAGATATACTTGTTTGGCCTGTTCGGTTGGCACGATGTAGCCATCGGCTCCGGGAGCAAACCAGGAATAGTGCAGGCTGACAAGATCGGTGACGACGGTGAGGAAGGGGATGGGCAAGCCCAGGTCTTGTAGGGCGCGGATGGTGACGTGATTGAGCATGGGGTGTATGGAGACGATCACATCGGGTTGTACGCCGGTAAATAGGCGCAGTAGCCCATTATGAATGAGCGGAGTGGCAACGTTCTGTACTGCTGTAACACTTCGCTCTTCATTGCTCATGTGAAAGACGCGCCCATAGATTTTCGGGTTGTAGCGGATGGCTGGGCCGTAGAGCTTGACGGCTTCACGCAACGGGAAACGGCTGTACTCTTCAAAGACATCGACGATTTCGATGCGATAGGTAGGGAGTGCCTGTGCTGGAGATGCTGTGTCTATATCTCCCGTACTGTTTTGCTGACGTGCATGCCACTCTTCCTGTTCTTTCTGGGAGAGCAAGACAATGGCATTGCGAATGGCATTTGCCGCGCTGCGATGTCCGGCCCCAGTGTCAGCAATGAGGAAAAGTATGGTTCGTTGGGATGTGTTATCCAAGCGACTCACCTCATGCACATAAAAATAATGCTAGCAAAGTTTTTGTTATGGCGGACATTGCTGCCGCGGCGGCAATGTCCGCCATAACAAAAACTTTGCTTCTATTGATTTATTGCTCTTCCTGCAAGTTGAAGCGTTTGCGGAAACGCTCTACCCGCCCTGCTGCATCAAGGATGCGCTGTTGACCGGTGAAGAATGGATGACATTTTGAGCAGACATCTACCTTGAGTACCGGCTTGATGCTCAATGTTTTGAAGCTATTTCCACAGGCGCAACTGACTGTGGATTCAATATAATTTGGATGGATTCCTTTTTTCATGACGACTCCCGCGAGATTTCTATCTAGAGTTGGTTTTTAGCTGCGAGCATGATTGTACATTGGTGGCACCCTTGCGTCAAGATACCCGCTACTTCACAATATGCATCGTATTTGCCATATTCTACCATAGATAACACCTGAGAGTATACATTTATGCCCGAATTTCTCAGGATGGGGGAAAAGTCATCCTTGCTGGTGCCACTAGCATTTCTACAGTTCGAGTAAGGGGAAGGCGCGATGCGCTCGTGGGGGTACCAGGAAATTTTGGCGGCGGGTGGCTGTAATAAAGCGTTCCAGGCCGTTGTCATCATCATCTACATTGTATTGCTGGACAAGGTCAAGTGCGGCGGCGTTGGTGCGCATGGCGGTGAAGAAGTCGGCGGTGGGTACGAAGATGGTGGACGAGGCGATCAACCACCGCCGACTGCTGTGTGCTAGCGACCACATCGGCAGCCAGGGTACTGAGCAAGAGCAGCAGGACGATTCCAAAGCCGAGAGCGAGTTTATGGGCAACTTTCATAGCAATAAACCTGTGTCTCATGATTTCTCTCCCGAAATATCCAGAGGTGCCGCTTTGTTCTGGGATAGTGCTCCATTTGGACCACCCCGAAATATTTGCAGGACCTCTGCTTTCTCTTATCGGCTGAAAACACAGGAAGAGGATTGCCTCTGCCACATAATCTGGCTCGACACCGTAGGCAGCTCTTTTTCGTTCGTCATCTGCCTTTTTTGGCAGGTCTCCTTCTCTTTCGACACGATATTTGGCAAACGCGCCAATACATGGCATCAAAAAGGTCGCATTTGCAGTAAATCTCTGGTATACTGCCTAGCTCATACCATCCTCAGCTTGACATTTTCATCTCCAATCGCTATCATATCAGTACCTACTGATATAAAGGAGAAGAAGAGATGGTGATACAGGTCTCTCACCCGACAGCGGTCAAGGCCAAGCTCTTTCGCGGATTTTCGGATATGTCCCGCCTCTCGCTGCTCGAGGCTCTGCGTGATGGGCCACTCACGGTCACTGCCCTCGTCGAGCGAACAGGTCTCACGCAGTCCAATGTGTCGAATCACCTTGCCTGTCTGCGTGATTGCGGCTTAGTGATCGCATCGGCACAAGGGCGCTACGCCCTTTATCAGCTTAGTGATGGACGAGTCGCTACTCTGCTCAGCCTGGCCGAGGAACTGCTCGCCGAGACGGCACGCGGCGTCAATGCCTGTCCTCGCTACGAACAGAAAGAGGAGTGTTGCTAATGGCACGACAACTTCCCGTTCTCCACTCTGCGAGCGTTTCGCAACCCGCTTCCACTCGGAAAGGCGATGTGCGTCTGGGAGTCTGGATCGAACTGGTGACGATCCTGTGGATGACCATTGAGGCCAGCGTCGCGATCACCGTTGGCTTTGCTACGCGCAGCGTTTCGCTGCAAGGCTTTGGCATTGATAGCATCGTCGAACTTATTGCTGGCGGCATCCTGCTCTGGCGTCTGCTGGTTGAGCAGCGGGGCGGGGCAGTTTCGCGCATCGAGGAAGCCGAACGGCGGGGCACCTTTGTGACGGCCCTCAGCCTGTTTGCTCTCGCTGCCTACATTGTCGGCGACAGTGCGAGCGCGTTTATCACGCAAACCCGACCAGAATCCTCCTGGTGGGGCGTTGGTCTGGCGGTGGCCGCTGCCATCATTATGCCTCTGCTGTGGCAGGGCAAGCTGCGGGTCGCCAAACGGATTGGAAGCGCCGCGCTCAAAGCGGATGCAGCCTGTAGTGTGACCTGTGCCTATATGTCTCTTACCTTGCTTGCTGGCCTCCTTCTCAATCGTACTTTTGGTTGGTGGTGGGCTGATCCGTTGGCCGCTCTTGTGCTCGTCTACTTTCTGGTGCAAGAGGGGCGTGAGGCCCTGCACGAAGCGCGAACAGGGGAAACCTGTAGCTGTGGTGAAGATGATTGCTGCGAGTGAGCAGAGCTTCGGCTTGGCGTGACATCATCATGAAGATCATTTCGGCTTGATTTGTCTTTTAGCTCATCTCTTTCTCGATCTTGCGCCATTGTATGGTGACAAATTTGGCCGTTGCATTCTTTGCGAAGAGCGCCGAAAAAGATGAGCTACGATGACTCGACACATTATGTAGCAGAAATCCACGCGCAAAAATCGTCTCGCCGCCCTTCCCAAGCCATTTGTTGGCAACTTATATGTCGGAAACGCGCCAGGTTATGTTATGAGACGAATGACAAAACTCATTGCGCACATCTAAGAAAGCTGCTAAGATACACCCATCATCTTTGCCATAGGAGACGCAGCCCATGACAAACACCGATTCGCCACGCCCTCACCTCGACCCCAAGTACCGCTTCCTGGAGCGGCGCAAGACGCTCGCCGCACGCCCTGATGTCGAACACCTCGCCAACGACATTCGTCACCACCTCGCCACAGCCCAAACCGATCAGTTGCGCACCCTCCTTCACGCTACGTATCCCGCTGACCTCGCCGACGCGCTGTTTTTGCTGAATGACGCGCAGGACAAGGCGATCTTCGATCTGCTTGACGCGGCAGAAGCGGCTGAGGTGCTCGATGAAGTCGATGCGGAGACGATGAAGCGCCTCGTCGCAGGCGCGTCACCCGAGCGGTTGGCGGCCATCCTGGGCGAACTGATGCCCGACGAGGCGACGGATATTGTAGGTGCCTTTGACGCTGAGACGCGGGAGCGCGTCTTGGCACTCCTGTCCGCCAAAGAGGCCGATGCCATCCGCACCTTGCTTGCCTATCCAAAGGAAAGCGCGGGCGGCATCATGACGTCCTGCTTCGTCGCCGTCCCCCAAACCGCCACGCAAGCCGAAGCCGTCGGGGCATTCGTGAACGATCCCAACGCCGAGCACCAATTCTACATCTATGCGCTCGACGAGCAGGGCGCGCTCTGCGGTGTGCTCGACCTGCGGCAACTGTTACGCGCGAGTCCCACTACACTCATTGGTGACATTATGACCGGCGATGTGCTGCACGTGCCGCCCAACATGGATCAGGAACAAGTGGCGCACCTCTTCTCGCGCTATGATCTGTTGATGCTGCCAGTCGTCGAGCCAAGCACCAATACATTGCTGGGCGTGATTACGGCCGACGACGTGATTGATGTCATCGAATACGAAGGCACGGAAGATGTCCTGCGCACCGCAGGGTCGGACGCCGAAGAGTTAGAGCGCCGCTCGCCGACACGCATCGCACTGCTGCGCTTGCCGTGGATCATGGGGACGCTGTTGATCGAATTGTTGGCGGGAGTCGTGATCCACTATTTTGATAGCACACTGACGCAGGTTATTCTGTTGGCGAGTTTCATGCCGATCATCTCAGCCATCAGCGGCAATACGGGATTACAATCAGCGACCATTATCGTGCGTGGGCTTTCCACCGGTCAGGTCCGCCTCACGCACTGGCGATCTGCCGTGCTCAGGCAAGTGAAGACGACGCTCATTTTGGGAGCTGCGACAGGATTGGTGCTCGGCGTGATTGGAGGCATCTGGTACGGCAAGCTGGCTTTTGGCCTGATCATTTTCGTCGGGATGTTTCTGGCTGTCAACATTGCAGGCATCGTTGGCACGATCGTGCCTCTCATCTCCAAGTCCTTGGGCTTTGACCCCGCGCTGACCTCAGGTCCATTTGAAACAGCCTTCCAGGATGTGGTGGGCATCAGCATCTTCTTGAGCTTAGCCACGGCTTTGATCAAATTTCTCCTCTAGTGATGGAAAGACGAGCAAAAGGAGCACGCTCAACGGATCGCGCGCTGCATGGGCCAACTCCAGGTTCTTCTCACGAGGTTTCTCGCTCAGCTTCTTGCCGCCGAGAACACAGCTCATGCACCTTCGCGTGCTGAACACATGGAGTCTGGGACACTACGAGATCGGTGTAAAGAAGGTGCCCACCGCCAGGATCAGGTAGAAGGCGCACAGGAGCAACCCTTCAAGCCAGGTGGATTCTCCGTCCAGGCTGATGAGGGCATAGAGTCCAGCCACCAGGCCAAACAGCGCCACTTCGAGCAGCGAGAAGTTGAGATCGAGCGGCACGCCCACAAGCGGACCCGCAAGCACGAGGAGAGGTGCAGCGAGCAGCGCAATCTGGATCGACGAACCGGCAGTAATCGCCATCGAGATCTCCATGTGATTGCGGGTGGCCGAGGTGATAGCAGAGAAGTGTTCAGCGGCGTTGCCCACGATCGGCAGGATGATGAGACCCACAAAAAAAGGATTCAGCCCAATCTGGTGGGCTACCGGCTCGATGGTGCTCACCAGTACCTCGCTCACGACAGCGGTCACGGCCGTGACAGCCGCCAGGACGGCAATCGGGAGCCAGAGGGTGGTCCTCCACCGGGCGGCAAGGCTGGCCAGAGGTCCACCAGCCCGTGCTCGATGTTCGGGAGCCGTTTCCCTTGCACGTCCTGTTGAGGGGCCAGGGTCGCGACCGTCCTGATCGTTCTCCCGTGGGGGTGCTGAGATGGAGGGCACCTCCTCGTGGGATGCCCGCACGCCGAAGACCGAGTAGGCAATGTACGCAGCATAGCAGACCAGCAGGATGAGAGCGATTGCGATGCTGAGTTGATGCAGCGCGTTGCCGCTCACCACGGCGGCTCCTGGGTGCGTGCTCTCGCCAACCGTCGCCAGCAGCGAGGGGATGGCCATGCCGATCACGACGAGAGCGAGCATGACCGCATACTGGCCTGCCACGCGTGGGTCAAACTCTTGCCGCCGGTAGCGCCACCCCCCTACCAACATGGCCGAGCCCAGCACGAGCAGGACATTGCCAATGATGGAGCCGGCGAGCGAGGCCCGTACCACTTCAGGCAGGCCAGCTGCCAGCGCCGTCAGGCCAATGATGATCTCCGCCGCGTTGCCGAAGGTGGCGTTGAGCAGACCACCAATGCGGTGCCCCAGCCGCTCCGCCAGTGCCTCAGTAGCCTGGCCGATCAACCCGGCGAGCGGGATGAGACCCAGCGATGCCAGCAGAAATGGAGCAAGAGGCGGTGTATGCAGCGTCTCGGCGATAACTGCCGCCGGAGCTGCGAGGATGAGCAGATAGAGCCAACGATTCATGGCCTTTCGGTCTCCAATCTCTGCCATCTGAATGCGGCACAAGAGCCCAGCACCACAGGAGCGATCATGTCGTGCAAAGGAGCGGGTCGTTCATCGTGGATGGACAAGATCGCCTTCTCCATTGATTGGTGAACTGGTGTCATCCCGCCAGGGAGCTCGATGTGCTTCACCAGACAGCACGCAACGCGATGAGGATGGCTTGCCCGTGCCCGTTGTTCCGCACGAGTGCTGCAGCACCGACCTCAAACACCGCTCGCCTGTACAGTTCATCATCCTCCAAAGACAGGGCCACGACGATCGTCGTGGGACACTGCACTTTGAGTGTTTGAACCGTGGCGATCCCTCCTCGGGGAGGGAGCGCCAGATCGATGATGGCGATATCCGGGAGCCACTGCCGAGCGACACGGAGTGCCTCCTCATCGCTGTCCGCCTCTCGAACGATTTCGACCTTGCTCTCCATTTCCAGGAAGCGGCGCAGGCCTTCACGTATCAGAGGATGCTGTTCCACCAGCAGGACACGGAGCCTGCGGCTCTGTGGATCATCCTCATGTCTTTGCTGGAACACCTTGGTCATCCTCATGCTCCTGGAACGAAGCAGCAACAGCCGATCTTTTCCCCTTCTATAGTACACCATGGATCCTGATGATGACTACCGCCATTCTACTGGTGTGAGGAGCAGCGGAATCACAAAACGATGACTCTCTTCTTTCGGACCTCATTTGTGATCGACCAGGTTGTCACGTTTGGCAGTACACCAGATAGCCCCCTCACTGTCATATTGATCATTCGATGCAGCAATTTCTTTCCCAATCTTTGCTGTAGGTCTGGTGGACTATCATCACAGCCTGCCGCTGAGCGCCGTCTTTGGTCCAGGAACGACCGCCATGTCCGATGGGATTCGCTTCGAGGTGGGCGCGCGGTCCTTGCATGCTCAGTATTATGCGCGCTATTTCGGTCCCCGCCGAGGTGTGACGCTGCACGACATGATTAGCGACCAGTACTCCCATCCGTATATTCAGATCATCTCACCCCATATGCGCGAAGCCCATGCGGCGCTTGACGCTATCTTGCACCACGAAACCGAGTTACCCATTCGAGAGATGATGGTGGACACAGCAGGGTTTACGGAACTGATGTATGCCCTCTATGATTTGCAGGGCTTCAAGCTGTCGCCTCACATCCGCGACCTCTCCGATCAGCGCCTGTACCCGCTGGAGAGCGCGGTCGAGTACGGAGTCTTGAAGCCGCTCTTTCGTAGACCGGCGATCCAGCGGGACTTGATCGTGCGCTGCTGGGATGATATGCACCGGGTCGCCGCGTCCCTCAAAGACGGAACCGTGACGGCGGTACTCCTCGTGGACAAATTGCAAGCCCTCGACCGCAAGCACCTTATCCATCGTGGCCTGGAGGAATACGGACGTTTGCTCAAGACGATCGACATCCTGACGTTCATTTCCGACAAGCCATATCGACGACGTGTGGGACGGATGCTCAATACCAGATGGCATGAGAACCGCCCCACCCCAGGGCGACGCAAGCGTCCCCACCACCCATCCTCACCTCTCCCGCCCCTACGGGTCATCCGTTCCTCTCTCCTTTTCAACCCATCCTTTTCTTAAGTTGGTGCATATGGGTACCCTGGCTGGCGATAAGGCCGACATGCGTCATTTAGAGATGTGATACACTACGGTAGAATATTCGGAATTAAGCAATTTGGAAATGGAACCAGTGACCTATGATTGAACGATATTCTTTACCTGCCATGGCTGCCATCTGGTCGGTCTCCCATAAAACTGATAAGTGGTTAGAGGTGGAGCTGCTGGTGTGCGAGGGCTGGGCACGAGAAGGGGTTATCCCATCAGAGGCGATAGAGAAGATACGCGGCGCGGGCTATAATGCTGAACGGATGCAGGAGATCGAGCAGGAGACGCACCACGACGTTATCTCGTTTCTGCGCTCGATCCAGGAGGAGCTGGGGCCCGAAGGACGCTTCATTCATCTTGGTCTGACTTCTTCTGATGTGCTGGATACGGGACTGGCGGCGCAGATGAAGGAGGCGGGCGTACTGCTCAGCACAGCATTGGCTGAACTGGTGCAGGTGGTGTCACGGGCGGCGGTACAATATAAATATAGCCTGATGGCCGGGCGCACGCATGGCATCCATGCGGAACCAATCACTTTTGGTCTGAAGCTGGCTCTATGGGTAGATGAGCTGCGGCGCGGGCAGCAGCGACTGGCAGCCGCCCTTGAGCAGGTCACGGTGGGCAAGATCTCTGGGGCGGTTGGCACGCACGCGACGGTACCGCCGCAGATCGAGGAGTTTGTGTGTGAGTCGATGGGGCTGGGTGTGGCTGCGGTCTCCAGCCAGATTGTGCAGCGCGACCGCCATGCATACTTTATAACGACGCTGGCTCTGCTCGGCAGTTCGTTGGAGAAGATGGCGCAGGAGATTCGTCACCTGCAGCGTACCGAGTTGAGCGAGGCATTCGAGCCATTCGCCGCGGGCCAGCAGGGTTCGTCGGCCATGCCGCATAAACGCAATCCTGAATTGTGCGAGCGTATCTGCGGGCTTGCTCGCGTCCTGCGCGGCTTTGCCGTCAC
>WNFB01004332.1_pt1 | contig 12635 bp, 9 predicted proteins | sample 5400501 | NCBI WGS metagenome assembly WNFB01 (sample SAMN13153341, study PRJNA577476) | soil metagenome | isolation source: 200 cm saprolite under Douglas fir tree site 2 hole 1 | place: USA:California | collected 2015-04-18 | reverse complement strand
CCACTGCAAGCGGACCCGGGCCTCCCGACTCAGCTCTTTCCCCGTGCGCGCCAGCTGGCGCGCACGGGGAAGTTCTCCATTGTGAATCTGCATGGCGACACTCTATCCGAGTGTCACTAATCATTCTGAACGGGAACAGGTAATCGCCGAGAAGCCGCCCAACTATTTCTACCGCAACACCGGGGGGATTTCGGATCAGGTTGAGGCCGGCGAAAGGCAGGCATTCCTATCGGTTGCGGGAGGAAAAGACGTTGCGCAACCATCCTGAGCGGGTTCGCTGTGAAAATTCTTCTCGGCGAAGCTGCGGTAAACAAACAGAAGGCTACGAGTTACAGCAAACCGAATGCGCCCCCACTCGACGGTGGCAGTCCAGGGCAATCCGATGGCAGCGGCGATCTGATACCGCGCCTGCTGTTGCTTAATACCGTCAATGCGATAGGACCGGAAAAGACACTGCAGAGCTTCGCGGGTATGAAGTTCGCTGCCCTGCCGAACCAACTGGCCACGGTCACGGACATTCTGAGCACGTGGCAGATGGGGAATCGCCATCTCGCACAGATCGATGGCAGCGTGAAGTCGCCATTCTGCAACGTTGCCGCTAGCCTTGCCGTAGCCGGAGATCCCAAAGCCGTCAACGTGCAAAATGCAGACATCACGGCGAAATTCATCGGTCACCTGCCGCCGCCCTATCCTTTTGCTATTGATGCGAAGAAATTGGGGTTTTTATAGCGGAGCGCCCGAGAGTGCCTACGCCAGAGACCGTCGCAAGCAGCTTACAGCCACACCCGACGAGCATCACGCGGCTCGCGATTATCGGGGGTCGCCCCTGCCAACTCGAGTCTGAAAGTATCGTGTCACGATACGTATTAACCGGGCAGCCGGCTGGCACAGTTTTTCGCTGAGTACGCGGAATCTGGAAGCTGCAAATTATTGATAGGCGCGTAGCTCAGTTGGTTAGAGCGCTACCTTGACACGGTAGAAATGAGATTGCGAGTCCAGTTGGAACTCGCGATTGTTTCCCTACGGTTAGACAGAACACCAATAATTTTCCAGCCCGTGATCAGCCCGTGATTCCGTGTACTTGGGCTGAGAGCCAAACGTTGCCGGAATTGCCCGCCGCCCGTAGAATGAATGCACAACCGTTCGCATGTAGGCCCGTAGCTCAGTCTGGTTAGAGCGCTTCCTTGACACGGAAGAGGTCGATGGTTCGAGTCCATTCGGGCCTACCATTCTAAAAATCCCCGCATTCTCTGGGCGATGATCAGCCCGGACATTTTACCAGAGCCTCTCAACCCAGCATTCTTGGGCCGCCAACTTCACATCACTCCAAGGGGTGCGCGTACACGTCCATGGTAACTTTGCTGTTAACGTGCCGGAGCAGGGACTGAATGTTCTTGAACCGGGATGCGGCCAGATCCAGTCGGACTGCCCGGTCCGGTGGAACGCTCAACAAGTGAATATTTCGCCGTAGACCCTGCGATATCCAGTCGCTGTTCAGGGAGTTCGAGGAGTTGTTGGGATTATCCCTTCAGCCTCAGCCGTTTCGCCTGACTTTGCCAGCGCGTGTCCAAGCAATGACAACATGACAGGCCGGTTTCCGGATAGCTCGCAGGCCTTCCGGCAACCCAGAATCGCCTGGTTCAAATGCCCTTGCAATTCATGAACGACGGCGCATTTCAGATGGCTCGATATGTCTATGTGTGCTACCGAGAAGCGGTGCGCGAGAGCAAGCACCTGATCCTGAACGAATTTTGCCTGTAACCGGAGGAAGTGCCGTGGAGCCATTTAGCATGTAACCCTCGCAGAAGTGATTCAAGGAGGGAGCGGCAGCGGCCCGCAGTTGGCTGTGCAACTCTACTGTGCCCTAGGCCCCTGCAGCAATGGCAACTGAGGCAGCCTGACCTTCGGGCAAGGTGAAGCTGAACCGGCTGCCTTTTCCAACTTCGATTTCCACCCATATTTTCCCGCCATGCTGTTCGATGAGCCATTTGGTAATGGCAAGTCCCAGACCCGTTCCTTCCTTGACGCCCTTGGTCGTCACCGCAGCCTGCCGGAACTCCTCGAAGATCATTTCTCGGTCCTCGGGACGAATCCCTATTCCGTTATCGCTGACGGAAACGCAAACGAATTGTGCTTTGCTCGAAAACTCAACCTCGATTTTTCCTCCCTCGGGAGTGAACTTCACTGCATTGCTCAGCAGGTTGTAGAGGATTTGCTTGCAGCGTAGAGGATCGGCGTATACCAGCGGACTGCTTGCGGGATGAACCATGTGGATCCTTTTCTGTGCGGCCAGGAGTTGAACTGTCGACAAGACTTCCGCCAGCACCTCCGCTAAAGGGATATTGCCGGGTTCCAGGTGGACCTGTCCGGCCTCGATTTTGGACAGATCCAAGATGTCGTTGATCAGTTGCAATAGGTGACGTGCTCCCTTGAGTACGTGTCCGACAAAGCGTTTCTGCGTCTCATTCAGCTGGCCAGCGGTCTCGTCAGTGAGCAGCTGAGAGAAACCGATGATAGCGTTCATCGGGGTGCGCAGTTCGTGGCTCATACTCGCTAGAAAGGCACTCTTGAGCCTTGTTGCTTGCTCCGCTTCCCGACGACGTAACTCCAGCTCGCGGTTCTGCTCCTCGATCTGGAAATATAGCCAAGGGATCCCAAGCGTACCCGTATCTTGATCTTGAGGAGAGCTGTAGCAGCTTGTTGAAGAAACCACGGTCGACTTAGTTTTTGTGTTCGAGCTTTACTCAGGAAAATAAGATTAGGGCCTTGGTGGGAGGCGTTTCCGTTCGCTCAGCCAACTGTTCGCATCGCTTGGGTGTTTGACGTCGGCTTTCTCATGCCATCGCCTGAGCTTTCAGCTTCTGCAGGCGGCACAAGTTATAGGCGGCACCCACAAAGGTGAACAGCCAGCCACCTCTTCCGGTGCTTGGGACCTGGCCAGCGATCCTGGCGTGTTGGTCGAGCCTGTATTTCGAGCATTGTTAAGTGCCATTTGGCACTGATTATTACCAAAGTAATCCAGCGGCTTGGCACTTGGGAGCTACTGTTTCCTCATGTGGGGCACAGGCGTTGGCTACTCTGGTCGGGTAACGTGCATCGAACACATTATAGGACTGTAATGGGCACTCCACATCGGAGGATTTAACTATGAAACGAAGTCTGATTGTATTTCTGTTAGTCAGTTCGTTAGCCGCCTTTGGCCAGGGGCGACCGGGAAGTCATCCCGGCGGTCCGCCGTCGAGCGTGCCTGGCATGGGTTCGGGAGGGGGTACGCCTCACGACCGTGGTATGTCCGGTGACGACGGCTCCACGAGCCAATCGCATGGAATGTCGCAAACCCAGCAGCCACTGAACCAGGCGCAGGTCAACAGCGGCGCATTCCGCATGCTGGAAAAGAAGACCGGGATGACCTCGCAGCAACTGCAAACACTCTATGCCCGGAGTGGAGCCAAGAACTTTGGCCAGTTTGTCTCCGCCATCGTGGTGTCCAAGAAGCTCGGGCTGGACACGCAGAAAGTGCTCGAGGGGATAAAGACCGCTAGCTTGGGCCAGACGCTGCAGAACCTGGGGATCGACAAGAAGAAGGCCAAAGAGGAGATCAAGAAGGCGGAGAAGGAAGCTAAGGACGCCGGCCACGAGTCGTAACGGGCTGGCCGAATTTTCCGGTTGCGTTATCACCTCAGCGGGCTAAAAAAAGCCCTGATTCATTTGAGGGCACTTATCTCAGCGCTCAAGTGTGTGCGCCACCCAAAAACCGGGCGTCTTCCGTGATCTCTTAGAAGATTCGGACATGAATTCATGATCATTCTGCAAAGACTCATCATAGGGTCCGCCTGTTTCGACCCATCACGATCCCTAAGAATGGCGACCCCGGAGGGAGTCGAACCCCCAACCCTCAGATCCGAAGTCTGATGCTCTATCCAATTGAGCTACGGGGCCGTTCTGGTTCATACTAACGTATCCTCACCGGGCGAGAAAACCTCCATACTTAGGCCGCTGTTGGCTTTGAGTCTAGCGGCAGGCCCGCATTACGCCAAGCATCGAGTCCGCCTTGAAGCGCCCAAACATTCGCATAACCGCGCTGCCGCAGCGTTTGCGCCAAACTGGCGCTGGAATGCTCATTCGGTCATGTGCAGTAAGCGACAATAGGCTTGTCTTTCGGAAGTTCTGGAAGCTTCTCTTCGAGTTTGTCCACAGGGACGCGAATTGCTTCCGGCAACCTCACGTCCGATTGCGCCCACTGCTGCAGGTTGCGTGTGTCGATGATTGTGAAGTCCTCTCCTGCTTCCATTCGTTTTCGCAACTCTTCTACAGTGATTCGCAGGGTGTCCGGCATACGGAGTCTCCTTCCTCAGTTTAGATTGAGAGAGTAGATGCCAGCGCCCCCTTTTTTGCCGACACGAAGAGCTGCCGTCCAAGAGGGTCTCATCCCAGTCCAGCAGTTCGTGGTGGCTCAGCGCGGCCACCAACCCACGCCAGGCTTGCAGCCCCACCCCTTGCTCCTCCCACTGCCGCAAACGCCGCCAGCAGGTCGGCCAACCGGGATACTCCGGCGGCAGGTTCCGCGACCGCGACCTGGTCTGCAGCACCCATGGAGCTCCTTCCATGCACCCCCCGATCGAAGCCCAAGGCCGTCGGGAAAGAAATACCCGATCAACGCCCACTGCCGGTGGCTCAGCCGCATGGCTCCAGCTCAGCCCATTCCAGCTCTTATGGAGAAAGTGTCTCCCGTGAGTCCGAACTTATGAAACCAGCTCTAGGGGCAGGTTTTGGTCGGGTAGGTGTCCGTCGATTCCCCCACGCGCTTAGGTAGCTGCTCGACTAGCTAGCATGACAGCGATGCAAACGTAGGCTTCACGGACCAAATAGCGGGCTCAGGGACGACAATCCAAAGGACATAAAGAGGGCTGGACGCGTGCGCCAGCCCCTTTCAAAGTGTCTGCGAGACACGCTAAAACCGAAGGGCTTCACAGTACCGGCAAAGCAAGATCAGTGGAACGACTTTACGGCGCCCGCTTCGTCGTCCTTCACGTCGAAAACGGTGTAAAGCTTCGTGATCTGTAGAAGGTCGTGAACCTTCTTGGTCAGGTTGAGCAGCTTAAGATCACCGCCCTGGTTCCGGACCGTGGTGAAGGCGCTGACCAGCTCGCCGATCCCGGAGCTGTCGATGTAGTTCACTTCACCGAGGTTGAGCAAGATCTTCTTGTTGCCTTTGGAAAGCAGGTCGCGTACGGTGTCGCGCAGGATTACGCTGCCCTCGCCCAGCGTGATACGACCGCTGAGATCGACGACGGTTACGCCATCTATCTGGCGAGTACTGCTCTTCATTGTCACTGGGAAGCCTCCTTGCCGCCCGCGGGTGATCCGTGGACGTGCTTGATCAGTTTGATTTCTGTGCCCGCCTGAGAAGGGTGAATTTCCACCTCATCCATAAACGAACGAATTATAAAAATCCCCCGGCCGGATGTCTTCAGCAGGTTATCTGGGGCCAACGGATCGGGAATTTTGCTGATGTCCAGCCCTTTGCCCTGATCGCGAATCGTGATCACCAGGTCTCCGGGGGTACGTTCAAACGCGAGCGTAACTTTCTTGCGAGGATCGTAGGCGTTGCCATGGAGAACAGCATTGACGGCTGCCTCCCGCACGGCCATAGCAATTCTTGTAACCTCTTCGTCGCCGAATCCGGCTTCGGCCGCGATTCGGCTGGCTGCTTCTTCGGCACTGTTGACGGTCTCTAACGTCGAATCGAACGTATAGGAGACCCGGTTTGCGCTCATAGGTGCGAGTCGGTTTCTAAAGCTGAAGACTCAGAACTTCGCCAGCCTGAACATCTTGCCAAATACCCTGCTTATCGAGCAGGGGAGTAGTTCATTGGCGAATGCGGTAGTTTGCCCCTCCAAGCCGCAATTGTCAACGCGGGCAGTTCGACGGACAGGCGAAAATCCCCTTCTCCCCGAAGGACGAAAAATCTTGTAGCCATCTGGATTCCGCGTTGACGGTTGAGTATTCTCACAACCATGGCCACGGTTGCGCTTACCGAACTATTGGGTGTGCCGGTATTCGATGCCTCCGGCAAGCCAAGCGGCCGTGTGCGCGAAGTTGCCCTCGCCCCGGGCGAAGACCGCACGCGTGTGGCCATGCTGATCGTCAAGACCAAACACGGCGACCGCACGCTGCCGTTCACTTCTATAGCTTCAATCGATGGCGGCATCCGAGCCGTCAACTCGGCTTCTGAATGGTCCCCAACCGACGGTGCTGAGGGCCTGCTGCTCTTAGAACGTGACCTTCTCGACCAACAAGTCATTGACGTATACGGTCGCAAGGTCGTCCGCGTGAATGACGTTGACCTGCATCAGGAATCGGCGGGCAATCGGACGGTGCTGAAGATCGCCTCCGTCGATGTGGGCGCCCGCGGAGCTGTGCGCCGGCTGCTGAAAGGTATTGTGCCGGCAGCGGCTTTGAACGTTTTGTTGCGCAAAATACCACCTAAGACCATCCCTTGGGAGTTCGTGGATTTAATCGAAACTGACCCCGCCCGCCGTGTGAAGCTGAAGATCTCGCACGAGCGTCTTGCCAAGCTGCATCCGGCCGACATTGCCGATATTGTGGAAGACTTGGCCCCCGACGAGCGCGAAGCCGTATTCGAGACTCTCGATGAAGGGGTGGCAGCCGAGGCGCTGGAGGAAGTCGAGCCTAAGGTACAGAAGGCGATCGTTGAATCCTTGGATTCCGAGCGCGCCGCCGAGATTGTGGAAGAGATGGAACCCGATGCGGCAGCCGACTTGCTCGCCGACCTGCCCCAGGATCGAACCGAAGAGATCCTGGTGCAAATGGAGCCGGAGGAGCGCCAGGAGGTCACCGAACTCCTCGAATTCAAGGAAAACACCGCTGCCGGTCGCATGACCACCGAATATTTGGCGTTGCCCCTGAACGCCACGGTGCACGATGCCATAGAAACTCTGCGCAACTTTGAAGGCGGTGTGGAGACCGTCAGTACGATTTACTTGCTCGACGAAAAAGGAAGACTCGCGGGGGCGGTTCCGTTAGCCAAGCTGGTGCTGGCCGAGCAGAACACGCCTCTGCTATCTCTTAAGCAGGAGCCTCTGATCTCCTGTCACGCGGGTGCAGGAGAAAAAGAAGTGGCCGAACTGTTTGACAAATACAACCTGCTCACGCTGCCAGTCGTGGATGATGATGGAAAACTAACGGGCGTGATTACTTCTGACGATGTGATCAGCCTGTTGCGGGCGAAGCTGTAATTTACCAAGCGCTCCGCAAGACCGGCAAGGTGGCTGAGAGTCGTCCTTTTGTAAGTCGCCGACGCGGATCGCAATCGCATTCTAAGCGCCAGGTCACAGTTTCGATTCGACGATCGATCATTAAAAATATAACGTAGAACGTCCTCTGATTTTCGTCTATCCAGAACCCGTCTTCTGCATTTATTCTGTTCGGTCGTTTGTCCACTTATGTTTGTGAACTGTGCCAATGAGGTTCCTGAGACGCTGGAAGATCCGGATCCTGCTGTTCTTTGCCGTAGTCGGTCCGGGATTCATTACCGCGAACGTCGACAACGATGCCAACGGCATTTATACATATTCGTCTGCCGGGGCGCAGTTCGGTCACATGCTGCTGTGGACCATGATCCCCGTCACCTTGTCGCTGATCGTCATCCAGGAAATTGCGGCCCGTATGGGCGCAGTCACTGGCAAGGGTCTCAGCGATTTGATCCGCGAGGAATTTGGTTTCCGCATTACCTTTTTCATGATGCTCGGAATTCTGATCCTCAACTTCGGCAACGTGGTCGGGGAGTTCGCCGGTATAGCGGGTAGCCTGGAACTATTCGGCCTTTCCAAGTACATTACAGTTCCAGTTTGCGCCGCCATCGTCTGGCTCATTGTGGTCAAGGGCCAGTACAAGAGCGTGGAAAAGGTTTTTCTTGTCGCCTCTTTTTTTTACGTGACGTACATCTTTGCTGGAGTGTTCGCGAGACCAGCCTGGATCGATGCCATCGTGGCCACAGTGAAACCGCCGCCGCGAGAAATGTTCCTACAGCAGAGTTATCTTTATATGGTTATCGGCGTGGTTGGAACCACCATAGCGCCGTGGATGCAGTTCTACTTGCAGTCTTCGATCGTAGAAAAGGGTGTGACCCGGCGACAGTATAAGACCGCGCAGCTTGATGTCATAACGGGGTGCATCTTCACCGACGTGGTCGCGTGGTTCATTATTGTGGCCTGCGCGGCCACGCTATACGTGCATGGCTACCACAATATCTCGGATGCCAAAGATGCCGCCCAGGCGTTGCGCCCTCTGGCCGGCGATTACGCGTATATCCTTTTCGCCATGGGCCTTTTCAATGCATCTTTGTTCGCGGCTTCCATTTTGCCGCTCTCGACTGCCTATACGGTTTGCGAGGGATTGGGATTTGAGTCGGGAGTGGGAAAGAAATTCGGCGAAGCACCGGTCTTTTACTGGCTTTACACGATATTGATCGTTGCGGGCGCAGGCGTGATTCTGATACCCAATCTGCCGCTGGTGAAGATCTCCATCTTGTCGCAGGTCGTAAATGGAATTGCCGTGCCTCCCGTGCTCATTTTTATGCTCTTGCTGGTGAACAACAGGGAACTTATGGGCGAGTTCGTTAACTCGCGCCTCTATAACGGGATCGCCTGGCTCACCGCAGTCATTATGACGGTGCTCAGCGTTGCTTTGCTCTGGACACTGCGGGCTGGCGGAAGTTAAGAGAGGGTGGGACGGGGCACTGGGCCGGTGTCGGCCAGCGTACCCATTGCCCAAACACCGCCGGATATGGGCGCGTCCAGAAAGCCAAAACGTGTGCTGCCTGCGTGCTACCAATTAACTCCTCCAAATCTTCGGTAGAAACGGGCTTGCGATAACTCCGTCTTGCTTCTCCGGCGTCTAAGTGATAAGAAGTAGTCTCTCCTGTCAGGTGTATGCCATGAAGTATTCCGTTACATCCCTAGTCGCTACATTTTTCTTCATTTTTGCTAGCACCTTTGCGGCAGCACAGGATTCCATCCCGGGTGAACCTTCCAATAATCCCGTCAAGGCTCCTCAGAGAGGCAGCATCCGAGATATCAATGCCATCGGTAACCGCAATGTAGGTTGCGGACGCGGTCTGGGGAACTGGTATAGCCTGGAGAAGCAGATCCAGATGGGCAAGGAGTTTGCCCAGCAGATCGAAACTACCTCCAAATTCGTTACCGATCCGGCAGTTACCGAATTCATCAATCGTATTGGTCAGAACCTGGTACGGAACTCCGATTCCCTTGTGCCGTTCACTATCAAGGTGGTGGATTCTGATGAGATCAATGCATTCGCGTTGCCCGGAGGCTTCTTCTATGTCGATTCCGGCTTGATCCTGGCTGCCGACAACGAAGCTGAATTGGCTGGCGTCATGGCACACGAAATCGCGCATGTGGCGGCCTGCCATGCCGCCCGTGAGAACACCCGCAGCCAGTTGATGAATCTGGCCTCAGTGCCGCTGATCTTCGTGGGAGGTGGTATCGGCTATGCAGTGCGGAACGCCGCGGGCCTAGGGATGCCCCTGACTTTTTTGAAGTTCACACGAGGCTTTGAATCCGAGGCTGACTATCTTGGCCTCGAGTACATGTACAAAGCCGGATACGATCCCCAGGCTTTCACCGCTTTTTTTGAAAAGGTGCAGAATCTGGAGAAGCAGAAAACTGGCAGAGTGGCCAAAGCATTCTCCACCCATCCGCAGACGCCTGACCGGATTGCCAAGTCGCAAGCTGAAATCAATACCGTACTGCCGGCGCGCGAAGAGTATAAGGTAGACACGTCGGAGTTTGAGGATGTCAAGGTGCGGCTGGCGGCAATCGAGAACCGACACAAGATCGACCAGGGTCGGGAGATGCGTCCTACGCTAAGGCGAGCTTCTCATCCCAATGCCAGCGATGAGGGGAAGAGAGCCGACGACAATGATCGCCCAACATTGAAGCGGCGGGACAACGCTCCCGCCCACTGATGCACAGCAATAGACCGCCGTCTCGATGTTCGTATTAATCTAAGGGCCTGTAACAGAACCCCGGTTCGGAGCATAAGGTGCGGTCACTGCAACTTCGCGTATTCCGCTTTGGCTTCCTTCAGGATAGGAATATCAGGGTCGGCATCTTTCCACAGGCCAAAGAAGTCCTGGTAGGCGGCACGCGATTTTGACTTGTCCTCCGCGAGGGCGTAAGCGCGCGCCAGTTGCAGATGGGCCAGCGCTCCCAGCGGAAAGTTCATCACGATGCCGCGATGATCGAGGAACTTCTGGAACTCGGCGGCGGCCTGCAGCCCCCGCCCCGCCTTCTGGTACGTCTCACCCCGCACGTAGGCTGGATAGATGGCGCCGAAGTATTGGAAGGGCAAAGGTTCAGCAAATTCGTAGCTTGAGGCCCGCTGCAGCATCTCAAGTGCCCGCTGGCTGTTTCCCCGATCGAGCTGCAGGGCCGCCCGCACAGTCGGCAGCCAGTAACCCTGGATCGTGGTGTCTAGCGGGTACTCGCGGTTGAGCTTCTCCGCCAGCTTCTCTGACTGCCCGACGTCTCCGGCGCGGGCCAGCGCCAAGGCCGACAAAACTTGCACATCCCGGCCTGCGCTCAAGGCCAGAGCGTCGCCTGCGCCCTGGCGAGCCCGAGCCACGTTGCCGAGCTCGGCTTCCCGCAGCGCCTCATTCGCCCGCCAGAGAGCCGCAGTCTCTTTAGCGTTGTTGCGCTTCGCCGACTCCACCGCTCCTTGGCTATAATCGCGAGCCTTGGCTAATCGACCATAATAAGCCTCAGTGTCTCCCTGGATGGACAACATCCAATCTTCCACTCCGGGCTTGCCCATTGTCCACGCCGCCTGCTCCTGCATGGTGGGCGCATCGCCCTGGAGAAAAGCCAGGTAATAGCGGGCCAGATGAACATATGGAATGTCGAGCTTACGACTCTGCGCCTCCTGAAATACGGCTTTGGCCTCATCCGGTCGATTGAGGGCGAGATATGAGGCCATGAGGTTGCTGTAGGTCACACCGCTCTGCGCAACTTGCAGGCTTAACCGCGTTTCGGCGGCAGCTTTTTCGTACTGGCCCAGAAGGTTCAAGTTATTACCTAGATTGGTGTGCGCGACAAAATCATCTGGATAAGCCTGAACCATTTGCGCATAGCTCTGGTTTGCCTTCTCCACCTCGCCGGTGACAAAGCCATAGTAGGTGGCTTCAATATAGAAGCGTTCCCGCTCGCTCACTCGTTCGCGAAGTCCGTAGGCTTTCTTGAGGCTCTCTGCCGCCAGGCCGGACTGGTTGAGATTGCTGTAGGAGACACCCAGGGCAGCATAGGCGCGCGCGAAGTTGGGGTCCAGCTCCAATGCCCGTTTGTGGTAGGGAAGGGCTTCTGCATCACCCTTTTCATTTTGGAGTCTGCGGCCGTCGGTAAATGCCTTCAGAGCCTCCAGCGATGAGGTTGTCGCCTGCTCCAGCGGTTTGTTGTACTTCTCCAACGAGGCTAACGATTCCCCGAGTTTTTCGCGTAACTGGTTCCCCACGTCGCCTAGCGCCATCAGCACTTTGTCACGGTTCTCCGCCGTCGCCTCGGCGCTTGCCAAGGTGTCCCCCGTCTGGCAGTTCACCGCCTTCAACCCGATCAGGTATTGGCTCCCTATGCTGGCGATGGATCCAGTCAGCAATCCCTTGCTGTTGGTACGGATGCAGATCTCCCGTGCCACCTCCTGAGTGATTCGCTCACTGGGAGCTCGGTTCATCAGCTTCAGCGTCGCGTTCACTTTCCGGTCAGCAAGCACGTTCAGGAAGGGCGATTGTTCCAACTGGATGGCGAGCGCCTGCTTGAGCGTACCGTCGAACACCGAATCGCCCGTGGTGTTGGCGAAGTCGGCTAGTACGACAGTGTCTTTGTCCGTCAGGTGATTGGCGGAACGCGAGCGGAAGTAGAAAACACCTGCGATCAGAGCCGCGACGGCTAAAACGGAGGCGGGCACAAGAATCTTCCAGGGTCTGCCGCGCGGCGCAGAAACTTCAGCGGCTTTTACCGTGTGAGATGAAGGCCGGGCAACAGTTCCCACCGAACCCGAAGCTCGCGGCGACCGGCCGGCAGCTTGCGGCATGCTCTCCTCTGCCAGCGCCACTGCTTCGGAACTAGCCGCGACCGCCCGCGTTGTCTCCGTGTCCCGCTTCAGGCGCAGCAAGTCGGCGCGCAACTCGGCGGCGCCCTGGTAGCGCAAGTTCCGATCCTTCTCCAGAGCCTTGTTGATGATTCGCTCCAGTTCGGGTGGAACGTCGGGATTCAGCCGCACCGGAGCTACAGGAGCCCGGTTCAGGATGGCTTCGAAAATGGTAGCCGTACTTTCGCCGCGAAAGGGCACCGCGCCCGTCGCCATCTCGTAAAGCACCGCTCCAAACGAGAACAAATCAGTACGCGCATCCAATTCTTTGGCTCGCGCCTGCTCCGGCGACATGTATGCCACCGTGCCCACCGCCGCTCCAGGGGTGGTCAGAAATTCCTCGGCTACTCCGGCGGTCACTTCGGCGGTAGCCCCCGGTTCCACCCCTGGTCTTCGCACTGCCAGCTTCGCCAGCCCAAAATCCAGAATTTTCGCGTGCCCGCGTTTGGTCA
>WNFB01004330.1_pt1 | contig 12638 bp, 20 predicted proteins | sample 5400501 | NCBI WGS metagenome assembly WNFB01 (sample SAMN13153341, study PRJNA577476) | soil metagenome | isolation source: 200 cm saprolite under Douglas fir tree site 2 hole 1 | place: USA:California | collected 2015-04-18 | reverse complement strand
CCCGCGTTCTCCATCATCTGGGTCAACTCGATGTGGAGGTCCTCCACCATGATTCGGTCGACCTCGCGCATCTGATCAGTGGTCAGCGCGGGGACCGCCTCGATGACGAGAGTTCGCATACCCGCTGTCCACCCTACCGGGTGCTTCTCAGTCCGGAATCCGACATTCCACCAACGCATTCCAGCGTTGCCTCGTTCTACTACCTGAGGAACAAGCCGCCAGCTAGCCCGCCATTCAGGATCGGAGGTTCACCGTGGGAATGTTCTCGAGGGAGAAGGTCGACTGCGTGCATGCGGGAAATCAGGTAGCCCAGCCTCGCGGTGCTGCCTGCGAGGAGTGCGGGAGCACGTTCAATCTCAGGGTCTGCACGGAGTGCGGCCACGTGGGGTGCTGCGAATCGCAGCGGGGGCACAACGCTGCCCACTACCGCCAGAGCGGGCATCCGGTTATCAAGTCGCTTCCGCTCGGTCCCGGTGGTTTCACATGGTGTTACCAATGCCGGCGCTACATCTGAGAGGAGACTCGCCGGCGGAATCGGCGGGCTGGCATGCTGTCGCACGGGGTGGCCAGATATGCAAGACCAAGAGGCCCTCGACACCGACGCAAAGGTCGGGGCCCCGCACGTCTGCCGGCGTGAAGGCATCCGGTGACGCTATTCGAAGCGGCTGTCACCACCGGTTACCGGGCCAGCATGGCGGGTCGCTTTGTCAAGAAGTTTTGGCCCCACTGTTGCCGGAGCTGGCCAGTAGGCCTCCCGTTAGCTTTCCGACGAGACGCTTCAGTGCGCCAGATAACTTTGGGCAGGCCTCTCCTCGTGATGGGCTCCGGCGGAGCGATCCGGGAGGCGCTGCATGAGCCTACCGTCCTCGGCCAACTCCTCGATCTGTTGCGCGAGAAACCGCCGGTCCGCTTCCGTCGGTGCGAGGTGGGCCGCGCGTTCGTAGGCGGCACTAGCTGCGTCTCGTTGTCCAAGCCGACGCAACGTTGTGCCACGGGCTGCATGCATCAGGTGATAGCTGTCGAGGTCAGGTGCGATTGCGTCGAGCGCAGAAAGAGCAGCGCCGGGACCCTCGGTCACGCCGATGGCAATGGCCCGATTAAGGGCGACCACGGGAGTGGGCATGATGGAGAAAAGATGATCGTAGAGAGCGACGATCTGGTGCCAGTCGGTTGCGTCGAACGAGTCGGCGTCGCAATGGACCGCTTGGATCGCGGCCTGGAGTTGGAAGGGGCCTGGCTGGTCGCGGCGAATGCAGGTCCGAACGATTGCATGTCCCTCTTCGATCATTGTGCGGTCCCACTTGGTCCGGTCCTGATCGCGGAGGAGCACGAGGGCCCCCTCGGTTGTGCGGGCCGGCACCCGCGCCTCGCTCAGCAGCATCAGTGCCAGCAGCCCTGGCGCTTCGGGCTCGTCGGGCACCAACACCACCAGAGCCCGGGCGAGGCGAATTGCGTCGCTGCGTAGCGAGGCCCGTTCCGGATCGTCGACCCCGGTGTTGTAGATGAGGTAGATCACCGATAGCACCGACCGGAGTCGCTCAGGTAGATCGGCTTCTGCCGGCACTCGATAGGGGATCTTGGCGGCCTTGATCTTGTACTTGGCCCGGACGAGACGCTTCGCCATCGCGGATTCGCTCACCAGGAACGAGCGGGCCACCTCATCCACACTCAGGCCGCCAAGCAATCGTAAGGTCAGGGCCACCTGGTGCTCCGTTCGTAGCGCCGGATGACAGCAGGTGAAGATGAGCCGGAGTTGGTCGTCACTCACGGATCCGTCCTCTCCCCAATCGTCGGCGTCGGCGCCGCGCCGTCTGCTTGCGACCGTCTCGTGGAGCTCCCGGCCCCGGGCCGAGCGGCGGAGGTTATCGATTGCGCGGTTTCGGGCGGTCGTGACGATCCACCCCGCCGGGTTGGGTGGGATTCCGTCGCTGCGCCACCGGTCATTTGCCACAACGAACGCCTCCTGGACGGCGTCTTCGGCAAGCGTTAGGTCGCCGAAGAGGCGAACCAGCGTCGCCACCGCCTGGCCGTACACCTCACGGAACACGCTTTCAACACCGGGCGCTTCCCGATGGGCGGCGACGATAGGGGTCACGCCCTCAGGCGCCCGGCATCTCGAAAAATGGCCAGACTTCGATCGGCTCGTTGATGCACTCCACGACCTTGCCGGCCCAAGCCAGCGCCGCGTCCAAGTCGTCGGCGTTGATGATGTAGAACCCGCCGATGTGCTCCTTCGACTCAACGAACGGCCCGTCGGTCATGACCAGGTCGCCATCGCGCCTGCGGACGACGGTAGCCGCGTCCGGGCCATGGAGTCGGCCACCGAAGACGAAGGCTCCACTCGCCTTCATCTCAGCTTCGAGGGCGGTTACCCGCTCCATGAATTTCTGCATCTCCTCGGGCGTTCTCGACTGCTCCCGGGCCTCGCCCTCGTGGGCCTCGCTCTCCACGGCGTGAACAGACAACAGGTACTGACCCACGATTGCCTCCTCGGGTTGGTGCGGGCCATTCCCGCGCTCACCCCCTCTACGAATGGGATCAGCTTACGAGGACACCCCACGGCAAGAATATGACGGGACCCCGTATGCCTAACCCGGCAGTCCGTAGCTGATGACCCGTTCCACCTCCTTGAAGACCAGACCGACCAGATCGCGTCGTCGGTCAAAATGCCGGATCAGACGGCGCACCCGCCACCTCCGCATCGAGGCGGGTGCGTTGGTCCTGCGTGGATCCGATGATGATGCGTTCCAACGGTCATCACCATCGTCAGCGCACCGCCAATCATCGAAAGAGCCGCGCGGCGGTTCGACTCCGAGGTTCGGTCTACCGTGGCGGTTGGCAGCTAATCGTGGGAGGCGCCCGCCAGCCGCGCAGTGAGCTGGCTCAGCGACGGCGCTCCCTCTGCGCCGCGCTCTGTCCGATAGATCCGGCAGGCATAGCCAGCCGAAGGATTGGCATCCGCGAAGAGGTCTACGCCGTTGAGGAGAATGGTCGGTGACCCGGCGAACCCGAGCTGAGCCGCTTGCTCGGGAGTCTCGACGTTCTGAAGGTGAATCTCCTGGTCTCCCAAGCCCACCAAGCGGAGCGCCTGCCGCAGGCGGTCGGTCGCGGTTTGCCAGCCTGGGCAACCCTCGAAGTACTGCACGACCACCCGAGGCTGAGCCCGTCCATCGCCTGCACCCCCCGCGGCGCCCCCAGGGCCGTCCCCGTAGCGTGTCCGGTTCGTCCTCTGACCTAGATTGAACGCTTCGTCCAGGGAGAAGAGAAAGGTCGCCGGGTGTTCGGCGACCCACTGCGTGCCCGAGTGCACAGATGCGAAGAAGTGCACGTAGTTGCAGAAGTTGAGGATGACGTTATCGTCGAAGTCGATTGCGGATGGGTCCAGGAAGGACACGACGACGCCGGGGCTCGATACCTCCTCGATCCCCTCGATCCCATCAGGGCCCACCGTGAGCGAGATCTCCTCGCCGGTCACCGGATCGAGCGAGGAGACCAACGCGCTCTGCCCGATGAGTTCCGGTATGAACAGGGCGTCCCAGGCGCACCAGGTCGATAGTCGCTTGCCCCTTATCGTGAACGCGTGCGAGGTCGAGCCGAGGGCCAGACCCCAGAACCCGATGACCGCCCCATCTTCATAGAAGATCCCTGGCCAGATCTCAAGGACGGCCCTCACCTCTACGGCCGGCCGGCCGACGGCTTCCGCCAGCCGCTGGAGCGAAACGGGGCTGCCCTCTGAGAGGAGCCGGTACAGGCTCAGCGCCACGGCCACCTCCTCGTCGGAAAGGTGCGGCATCCTTGCCGCCACGGCCGCAGACAGCTCCTCGACGTCAATCGGATCATGGCTCATGCGACTCCTCCTTGTGGTTCCTACACCACCGAACCTCAGGTCCCGGGCAGTCCGATCTCCCAGGATCCTGAGGGGTCGGCGCTTGCCGGATCACTGTAAGCCTTCCTCTATAGGGGAAGGTCAAGCGGTAGTCTTGAGGGCATGCAGATTGGAGAGCTGGCCCGGCGGGCGCACACGACCACCAAGTCCCTGCGCTATTACGAAGCCATCGGGCTGCTGGTACCGGATTCACGGACGCCCTCCGGGTACCGGCAGTACGGACCCAATGCCCTCGACCGGCCCGCCTTCATCAGGGCGGCGCAGGCCCTCGGTTTCTCCCTCGGCGAGATACGTGGAATCGTCGGTCTTCGGGAAAGGGGCGAGACTCCGTGCGAACACGTCCTGCAGCTTCTTCGCAACCGGTCGTCTGAGATCGCGGGCCGCATCGCCGACCTCGAAACGCTGCGAGTAGAACTGGATCGCCTCGCTGAGCAGGGGGAGCGGCTCGACCCTCGGGACTGCGTGTCATCAAGCGTGTGCCACATCATCGGCTCGAACCCGGGGGAGGCCGCTGCGGCCCACCGGGCAGTGCGAGGGCCGCACACCTGAAGTGCCCTCTTGACCTTCCAGTCACGGGGAGGGTCGAGACTCAACACATGAACCGCCGCCGGCCCGATGACCGAGGGACACTGCCGACCGTTGCCAGCCCGGCGATGCTGAAGCGGGACACCACCGAGGCCGGGCACCACCTGGGCCGAAGCCACTGCAGGGGGCTCGGGATGCGCAAAGCCGTCGTTTGTTTGGCCAACCAGGTCGGTATTCAGGGTCGTGGGAACCATCTTCGTGCCGACATCGCACGCCCCACGGGGTCGGAGTGGGACGGGCAGGACTCGCATCGTGGCCGTCGCCGGTTTTTTTGATAGGTGAACCACATGGGCAAGCGTTGGCGTAGCAGCTCGGATGTCACCTTGGGCGTGGGCGCCGTAGCCCTCGTGGTCGCCTGCTGCTGGGTACTGCCGGCGTTGCTCGCGGGTGGCGTCCTCGGCGCCATCGGCGGCTTCTTCGGCAACCCGCTGGTGATCGCAGCCGGCGTCACGGTGTCATGCGGAGGCCTGGCAGCCGCGCTCGTGCGTCGCCGGACAAGGGGTGGCCAGGAGCGTTCTCGCGCGGGAGTGATAAGAACCGAGGATTCGACCTGTGATGAAGACGCGGCGCGGTGAGCCCGGGCCGCATGCCGGTTTCAAGTCGTGACTGCGCAACAACGTGCAGTCGGCGGCGGGCCGAAGTGATCCAGGTGCCGCCGCCACTTATCGAGAGGAGGAAGGCATGCCCCACGAGCTGGGTCTTGACGAGATTCGCGACATGCTGGAAGGCGGTGCTCAGCTGATCGAGGTGCTGCCCTCGCAGGAGTACGAGGAGGAACACCTGCCGGGGGCGGTCAACATCCCGCTGAAATCGCTGGACGCGGAGACCACCAGAAAGATGGATCCCGGCCGCCCCGTCATCGTCTACTGCTGGGACTATCAATGAGACATGAGCCCACGAGCCGCGTGGCGGCTCGAGCGCCTGGGGTTCCGGGAGGTCTACGACTTCTCGGTTGGCAAGGCTGCCTGGCTTGCCATGGGGTGGCCGCGGGAGGGGACTTCGGCCGCCACGCCCAACGCCGGAGAGGTGGCCCGAAAGGGCACGCCGACCTGTCTGCTGGAGGACCGGGTCGACGACGTACGGAAGAAGGTCCTGGAGGTCGGGAGGGACGTCTGCATCGTCACCAACTCGGAGGGGATCGTCCAGGGCCGCTTGAAGGCTGCCGCTCTCTCCGAAAAGCCGGAGGTCACGGCCGAGGAAGCCATGGAGTTGGGCCCAACGACCGTCCGTCCGAACGAGCCTCTCGCCCCGCTCCTCGACCGTATGAAGAAACGAGGCACGCGGACGATCGTCGTTACGGACCTGCGCGGGAAGCTGTTGGGGATCCTCTATCGAGACGACGCTGAGCAAACGCTCGCGAGGGGGACCCGACTCTAAGAGGCAGGTTACGAGCCAAGATGACCTGCGCGCTTGACCGACAGCCACAACCGCCGAGTGCTTGCCGCTGCGTTACCTCGACTCCTTATCGCTGGGCTAGGAACCCACCGGCGTCCCGGGCTCCTAGAAACTCACATCCCCATCGGCGCCGAAGCACCAGAAGGGGAGATTTCAGAGGGAGCGGGCCGGATGCATCGAGGCTGCACGCAGGCTGCCGATCAGCGCCTAATGCTTTAGGCGCCGATCGGCTCTGTGGTTGGGCGCGCACTGTGCCCCACGCCCCCGGGTTCACATCGAGCCTTAGGTCGGACCTTCAGGTGCTAGGCGGAACGTTTCTCGGTTTCGTAATCAACCGCTGGATAAACCGGCAAGGGCTGCCCGAAGTCGCTCCTTGTTCACGCATTTGTTCACGCACGGCCCATAACCAGACGGACAGGGACGCACAGAACGGCACCAGACGGACGGTGCTGGGTAGATGAATCCGCAGGTCAAACCCGTTTTGGCTGGTCAGCAGGCATATTGGCGAACGGCCACCTGCCCGACTTTTAATCCGGCGGGCAGGGTTCGAGACCCTGGCGGCCCACAACTGTTTCCGCAGCTCAGAGGCCGTATTCTGATCGGCTCGCCAGTTCTTTCATAGTTCTACTTGAACTATGAATGTTCACGCTGCTCACGCTGACAGTGTGCGAGTTCGGTACATGCTTTCAACATCCGGTTCGGTAGGTACACGACAGTCCTCGGACACGGGTTCGTTTCCCGGGCGACAGAAGCTCCGGTACCTGCCTGACACCCCAGGGTCCTTGAAGTCGGTTCGTCGCGGCCTTGGTCGCCCGTGCTCGTGGAGTTGGGGTTGGTTGAGTAGCGCCACAAGCAATGATCGAGGTGATGAACGGTGCCACCGTCATCGACGTGACACGCCGCTACGGGGTGGCTCTCCAGACGCTGCGCCACCGGCTGCGCCGCTACGAGAAGAACGGGATCGCCGGGCTGGCCGACGGGAGCTCCAACCCGGCGACCTGCCCCCACCAGATGCCATCCGAGGCCGAGGCCCGGGTCAAGCGGGTTCGCGATCTGCTTGGTCCGGGTTGGTCACGGGGCGCAGCGGCCCCTATCCGCTCACGCGGGTCACGGACTCCGGGTCGAAGGGCGGGGGGCCGAAGAACTGGCAGCCGAACTTCTGTGCTGCGGCCAGCGTGCTCGTGGTCCGGCGGCGGCCCCGACGCCAGGTCACCGTGGGTGGCGGGCAGTCCCCCTCCCGGAAAAAGCGATCGTAGCTGGGCGTGTTCATCACCAGGAACCTGGCCGTTGACGAGACCACGAGGAAGGCATGTGCCGTGCCCTGCGGGATGGCCACAGTGTCGCCAGCAACGGCCCGGTGCTGCTCCTCCCCGTCGATGTGGAACAGCAACTCGCCCTCGAGCACGTAGAACGTCTCGTTGTTCGGATCCGCATGCAGACCTGTGGCCCGCCCCTCCGAAGAGCTGACCTCCATGAGAGAGTAGGCGTCACTGCTCCACTCCCCTGGGACCTTGAACCGCATGAGGGCTCCGTTGAACCAGACGGCCTCTCCCTCGGAACCCGCGACGATCAGGCCGGATGTTGCGGTGGCAGATGTGTTCATTCTCTCTCCCTCTCCCTCATGAGACTTCGATCTCATTCGAGATTAGAGTATCATCGTGAGCATGTCAATCCCATATGAGACCACCGGACGTATTCATCAAAAGGAGCGCACGCGGGCCGTCTTGGTGGCCGCAGCCCGCGAGCTGCTGAGCCGCGGGATCTCACCAACGGTCGAGCAGGCGGCCGATGCTGCCGAGGTCGCCCGGGCCACGGCCTATCGTTACTTCCCGAACCAGCGCGGACTGTTGGCGGCCACCTACCCCGAGATGCAGCAGCCGTCGCTGTTGGTCGAGCCGGCGCCCGAGGACCCCGAGGAACGTCTCGAACTCGTCACCGACTCCATTACGCGCCAGATCGTGGAGTACGAGCCAGAGTTGCGTGCCAACCTTCGCCTCTCGCTGGAGCCCGTCGCAGGCGCTCGCGACGCCCAGCCGCTTCGCACCGGACGGCGTATCGCCTGGGTCGCTGACGCCCTGTCACCGTTGCATGGGCGGCTCCCCAACGCCGATCTTCGCCGCCTGATCAACGCCATTGCAGCGGCGCTGGGCATCGAAGCGTTTGTCTGGCTCACCGACAGGGCGGGACTCACCCCGGAACAGGCCGCGGAAACGATGCGCTGGTCGGCTGCCGCCATGCTGCGGTCCGCGCTGGTTGGGGACGGTCGCGCCAGTCCATAATGCCGGCCGCGCCACCCATGGCTGGCCGGGCGATCGTGGATGTATGCCATCGAGCATCACATTAACGTGGCCGCACGTCCGCCGAAGCCCGCAGCTGGCGTGCCAGGCGCTCAAGCTCTTCGGCAACTTCGGCTCGTTTCGTCGCAGTCCCCTCCCGGCGCCTCAATTCGGCATCCACGACCCGGCGCACCCACCCGCTCACTGTCAAACCATCCGCATCTGCCATTCGCTTGATGGCCTCAACCGAGCTTGGCGGGAATCGGACAGGAATCGAGCCACCAAGGGCCTTGGGCCGCGGGGGGCGGACTGCCGGACCTGGCGCCACGCCTTGGTTGGCCGGGTCAGCGTAGAAGTCGGAGGCCTCAGCATCGCTCATCGGTGAATTCATGCGTTCTCCTCTCGGTATCGACGACCTTGCTCCTGCGTGGCCCGGTACAGCCCGATCGGTCGACACTTCGCCGGATCACCGCTGTCGGAAGGAGCCAGGGTGCCTGAATCATGTCCCCCGGAATGCTGGCCACGAGCAGCCAATCGGCAGGTCCATCAGCTGCCGCAGGCAGGAAGATGGCGCCTGGATCCGCCCAGGCATCGAGCAGATCCGCCTCCGTGTACGGATCATGCTTGGCGAGGTGGGGCCGGTTGCGCTCATCGATCTCGAAGGGGCTCTCGGGGTCGAGAAGTGAAGGATCGAACCTCGACCGCATGTAGAACAGTGTAGAGCACGTGGGGCCCCACAGCTTCTTTAATCGAAACCACACTCAGCGGGAGCTACCCCGGTGGGCACCTCTGAACTGTTGCGGACTCAAGGTGATCCACCCGATGTCGCCGGGGACCAGGGGGCATCCAGAGCCGATTTGCCTAATGTCTCAGACATTCGTCACCCGGGGACTTACTCCCCGAGCCGACATCCAGTAGAGGGCTTCGGCGCCCGGAGAGGCGCCTTGGTGGATCGACCTCCGAAGGTGCCACCGGGTCTAGCAACCCCTCATAGGAGTCAGGCTCGGCGTCGCCCTCTTGTTCACGCATTTGTTCACGCACCATCCATAACCAGACGGACTGGGCGGCACAGCACGACACTAGACGGACAGCAGCGAGAAACCTGAAGCCGCAGTTCAGACCTGTTTTGGCTGGTCAGGAGCCATATTCGTGAAAGGCCACCTGTCCGACTTTTAATCCGTGGGGCTGGGTTCGAGTCCCAGGCGGCCCACTCGCGAAACACCAGGTCAGACCCCCATGGCCGCCGCGGAGCGGCGGCCACCCATTGTGGATGAAAATGGTTTGCTGCTCGTCGACGCCGGGTCTCATTGGTGCCGTGAACCCGTAGGTCAAGGCGCAGGGGTCTCCAGGCATCCTTGATTGTCGCCGCGAGCACGAATACCAGAATCTCCAACCACGAGACCCTCGGGCAGCGTTGCAGGGGCTGCAGGCGGATAGCTCGGGAGGAGGCTGGATGGAGGTGCTGGTGACTCGCTGCGCCGGGCTGGACGTCCACAAGAAGTCGGTGATGGCCGCCGTCCGGGCGCCGGGACCGGACGGCAAGCGGCTGCAGGTGGTTCGGGAGTCTCCAACGTTCACCAGGAATCTGGTGCAACTACGGAACTGGTTGGTCTCCCAGGGCGTGACGGAGGTAGCCATGGAGGCTACGGGCGTGTACTGGCAGCCGGTCTGGCACGTCCTTGAGGACATGCCCGGCGTCGAGTTGAAGCTCGTCAACGCCGAGCACGTGAAGAACGTCCCGGGCCGTAAGACCGACGTCTCCGACGCCGCCTGGCTGGCGCAGCTGCTCGAGTGCGGCTTGCTTCGAGGAAGTTTCATCCCTGAGCCGGCGATGGCGCGGTTGCGGGATCTCACCCGCTACCGAAAGAAGCTCGTCGAAGAACGTGCTCGAGAAGTGCAACGCATCCAGAAGCTGCTGGAGACCGCGGGCATCAAGCTCGACTCGGTGGCCACCGACATTGTGGGCAAGTCCTCCCGTCGCATGCTGGAGGCCCTCATCGCCGGAGAGCGCGACCCTGACGCGCTAGCCGAGCTGGCCCTGACTCGCATGCGGGCCAAGCTGCCGGCGCTTCGTTTGGCCCTCGAAGGACGCTTCAGCGAGCACCACGCCCTCATGGCCCGCTTGTACCTTGACCATATCGATCATCTGTCGGAGGCGATCGATCGCCTCGACGCCCAGGTGGTGAGCGAGACCGCCCCTTTCGCCCAGCAGATTGACCGGCTCTGCACCATTCCCGGAATGGGCCGGCGGGTGGCGGAGGTGGTCATCGCCGAGATCGGCGTAGACATGTCCCGGTTTCCCACCGCCGGGCATCTGGCCTCATGGGCGGGGATGTGCCCGGGCAACCACGAGTCAGCCGGCAAGCGCCGCTCTGGGCGGGCACGACGGGGCAACGACGATCTGCGCACCGCCTTGTGCGAGGCTGCGTGGGCCGCCTCCCACACCAAGGACACCTACCTCTCGGCCCAGTACCGTCGATTTGTCGCTCGCTTCGGCAAGAGCAACGGCGGAGAGACCAAGGCGATCTTCGCGGTCGGGCACACCATGCTCGTGATCATCTGGCACGTGCTGGCCCACAGCGGCAACTACGAGGAGTTGGGCTTCGACTACTTCGAGAAGCGCAACGAAACCGAGGCCTACAAGCGTCGGCTCGTCCACCAGCTCGAGAAGCTCGGGCTTAAGGTGACCGTCGAGCCGGCAGCCTGACCAGACCGGGATCTGTCCGCGCGGGGGATTTTCATACCAGAGGCGTGTTTTGGATCGATAGGGGCCTCGGGGTCCCCGATCCAGTTCATTTTGTTCACGGGTTTGTTCACGCCCAAAAGACCTCAAATCGGACGCTCAAGCTGGAGTGCCGGAGCTTGGCTCCCGGTGAGGGCCCGTGTGCATCAAAGAGGCCGAGAGGGCTTGCCCTCGGCGGGGTTCGCCAAGGCTCGCTCAGCGTCCTCTCGATAGAGGAGGCCCAGCAGCTTCCCTCGGAGGTCGGTGACGATCATCGTCCTCACGCTCTTTTTTTCATACGCTCTACGAGTGGCTTCAGAGCCTCGCTTGGACGGACGGTGGTGGGTCCGATCTCCATAGCTTCCTCAGCGGTGACCTCCGGATCTTCGGAGAGAGCGGCGAGCATCAGTCGGCCCTGGACGATTCCCTCCGGGTTGACGACGATGCAGGCATCTGCCCCCGCGGCGAGGATCCCTTCCCGCACCCCCCTGATCCGGTCATCGAGCCAGCACGTCGGAGTTCCGCTTCGAGCCACCTCTCCCGCGTTCGGGACGGCGGCGGCGGTTCCCTCCCGCGGCCATCCCATGGCAAGCCAAGCGGCCTTCCCGACCGAGAAGTCGAAGACCTGCTCGAACCCAAGTCGCTCGAGCCGCCACGCGGCTCGTGGGCTCATGTCTCACTGGTAGTCCCAGCAATAGACGATGACGGGGTGGCCATGGTCCAGCTGTCGGGTGGTCTTCTCGTCCAGTGATTTCAGCGGGATATTGACCGCCCCCGGCAGGTGCTCCTCCTCGTATTCCGGCGGGGGCAGCACGTCGATCAGCTGAGCGCCTTCGTCCAGCAACGCTCGGATGGCGTCAAGACCGAGCTCTGTAGGCAATTGTTCTCCTCTCGATGGTTGGCGGCAGAACATGGATCACCTTCGGCGCCCCGGCGACCCGCATGATGCAGTCCGGGCCCGACCGGTGAGTGGGGGAGGACCCCGGCTCACCGCGCGTCGCCGTCGGGGCCCGAAGCCTCGGTCGGTTCCACCGGCGCACGACACACTTGGCCACCTCTGGCCCGGCGCACGAAGAGGATGAGTAGGCCAGCCCCCGCCACGGTGACACCTGCTGCGATCACGAGCCAGTTTCCGAAGAAGCCGCCGATGACACCGAGGACACCACCGGCGAGCAGCGTCGGCACCGCGCAGCACACGGCGACCATGACGACGACCGCACCAACGCCCACCGTCGCACCAGAGCCGCTAGTCCGAAGCTTGCCCACGTGCTTACCTTTCGCTCAAGGATCCACGACGCTGCGGGTACCGGTCTCGGTAGGAGATGCACGAGATAGCGAGCCGTCCAGGGGTTGGGAGCCTCCCCCGCTATCGGGCAGCCCGCGGAGGGTCCGAATCCTTGCGGCCACACCCGCTGCGATCAGGACCGCAGCGAGGGCGGCGAACAGGCCGCCGTGGCCGTCCAAGAGGGTGGACAGGCGGCCTGACAGGGCCTCGGGCAGTGAAACGGGCGCTCGGCCCCTGCCCGACCCGCTGCTCAGCGCCGGCAACCAGTAGGCGACCAGGTAGGCCCCGGAGACGACGAGGACCGCCCCCGCCATCCTGCTCACCACCGGCAGGAGTCGGCGCAGCCATCCGACAAGCCCTCCCCGGGCCAAAGCTGCCGACACCGTCAGCGCCGTCAGCACGGTGCCCGCGCCGGCGCCGTAAGCCCCGAAGATCCCAAGCATCTCCAGCGGGCTTCGCGTCGCCAGGGCCTGGGCGACCAGCGCCAGC
>WNFB01015398.1_pt1 | contig 12640 bp, 12 predicted proteins | sample 5400501 | NCBI WGS metagenome assembly WNFB01 (sample SAMN13153341, study PRJNA577476) | soil metagenome | isolation source: 200 cm saprolite under Douglas fir tree site 2 hole 1 | place: USA:California | collected 2015-04-18 | reverse complement strand
CATCGCAAGACCGGCCGCAAGTTCGGACGCACCACGGGTCACCGCACGGCGATGAGCCGGAACCTGGTGACCGCGCTGCTTGAGCACGGCCGGATCGAGACCACTGAGGCCAAGGGCAAGGAGCTGCGCCGCTGGGTGGAGCGGGTCATCACCACCGCCAAGACCGATGACGTCGCCGCCCGCCGGGCGGTCAGTGTGGTGGTCCAGAAGGCGGAGGTCGCCGAAAAGCTGTTCAGCAACCTGATGCCGCGCCTGCGCGACCGGAGCGGCGGCTACACCCGCGTCCTGAAGACGGCCCCGCGCCTGGGCGACGGCGCGCCCATGGTGCTGATCGAGCTGGTGGACTGATGGCGCGCAACATCAAGCTGGTCCTGGAGTACGAAGGCACCGGGTATCACGGCTGGCAGCAGCAGGCCTCCTCGACCCCGACGATCGAGGGCGCCCTCCGCCGGGCCCTCTTCGAGCTCACCGGTGAGTCCCCCACCCTCCAGGCCGCCGGCCGGACCGATGCCGGCGTGCATGCGCTCGGGCAGGTGGTCAACTTCCGGTTGGACGGGGATTTTGCGGCCGAAGCGCTGCCCGGCGCGCTCAACCACCGGCTGTCGCCGGACATCGTGGTCCGCTCCGCCGAGGTGGTCGACGACAGCTTCCACGCCCGCTACAGTGCCAGATCCCGTCGCTACGAGTACCACGTCCGGCAGGCGGCAGGCCGGGCAGCCTATGTCCGCCAGTACTGCTGGGCCGTCCCCGAGCGGCTCGATCTCAACCCTATGGGCCAGGCCGCACGGCTGCTCGAAGGCCGGCACGACTTCCGCGGATTCGGCCGCAGCCCCCGCCCGGGCGGCCACACCCTGCGCACCGTGCACGCGATCCGCATCGAGGCGGACGGGGACTGGATCACCATCGCGGTGACCGCGGACGCCTTCCTGTACGGCATGGTGCGGACACTGGCCTCGGTCCTGGTTGACGTCGGCCGCGGCCGGCGTACCCTTGACTCTATCCAGGCGCTGCTGGACGCGGCGCAGCCCACGGCCATCCGCCCGGCACCGGCGCAGGGGCTAGTCCAGGCGGCGGTGACGTACTGAGATGAAGCAGAAGACCTACTCGGCCCGGCCAGCCGACCTGAAGCCGCGCTGGCTCCTGGTCGATGCCCAGGGCCAAACGCTGGGCCGGCTGGCCGCCAACGTGGCCCGCCTGCTCCGGGGCAAGCACAAGCCGGACTTCACGCCACACCTCAATACCGGGGACCACGTCATCGTGGTCAACGCCGGCGGGCTGCGGGTCACCGGCAAGAAGGTGGAGACGAAGATCTACACCCGGTACACCGGCTACCCGGGCGGGCTGCGCAAGACCGCCTATGGCGACCTGGCCCGCCGGTATCCTACGGCACCCTTCCGGCACGCCGTGCGGGGCATGCTCCAGCACGGGACGCTGGGCACGGCACAGCTCAAGCGGCTGAAGATCTACGCCGGCGCCGCCCACCCACACCAGAGCCAGCAGCCGGTGGCGATCGCCTTCGGCGCCCAGGGGGAGATCAAAGAACTTGGCCGATAGCTACTACTACGGCACGGGCCGCCGGAAGGAATCGATCGCCCGGGTGCGGCTGTTTCCGGGGGACGGGACCATCACGGTCAACGAGAAGCCGCCGCTGCAGTACTTCGGGCGCCGGATCCTGGAGATGGTGGTCCAGCAGCCGCTCAAGGTCACCGACAGCCTCAAGCGGTTCAGCATCAGCGCCAAGGTGACCGGTGGGGGCAGCTCCGGGCAGGCGGGGGCGGTGTCCCACGGCATCGCCCGGGCCCTGTGTCAGGCTGACCAGGCCATGCGGCCGGTGCTGAAGAGCCACGGCCTCCTGACCCGCGACTCGCGCATGAAGGAGCGCAAGAAGCCCGGCCTCAAGCGGGCCCGGAAGGCGCCTCAGTACACCAAGCGTTAGGGCGACAACATACTTGACGCAGGAAGTACGCCTTCTCAGGCAACGCACGCCCCCGTGGGCCACGTGGCGCCTGACGGCTCTCGCCGAGCCGGTAGAGATTGCGGGCGGCATTGACATCCCGATCCGCCTGGTAGCCGCAGGCACACCGATGCCAGCGCTCCCCGAGCGGCTTGGGCACCAGCGCCCCGCAGGCTGAGCACGCTTGGGACGTGTTCCGGGCGTCCAGGGCGATTACCGACCGACCAGCCTCTGCCGCTTTGTCGGACAGGATCCTCAGGAACGCGCCCCAGCCTTGATCGTGAACATCGCGGGCCAGGCGGCCGCGGGCCAGGCCCTGGAGGTTCAGGGCTTCCACGTAAATGACATCGAACCGCCGCACCAGGTCGTTGGCCAGCTTGAAGGCGTGATCCCGGCGCAGGTTGCGGACCCGCTCGTGGAGGCGGGCCACCAACCGGCCAGCCCGGCGGCGTCGGTGCGAGCCGCGAAGCCGGCGCGAAACTCGCCGCTGAGCGACGCGCAATCGGGTTTGCGCCGTGCGCAAGGCCCGCGGGCCCGCCAGCCGCTCCCCCGTGGAGAGCGCCGCGAAGGTGGTGATCCCGAGATCGAGGCCGACCGACTGGCCGGTGGCCGGCAGCGGAGCTGGTTTCAGTCGGTCCAGGGCAAAGCCGACATACCAGTGGCGAGCGTGTCGTCGCACCGTGACCGTGCGCAGGGCGGCATCGGTAGGCAACGGTCGGTGCCAGCGCAGCTTCATCGAGCCGATGCCCGGGAGCCCCAACCGGCCCTGCTGTAACCGCCACCGATCCCAGGTCAGGCTGTCATATCGGCGGCGGGAGCGGTAGCGCGGATAGCCGGGCTTCTCGCCGGCCTTGACCCGGCGAAAGAAGGCCGCAAAAGCGCGGTCCAGGCGGCGCAGCGGGTCGCGCATGGCGAAGCAACTCATGCCGGGCGGCCCCATGCCGTGGGCCCGGACGTCTGTCAGATCCCGGCACTGCCCCACATAGCCGATCGACCGGCGCCGACCGCGCCAAGCGGCGCGCCGCTGTTCCAGAGCCGCGTTGTACAGCTCACACGCGAAGGCGAGCTGGGCAGCCAGGGCAAGCTGCTGCCGGGCAGTCGGATACAGCCGATAGCGATACGTGCGACGAAGAGCAAGGGGCTCGTCTTGCACAGCACCAGCATGGGGATGGTCTCTGACAGCTGCCTGTCAACACCATGAGCCAAGTATGTTATTGCCAGCGATAGCGCAGGCAAGGCCTCGCTGGGGGAGAATATTCCAGTGAACAACCGGCTTCCACATCGTTATAACGGATAGCCCGTGGACTACCTCGACCGCTTCCTGGTCTTCTTCCAGAGCCGGACCTGGTGGCGCGACGTGCTGGACATCGGCATCGTCGCCTTCTTCCTGTACCGGCTGTTTCTCCTGATCCGGGGCACCCAGGCGGTCCAGGTCATGATCGGCGTCGGCTTGTTGGGCGTGATCGGGTTGCTGGCCACCCTGCTGGACTTGCGGCTCCTGTCCTGGATCTTTCGCAACGCCGCGCCCGCCATCTTGATCGGCATCATCGTCCTGTTCCAGGCGGAGATCCGCCGCGCCCTCGACCAGTTCGGCCGCATCGGCTTCCTGGGACGGCCGCTGGCGCACTACAACCTGCAGGCCTTCAACCGGATGATCGAGGAGGTGGTGCGGGCTACCACCAAGCTGGCCCAGCAATACACGGGTGCGCTGATCGTCTTCGAGAAGGAGACCGGGCTCGAAAACTACGCCAACAGCGGCATCCGCATCAACGGCGAGCTGACCGCCGAGTTCCTGGAAGCGATCTTCTTCCCCAACTCCCCGCTCCACGACGGGGCGGTAATCATCCGCGGGAACACGATCCTGGCCGCCGGCTGCGTGCTGCCGCTGGCCGACGAGGCCAACGTGCGAGAGCGGATGGGGACCCGGCACCGAGCCGGCCTCGGCCTCTCCATGCAGACCGACGCAGTGGTCCTGATCGTCAGTGAGGAGCGGGGCCAGATCACGGTCGCACACGAAGGAAAGCTGCTGCGCAACCTCGACCCCGATCGCCTCCGCCAGGTGCTGAGCTCGCTCCTGCAGCCCAAGCCAGACCTGCCGCGGCCGCTGCTGGCCTGGCGACGATGACCTTCCTGCTGGGCAACCTTCGGCTCAAGCTGCTGGCGGTGGCGGCCGCGACGGCCCTCTGGGCCACCGTCGCCTACACCGAGAATCCCACCCAGGAGCGTACCTTCCAGCTCAGCGGATCCCAGATCCAGCACACCGCGGTGCCGGTCGGCCTGGTCCTGATCGGTGACCTGCCACCGGTCACGGTCACCGTCGTCGGACCGTCTGACGCCCTGCGCACGTTCGACCCCAGTGCCAGCTTGCGGCTGTCCGCCATTTTCAGCGGCCTGCACCAGGGAACCCAGTCCGTGCCCGTGCAGGTGGTCGACACCGACCCCAGCACGCATCTCCGCTCGCAGCCAGCTTCGATCACCGTCATCGTGGACCAGCTGGCGACCGTGACCGCGACGGTGACGCTCGACCAGCAAGGCAGCGTCCCGGCGGGCTTCCACGAGGTGTCGGCGGTCATCGACCCGAAGCAGGTCTCGGTGGCGGGGCCGAAGAGCCTGCTGGCCAACATCGATGCTTACGTGGTCATCGGCCTGGATAGTCACCAGTCGTTCTTCCAGGACACGCCGATCGTTTCCGTGCGCGACCAGAAGAAGAAGCCGGTCCAGGGCCTGCTCATCAGCCCGGCGACGGTGACGGTCAAGGTGACCATCCAGGCCGATGCGGTCACCGAGGCCAAAGTGGCCGGTTGGACGCTCACCGGACAGCCGGCCCCGGGCTACCGGGTCTCGAACGTCACCCTCACGCCCCTCGAGGTCAGCGTCACAGGCCTGGCGGCCACGCTCGACACCATCCAGCAGATGCAGACGGACCCGGTCGACATCTCGAACGCCACCGCCGACGTGGTCAAGACGGTCGCGGTGCGGCTGCCGGCCGGGGTCCAGGATGTGAGTCCCAAGTCGGTCCAGGTCCATGTCTTCATCGTTAAGATCCCGCAGGCGTCCCCGTAACCTTCGTCCGCCGGCCGGCGTTCGAGATCGCCCATCATCATGGAGAGCCTGAAGCGGCTCGAATACCGCGGCTATGACTCCGCCGGCGTCGCCATCCTGAACGAGGACGCCCACCACACCTCCGTCGTCAAGAGCGCCTCCAAGGTCGACACCCTGATCGAGCGCCTGCAGGAGGACATGCCTACCGGGCACCTGGGGATCGGCCATACGCGCTGGGCCACCCACGGCCGTCCCACGGTCATCAACGCCCACCCGCACACCGACTGCACGGGCAAGGTGATGGTGATCCACAACGGGATCATCGAGAACTTCGCCGAGCTGCGTCGCGACCTCGAACAGCGGGGCCACGTCTTTGTCTCCGAGACGGACACGGAGGTCGTTCCCCACCTGATCGAGGAAAACTTCAAGGGCGACCTGGTGGCGGCCGTCCGGGTCGCCCTGGGGAAGCTGCGGGGGACCTACGCCATGGCCATCTTCTCGCAGCATGACCCCGACCTCCTGATCGGCGCCCGCTTGAACGCGCCGCTGGTGGTCGGGATCGGGGAGAAGGAGTGGTTCATCGCCTCCGATATCACGGCCATCATCCCGTACACGAAGAAGGTGCTCCTGATCGGGGAGGGGGAGATGGTTTCGGTCACCCCGCTCGGTCCCGAGGTCAGCACCCTGGCGGGGACGGCCGTCAAACCCAAGATCATCGAGGTCAAGTGGGACGTCGCCCAGGCCCAGAAGGGCGGGTATGCCCACTTCATGGCGAAGGAGATCAACGAGGCCTCCGAGACGGTGTCGAACGCGCTTCGCGGGCGGCTCTCGGATGAGGGTGAGGTCACCTTCGAGGAGTTCGCCCTGACCGACCGACAGCTCCTGAAAATTCGGGACATCAAGATGGTCGCCGCCGGGACCTCCTATTACGCGGCCCTGCTGGGCAAGTACATCATCGAGGACCTGGCTCGGGTCCCGGTCGAGGTCGAGCCGGCTTCCGAGTTCCGCTACCGCCAGCCCATCATCGACGAGAACACGCTGGTGCTCGGCATCTCGCAGTCCGGCGAGACCGCCGATACCCTGGCGGCGATCCGGGAGGCGCGGCGGCTGGGGGCGAAGGTCATCTCGATCACGAACGTGGTGGGCAGCTCCATGGCACTAGAGAGCGACGGCGTGATCTACCTGCACGCCGGCCCGGAGATCGGGGTGGCGTCCACCAAGACCTTCGTGGCCCACATTGCGTGCCTCTATCTACTGGGAATTCGGATCGCGGCGGTGCGGCATCGGATCCCGCCGGAGCGCCTGCGCGAACTGACCGCCGCCCTCAAGCAGCTGCCAGGGGCGATCCACGATGTGCTGGAGAGCGCCCCGGCCATCCAGGAGCTGGCCCGCAAGTACGCGCGCTATCAGAACTTCATGTACATGGGCCGCGGGATCAACTATCCGATCGCCCTCGAAGGCGCGCTCAAGCTCAAGGAGATTTCGTACCTGCACGCGGAGGGCTACGCGGCCGGCGAGCTGAAGCACGGCCCCATCGCCCTGCTCGACAAGGGCTTCCCGGTCTTCGCCATCGCCACCGCGTCGGAGACGCTGGAGAAGATGGTGAGCAACATCCAGGAGGTGCTGGCCCGCGATGCGCCGGTGGCGGCGCTGGTCAGTCGCGGCAGCCAGGTGCTCCAGGGGACGACGGCCGACGCGCTCGAGGTGCCGGCGGTCTCCGAGTTCCTGTCCCCCATCCCCAACGTGGTGGCCCTTCAGCTGTTCGCCTATTTCGTGGCAGCCGAGCGCGGGTGCAACGTCGACCAGCCGCGCAACCTCGCCAAGAGCGTGACGGTCGAGTAGTAGTCTTGCGGGGTATGGGCCCCCGCGTCGGCGTCGATGTCACGGCCATCGAACGCGTCGAGGCCGCCTACCGGCGCCATCGCGGCCGCTTCCTGCGCAAGTTCCTGACCGAACGCGAGATCGCCTATTGCGCCGACCGCCCCGAGCGCTGGGCCGGGCGGTGGGCGGCCAAGGAGGCCATCGGGAAGGCGATGCCGAGCGGGGTCAGCCGTCCGCGCATGGTCGACGTCGAGATCCTGCCGCAGGATGACGGACGGCCGCACGTCCAGGTCGCGGGCGGCACCACCCTCTCCGGTTCGACGATCGATGTCAGCATCGCCCACGACGGTCACTTTGCCATCGCGGTGGCGGCCATCCCGGAGGCGGATGTCGTCGGCGCGGTGCCGGCCAGACCGGAGGGGGTTCGCCTCCCCGATCGTCCGGCCGATGGGCACAAGGGGACCTTCGGCACGGTGGTGGTGCTGGCCGGCTCCCAGGGCTTCACCGGGGCCGCGTATCTGGCCAGCGCGGCCGCCGCGCGCACCGGGGCCGGCCTGGTCCGCCTGCTGGTGGCGGACAGCCTCTACCCAATTCTGGCCGAGAAGTGCACCGAGGTCATGGTCCATCCCGTCCCGGAAGTCGCGCCGGGCGTCGTCGGCGACCGGTCCAGCGCGGCGGTGCTGGCGCTGTTCGTGGGAGGCGATGCGGCGGTGATCGGCCCCGGTCTCGGCCGAGACCCGTCGACCCGTCACCTGCTCGAGGCGTTGCTCCCAAAGGTCAGCATCCCGGTCGTGCTGGACGCCGACGGCCTCAACCTGGTGAGCCAGATCCCTGGGCTGCTCGCCCGGTTGCCGGCGGACCTGATCCTCACACCCCATCCGGGCGAGTTCGCCCGGCTCTCTGGACTGGAGACCGCCGCGGTCCAGGCGGACCGGGTTGGGGCAGCCCGCCGGTTTGCGAAGAGCTGGCGCAAGGTGGTGGTGCTCAAGGGTGCCCAGACGGTGATTGCCGGTCCCGACGGCCGCCTGACCATCAACCCGGTGGCCACCCCGGCGCTGGCGTCGGGGGGCACCGGCGATGTGCTCGCCGGCATGATCGGCGCGTTGCGCGGGCAGGGCCTGCCGGCCTTCGAAGCGGCGGTAACAGGCGTTTACGTCCACGGGCTGGCCGGGCAATGGCTCGAGCGCGACATCGGCCGCTCGGGCGTGCTGGCGAGCGATCTCTTGCCCCAGATTCCGCGAGTCATGGAGCGGCTGCGGACGTCGCGTTCGTGACGGTGGATACCGCCACCAGGTGGGCCGAGATCGACCTGGAGGCGATCCGGCACAACGTGCGTCAGGTGGCGCGCCTGGTTTCACCGAGCACCGCGGTCATGGCGGTGGTCAAGGCCAACGGCTACGGCCACGGGGCGGTCCCCAGCGCCCGGGCGGCGCTGGAGGGTGGGGCGACCTGGCTGGGCGTAGCATCCGTCGAGGAAGGGCTCGAGCTGCGAGCCGCGGGCATCCGGGCGCCGATGCTTCAGCTCGGGTACACGCCGCCCAGTGCCCTGGGCGAGGCCGTCGCGGCCGGCCTGTCCCTGAACGTGTTCGAAGGCGGTACCGTGGACGCCCTGCAAAAGCTGCCGCTGCCGGCACCCGCCCGCCTGCAGCTCAAGGTCGACAGTGGGATGAACCGGCTGGGGGCGGCCCGGGAAGATGCCGTCGCCTTAGCCAAGCGAGTCCGTCAGAGTCCCAACTTGCAACTGGAAGCCGTCTGGACCCACTTCGCCTCGGCCGACTCCGACCCCGAGTTCACGAAAGCCCAGCTGGCCCGCTTTCTACGGGTTCGCGAAGAGATCAAGAGCGACACCGGCCTGCACTTTCTCAGCCACGCGGCCAACTCGGCCGGCCTGCTTCACTATCCGGAAGCCCGCCTCGACCTGGTGCGAGCCGGCCTGGTCGTGTATGGGGTCAGCCCCGAGCCGACGTGGACGGACCTCCCCGTGCTGCGCCCCGCCCTGACCTGGCGGACGATCGTGACCAACGTGCACACCGTGCCCGAGGGAGCGGGCGTCGGATACGGCCAGACGTGGGCGGCTCCCGCGCCGCGGCGAGTGGCGACCCTGGCCGTCGGCTACGCAGATGGGCTGCATCGCCGCCAGTCGAACCGTGGCCACGTCCTGCTGCGCGGCAAGCGGGCCCCTATCGTGGGGACGGTCAGCATGGACCAGACGACCGTGGACGTGACCGAGATCCCCGGCGTGGCGATTGGCGAGGTGGCCACGCTGATCGGGCGCGACGGCGCCTCAGAGTTGAGCGCATCGGCCGTTGCGGAAACGGCTGACACGATTTCCTATGAGGTGCTCTGTGCGATCTCGGCCCGGGTGGTCCGCCGGTATACTGAGAAAAGCCCTAGGGGAGCCACAAGCTGAGAAAGCGCGCAAGCGCTGACCCTAAGACAACCTGAACAGGGTAATGCCTGCGGAGGGAAGGAGGCGATTCACGCGAGTCAAGACGCACGGCGGGAGCGGCTGCAGCGGATGCGCCTGTACGTGATCACGGGCGATCACGGGAATGAGGTCGAGACCGCACGTATCGTGGAGGCCGCGCTCGAGGGCGGTGCCGACGTGGTCCAGCTCCGGAAGAAGACCATGCCCAAGGCCGAACAGTATGCTATCGCCCTGGCGCTGCGGCGGCTGACCCTGCTGCACGACGCGCTCTTCATCGTCAATGACCACGTCGACATCGCGATCGCCGCGGACGCCGACGGCGTGCACCTGGGCCAGGACGACCTTCCGCCGTCCGTCGTGCGCCAGCTTCCGGGCTTCCACGGCCGGCTGATCGGACGGTCGACGCACAGCCTCGAGCAGGCGCAAACCGCCATGGATGAGGGCGCCGACTACTTCGCGGTGGGACCGGTGTTTCCCACGCCGACCAAGGCGGGCCGGCCGGCGGTGGGCAAGGGCCTGGTGTCGGAGGTCGCCGCCATCGCCGAGCGCCCCTTCGTCGCGGTCGGCGGGATCGACCACGACAATGCGCCCGCCGTGGTGGAGGCCGGTGCGCGCGCGCTCGCGGTGGTGCGCGCGGTCTACGACGCGGTGGATCCGGCCGAGGCGGCCCGCCGGCTGCACGAACTGATCGGCACCAGGCTGGAGGTGGCTCGCCGATGAGCGAGGTCATGGTCACACTGAACGGCAAGCCGCGCAAGGTCGCCGACGGGGTGAGTCTTCTCGACCTGCTCCATGAGCTGGATGTACAGCCCTCCCGGGTGGTCATCGAGCACAACCGCGCGATCCGGCGGAAGGATGATTTCGCGAAGACCGTCGTCCACGCCGGCGACGAGCTGGAGCTGGTCTACTTCGTGGGTGGCGGATCAACCACAGAGGACGCCTTCGTCGTCGGCGGCCGGACGCTACGATCGCGCCTGATCCACGGCACCGGAAAATACGCGTCGAACGAGGTCCTGGCCCGCTGCCTCGAGGCCGCGCAACCCGACATGATCACGGTCGCCATTCGTCGCTTGAACCTCGAGGGTGGCCGTTCGGAGCTGGAAGGCATCGACCTGCGCCGCTACACGCTCCTGCCCAACACCGCGGGAGCGACCACGGCCGAGGGCGCCGTCCGTCTCGCTCGCCTGGCGCGGGCCGCCGGCTTCTCCGACTTCATCAAAGTCGAAGTCGTCGGCGACGAGGACACGCTGTTGCCCGATCCGCAGGCGACACTGGAGGCCACCCGGCAACTGGTCAAGGAAGGCTTCATCGTGATGGCGTACACCAGCGATGACGTGGTGCAGGCGATCCGCCTCTACGAAGCCGGCGCGGCCGCCGTCATGCCGGGCGCGGCGCCCATCGGCACCACGCTGGGGCTGCAAAACCTGCTGAACCTGGAGCTGATCGTGCAGAAGGTCAAGGTCCCTGTCATCGTCGACGCCGGGCTGGGCGTTCCCTCCGAGGCGGCTCGCTGCCTGGAGCTGGGCGCCGCCGCGGTGCTCGTAAACACCGCCATCGCCCGGGCACAGAACCCGCCGGAGATGGCGCGGGCGTTCGCCGAGGCCGTGGTGGCGGGCCGCCGGGCGTTCCGCGCCGGCCGGGCCCACATCGGACTGAAAGCCGTGCCCAGCAGCCCGGTGGAAGGGGTTCCCGTTTAGCAACAAGCTCCGCGACGTCGGGGAGCGGGGCCTGCTGCGCCGCCTCCGCCCGTACCTGAGTCCGCCCAGCGCAGATCTGATCATCGCTGCGCCCGATCACGATGCCGCCGTCTGGCGGTCGCGGCGGGGGCTGACGGTCTCGACGGTGGACACGCTGGTCGAAGAGATCGACTTCCGCACCTGGTGGCGCGGGTTTGACTTCGCCGCATTGGGGCGGCGGCTCATGACTATCAATTTGAGTGACCTGGCGGCCATGGGCGCCGAACCCCGCCACGCGCTGATCTCGCTGTGCCTGCGGCGAAACCTCCCCGTGTCGAGCGTGACCGCGCTCTATCGGGGCATCCGGGCCCAGGCCAGGCGCTACGGCTTCACGGTGGCGGGTGGAGACCTCAGCGAGATCGACGGTCCTCTCGTCCTGTCGGCGACCCTGTTCGGGGAGATCCGCCATGGCCGGCCCATGACCCGGGGCGGGGCCCGCCCCGGCTGGGACCTGGCGGTGACGGGGACGGTGGGCAAGGCCGCCGCGGGCCTCGAACTCCTCGAAGCCCGCCGGCTGCCTAGGACCGCGACCGAGCGGCGGCTGATCCGCGCGTTGCTCGATCCCGTCCCCCGCCTGCGCGCCGGCCAAGTTCTCCGGGAGTCCGGGATCCGCGTCGCCGGTGACATCAGCGACGGTGTGACCACCGAGGTTGCGCGGATCGCCGAGGCGTCGAACGTGGGCGCGATCGTCATCGAGGCGGGACTGCCAATCGACCGCGCAATGAGGGCGCGCTATGGCAATCGCAAGTCCCGCCAGCTGGCGCTGGGCGGGTCCGAGGACTTCGAGCTGATTTGCGCGGCCCCTCCGAACAGAATTACGGCAGCCGCGTCGACCCACTCTCCGGGGGAGACGCAGGATCTTGGTCGGTGCCTGGCTCGGGTCCTGCACCCCGGTGATGTCATCGGGCTGGAGGGTGACCTTGGAACCGGGAAGACGGTCTTGGTGCAGGGCCTGGCGGCCGGTCTGGGCGTGACGGCTCGGGTGCACAGTCCGACCTTCGTGCTCCACCATCGCTATCCAGGTCCAGTGCCGCTCGAGCACTACGACCTGTACCGGCTGGGCGAGGCGGACTGGCACGACGCCGGCCTGGACGAACCCGCCCCCGGGTCCATCACCGTGATCGAGTGGGCGGAGCGCGGGGCGCCCCTTCGCGACTGGACCACCGTCCGCATTCAGCTCCAGTCCGTGAGTGAGCACGTGCGGAGGCTGACCTGCCTGAAGGGCGCCGAGCGCGTGGAGGAGTGTTTCAGGTCAGATGCCGATCCTGGTCATTGACACCTCGGGGAGCCGCCAGGCGGTGCTGCTCCTGGACGGAAACGCCGTGATCGCCGGAGACGAATGGACTCGCAAACGCGATGACATGCCGTTGCTGACGCGGGTTGAGGCGCTGATGGCCCGGGCCGGCTGGTCGGCCGGGGAGCTCTCGGCGGTGGCGGCTGCCCGCGGTCCCGGGTCGTTCACGGGCATCCGGCTGGGGCTGGGCCTGGCCCTGGGGATCGCGTCGGGCCGGGGGGTGGCGCTGTTCCTGCTCGACAGCCTGCGGGTACTGGCGGCCCAGGCCCCGCGTGACGGCGCGCCCGCTGGGGCGCTTCGCGATGCGGGGCGCGGCGAGGTCTACGCCTGGCGTCCCACGCTGGCCCCGGCGCGGATCGCCACCA
>WNFB01004328.1_pt1 | contig 12643 bp, 12 predicted proteins | sample 5400501 | NCBI WGS metagenome assembly WNFB01 (sample SAMN13153341, study PRJNA577476) | soil metagenome | isolation source: 200 cm saprolite under Douglas fir tree site 2 hole 1 | place: USA:California | collected 2015-04-18 | reverse complement strand
TGCTCATCTCCGGCTTGGCCGCGGATCTCGACTGGCTTAGCGTGTTCCGCGGGGCGCGCGCATTTCTCCGCGACCACCGCGTTGTCACCCATTCGCTCGTCGGCGCGGCGGTCATCGCGCTGGCTACTGCCGGCGCATTTTGGGCGCTAGGACGCAAGCACCCATCCGCGCCGATCCGGTTTGTCCGGGCGTTACTGGTGTGCGGCGCAGGCACTGCGGGCCATCTGCTGTTCGACCTCGGCAACAGCTATGGTGTCATGCTCCTGTGGCCCTTCCGGGCCAAATGGTATGCCTGGGACTTGCTCGCTCCCATCGACCCGTGGGTGCTGATCTTGCTGCTGCTTGGGCTGCTGTTGCCCGGCTTGTTTCGTCTGGTGAGCGAGGAAATCGGGGCGCGGCCCAAAGCCCGCGGAGCGCAGCGGGGGGCCATTGTCGCCCTGGTGTTGGTGGCTGGCTATGTCGGCGCGCGCTGGATGCTGCACGATCGCGCGTTGGAAGTGCTAAATTCGCGTATCTACAATGGCCAGACGCCGCTCGCGGTGGGCGCGTTCCCGGCCGGCGCTTCGCCTTTTACCTGGTCTGGGATCGCCGAAACGGACAGCGCCGTGGAGGAACTGGCGGTGCCGCTAGGGCCAGGCAGCGCTTTCGACCCCGACGTCGCCCGCACGCATTTCAAGCCCGAGGCGTCGCCCGCACTCGAATCCGCGCGCAACAGTGCCCTCGCTCGGGAATTCCTGCAATTCGCGCGCTTCCCGAAAGCCAGCGTGGAGAAAACCGCGGACGGCTACCGCGTGGAGTTGCGCGATCTGCGGTTCGCGACCGGGCTCGGCCGCAGTGGAATGGTCGCTATCATCGAGCTGAATCCCCAGGCGCAGGTGATCCACGAAGAGCTGCGCCTCGGAACGGATCGTAAGAGGTGACGGAGCGCGCAAGAAACTACAAACCGTCTACGGCTTCACCTTACAGGTTAGCGGTTTTTGTAGGGGCACCACATGTCGTGCCCTGCCTGGGCGTGCCGTGCTGCTATCGTCTAAACTTCCTCTTGCGGTGATTGGCGCATGAAGAGCCGCGAGAGCAGGTAACTTACCAGAACAATCCCCAGTGCGATCAATGCCAACTGGAGCTTGTGTTCGGCCAGGTAGTGGATGGCTGCGGGGCCATAGCGGATGGCCAGATAACCTTCGCCGAAATACCGGAAACCGCGGGCGATCAGCAGCGCGAGCGTGAACGACCATAGCCTCACCTGAAATACCCCGGCGGCAATGACAAAAATCTTGAACGGTGTAGGCGGCGGCAAAAGAGCAGTGGCCAGCACACTGGTAAAGCCGTTCCGCCCCATCCACGCGCGAATGATCTCCGCCCGGGCACCAGCGCGCCTGCGGAACATGGCCTCCCCACCCTTGCGCGCCAGGAAGTAGAGCAGGACACAACCGCCCACCGAGCCCAGTGTAGCCATCAGTGCGTAGTAAGGCATTCGCGCGGGGCTCCAGATCGAGAGCTGGATCACCAGCAAGTCATTGATCACCGGAAAGCTGAGCACCGAAGAATCCAGGAACGCCACCACGAACAATCCCAGGCCGCCCAGGGAGACGACGAGCGGCTGCAGCCAGTGGGGAAGCTTGTCCAGGTTCATCGGTGAAGAGTCCCAGCGCGTTCAAAAGCCGCGATTGTAGCAAACAACCCCGCCGCGGACAGCCTGGAAGAGGCGAGGGTGCCGCAATCGTGCACCCACCGGATGTGATCTGCCCCGGCGGTTCTGGGAGCGCGCGGGCTGGCTCTTTCGGAAGCCACCGGGGAACCGGGCCGAACAGTTGCTTGGACTCCAGGCAGTCGTATAATCACGAACATCCCAAAGACCAAAACGCGAATCCCGATGAAGACTCTCTACCTCAAGGATAGAAGCGAATGGCGCGCTTGGCTGCGGAAGAATTCCAGAAGCTCCGACGAAATCTGGCTCTCGTTCTACAAGAAAAAGTCAGGAAAACCGTGTATCGCTTATGACCATGCCGTTGAAGAAGCCCTTTGCTTTGCGTGGATAGATAGCAAGGTCAAGAACATAGATGAAGCCCGCTATGCGCATAGATTCACTCCCCGCAAACCGCAAAGTCGCTGGTCTGCATTGAATATTAAACGAGCTGAGAAGCTGATTGCTGAAGGAGAGATGACCCCGGCTGGTCTCAGGGCATTCAACCCTCAGGTGCGGAGGGAAACTCCATCCATGCCCGAGCGGCTGCCAAAAGATCTCGAAAAACAATTTCAAATGAAATCAGACGCCTGGGAACACTTCGCACGTTTTCCGCCGTCCTACCGGCGAATCACAATCGGATGGGTAGCCAGCGCAAAGAAGGAAGAAACCAGACTTAAGCGCCTGAATCAACTGATCGAATTTTCCGCGCGGAACAAACGCATCAAGTTCATGTAGACTGCGACGCGTGATGGACTTCTCGTCTGTCCGCCGCCAGTCGAATCAGGCATCGCACTCATGACCGGGCGTGCGCCGGATCCTCACGGATGGATTGGGCACGCCTAACGGGCGGATCGGAGGGTCTAACGATGCATCACGTCCTCTTCTACGATGTCGTGGACGACTTCATCGCGAAGCGCGCGGCATTTCGAAACGAACACCTGGCGCTCGCCCGGAAGGCACACGAGCGGGGCGATCTCGTGCTCGCCGGCGCTCTGGCGGATCCCGTCGACGGCGCGGTGCTAGTGTTCCGTGGACCGCCTCCTCGGCCCGCTGAAGCTTTTGCGAAATCAGACCCGTATGTTACTAATGGACTCGTGACCGAATGGCGAGTGCGGAAATGGACGACGGTCGTAGGGCAAGGCGCTTCAACGCCATGAGCACGGTCGCAGAATCAGCTTTACGACTATGAAGGAGATTTCTTATGGGGCCTCAAGCACGCTATTCGATTAACCTAGACGCGCGATTCAGCCCTCTTGAGCTCATTGACGTTCAGGCGCTGGTCGATGCGTGCAAGGACGCTTGGTATAACCAGACTCTGTGTCGCGTGAATGACTGCGTTGTGCGGCTCGGCGTCGTGCAGGGAGAGTTCCACTGGCACAAGCACGACAAGGAAGATGAGTTCTTCTATGTGGTGGAGGGGCGTTTCCAGATTGACTTGGAAGGCCGGTCGGTTGAGCTCATGCCGCGGCAGGGATTTACTGTCCCGAAAGGTGTGATGCATCGGACGCGGGCCCCGGAACGAACTGTTGTCCTCATGATCGAGGGAGCCGGGGTGGTGCCGACCGGCAATTGAGCCTCGATATCGCAAGGTCTAAATCTGAGTGAGTATGCTCGCCAGCGACACCGTCGGGCGCGAAACCTAAGCCGAGGCCATCGCCTACCCTCGCCGGAGGAATGGGAAGCGCAGCAACTCGTCATTTGCTACGCCACCGGCCTGGAGAGGAAAGCGTGAGCGGAGTTCTGCAACGCCAGGTGAAAGTAGGAGCCTGCCAGATTAGTCCAGGTTAGTTAGGGCTTCGCCCAATCCTCCCAGACCAGACCCTTTACGCGACCAAATCCCTTTGCGTTCGCCGTGACCAATGTGAGCTTGTGGCACAACGCCTGACCCGCGATCAAGAGATCATAGGCCCCGATTGGCTTGCCGACAGCTTCCATTGCTGCGCGTATTTTGCCCGCGGTTCTCGTATCCTCTTCCTCGAAAGGTAGAAAGCTGACAGGACCCGCAAAGAAAGTTTCAACCCGCTTTACGTTTGCTTCCTGGCGAGCGCTCTTTGCGGCTCCATACCAGAGTTCGAAGGCAACAATGGTTGATACGAGTACCCCGACATCCGCATCGAGCGCCCTCTGAAGCCGAGCTCGCACAGAAGATGGCCTGCCGTTGATCAAGGCAATGCAGGCGTTGGTATCGAGAAGATATGTCACTTGAAGACCGCGCGGCGCGGAGTCACCGGCTGTTTGCGGCCTTTTTTCATGAAGGGCCCGGAATTGAGGCGGTCGAGCTCGGCGAACCACCTGGGAGCATCAGAGATGAGCGGTTCCAAGAGGACACCTTCCGCAACCCGCCGAATCCGTACCCGGTCTCCTTCGAAGCGAAACTCTCTCGGAAGGCGGACAGCTTGGCTGCGACCGTTGCGAAACAGTTTGGCGACCCCTGTCTTGGCCATGGCCACCCTCCCCTTCTTGGATATATATCACAAGTCTATACCACAAGACTAGACCTAGGCAGGAGTAGGTCTGGCCTCATTTCGATCAGAGCATGCCCTTGTGCGTCTGTCGCGCCATCAGCCTGAGACGGGCGCAACCGTGTTCGATCCCGCCTTTCGCGCTACTTGGCTGGCTGCGCGTTCTGGATCAGCTTGCGAATTTCCGTCACGCCATTCTTGACCTAAAAATGTAATTCCGGATCATGATTCCGAAGAACCGCGCTTCAAGACTTGCACTCCTGCCCAGCATCCAAGGGCTTCTGTGAGGCCCAGCAGCACTGCCGTCGCCTGAAAGGTCAAACCCCATCCGCGGAAGGGATGCGAAGCGACATTGTCGAGTCCGGCGGCGACGAAGTGTTTGTAGACGCCGAACAAAAATGAGCCGGCCATGGAGACCACCAAGAGCGCGGCCCCGGCGCGATGAAGCTTCATCGCGAGAAGAATGCCCGCCAGCAGCGGAGCGATGAAGATGACGATCCCGACAAACAGTTTCTCCGCCGCAGAGAGACCGATCCCGAGGCGCCCGTGCGCCGCGCCATGAAAGAATTGCACCACGACGTGGGCGAGAATCATTGCCAGAGCGAATCGGACGGCTCCGGGCATCAGCCCCCTTTCTTTGTTGTCGCCGCATGACGCAAAGGCGCGAGGACATGGGCTTATGGTGCCTTCGTGGCGATTGCATCCCGGATTCGCGCCGAACAAGTTCTTGCGCTACTTGGCTGGCTGCGCGTCCTGGATCAGCTTGCGGATTTCCGTCACGCCATTCTTGACCTTCCAATCCATGAACATTTTGCCCAGCTCCAGGGAACTCCTGCGCGGGTCGCCCTCCACACCGGTGGGACCCAGGCTGAGTTGCGGCGGATAAGGCCGCTGCACGGCGTCGCCCATGGCAATCTTGTCCCGGCGAACGTACTGCTCCCCGACTGCCCACAGCTCGGAAGTGTCGGCCACGCCACCGTGACGGCTGGGCGCAAAATCGTGGTCCTTGAGGTAGTTCTCGATCTCCCGGTCGGACTTGGCATAGGCATCGCTGGAATAGAACACGCGGATACCCTGCGAGCGATAGCGCTCGTCGAGTTTGGGAGCCAGCTCCTTCAGTGGCGCCTGGTTGCCGCCATGGTCGCCCATAAGGATGATGTACTTGAAGCCGGCCTTGGCCATGCTGTCGGCCACCTCTTCGTTGACGCGGGAGAAGGCCTCCGGCGAAAGATTCACAGTGCCCGGAAACTTCGCCTCCTCGCCGGTAGGCGCGAAGGGCATCACCGGGGCGACCAGGGCATTGCCCAGCTCACGCGCAATGCGCTCCCCCAGATAGCGCGCGCGAAAGATGTGCTTGCCCAAAACCAGGTGCGGTCCGGACTCCTCTGTGCTGGCGTTGAAGATCAGCACCGTGGTCTTCACGGACTTGATGGCATCGCGCACTTCGGTGGTGGTCATCTCGTCCATCAGGACACGCGAGTCCGCTCCCACCGCCACAGCCGCGAGTACGGAGGCGCCTGCGAGGCAAACCAGAAAAAAATGAGAAAAGCTCATCGGCGTGCTCCTTAACTGATTTGGGCCCCTGAAGGGCAGCGCTACATTGTTTTTGTAGCGCCGGGCTTCAGCCCGGCACGGGTTGTGCCTGCCGCCATGAAGAGTCTGTGTGAAAACTCGAGTTTTCGTCAGGGCACGCCTTCAGGCGTGCCGCAAGTCGGGCCATTTCAATATCTCTTCAGCGGCTTCAGCCGCTGAAGCCCGATGAAGTCGGCTTTTCACACGGCTCCTCTGCAGCTTAGCCCGCGCGAGGGGACAAGAGTGCGCATCAGTCTCTGTCATTCAGTTCCTGCCACGAATCTACGGGCGCCCACCTTTCCATTCCTCGTAGAGCTTGGCGATGGTGGGGCCGACGGTAAAGCCCCAGGCGAAAATCGGAAAATTCTTGAATTTTTCGGGGACGACATAGCGCTGGACAGCTTCCTCGACGGGAACGCCGGCCTTGTACATTCTCTCCGCGTGCTCGGCGAGGTCGTCGAAGACCGACCGCGACAACGCAATGCCTTCCTGGCCGCAGAGCTGGCCGTGGCCGGGAACGAAGAGAGTGTCTTTGTCGAACGCAGCGAACTTGCCGAGCGTCGCGCGCCAGGCGGAAATGGAGGCGTCGAAGGTGACCGGATACCAGGCGTTGAAGAGCAAGTCGCCGGTAAAGACGATGTTCTGGTCGGGGACGCGGGCGATGACGTCGGTGCCGGAGTGGCCTGGGTAGGTCTCGAGGACAGCGGAGAGGCCGCCGAGATCAATCGTCACGGGGAGCTTCCCGGGGTCGAGCGGGTGGTTGGGAAGGGCCAGAACCGTGCCGTTGGCAAGCGACCAAACAGCAGTGGCGGCGTTGACGTCGGACTGAGCGCGCTGGCGTTCTGTATCGTTCTTGGCGCTCTGGAGGCGCTTCTCGAAGGGCGCAAGGGCTTTGTCGCGCTCCATGCCCTGAAGAGGAACGTAGCTTTCGATGATGCGGGGCGCGACGCGGGAATGGGCCCAGACGGGAATGCTCTGCGCGCCGTAGAAGGCGTTGCCGAGAGAATGATCGAAGTGATAGTGCGTGTCGAGGGCGGCGCGAACGGGCACTTGGCCGAGGGTGCGCAAGGTGTCCATTTGGAATCCGGCGCCGGCAGGCGAAGCGAAGCCTTCGATGAGCAGGGCAGCGTCGCGGCCGATGAGGAAGCCGCCGTTGCAGATGGTTTGCGCGCCCTTGGAGAAATCGGAAATGGTGGCGTAAACGCCGGTGCCGATCTTGCGGACGGAGGCGAAGCCTCTGTCCACCAGCGGTGTTTGGGCTATGCGTGAGTCCTGCGCGAGGTCTTCGCCAAGAGCCGGGAGTGGAAGCAATTTGGCGAAAGCGACGGCGGCGCCGAAACAAGAGGTGGCTGCCAAAAAGCTGCGACGCGAAACGGTCTGGTTTGAAAGCATAGAACCTCCTTCAAGCAGGTCAGCATTCTATGCCGAGAGAAGGTCCACTGGTATATTTTCCTGAGCGCGTCAGCTCGGTCACGCCGGTTGCAGTGACAATCCCAAGTGATCGGCAACCGCTATCTCACCACGTATGACCTTGAGAAGCGAGGGGAGATCACGAATCCCGTCTGTCTAGTTTCTTATTCTCAGAATAGACCGACGTTGCCGGACTTGGAGCGTCGCCGCTCGAAAACCATCGCTCGTTTGCTTGTGGGCTTTTGCGGGGCTTTGTTCCATCTACTGAGAGACGACTGCCAATCATCCGTACTGGCGAGGGTTTCAAATATTCGTCCGGGGGCCACGTAAACTACCACCTTTTTTCCCTGGTTCAGTAATCGACAAATATTTGCAAGTGTTCCCTTACTCTTGCCATCCCAGAGCATGAAGCCAACCGTGCTCTCTCGCGCCATCTCTTCATCTTTAGTCGAGTAATACTCAAAACCTTTGGCACCCTCGGAACCAGACACAATTCTTGTGGGCCAGTCACCGACATTGTTGCGACAAACACCGTCCATGCAGAACACTTCCACTCTGTCATATCCTCGGTCACGTAGGTAAGTCTGAACGACCTTATCTGCTCCGTTTGCGTCGCCAATGAGAACGGGAAATCGCTTTTCGATGATCCGATCGAGTCTCTGTCGGCCCTCGCTGTTGAGCCGGCTGATGCGTCTGGACCCACCAATGAACACCTTGGTCATGACCCGCTCCGCGTGCGTGTGATCGTCAGGGCGAAGACTTCGCTCGCTTGGCCATCCCCATACAAGGATTCCGCGATTGCATTCATTGTTGCCCCAAGTTCAGGTAGCGCCTTCACTCTCGTAACCGCTTGAGGCCTCACTGGAAGGGTGACCCGTCGTCCCAAAGCCTCAGCCAAGAGAATCACGGGCTGCTGAAGCCTAGGCTTCGATGGTGGGACCGGAAGAACCAGAGCAACTCCTGGATTCCAAGAATTGAGAAACGCTGCAGCCGCATGTGCGATTTCATCAACAACCGTTTTATCCGAACCGTATTTAAGGCGGTAGAGCAATTCACCTAGTTCTGTCCTCTTCGTATCATACCTCGGATGACCAAATTCGTCGTGGCCGACGAAATCGCTGCTTACGGTGTGATTGTCGAGAGCAAATCCCTCTCGCCACCTACCCGGAATCCTAACTGGCCGGACAGTGGCCATCTTCATTCACGTGCACAGTCCTTGCAAGACACAAGAGTAGCGTACCGTCTGGACCAGGAAATCTCCGCTATTTCTGCAGCAGGTAATCGGCGTTCATCAGTTCATCTGGGATTACACCTTTTGCCCTTTGTCGGGCGGGCGTTCTTGACCGCGAAGGGAAATCCCTGCTATACATGCCGGTTTGTCAATCGGTTGCCATCTCGCCTTGTATATTCCCTAAGGGAGTTTTCCGGACGGAGGATTCATGTCAGCCGAAGGGTGGGTCTGGTTTGTCATGCTGGTTAGCGCGGGGTCGCTGCTCATGGCAGTGTTGTTTACCCGGCAAGTGTTGGGCGCCGATACGGGCACCGCAGCGATGCAGGAGATCGCTGCGGCGATCAAGGAAGGCGCTGAGGCGTTCCTTCGGCGGCAGTATTCGACCATCTACATGCTCAGCCTGGCGCTGGCAGCGGTGATCTTTTTCTTTTACCTGTCGAGCAAGGGAATGACGCTGGCGTGGAAGACCACGGTGGCGTTCGCGGTGGGAGCCATCTGCTCCGGCATCGCCGGTTTCAGCGGCATGTTCGTATCGATTCGCGCGAACCTGCGCGCGGCATCGGCGGCGCGCTCCAGCCTGGCGCGGGCGCTGCAGTTGGCGTTGCGAGGCGGCGCCGTTACCGGGCTGTCGGTGGTGGCCATGTCCCTGTTGGGCGTGGGCGTACTGTTCCTGGCCTTTGGTGGAATGAAGGACCCTACCGCGGTGCCCTATCAATTGGTTGGCTTCGGCTTTGGCGCGAGCTTTGTGGCGCTGTTTGCGCAGTTGGGCGGCGGTATCTTCACGAAAGCGGCTGACGTGGGCGCCGACCTGGTGGGCAAGGTGGAAGCCGGCATTCCCGAAGACGATCCCCGCAATCCGGCAGTGATCGCCGACTTGGTGGGCGACAATGTGGGTGACTGCGCCGGCCGCGGCGCCGACCTGTTTGAATCCACCGCCGCGGAAAACGTTGGCGCAATGATCCTGGGCGTGGCGCTGTACCAAAAGCTTGGACCGCAGTACGGCCTTCTTGCGATTTTCTTTCCGCTGGTGGCCCGCGCCTTCGGGCTGATTGCCTCCATTGCCGGGGTCTTTTCGGCCCGGCTGAAGAATGAGAACCAAGACCCGATGGTCGCGCTCAATCGCGGATACCTGGTAACAACGCTGCTGGCGATGGCGGGGTTCTACATTGCGGTGCGGTATTTACTCGGGAACAATCTGTGGTTTTTCGCCGCGGGCGTCATCGGCATCGTGACCAGCTTCCTGTTTGTCTGGATTACGCAGTACTACACAGAATATCGCTACCGGCCGGTGCTTTCGATTGCCGAAAGCTCGAAGACCGGGCCCGCGACCAACATCATCACCGGCTTTGCCGTGGCGCTGGAATGTACTGCCCTGCCGGTGCTCACCATCTCCGCCGCGATCCTGGGCTCCTACTACTGCGGCAAGCAAGGCATGCCCGACCTGCCTCATGCCGGCCTGTACGGCACGGCCATTGCCACAATGGGTATGCTCTCGACCGCGGCCTATATCCTGGCCATGGACACTTTTGGGCCGATCACCGACAACGCCGGCGGCATCATCGAGATGTCCGGCGCGCCCGAGGACGTGCGCAAGCGCACCGATCGCCTGGACTCGGTAGGCAATACGACCAAAGCGCTTACCAAGGGCTACGCCATCGGCTCGGCGGCCCTAGCGGCGTTTCTACTCTTCTCAGCGTACCTGGATGAGGTGACCGTGCTGGTGCAACAGAAATTTGCCGGCAACCCGAGCTTCGCCAACTATACCTTCAGCCACGTGGACATCGGCAAGGTGCCCGTGTTCATCGCCGCGTTGATTGGTGCCGCCTTGGTGTTCTTGTTCAGTGGGTTTGCCATCAAGGCGGTGGGCCGCGCCGCCTATTTCGTGATCGAAGAGGTGCGCCGGCAGTTCCGCGAGAACCCAGGCATCATGCAGGGTACAGCAAAACCTGACTATGGGCGGTGCGTGGACATTGTCACCATTGGCGCCCTGAAGGCCATGATCGTACCGGGTCTGCTGGCTGTCGGCGTGCCCGTGGCCGTCGGGTTCACCTTCAAATTCCTTGCTACGGGTGACCCCACAATCGGCGCCGAGTCAGTGGCCGCGACGCTGATGGTCGGCACGATCGCCGGCATTTTGCTGGCAACACTGATGAACAACGGCGGCGGCGCCTGGGACAACGCCAAGAAGTACATCGAAACCGGCCAATTTGGCGGCAAACGCTCGGACGCGCATAAGGCCGCCGTGGTCGGGGATACGGTCGGCGATCCGTTCAAGGATACGGCTGGGCCGTCATTGCACGTGCTCATCAAGCTGCTCAGCACAATCACACTGGTGATGGCGCCGCTATTTTTGTGACGCAGCTTCGGGGCTAGTGAGTCCGTGTGAAAACCCTGACTTGATCGCGCCTCAGCGGCTGAAGCCGCTGAAGAGATATTGAAATGGCGCGACTTGCGGCACGCCTGAAGGCGTGCCCTGACGAAGAACTTGAGTTTCACTCAGACTCTAGTGCCGTCCCAACTGTTTGAGCCGAATGACGAGTTGGAAAGAGAATCCGGCATCGGACCCGTGTTAGGCGCGGAGAACGCCGGGGAATTTGCGCGGGTCGTTGTCGAAGCCGGGGAAGACGGTCTTGAGATCCTTGCTCCCCAGGTGGCGCTCGATGACTTCGCCCAGCACGTAGCGAAAGTCGGTGGTAAGAGCCAGATCGCGCCCTTCATAGAGGTGTTCCGGTCCTAGGCCCGGCCAGCGACCGTACACTTTGCCACCCTTGACCTCGCCGCCCAGCACGAACATGCAGTTGGCGTGGCCGTGGTCGGTGCCGCGATTCCCGTTCTCGCGCGCGGTCCGGCCGAATTCGGACATGGTGACGACGACAATGTTCTCCATGCGATCGCCCAGGTCGCGGTGGAAAGCCGCGAGCCCCTGGCCCAGCTCGCGCAGCAGGTTAGCGAGTTGGCCCTGGACTCCGCCTTCGTTGACGTGATTGTCCCAGCCGCCGCTATCGAGGAAGGCGACCTCGAGCCCGATGTCGGCTTTGATCAACTGCGCGATTTGCTGCAGGCTCTGGCCGAAGCGGCTGCGCGGATAGTCAGCCCCGTTTTCGGGCTGAAAGCGGCTGGGGTTGGCCTTGCGGAGCATCTCGATGGCCTCAAAGGTTTCTGTGCCCGTGCCGCGCAGAACACTGTCTACCGTCTGCGCGTAGAGCGCCTCGAAACCGCCCTCCACCGCCGGCGATTGCGCAATCACCTGGAACTGACGCACGTCGGGCAGCGCGATAGCAGGAGCGCCGCCACGGAGGGTTCGGGGCAGGCTCGGCCCCATACCCACAGCGCGGAAAGGCCACGCGCCCGGCTCGGGTTGCGCCTGCAAGGCGCGATTGAGCCAGCCGTCTTCAGTGGATTTCACGCCGGGCGTGCCCGACTCCATGAAGTCCTGCGCGTCGAAGTGCGAACGCGTGTTGTCGGGCGAACCGGCGGCGTGAACGATGGCGAGCTGCTGCTTCTTGAACAACGGCTCGAGCGGCGCGAGGCCAGGGTGCAAGCCGAAGAAGCCATCAAGATCAATTGCGGCTGCTTCACCGCCGCGCCGCGGCTCGGGAATGGCGATCGTTGGGCGCAACTTGTAATAATTAGGCTCGGCAAACGGGATGACCGTGTTCAGCCCGTCGGCCGCGCCGCGCTGGAACAGCACCACCAGCTTCTTGCGGTTCGGCATCGGCGTGGCCGCCACTGCGCGTCGCAGGAATGCTGGCAGCGCGGTCATGCCCAGCATGGCCACGCCGCCCGACTTCAGGAATACCCGCCGCGTGACTCTCATCTGCGTTGCTCCCTTTCTTCTCGTAGCACCGAGATGCTTGCATGTCCACAAAAGGACAGGCTGGAAAGCCTGTCTCACAAAGAACTACCGCCGCTGGAATTCGGGCGCGCCCAACACCAGGCCAACGATCATGCTCAGGTCGATCTGCTTCACCGGATCATCCAGAGTGGCGCGGACTACCTGCGGGTCCTCCAACTGTTTTTCGAGTGTGGCTCGGGTCTGCGGCGACGCTTGATTCGACAGCAAGACCTCGATGGCGCGGTCGAGCGAGGCTCTGGGATCGGCCGCGGCGTCCTGCTCCAGCAGTGCGGCCGCATCCACGCGCGCGCCGCGCATGCGGTTTGCCGCCAGCGCCAGGGAGAAATTCAATCGGTTCAACAGCGCGCCGGTATTAACCCAGGTTTCGGCCTTATCGGAATAACCGGTTGGCGGCTGGCACTGATAGAGCGGCTCGCCAATGCGTG
>WNFB01004325.1_pt1 | contig 12644 bp, 14 predicted proteins | sample 5400501 | NCBI WGS metagenome assembly WNFB01 (sample SAMN13153341, study PRJNA577476) | soil metagenome | isolation source: 200 cm saprolite under Douglas fir tree site 2 hole 1 | place: USA:California | collected 2015-04-18 | reverse complement strand
CCGCGATAGGATTTGAAGGTTCGTCCTTGATACAGGATCATCTCGCCTGGGCTCTCGTCGGTTCCGGCGAACAGCGATCCGATCATCACTGCACCCGCGCCTGCGGCCAGAGCTTTCGTGATGTCGCCCGAGTACTTGATACCGCCATCGGCAATCACTGGGACACCGGCGTCTTTGGTGGCGCGGTAAGCTTCCGCGATGGCCGTGATCTGGGGTACGCCTGCGCCGGTCACAACCCGTGTGGTGCAGATGGACCCAGGCCCGATGCCAACTTTGATCGCGTCCGCGCCCGCCCGGGCCAGTTCGCAGGCGCCATCAAAGGTTCCGACGTTGCCGGCGATCAGGTCTACTCCCGGAAGTTTGGACTTCACCGTCTTGATCGCTTCCAGCACGCGGCTGGAGTGGCCGTGCGCGCTGTCAATGGCCAGCAGATCGACTTTGCATTTCACCAGTTCTTGCGCCCGCTCCAGAAAGTCGCCGGTTGCGCCGATGGCCGCTCCCACGCGCAGGCGCCCGTGTGAATCCTTGGCGGCGCTGGGATATTTCAGTTTCTTTTGAATATCTTTTACCGTGATCAAGCCCTTGAGGTTGTATTTGTCGTCCACCACCAGCAGCTTCTCGACCCGGTGCTCGTGCAGGATGTTTTCCGCGTCCTCCAGAGTGGTTCCAACGGGCACGGTGATCAGGTTTTCTTTGGTCATTACCTTGCTGATGGGAATATCGAAGCGAGTTTCAAAGCGCAGGTCGCGGTTAGTGAGAATTCCGACCAGCTTTCCGTTCTTGGTGATCGGTACACCGGAAATCTTGTACTTGCGCATGACCTCCAGCGCGTCGGAAACCTTGGCGTCGGGCGACATGGTGACCGGATCGACGATCATCCCGCTCTCTGAACGTTTCACCTTGTCCACTTCGTTGGCTTGCTGCTCAATCGACAGATTGCGATGGACGATCCCCATTCCGCCCTGCTGCGCCAGTGCAATCGCCATGTGCGATTCCGTGACCGTGTCCATGGCGGCGCTGATGACGGGGATGTTCAGGCGGATGTTGCGTGTGAGCTGCGTCTGCGTACTGGCCAATGCCGGGACCACGTCGGAGTGGGCGGGCAGCAGCAACACGTCATCGAAGGTGAGAGCCTCGGGAACGGGAAAATGAATCATAAGTTTTCTCGGGAGAAAATATAACTCTCTATTTTAGAGACGGTTGGCGGTTGAGGCAAATGGGGATGTGCGAATAGAAATTCTCATAACTCTGCTGGCTCGAGGCGTTTGTCTTTTGCTTCCGAGCGGCGTATATTGATATTTGGAAACTGTTGTGTAGTACCAGCACGTGGCGGAACACACCAGTGGGCGCAAGCCCACTTTTTAGTTTCGGCATGTTTTGGAACGGCGCGGCTCGCCAGTAAGTTACTGGTTTCATGGGATTTGATGTCGAAAGGGTGCGCGCGATCGCGGAGCGCGTGGCCGCCTCCAGCGGGCTGGAGGTGGTGGAAGTCGAGTTGCGCGGCGGAGGCCAGGCTCGCATGCTTCGCATCGTCATTGATAAGGCCGCCGCAGGCGCTATTGATAAGGCCGCCGCCGGCGCTATCGACAAGGCCGGCGGGGTGACGCACGAGGATTGCGCGAACCTGAGCCGGGAGGTGGGCACGATCCTCGATGTGGAGGACGCTGTGCCGGGGGGCTCCTACGTTTTGGAGGTTTCCTCCCCAGGGCTGGATCGCAAGCTGGTTCGTCCGGTCGACTACGAGCGCTTCGCGGGAAGCCGGATCAAGTTGACTACACGGCATCCGGTGAACGGCAAGCGGTACTTCGAAGGCCGGCTGGAGAGTTTTCAAGCAGGACGCCTAGTGCTGGACCTGAGTACGGCACGGAAGAAATTCCGCTCGGGAGATGGCACGCCACAGAAACTGGAGATCGAACTGGAAAATGTGGAAAAGGCGAATTTGGTGCCGGAAATCTGAAGGCGGACGTCGGACGTCGGACCTCGGACGTCCAACCAACGGGACTCAGAAATTTCCTTCGACAAAGGCAGCTTGGAGATCTGGCTGAGGTCTAAGGTCCGAAGTCCGAGGGCGGAATTACTATGGCAAGCGAGCTTTACAACACCATCGACGCTCTGAGCAAGGAAAAGGGCATTGACCCGCGAATTGTAGTCAGCGCGGTGGAAGACGCGATCGTGGTCGCCACCCGCAAGTACTACAAGACGCAGGAAAACCTGCGTGCCGAACTGGACAAGGAAACCGGCAAGATCCGCGCGTTTGCAGTCAAGACGGTAGTGGAGAGCCCGGAGCAGGTGGAAGATCCGGTGCTGCAGGTCACGCTGGATGATGCCCGCAAGCTCGATCCCAATATCGAGGTGGGTGGTGAACTCCAGATCACCAAGGTGACCGAAGGCATTCTGGGGCGGATCGCGGCGCAACTGGCGAAGCAGGTCATTTTCCAGAAGGTGCGCGAGGCCGAGCGCGACACGGTTTATAACGAGTACATCGGGCGGGTCGGGGAAATCGTCAACGCCACCGTAAAGCGCATCGAAGGGCCGGACGTCATCTTCGACCTGGGCAAGGCGGAGTCTCGCATGCCCCGCAAAGAACAATCGCGCCTGGAGTCGTTTGCCATCGGCGAACGCATTCGCGTGGTGATCGCCCGGGTAGAGAAGGCTTCCAAAGGTCCGGCGGTCGTGGTATCGCGGGCTGCGCCGGAATTGGTGCAGCACCTGTTCCAGACGGAAGTGCCGGAGATTTACGACGGAACAGTTGTGATCCGTGCCATCGCGCGCGAAGCCGGGGAGCGGACCAAGATCGCGGTCATGTCCAAGGACAAGGACGTGGACGCTGTAGGGGCCTGCGTGGGCATGAAGGGCATGCGCGTGCAGTCCATCATTCGCGAGCTCCGTGGGGAGAAAATCGACATCATCGAGTACCACGAGGATGCAGTAACCTTTGCGGAAAAAGCGCTGCAGCCGGCGAAAGTAAGCCGGGTTACCGTTCTCGATACATCCGACAAGCATCTGGAAGTGGTAGTGGACGACAGCCAGCTTTCACTGGCTATCGGCAAGAAGGGGCAGAACGTCCGCCTAGCGGCGAAGCTGCTAGGCTGGAAGATCGACATCAAGAGCGAGGAAGAGAAGCGGCAGGAAGTGGAGCAGCAAATGTCGGCGCTGGTGGGCTCGGCTTCCACTCCACTGGATAGCGTGCCCGGATTGGGTGAAGGGCTGATCGAGAAGCTGAATGCCGCGGGCGTGGCCACGGTCGAAGCCCTGGCGGACATGACCCCGGAGCAACTCGAGGCCATCGAGGGGATTGGCCCCAAGACGGTGGAAAAAATCAGTTTAGCGGTTAATAATTATTTTTCCAGTCTGGAGGCCGAGGAAGCGGCTGCGGCTGCACCTGAGGCAGAGGCGGCTCAGGAAGCGCCCGCAGAAGGTCAGGAAGCCCCGGCGCAAGAAGCGACCGCCGGAGAATCAGCGGCAGAAGAATCGGCTGCGAGTGTGGAAGCTGCACCCGAGACGGACCTGGCGCAATCCGCTGCCGTGGAGGGAAGTGCCGCGCAGACCGAAGAAGTCGGTGAGGCGCCTGCTCCTCCAGAGGACAAGCAATAATTGCAAGCTCGCGCTTCCCAAGGAAGTGGCAGCGCGGAACTGAAAACTGACGCCGTGAGGTTGACATGAAGACTTAGCGGAACAGTCCGGAGGACGGAAAGGGCGGATGAGCAAGATTCGAATCAACGATCTGGCTAGGGAGCTGGAAGTCAAAAGCAAAGCCATTCTCGACGTACTTCAAGAGATTGGAGTCACGGAGAAGAAGACTCATTCCAGCTCTCTTGAAGACCACGAAGCGGAGAAGGTGCGAGCACACCTCCGCACCGCCAGCGAAGCCCAGACCTCCAGCCGATCCTCGCGTGCCAGCCGCGCTGAGGCCGACGAAATCAAGACTAAGATCGATCTTTCCCATATCTCCAAGCCCGGCGACGTCCTAAAGGCGATCAGCAGCAAGCAACAAGTTTCACTGGCCGCCTCTGCCCATCCTGTGACTGCACGTCCGCCGGTGGAAGCGAAGCCCGCGGCGGCCGCAACTGCCCAGCCAGCTGCAAAGGTTCCAGTCGCGACGCGGCCAAGTCCTCCGGCGGCTCCGGCCAGACTTGTGGTCCCGACTCCACCGGTGAGGCCGGTGGTTGCTCCGCCGCCCCAAGCTGCGGCGCCGCCAGCCGCTATATCGGTCCCTCCAGTCACTGCATCGCCGCCACGAACAGCAGTTCCGCCGCCAGCAGCGCCAACTGCGCAAGCCGCAGCTTCAGCGTACGGAGTAGCATCGTCGCTTGCAGCTTCCGCTTCGATGCAGCCTCGAACTCCGGTGGCGAGGTCAGCGGCACCGAGTGTCCCGGCCCAGCCGGAAGCGCCTGCGCGACGAATGATTGTGCCCCATACCGGACCGCGTCCGGTATACAAGGCGCCTTCAAGACCGGCGCAACCGGCCGCTGAACCAGGAGCGTCTGCACGCCCGGCTCCGGGACGTCCGATTCCGGGCCAGCCAATTTTCCAGCGGCCGCGTCCGGGTACCCCTGCTGCGCGTCCCCCGCTCCGTCCGGGAGAACGGCGGCCCATGCATCCGACTCGCCAGTCACCGACCGGCACGCGCCCCATGGGAGTTGGTCCCGGCGCGCCTGCAGGACCGGCGCGTCCCGGCAGTCGTGCCGGTGCTCCAGCGCGCAGGCCTGGCCAGCGTTACGTTCCGCGCGGTGTGAAAGAAGGCCCGATGAAGGGCTATGTGCCGCCACCGCGTTTGTCGCTGTCGAACGAACCGCAGCCGATCACGCGCAGCATTACGATCACGGAAGGGATCAGCGTGAAAGACCTGGCTGAGAAGCTGGGAATTCGTGCCAAGGATCTGATCGCACGCCTGCTGGCCCGCGGCGTGTTCGCTACCATCAATCAGACGCTCGACGCGGAACTGGCAAGTGAGATGGCGCGCTTTTTCGGAGCGGACACCAATGTCATCACCTTCGAAGAGCAAGCCGCCAAGGAAGTTACTGAAGCCGTTACAGGCGAGGAAGGCACCGCGAGCGAAGGCGTGCCGCGCCCACCCGTAGTCACTATCATGGGCCACGTCGATCACGGCAAGACCACGCTGCTCGACTCCATCCGCTTGACTGACGTGGCCGGGGGGGAGGCGGGCGGCATCACGCAGCATATCGGCGCTTACAAGGTGACCATCCAGGACAAGGACTCGCCAGCTTACGGCCGCCAGATCGTCTTCCTCGATACCCCGGGTCACGAGGCGTTTACCCGCATGCGAGCCCGCGGCGCCAAAGCCACCGATATTGTCGTCCTGGTGGTGGCCGCCGACGACGGTGTCATGCCGCAGACGCTGGAAGCCATTGACCACGCCCACGCGGCCGAAGTCCCCATCATCGTGGCGGTGAACAAGATCGACAAGCCGGATGCGCTGCCCGATCGCGTTAAGAAGCAGCTCGCCGATCGCGGCCTGATGCCCGAAGACTGGGGCGGAACGACCGTGTTCGTGGACGTCTCGGCAAAACAGAAAACAAACTTAAATCTACTCATGGAGATGATCTGCCTGGTGGCGGATCTGCAGGAACTCAAGGCTACGCCGGATCGTCCTGCTACTGGCGTTGTGCTCGAAGCCAAGCTGGACCGCGGACGTGGACCGGTGGCCACGGTTCTTGCGCAGAACGGAACCCTGCGCACGGGGGACAACTTCGTGGTAGGCAACGTGTACGGGAAAGTGCGTGCCATGTTTGACGATCGGGGTGCGCAGCTCGAAGAAGCACCGCCGTCCACGCCGGTCGAAATCCTCGGCATGGAGGGGTTGCCGCAGGCGGGTGACCAGTTTGTGGTGGTTGCCGACCGCGACAAGGCGCGCGGTATCTCCGAATATCGTGAACAAAAGGCGCGCGAGGCGACTCTGGCCAAGAGTTCCCGCGTATCCCTGGAAGGCCTGGCCGAGCAACTGAAGACCGCCGGCACCAAAGAACTGAACATCATTCTCAAAGCTGACGTGGGCGGCTCGGTGGAAGTGCTCTCTGACCTGCTCTCCAAGCTCTCCAACGACAAGGTCCGGTTGAAGCTGCTGCATTCGGGCGTGGGCGCCATCACCGAGACCGACGTGCTGCTGGCCTCGGCCTCGAACGCGATCATCATCGGTTTCAACGTGCGTCCGGAACGCAAGGCACAGGAGTTGGCGGAGCAGGAGAAAGTGGACATCCGGCTGCACTCGATCATTTACGAGCTGCAGGATGAGATCAAGCGCGCCATGAGTGGTCTGCTCGAGCCCACGATCAAAGAAACCTACCAGGGCCGTGCCGAGGTGCGCGACACGTTCCGTATTCCGAAAGTCGGCACCGTCGCTGGCTGCTACGTGGTGGACGGCATCATCAAGCGCGACTCCGAAGTCCGATTGCTGCGCGACAACGTGGTCATGTTCAAAGGTAAAGTCGGCTCGCTGCGCCGCTTCAAGGACGACGCCAGCGAAGTGCGCAACGGCATGGAGTGCGGTATCTCGATCACCAACTACAGCGATATCAAGGTTGGCGACGTGATCGAAGCCTTTGTGACGGAACGGATCGCGGCAGAAGTGATTGCTTAAAAGAACAGTCGTCAGCCGTCGGTCGTCAGTCATCAGGACTTTGCTGACGACTGAAGACTGACGGCTGACGACTCGATGATTGCTTTTCTCACCCTCGAACTGCGCATTGAAGCGGCGCAGTCGCTCAAAGACAAGCGTCAAGTTGTACGCAGCCTGAAAGACCGGCTACGCGCGCACTTCAACGTGGCTGTCGCTGAGCTGGATGCGAATGGACTGTGGAACCGGGCCACGCTTGGCGTGGTCAGCGTTTCCGATTCGCGCGATTACCTTGATGGGTTGATGAAGAACGTGGAACGCCAGGCGACCCGGATTGCCAACAACGGCGGGGCCGAGATCGCGGACTCGTTTGTGGAATACCTCTGAGAATCGTCCGCCGTAATCTGTTCCATCTCCGGCACTTCCCAAGAATGAAACGAAAGTACCTTGACAGGCCTATCGCAACAAGACCGGAGGCCCGATTTTCTGATATTCTCATCCGTTTTACCTAGGGGTGCTGCGGTGGAGCGGCGCGGGGCGAAATATCATCGGGAGCGCCTGGGGGAGGCTCTGCGGGAGGAGATCGAGACCATTGTAGAGGGCGAGCTGGGCGACCCGCGCATCGGCCTAGTCAGTGTGACAAGTGTGGTGCTGGCAGAGGACTCCCGCTCTGCGCGCGTCTTCGTGACAGTCGACGGAGACGAAGAAGAAGCCGATCGATCGCTGGAAGGTTTGACTGCAGCCGTGGGATTCATCCGCCGCGAAGTGGGGGAGAACTTGCGCCTTCGCCGGGCGCCCGAGCTTTTTTTTCACCTCGATCAATCGGACTACTACGGCGGCAGGATTGATGAGCTTTTGGGTCGCACAAAAAAAACACAGAACAGAAGGAGTGGATAGCAAGGCCAGGTTCCACCTTATGAGAGCCGCGGAATTTGCCTCAGGGGCTAAAGCCCAGAGTATTTGGACTTTTAACGGCATGGCTGAAGCCATGCCCTCCCACGGCATCGCTAGCGTGCTTGAGAGGGCCTTCACGGAGTTTGGGCGGACATGTTAAAAGAAGTTCTGAAGCACATCGAGCAGCGCAACCGGTTTTTGCTTACCTCGCACGCGCGCCCTGACGGCGATGCAGTCGGTTCTGCGCTGGCCTGCTGCCAGATCCTGTGCTCTATGGGCAAGGAGGCCGAAGTTGTTCTGCGCGATGGCGTCCCGCGCATCTACCGGCCGTTGCCCTTTGCCGATAAGGTTGTGCAGGCGGAGCAAGTGAATGGTGCCTACGAAGCGGCGATCATCCTGGAGTGCGACAGCATCCAGCGTACGGGGCTGGAGGGATTGGAGGAAGACGAGCGCTTTCTGATTAACATTGATCATCACCTGAGCGGCCGCCCTTTCGCGAATGTGAACTGGATCGATCCCACCGCGGTCGCGACCGCGGAAATGGTGTACCGGCTGGCGCGCGAGGCGGGAGTGAAGATTTCCCCTGAGATTGCAACCTGCTTGTACACCGCCGTGCTCACGGATACAGGTTCGTTCATGTTCGAAGGCACCAACGAACGCACCTTCGCGCTGGCGAGGGAATTGGTGCTGGCCGGGGCGAACCCGGCGCATTGTGCGCGCAATGTGTACTTCGGACACTCCACCGCCAAGCTACGCCTGCTGGGCGCGGCGCTTTCCAACCTGCACCGCGAAGGGCCACTGGCCTGGGTTTCGGTCAGCCGGGAGCAGATGGATCGCTGCCATGCGAAAGAGGAAGACTGCGAAGGGCTGGTGAACTATGTGCTCTCCATTCACGATGTGGAGGTGGCAGCATTTTTCCGCGAGCTTCCTGATGGCGGCTATCGCGTAAGCCTGCGCAGCAAGGGCGGACTGAACGTGGCTGTGGTCGCTGAGCGCTTTGGCGGTGGCGGTCACCAATGTGCCAGCGGGTGCTCGCTCGATGGTCCGCTGCCGGTCGCGACGGCGCGAATTCTGGCGCAACTACGCCCCGGTCCCTCCGTACAATAATCCCTTATGGACATCATGCTGGCACGGCAGGTTGCTTCGTTCGTCGGCGCACTCCTGATTCTGGTCGCTTACATCGGCCACCAGATGAACTGGATGGACACCCGCAAGGCCGGGTACAACATTCTGAACGCGGTCGGCTCCGCCATCCTTGCCTATATCGCCTTTCACCCTTTCAGCATCGGCTTTGTCGTGCTGGAAGTCACGTGGACAATCATCAGCATATACGCACTGCTGCGGGTGAGGGCCGATTGATGATTGTTGATTTGTGATTGTTGATTGCCGTGAGGGCAGGGATTTTCAATCAACAATCAACAATCAAAATTCAACAATGACAAATCCCAACTCTGAATTCTGCGGGCCCGCACGATGACTGATCGGCCCCGGCTTCTGACTGACTGGCTGCTGCTCGCCGGCTTCTGCGGATTCCTGTTTTTCTTTGGGCTCGCATACTTTGGCCTGCTGGGGGCCGATGAGCCGCGCTATGCGCAAGTGGCGCGCGAAATGCTCGCCCGGCACGACTGGATCACGCCCACGCTCGGCGGCACGCCCTGGCTGGAGAAACCCGCCCTCTACTACTGGCAAGCGATGCTGGCCTACAGCGTCTTCGGGGTGAGGGACTGGGCGGCACGTTTGCCTTCGGCGGTCGACGCCACGCTCATGGTAGTTGCGGTCTATCTTTTTCTGCGGCGCTTTCGTCCCGGATTTCAGCTCGATGGCGCTCTGATGGCCGCGGCGGCGGCAGGCGTGATCGGCTTTGCCCGCGCGGCTTCCACGGACATGCCGCTGACCGCCACCTTCACGATCGCGCTGCTGGCTTGGTTCGCGTGGTATGAGAGCGGGAGCCAACGTTACTTGGCCTTGTTCAATATCTTTTTGGGCTTGGCCACGCTGGCCAAGGGTCCGGTTGCGCTCTTTCTAGCGGCGGTGATCATCGTGGTCTTCGCCATGGCAAAAGGTGACTACAGGCTCATCTGGCGAACGCTTTGGATTCCGGGGATACTGCTCCTTTGCGCGGTTGCCCTGCCCTGGTACATCGCGGTTCAGATGAGGAACCCTGAATTTTTTCGAGTCTTTATTTTCCAGCACAACTTAGCGCGCTTCGGCACCGATCTCTATCACCACAAAGAGCCGTTATGGTATTACCTGCCGGTCGCATTACTTGGGCTGATCCCTTGGACTATGTTTGTAGTCGCGGCGGTGACCGAGACTATTCGTGCTTGGTGGACAGAAAGACACGAGATGCTTCAATCCGAAGATGCCCTCAATGCGTTTCTGCTCATCTGGCTGATCGTGCCGGTCATGTTCTTTTCCATTTCTGCTTCGAAGCTGCCGGGCTACATCGTGCCTGCACTCCCTGCGGGCACGCTACTGCTGGCGGAATACGTAAGACGGCACGTCAGCGATGAGGAGCGTCCGCAGATTCTGCTGATTGTCCTGCATTCGGTTGTGGCGGCGCTGCCCATTGTTCCCGCGATGATGCTGCAGCCCATCTTGATGCAACACCGGCTGCCGTGGAGCAAAGAAACGGCTATCTCGTGTGGGTTTGCAGTTGTGCTGGTGGTTGGAATCGCGGTAACGCTGCGCGCCTCAGTCGGCCTGCGTATGCTGCGCTTTGTCACGCTGGTTCCGGTTGTACTGGTGGTGGCCGCGGTACTGCGCCTTGGCGCTCCCGCTCTAGACGCGACGCTCTCGGTCCGCCCACTCGCCGCCGAGATCAGCCGTATGGAGAGCAAGCCTGTGCCGCTGGCGATCTTCCGGGCTTCGCGCGAGACCGAATACGGGCTGCAGTTTTATCGCAATCAGAGCATCGCTCGCTACGAGTCGGGACAGGTACCTTCGGGCGAACATCTGCTGGTGGCTCCGGCAGGATTGCGGCCCGCCATAGAGACGCAGGTGCTGGGCCGCCGCGTCGCTTATCTGGGAAGCTTTGCGCCGCAGGGCTTGGATTATTATTGGGTATCAGCGAAAGGCAGCGATTAGCATTCGGCAATTAGCATTTAGCCCCCGGGCGTTAGAACCGACTCTTGTCGGAGACTGGCATAGCTAAGAGAGTAAGAAACCCTTAAGGGCCAATGCTAAGTGCCAAGTGCTAATTGCTGTAGGCCCGCGCCTGTTGCCCTTCCGTATCCCCCCGTTTGCCTACAGTCGGTCGAAGCAACTACACTCGGTTTTCGCGGTTGCAATGAGCGCGTTGGCCAAGCCGGAACCCTCCAGGAGCCCTCGGGTGGAGATTCTCGACCTCAGGCATTTTTCGTCTGTCGATCTGCGTCCCCTGCTCGACGACGAGATCCAGGTATGGTCGCGCCTGCTTTCCTGGGACTACAGCGGCTCCGCCGACATGATTGCGCGCTATGTGGATGCCAAGATCCTGCCTGGCTACGCGGCGATTGATCGCGGACGAATTTTCGGCTACTCCTTCTTTGTCTACGAAGGCAGCAAAGGCGTGATCGGAGATCTTTTCGTCGCCAACGGCAGCCGGCTGCCCAATCCGCACGAGGTGGAATCGCGGCTGCTCACCCACGTGATTGAAACCCTGCAGCAGTCGCCCGGCATCCACCGCGTCGAAGCGCAACTGCTGATGCACGAGACGGGAGTAGTCGCCCGGCCTTTTGTCGAGCAGGGGTTCCAGCGGTACGCGCGGCTTTTCATGGTCCTGCCGCTGGGCAATGCGGCGAGGCCGGGGACGCCCATGGATGCAGAGCTTGAGATGCGGCGGTGGTCCGAGCAGGACTATCAGGCGGCCGCCGCCGTGATCACTGCGGCTTACCGCGGTCATGTGGATTCAGAGATCAACGATCAGTACCGCAGCCTCAGCGGGTCGCTGCGCTTCCTGAACAACATTGTGCGCTTTCCGGGATGCGGGACTTTTGATCCCGATTCGTCGTTTGTCGCCATACACAAGCGGGCGCGGAGCGTGATCGGATTGATTCTATGCTCCCGCGTGCGCCATGACGTGGGCCACGTGACCCAGGTGTGCGTGCTGCCGGACTATCGTTCCCACGGGATCGGTGAGTCGCTGCTGGCGGCCACCACCGGCAACCTCCGGCAGCGGAGTTTCTCTCTACTTTCCCTCACCGTGACTGAGGCCAATGCGCGGGCGGTGGTACTCTACCAGCGCCTCGGATTCGGTACCAAGCGGGTGTTTGATGCGTTTGTTTGGGAAGGGTAGCTACTAGTGCCTCAGCAGCCACATCACCCATCCCGCCACGAAGATTCCGCCGGCGAACATAGCAAAGCAATACAGTCCGTAGCGGATCTGATCGCGGGCAGTATTGCGCTGGGTGATGCCGAAGACCACCGAGGCAAACACCGAGAACAGCAGGGCAGCGCTGAAGTGGGAGAGTTCCAGAGTCATCTTTTCTTTCCCGTCATGTTTTCACTTCCCATCACGGCTTCTTCCCGATGGCGATGTGGTAGGCGTCGGCCACACTGATGAAGTTCAGCAAACCCGCGACGATGATGTACTTGGTGCCGTAATCGGCGGTGGCGTGCGCGATGGCACCAGGTCCCCAGTTCATGGCCCGGGTGACGATATACAGGCCGCCCGCACCCACATCGCCCACGAATCCCAGGATGTCAAGGATGTCGCCACCATTGGGCCGGTAGACGCGTCCCTGCATCAGCAGGCCAAAAACGAACATGCTGATAATGGAGGCCATGAGCAGGACTCCGCGGATCCAGCGCTTCTGGATGAGATGTCCGGCGCCCGGAATCAGCCAGGCCATGGCTGGCGCAATGACTGACATGGTTGTAATCGGTTGCGACGGCTTCTGCGCGTCCGCGCTAGCTGCAGTTTTCTTGGCCACTTTCTTAACTACGGGGGAGTTTGCCATTCAGATGGTTACGATCTCGCGTTGAATTTTACCGGTCACTTCCGCAGACTTTGGCCGCACCAGCACGTTTACCTCGCTACGCACGCCGAACTCGGGGAGATAGATGCCGGGTTCGATGGAAAAGCACGAGTTGGGCAGAATCCGGCGCTCGTCGTGAATTTCCAGGTCGTCCATGTTGGCGCCATTGGCGTGCACGTCGGTGCCGATGGAATGCCCGGTGCGGTGGATGAAATATT
>WNFB01005669.1_pt1 | contig 12645 bp, 11 predicted proteins | sample 5400501 | NCBI WGS metagenome assembly WNFB01 (sample SAMN13153341, study PRJNA577476) | soil metagenome | isolation source: 200 cm saprolite under Douglas fir tree site 2 hole 1 | place: USA:California | collected 2015-04-18 | reverse complement strand
GCGCACCCCGCCTGTCAACGTGCTCACCACGCACAGCGCCTGGCTGATGAGCTCGCTGGTGCTCGGCTGCAACGGCTTGCTCTCCGGCAGCGGCTTGGTTATCGCCGATTTGCACGTGCAGCTCAGGCGCGCGGTGCAGGAGAATGACCTCGCCGCAGCGCGGCGCCTGAACGACCGCATCTGGTCGACCGCCGAGGTGTTCTACAGCGAGCCTTCGGTCGACATGCACAACCGCATGAAAGAAGCGCTGGTGCTGCTGGGCAAGCTGCCGCGCGCGGCGGTGCGACCGCCGCTCATGAAGCTGCCTGTCGCGGAGATCGAGCGCATTCGCCAGGCGCTGGTCGCCGCCGGGCTACTCGCACAGGGCGCGCGCGCGAAGAAAGTCGCCTAGCCGCGCGCTGGGTGTCGCTTGACCTGGCTCCTCGATATAGTCGCGCGTCCATCTACGGTCCGGATCGCCGACATCGTCGGCGCCATCGGCTTGTCCGGGCCGGTCTGGGCGCCTGCCAAATCAAATCCTGCAGAGCCGCGCCCGCGCCGTGCGGGCCGCCGCCGATCGGCTTTCGGCAGAATTCGGCTATACGCAGCAACGCGACGCGAGCGTCAAGGCCGGGGGATGAATCCCAAGGGCGGGCCGCGACGATGGGCTGAGTTTGATTGCGCCACTATGGAATCCGGTGGAGAATGGCAACGTCGGCCTCTCGCTCTCCGGCGAAAGAACTCCAGCAGTCGGGCAAGAATCCCGATGGGAAAATTTCACAGGGAGTGCTTCACAATGACTAGGAAATGGAACGAACAGGATCGGCCTGAAGATTTCTGGTACAGCGGCAAGGTGACGCGCCGTCGGCTCGTGGGCTGGGGCGCCGGCGTGATCGGCACGGCGATGCTGGTGCCGGCGCCGTGGCGGGCGGCGTTCGGCGCGGCGGCCAAGCCTTACAAGATCGGCTCGCTGCAGCCGCTCTCCGGCGCGGGTGCCGCCGGCGGCAAGACCGCGCTGGTCGGCGCGCAAATGGCGGTGGCTCGCATCAACCGATCGGGCGGCATCAACGGCCGGCCGGTCGAGCTGATCGTCGCCGATGACGAATCGAAGCCCGATGTCGGGCGCCGCAAGGCGGAGAAGCTGGCCGTCGACGACAATGTGGACGTCGCATGCGGCGGGTTCCTGTCCAATGTCTGCCTCGCCTGCATGCCGATCTGGGAGGAGCATAAGATCGTCAACATGATCAGCGTCTGCCTCGACACCACCATCACCGGCAGCCGCTGCAACAAGTACACGTTCCGTCCGTTCGACTGCGCGCCGGCGCAAGCCGTGGCCTTCGGCCCGTATCTCAGCAAGCTGGGCAAGAAATGGCACATCGCCTATGCCGATTACTCCTGGGGCCAATCGACGCGCGACGCCTATGCCGAGGCGATCAAGAAACATGGCGGCCAGGTCGTCGGCACCACGGGCATCCCGCTCGGCACCGCCGACATGACGCCGTTCCTGTCGAAGATCTCCGGCGAGTTCGACGGTCTCTTCGGCATCTTCTTCGGCAGCGACGGGGTGACCATCGGCAACCAGGCCTTCGACATCGGCCTGACCAAGAAGTACAAATGGGCCGGTGACGGCGCCATCGCCGAATCGACCAACCTGCCGGCGCTCGGCAACAAGATCGAGGGCTTCGTCGGCATCAATCGCTACGTTCCGGTCTTCGAAGGGGCGCTCGACACGCCCTACCACCGGCGCTTCTTCGACGAGGCCGTGAAGCGGCTCAAGGCCATCGACCCGTCCGGCCCGCTGCCCGACCGTTACGTGCAGTCGACCTACGAAGCGATCAATTGCCTCAAGCTCGGTATGGAGAAGTCAGGCTTCCGCGGCCGCGAGGACTCGCTGAAGCTGATCGACGCGCTCGAAGGGCTGCGCATGACCGCAGGCGATGATTTCCCGACCGGCGACAAGGTGATGCGCAAGGAGGATCACCAGGCCTTCCCGCAAGAGTTCATCTTCGAGATCAAGGGCGGCAAGCATCACATCATCGCGACGACGCCCGGCGAGCAGACGCTGTTTCCGCCGACCTGCAAGCTGATGGCATAGGCGGTCAGCGACCATCGCTGCTTCTTCCGGCGCGCTCTCCCCGGCCGGTGCCCGCCGGGGAGAGGCACAAGCGGCCATCCTCGCCACCGAGGGCCTGACCGTTCGCTTCGGCGGCTTGATGGCGCTCGGCGGCATCGACTTCGCTGTCCGGCGGGGCGAAATCCGCGCGGTGATCGGGCCGAATGGCGCCGGCAAGAGCACGTTCTTCAATTGCCTGACCGGTGTCCTGCGCCCCAGCGCGGGGCGTATCCTGTTCAACGGCGAGTACATCACCGGCCTGCCGCCGGACCGCATCTCGCGAAAGGGCATCGCGCGGTCCTACCAGATCACCAATATCCTGCCCAACGTCACCACGCGCGAGAACGTTCGCGTTGCCGCGCAGTCGCGCCGGCACGGCTGGAGCATGCTCACGCATCACAACGCCTTCCGCGACATCATCGACGAGGCGGAAGCGGTGCTGGAAGCGGTCGGCCTGCGCGGCAAGGCCGACGAACTGGCCGCCAATCTCTCGCATGGCGAGCAGCGCAATCTGGAGATCGGCATCGCGCTCGCCACCAAGCCCGAGCTCCTCTGTCTCGACGAGCCGACCGCCGGCATGAGCACGGCTGAGACCCGTGACACGATGGAGCTGGTGCGCCGCATCGGCAAAGGCCTGACGATCCTGATCGTCGAGCACGACATGCAAGTGGTCATGGAGCTGGCCCACCGCATCACGGTGCTGCATTACGGCGTAGTGCTGGCCGAGGGCACGCCGGCCGAGATCCAGCAAAATCCCAAGGTGCAGGAGGTCTACCTCAAGACATGAGCCCGCCCAAGCCATCCGTGGAGCCGCTCGTGCAGGTCGAGGACCTGCACGCCTATTACGGCAAGAGCCATATCCTGCACGGCGTCTCGCTGTCGGTCGGCAGGGGCGAGGTCGTCGGCCTGCTCGGCCGCAATGGCGTTGGCAAGAGCACGACGCTGAAAAGCATCATCGGCCTTGTCGCAGCCCGGCAGGGCAGGGTGCTGTTCGACGGCCGGGCCGTCACTGGCATGCCCGCGCACAAGCTGGCGCGGATCGGCATCGCTTACGTTCCCGAGGACCGGCGCATCTTCCCCCTGCTGACGGTCATCGAGAACCTTCGCACCGGCCTCGATCGCGACGGCGTGAGCGAGAGCCGGCGCCGGCAGCTTCTCGATAAGGCGTACGCCTATTTCCCGGTGCTGGCCGAACGGCGCAATCAGCCTGGCGGCACGCTGTCGGGCGGCGAGCAGCAGATGCTCGCCATCGCGCGCGCGATGATGCTCGAGCCCAAGATCATCCTGCTCGATGAGCCGACCGAAGGCCTGATGCCGCGCATGGTCTCGCAGATCCGGCAGATCATCGACGTTCTCCACCGCGACGGCGTGGCGATCCTGCTGGTCGAGCAGAATGTGCCGCTGACGCTCGAGGCGAGCCAGCGGGTCTATTTCATGGAAAAGGGCGAGGTCCGGCACCAAGCGGTGGCGTCCGAGCTCGACGTGAACGATCCCGTCATCCATCAGTTCCTGGGCATCTGATCATGACCATCCCCTGGGACCTGTTCGCGATCCAGACGGTCAACGGCATCGTCACCGGTATGATCCTGGCGCTGGTGGCGTCCGGCCTGACGCTGATCTTCGGCATCCTGAACGTGGTCAACTTCGCCCATGGCGAGCTGTTCATGCTGGGCGCCTATGTCGGCGTCCTCGTGCTGGCGACGACCGGCAGCTTCTGGCTGGCGCTTGTCGCCGCGACGATCATCGTCGCGCTGTTCGGCGCCGCCCTGCAAATCGTCACGCTCCGCCCGCTAGTCGGGCGCGATCCGATGACCACGATTCTCGCCACCTTCGGCATCTCGCTGGTGCTGCAGAACTACGCTCTGTGGCAGTTCGGCCCGGTCGCGCGCAAGATCCAGGAGCCCATCACCGGCCACTTCACGCTCTTCTATCTCGATTATCCGTGGTACCGGCTGATGATCGCGCTGCTCTCGGCGGCGATCATCGGCGGGTTCTGGCTGTTCCTCAAATACAGCAAGTACGGCATCTGGATCCGCGCCACGACGCAGGACCGCGTGATGGCAGAGGCCATGGGCATCCCGGTGCCCTGGGTCCACACCGCGGTCTTCGCCATCGGTGCCGGCATGGCCGCCGCCAGCGGCGTGCTGTTCGGCCCGCTCGTCGGCGTGGACCATGCCATGGGGCTCCCCTGGGTGCTGAAGGCCTTCATCGTCGTCGTGGTCGGCGGCATGGGTAATCTCGGCGGATCGATCGCCGCCGCCATCTTCATCAGCCTGCTCGAGGCCTACGCCTCGATCTGGGTCAGTCCCTCGCAGGCGGTCATCGTCTCCTTCGTCGTCCTGATCCTGACGCTGTTGTTCCGGCCCACCGGTCTTTTCGTGCCGACGCCAAAATGACCGAGCGCCACAGCACCGTCTTCTGGAGCGGATTCGCCGTCATCCTGGCGCTGCTGATCGCAGCGCCGCTGGTTTTGCCACCGTTCTGGGGGCGCTTTTTGACGGAAATCCTGATCTGGGGCCTTCTCGCCATGTCGTCCGATATTCTGATCGGCTACACCGGCATGATCTCGTTCGGCCACTCGGCGTTCTTCGGTCTCGGCATCTATGGGACGGCGGCGGCGCTGCTGCTGGTCGACCCGCCCAATCTTTTCCTGGCGATCCTGTTCGGCCTCGTCGCTTCCGGCCTGGTCGCCGTGGTCGTGGCCTATTTTTCGACGCGGCTGCGCGACATCTATTTTGCCATCACGACGCTGATCTTCTCGCAGATCTTCTACGTCGTCATCTTCACCTGGACGAGCGTGACCGGAGGCGAGAACGGGCTCGCCTTCACCCGGCCCGGCCTCGGCATCCCCGGACTCTATGTCGTCCGCTTCACGGCGGAGACGATGCATTGGTTCGTGCTTGCCGTCGTCGCCGGGTCCTATCTCCTGTTGCGGCGCATCACCCAATCGCCCTTCGGCACGGTGCTGCAATCCATCCGCGAGAACGAGGCGCGGACCCGGGCGATCGGGTACCACGTCGAGCACTACAAGATCGTATCGGTGATGATCTCCGGCCTGTTCGCGGGATTGGCCGGCGTTCTCTACGCGCTGCAAAACCAGTTCGCCGCGCCGGATTTCGTCTTCTTCCTCGTTTCCGGCGAGACGGTGATCTTCAACGTCATGGGCGGGATCGGCACGCTCGTCGGACCCATCGTCGGCGCCGGGTTCTTCCTGCTGTTGCGCGAGGCCCTGTCGCGCTTCTTCACCGAGTACTACCTCATCCCGGTGGGAATCATCTTCATCGCCATGGTCATCTTCATGCCGCAGGGGCTGCTTGGGTTCATGCGGCGCTGGCTCAACCGATAGCTTCGAGGTAGCGCTGCGCGCGAGGAAAGAGTCTGCGCGTTAGTCGCCAAAGCGCGGGTTTCCGCCACGCTTAAGGCACCCGGTAACACCGCTAAGGCAAGCTCGGAGGCCGACCATATTCGCCTCCCTTGCGTGGAATTACTCTGGGCGCGCTCCGGACTGCTTGATGATCCTGGCGTACTTCGAAATTTCAGCCCTGAAGAACACGTCGAACTGCTCTATGCTGTTTCCCACCGTTTCCAAGCCTTGGTCGGCTAGACGCTGCTTGACATCCCCAAGGCTCAGTACTCTGGACATTTCGGTGTTGAGCTTGGAGATGATAACTTTCGGCGTCCTCGATGGCACGTAGACGCCGAACCAGTTGGTGATCTCGAAACCCAGCACGCCAGCTTCCTCCATGGTTGGCACCTCCGGTGCCGCCGGCGAGCGCCTCGTGACGGTTACCGCCAACGCACGCAGTCTCCCGGCTTTACATGGGACATGACGATCGGCATCCCCGCGAAGAACATGGCAACGTGGCCGCCAACAAGATCGGTTACTGCGGGAGCGCCGCCCTTATAGGGAACGTGAGTGGTGTCGATCCGCGCGACCGTTTTCAGCAGCTCGCCCGAGAGGTGTTGCACACTTCCGTTTCCAGGCGAGGCGAACGTCAAGTAGCCTGGCCTCGCTTTTGCGAGCGCGATGAGCTCCTTCACCGACTGCGCCTGCACGGAGGGATGAACAACCAGGATGAGCGGCGCAAACCCCGCGAGCGTCAGCGGCGCCAGATCCTTGAGGGGATCGTAGGTCATGCTGGTGTACAGGCTCTGGTTGATGGCCACTTCGGCCACTGACGCCAACAGCACCGTATAGCCGTCAGGGGTCGCCTTCGCCGCTATTTCGGCGCCGATCATGCCGCTCGCACCGGGACGGTTATCGACGAGAATGGGCTGCGACCAAGCCTCGGTAAGCTTTTGGCCGACGGCGCGCGCCAGGATGTCGGTCGTGCCACCAGGTGAAAACGGAACCACAATTCGAATGGGCTTTGCCGGATATTGCGCGGCAGCGGATTGTGCGGCGAAGAGCGATGCCGCGAGAACGGCGATGCCGAGTAGCTTGTTCATCCGGGCCCCCCTCCTACTTGAACAACAACAGGCCGGTCGTAGCATAGGCGCGTTTCGGGCGCGCGGCTACGGGACGCGGCCCAAATCTCTTGCGCTCGTCAACGTCCGCTTTGGGTCGATAGCAGGCGTTGAGCGCTGGCTCCCCGTAGAGGGCAAAACTAGGCACTCTTGGCTGCTAAGGGTGCCGCTCGGCTAACATCACGCTGGCACTGCTTGCGGGGGTCAGGTCAGTCCGAGTCAACAAAAGTTAGATCTGGATTCTAGGTTCATCCACGTGATAATTCTCGGCTTAAAAGCGCAGGTGGCAGGAAATATTAGACTATGCTTACAGTCAAGCATTGGGGGAGTGCTATGGCCATGCTGTCTTTCCGATCACTTACTGTTTGTCTACTCGCCCTATGGGCCGGAACAGTATTTGCGCAGGCTTGGCCATCGAAACCGATACGGTGGATCGTGCCCTTTGCGCCGGGGGGCGCGAACGACATAACGGCACGCCTGGCTGCTGAACGGCTGACGCAGGCGTTAGGCCAGCCGGTGGTGGTCGAAAACCGGGCCGGTGCCTCGGGCATCATCGGCATTGAGTTCGTGGCCAAGAGCCCTCCCGATGGGTACACCATAGTTTCCTCCAGCGATTCGATTGCGTCGGCCTCGCATCTCTACCCCAAGATCGGCTATCGCCCGCTCAAAGATTTCGCGCCGGTTACGCAACTCGGGCGCCAGCCGGTGGTGCTCGCTGCGCATCCTTCGCTCGGCGTCAATTCAGTGGCAGAATTAGTGGCCCTCGCGAAGACGAAACCCGGTCTTGGGTATGCAACTTCGGGCGCCGGTACTCAGCAGCACATCGCGGCGGAATGGTTTGCGAACCTGGCTGGCATCGAGCTCACGCACGTGCCATACAAGGGTGGTGGACAGGCGATCACGGACTTTATCGGTGGTCAGGTACCGCTCGCCTCGCTCGGTGCTGCGCCACTTGTCCCTCACTACAGGTCCGGCAAGGTGAAATTGCTCGCGCAGACTACTCATACGCGCTCGCCGAACTTGCCGGACGTGCCGACTTTGGAGGAAGCGGGCTTCAAGGGCCTCGTCATTGAACAATGGCAGGGCGTGTTTGTGCCTGCCAAGACGCCGAAAGAGATCGTGGTACGTCTCAATGCTGAAATCGTGAAAACATTGGCTGATCCCAAGGTTCGTGAACGCTATGCACAGAACGGACTGGAACCCGTGGGTAACACACCGGAGCAATTTGCGGCTGTAGTGCAGGGCGACTACGAGAAATACGGCCGGCTCGTGCGCGAGCTAAAAATTAAGATCGACTGAGCAGGCGCCTCGCCACTCGCGATCAATCTGAACCGCCCATGCCTGCTTCGACCAAGCCTCTGCTTCCGAACATAGTGCTGATTCTGGCCGACAACCTCGGCTGGGGCGAGCTCGGCTGCTATGGCGGGGGCGCGCTGCGCGGCGCGCCGACACCCCGGATCGATAATCTGGCGGCCGAAGGATTACGCTTACTCAATTTCAATGTCGAAAGCGACTGCGTGCCGACGCGCTCGGCCCTGATGACCGGCCGCCATCCCATACGCACCGGCGCGCTGCAAGCCGTGCCCGCGGGCCTGCCGCAGGGCATCATTCCGTGGGAAATCACGATTGCTCAGTTGCTCTCAGCGCAAGGCTACGCCACCGCGATGTACGGGAAGTGGCACCTCGGCGACCGTGAGGGGCGCTATCCAAAGGATCGCGGCTTCGAGGAGTGGTACGGCATTCCGCGGACCACCAACGAAAGCATGTTCACGACTTCGCTTGGTTTCGATCCGTCCGTTGTCGACATACCCCACGTTATGGAAGGCCACAGAGGAAAGCCCGCGCGCGATGTGCAGGTCTACGACCTCGATATGCGCCGGCGTATAGACTCCGAGCTCACCGCGCGCGCGAACGACTTCATGCGCCGGCAATCGAAGGCCGACAAACCGTTCTTCCTCTACGTCCCGCTCACACATCTGCATTATCCGACCCTTCCACATGCCGACTTTGCGGGGAAGACTGGCGCCGGCGATTTCGCCGACTCCATGGCGGAGATGGATCACCGCGTCGGACAGATGCTCGATGAGATCGACTCTCTTGGCATTGCAGGGAATACGATCGTCATATTTGGCAGCGACAACGGCCCGGAATTCCGCCGGCCGTGGCGCGGCACCGCGGGCATCTGGCAGGGTACCTATCACACCGCGATGGAAGGCGCATTGCGCGTGCCGTTTATAATCCGCTGGCCAGGCAAAATACAACCGGGGCGGGTCAATAACGAGATTGTCCACGTAACCGACATCTATCCGACGCTGGCGCGCATTGCCGGTGCAACCGTGCCGACCGATCGACCCATAGACGGCGTCGACCAGCTCAACTTTTTTCTGGGCATGCAGGGAAAATCAAACCGTGAAGGTTTCGTCTACTACATCAAGAACGAGTTGCGCGCCGCCAAGTGGCGCAACTGGAAGCTGCATCTTGTATGGGAGCCAGAGCCGAATGTCGGGCCAAAAAAGCTGGAAGTGCCTTACCTCTTCAATCTGATCCAGGACCCGAAAGAAGAAACCGACCGGCTGACACTAGACAACTGGGTACGGGGGCCGATACGGAAGATGATTTACGCATTCGAGCAAAGCCTTAGAACCTACCCTCCGATTCCCCCTGGAGCGCCTGACGATTTTAAGCCAGCAGGCCCGCACGGGTAGCACAGAACTGCAGGATCAGGTAACACGCAGAAGAATTCATCGTGATTGTCACCGTTCGAACCTGGCAGCTCAATCGTCTCAATTACGCCGAGTTCGCCCGCATCAGCGAAGAGGAATACTGGCCGTTGTTCGACAAGCACGGCTGCCGCGCCCTCGGCATCTGGGGCGTGCGCGTCGGCGCGGCCGAGCGGTTGATGGTCATGACGCGCTACGACAGCCTTGATCACTGGCTCGGCACACGCGCCTGGGGCGATGCGGCGGACAAGCTCAAAGCCATCTCCGACAAGCGTGATTCCATGATCCTCGACACCGACCTGATAGCACTCGACACCTTAAGCCATCGGCAACCGCAACGGGACGCGCCGGAAACCGAGCCGGGCGTCTACGCCTGGGAGACTTTTCGAGTCGAGCGGCAGAACCGCGAACGCTTTCGTGAATTAACCGAAGATCAATGGTTGCCGCAAACGGAGAGTTCTGGCGGCATCCGCCTGGTCGGAATGTGGAATGGCTACATCGGCCCGCAGAATTTGGTGTACATGCTCACGCGCGCCGACAGTGTCAGCGCGTTGGAGCAGCGCCATGCGCTCGGGGGCGACCAGAGTCATGCCCTGGAGCAGCGCGCCGTGATCTCGGAGAGAACTTCTGTCCAATTGCTTTATTCGGTCACCAAGCGCAGGCCCTAAACCGGACTGGCTCCCCGTAGAGGGCAAAACTGGGCACTCTTGGCTATTGAGGGTGCCGCTCGGCTAACGCCACTGTCGCGCTGTACCCCTCAGAATATCGTGGCTTCCTTCGATTCGGATGTGGGGCTTGAATATTACTTCACAGGCGCTGGCCCCTCGGCCTTCGCAGGCGCCTTGCCGCTCTTTTTCATGTGTTTCTTCGACTGCCCCGCTTTGCTATGTTCGGCCGCTTCCTTGTTACGCCTGTCCGCGGCGCGATCCAATCCTTTGTCTCGGTCGGCCGCCCGAGGTCCATTGGTATTCGCTAATCCCTTTGGGTTCATGTGGCTACCCGACATCCCGCCCGCGGAGCCTCCGCCAGCACCGCCCGGCCTTGCATAAACGCATGTTCCAGACACACCCAACACCATCGTCGCGATGAGAATCAACGATTTTAAGTTACGCATGATTGCCTCCTTTGCGTTTAAATTTGAACCTGAACACCTCATGTGGGTCAAGAAGCCCAGACTATTGGCCAGCGGGCGGCTGTGGCGCTACCTGCTCCCAACCTCCAGGACATTGCTTGACGTAGGGGTAATAGCTCTCTGCATCAGCGCAGTAGTACCAGTAACCCTGAGACTGCCCTTGCGCCGGCTGTGCGCTCTGCTGCTCAACGTATGCCGGGGCCGGGGACTGCACCGCGGCTACCGGCGGATAGTAGGGCGGTGGATAGTAGTAGGGAGGAGGGTAATAAAACCCGGGCCAAAAAACCGGACCACCTAAGAAGACACTAAAACGGACTTGGTTTACGGGCTGGACACCGATAAAACGTACCTGGTTTATGGGCTGCACACCGATAATACGGACTTGGTTGACCGGCCGAAACCCGCTAAAACGGACTTGGTTCACCGGCCGAAACCCGCTAAACCGGACTTGGTTTACCGGGCGGAAACCGCCAACGTGGACGTGGTTTGCCGACTGGAAACCGCCAACGTGGACGTGGTTTGCAGACTGGGAACCGCCAACGTGCATCTGCCCGCCACGAGCCAGCGCCGATCCACTCGCTACGGTCCCAGACTCATGATCGTATCCTCCATTCGGAAGATCGGACACCACTAGTCCACATGCTACAACCAAGATCGCTAACTGCAAACCCAATTCATTGCTCTATCGTCTCCGAACTCATTCTTTTTTGTAACAACATGTATGTTTCAGCGCCTGAAAGCATCGCACACGACGCTTTCGCGCGTGGTACCGGATAGCTCAACGTCAGATTGGTGGGATCGCTAATTTTCTTCCGTGCCGCCGCCTGCTTTTCCTGGATCTCCGCGATGAGATAACCGTTTCACGGAGTGGCGTGAACTCGCCTGCCTGCAGTGACCATTAGTCGTTGCGTATGGCTTAATTTCCCCTGTGCGCTAAGCTATCGGGATGTTCTGTCGACTTGGTACAAAAAACGGTCAACTCAAGTCCACTTGGCCCTACTGCGGGCGGACGGTGCAGACATTTTGTTACGATCAAAATAGCTAACTGAATCTATCAAAGGGCGTTGAGTCGAATTGGGAGAATCATCTATCAGAAGGGCTCAGGAGGACCATCTTATGTTGAGACGCATCATGGTTGGAATTTGTAGCACAGCAGCCGGGATGCGGCCTGAAAAAAATGCCTCGGAACATCGGGACAGCGTGTCGAGGATGTCCGTGCAATGTATGTTGTGGTGCTCGTTCATTGTCTTCGGCGCTCTGGTGATGCCGGCTTTCGCCCAAGTCGAATTCAATATCGGTATCGAAGTGGCTCCACCGCCTGCGCGTGTTGTAGTGCTTCCTGCGCCACGTCCTAGCTTCATCTGGGCGCCGGGATTTTGGGCATGGGAAGGCGGCAGCCATGTCTGGGTGGAAGGGCATTGGATCGAAGCGCGTCCCGGATACTACTGGGTGCCCGAGCGCTGGGAGGACCATTGGGAGGAGAGAGGTCCCCACTGGCATTTCGCGCCCGGGCGTTGGGAGCGCGAGCACGGCCGAGGGGAACGCGAACGCGAGCGGGAGCGCAGATAATCGGATCTGTGAGTAGCACGATTGGCTCTCCAACACACTATAAGGACTTCCCCGGAGCTGCAAAGCGGATGAGCACAGGAAGGACTGCGTGACTATAACCGGCCTGTTTGCGAGCGAATGTGAGTCTCTGGCCCTGATGAAAGCCGCGCGCCCGGTTCCCGTGTACGTTTAATCGGTCACGCGTGGCCAACCGAATATTAAGGGTCCCCGTTAAGGCAAAATTGGGCACTTCTGGGAATTGGCCGTGCCGCTCGCGTGATTGTGCTCCGCAAATATTCGCGCCGAGGTAGTTTGCCTGATCCCGATATCGGAGTCGCATCTGCGCTCAATCCTGACATCTTGGGTAGAACATTACAATCGCGGTAGACCGCACAGCAGCCTGGGTCCTGGAGTCCCTGATCCGCCGGACCTATTGGCGACGGTCTGGAAACCGGAATTCCGCCATCGACTGGGGGAGGGCGTTGCCGTGCGCGCGAAATCGGTGCTGGGTGGACTGCATCATGAGTATGCTATGGCGCCGAGCGTCGCCTGATCGAGGATGGGAATATCAACTGAAATTGACGCGACGCGAATAATTGCGGAGCACAGATTGCTCGCATTAGTCCGGCTTGATGCCCGCGAACTTCACCACCTTGGCCCATTTCTCGGTTTCTTCGGCCACGAGC
>WNFB01005481.1_pt1 | contig 12646 bp, 10 predicted proteins | sample 5400501 | NCBI WGS metagenome assembly WNFB01 (sample SAMN13153341, study PRJNA577476) | soil metagenome | isolation source: 200 cm saprolite under Douglas fir tree site 2 hole 1 | place: USA:California | collected 2015-04-18 | reverse complement strand
TCCCGAACAGCCCGCCCGACGGGGCGCCGCCGCCGAGGACCGCGACGGACGCGATCAGGAGCGGGCCGGCGGCGAGGGACTTCGCCCACAGATACGCCGAGACCTTCCGTCCCCACGGCCGCGGCAGATGCGGCACGTCGTAGACGGGACGGGAGAGCGCGCCGTCACCCTGATCCTCCTGGACGGCGGCGACCATCCGCACGAGGTCGAGCTCACCCTCGGGTCGTTCCGCCCAGAGGTAGCGGTCCGTCGTCGACTGGAGCTGGGGCACGAGGGCCCCGGCGTCGGCGCCCAGGTAGAAGACCTTCGGCCGCGTGCCCTGCTCGGCCTTGCGCACCTGCACCGGCTCGCGCGCGACGAGCCGGGCGATCCGCGACCCGGGATCGTCGAGGTCGCCCGCGACGATCGCCTGCACGGGGCAGACGATCACGCACGCGGGCTCGAGCCCCACCTCCACGCGGTGGGCGCAGTAGTGGCACTTCGCGGCCGTCCGCGTGTTCGGGTCGATGTAGAGCGCGTCGTAGGGACACGCCTGCATGCACGACTTGCAGCCGATGCAGCGGTCGCCGTCGAAGTCGACGATGCCGTCGGGCCGCCGGTAGAGCGCGACCGTCGGGCAGATCGTCACGCACGGGGCGAGGTCGCAGTGGTTGCAGCGGAGCACGGCGAAGTAGCGCCGCGTATGCGGGAAAGTCCCCCGCTCGACGTACTTGACCCAGGTGCGGAAGGCGCCGAGGGGGACCTGGTTCTCCTCTTTGCACGCCACGGTGCACGCGTGACAGCCGATGCAGCGGCGCTGGTCGATCACGAAGCCGTAGCGCACGAGGCCTCCCCGAGGGTCAGCGCCACAGGAGATCCACCCAGACCCTGACCGCGGTCATGGCGATGAAGACGAAGAGCGCCACACGGAGCCCGAGCGGCGGCACGCGGCGGCTCACCACGGCGCCCAGCTGCGCGCCAGGCGCCGCCGCCGCGACCACGGCCAGAGTCGGGAGCAGCGGGACCTGGCCGGTCACGAGCTTGCCGACGAAGCCCGCCGTCGCCGCGATCGCGGTGATCGCGAGCGAGCTGCCGATCGTCACGCGGATCGGCACGCCGACGACGACCAGGAGCAGCGGCACCAGGAGGAACGCGCCGCCCGCTCCCACGAGGCCCGCCGCCACACCCACGCCGCCCGAGACGATCGCCGCGCGCGGCCGGCTGAACGTGAGCTGGCTGGCGTCGGGCGTGTGGTCGATGCCGTCCACCGGTACGAACATGAGAAACGCGGCGCCGGTCACCATGAGCGCGAAGACGAGCAGGAGCCAGCGCTCGTGCACGTACTGCGACGCGAGCGCCCCGGCGAGCGAGCCGGCGGCCATCGCGGGGCCGCCCGCCCATGCGAGGTCGCGGTGCACCGTGCGGTGCCGCCGGTGGGCGAGCACGCCCGCCGTGGCCGCGACGAGCACCTGGGTCATCGTGACGCCTGCGACCGACTTGATGTCCAGCGCCCCGACCTCGATCAGCGGCGGCGCGTAGAGCAGGAGCGGGATCATGACGATCGCGCCCCCGACGCCGAGCAGGCCCGCCACGAACGCGCCGACGAACCCGAGCGCCAGCAGGGTCAGAGCGAACGCGAGCGTCACCGGGTCCGCGCCGAGTGCCCTTCCAACGAGTTCCGCCTGACGCGAGCTGGTCGTTGGCCCGGCACTAACGCAGGCTCGAGTAGTACGCCGCGAGATCCCCGATCTGGTCGTCCGGGACCGTCTTCATCAGCGCTTTGAGCGCCTTGAGCGTCTCATCCGCGGGGCTCCGGCGGTCGGCCTTGAACAGGAGCATCTGGTGCCTGAGATAGCCGGGGGGCTGCCCGCGCAGGTCGGGACTACCCTTCGCGGCATCCCCCCTGCCGGACTCGCCGTGGCAAATCGCGCACTGCTTGGACGCCGCGCGACCCCGTTCGATGGCTGCGGCGTCCGGCCTCATCGCCGTGGGCTGGCGCGCCTGGCCCGTGAAGTAGGCGGCGAGGTCGTCGACGCCCGCCTGGATCACGTACTTTGCATACGGCTCCATCTCGGGCGATGGCCGCCGGCCCGCGGCGTAGTCCTCGATCGCTTTCTTGAAGTACCAGGGCGCGATGCCCGCGATGATCGGCATCGTGTTGGACGGGCTCTGGCCGCCCGGGCCGTGACACGCGCTGCAGGCGAGCGCCTTGGCGGCGCCGGGCCCGTCGAGCGGTCCGGCCGCGGCGACGCCGGCCACCAGAACGACGCCGAGGCTCAGTGAGCTTGCGACGAGACGAATGGTCGTTCGCATCGGGCGCTCCCTCCCTGACTCGGAGGGGGGCTTCGCCCCCCTTCCGAATCCTCCCCCCCAGGATCGATTGCGCCGGCGAAGCCGGCGCTCGAATCTTGGCTCCTCCGACTGCGGCCTAGCCGAGAATGTCCTGCCAGATGCTCCTCGCCCAGCCATCCGCGTGCTGGGCCCACTGCTCCGACTGGCTGGGGGTGAGCTTCTGCTCGATCTGGACGACCTTGCCGCCCTCGATCTTGTACGCGTTGACGACCGCGATCGCCTCGCGGTCGTTGACCCAGCTGTAGCAGGTGTTGCCCGGCGCCATCGACGGGACCTCCTTGCCGTTCAGCAGGTGGACGACCGCGACGGCGCAGATCTTGCCCATGGCGTTGGCGATGTTGCCGGACTTGGGCACCGGCAGCCCGATGGTCGAGTCGCCGACCACGTGCACGTTCTTGTGCTTCACCGACTCGTACGTCACGTGATCGACCTCGCACCAGCGCTTGTCCGCGCCGACCAGGTCGGCCTGGACCGCGATCGTCCCGGCACGCTGGGGCGGGATCAGGTTGACGACGTCATACTTCACCCGGTCGCCGAAGTCCGTCGTCACCTCGCGCGTGGAGGGATCGACCTTGACGACCTTGTTGGACGCACGGTACTCGAGGTTCGGGTAATCCTTCCACGCGGCGCGGAAGAGCGCGGCCTTCGAGACGACGTTCTGGTTCGCGTCGAGCACGATGAGCTTCGACTTGGGCTTGCGCGTCTTGAGGTACCACGCCACCTGGCACGCGCGCTCGTACGGGCCGGGCGGGCACCGGTAGGCGACGGGCGGCACCGTCAGCACGAAGACGCCGCCGTCGGGCATGGCCTCGAGCTGCCGCGCGAGCTGGACGGTCTGGCGGCCGGCCTTCCACGCGTGGAGCACGCGGTCCTGTGCCTCCGCGAGGCCGTCGACCTGCTCCCACTGGAACTCGACGCCCGGCGAGACGATGAGCCGATCGTACTCGAGATAGCCCTCGCCCACCCTGACACGCCTCGTGTCGGGCTCGATCGCGCTGGCCGCCGCGTGGTAGACCTTGACGTCGTGGCTCCGGAGACCGCCGTACCCGAAGGTGAGGCTGTCGATCGAGCGGACGCCGGAGAGGACGAGGTTGCTGAACGGGCACGACACGAACTGCTGGTTCGGCTCGAGCAGGACGACTTCGATCGAGGGGTCGGCCAACCGCACGTACTTCGCGGCCGTCGCGCCGCCCCAGCCGCCGCCGATCACGACGACGCGGCGGCCTGCCTTGGGCGCGAAGTCGCCCTTGATCGTCGGCGCGCATCCCGCGACGCCCGCCGCGGCGAGGAGCCCGAGCCCGGCGCCCGTCCCCGACGTTCTGAGGAACTCCCTGCGCGTCAATCGTGTCATGACTCCCTCCGACTCGCTCGAGCGTTCTCCGCTGCGACGCTCACAGCGCGCTGAATCTTCGAGTCTCCTCGTTCCAGGTCGCGCCGAGGGCCCACGCCGCCATGACGAGGACCACGAGGCCAATCGCGCCGCCCCAGCCGATCGCCGACGGCAGGAACACGGCGGCGCCGAGCTGCTGGAGGAGGCCGGTCTGCGCCGCGGCGAGGCGCGTCAGCGAAGCGCCGAGGGCGAAGCAGGCGATCGCCGCCCAGAGCTTCACCTGGCCCTCGCCCGCGCGCCAGATCGAGCCGGCGCCGCAGCCGCCTGCCAGCGTCATCCCGACACCGAACGCGAGGCCCCCAGCGAGCGCGCCCACGCCGGCGGCGGGAAAGACCCACTCGCTCTTGTCCTTGAGATCGGTGAACTTGAGGATCGCGAACCCGAGCGTGCTGATCACGAGCGCCAGCGCCGCGGCCCGCGTGTGCTCCGCGTCGCCGGTCATGAACGGCTCGCGGAACGCGCGCACGAGGCAGAAACGCGAACGCTGGAAGATGACGCCGAACGCGACGCCGAAGAGGAGGAAGACGCCCTGCGCGACGTAGCCGGCGCGCGAGTAGACGGCCGGCGTCGCGAGCAGGAGGACGAGCAGCAGCGCGCCGACCCACGGCTGGCGGCTCGCCCGGGCATCAGACGGCGCCAGGTACACGCGCCCCGCGCCGCTCGACCACCGGGGCCGGTGCTCTGTCTCCCAGACCAGGTAGCGGAGCCCGAGGACCGCGCCCGCGCCGAGCCCGAGCATCATGGCGAGGCCCGCGAGGGAGAGCGCGCTCGTCGCCGAGAAAAAGCCGCCGATGTTGCAGCCGAAGGCGAGGACGGCGCCGACGCCCATCAGGAGCCCGCCGATGGCGCCCTTCGCGAGCTCGCCCCGCGGCGGTAGGCGGATCGCGAACTCGCTCGACAGGAGCGCGGCGACGAGACCCCCCAGGAGGACGCCACCATTGAGGAGCGACCCCGAGTAGAGCCACGGGGCCAGGAGATCGGGGCGGCGCACGATCCCGAGACCCGTCAGCACCCAGTCGCCCCAGTTGCGCATGCCGTCCGACGCGGTCCACGGCCGGTCGAACGCGAAGAGGAAGACGTTGACCGTGGCGACGAGAACGGCCGACCCCCAGATGGACCAGGGGCGGGCGAAGAGCACCGCGTACTGCTCCGAGAGCGAGCGGCCCATCAGCCGGTCGTCACTTCGTCCGCTGCACGACGAACCGGAAGACGCCCTCCGACTCCCCCCGCTCCACGATCCGGTGCCCCGACTGCTTCTCGAACGCCTCGAGGTCCGTCACCGAGCCTGGGTCGGTGGCGAGCAGCTCGATCGAGCCACCGGGCGCGACCGTCTTGATCGCCTTGGCGAGCTTCATGACCGGCATCGGGCAATCGAGGCCGCGGCAGTCGAGCATCGTGCGCGCAGGCGACGAGGCGGGCGCCGGCCCGACGGCCGTCGGTCGCGCGACGGGGTAGCTCGACTTCGCCCACGCCGTCATGCCGCCGGTGACGTTGTACCAGTGCTGGATCCCGTGGCGCTTGAGCGCGCTGATCACTGTGCTCGAGCGGAGCCCGCCCGCGCAGAGCACGGCTTTGGGCCGGCCGGTTGGGACGAGATCGCGGCGCGCCACGGACTCCATCATCGGCAGGTGGATGGCGCCCTCGATGTGGCCGTCGAGCCACTCGAAGGGCTCGCGGACGTCGATCACCGCGAGGTCGCGCCCCTCCTCGAGCCACTCCGCGAGGTCGTGCACGGTGATCTGCGGGACGGACTCCACGGGAAATCCCCCGCTCTTCCACTCGATCATTCCCCAGTGCAAATACCCAACGACCTCGTCCACACCGACGCGCGAGAGCGCCTGCACCGCGCGCTCGAGGTCCGACGGCCCCTGCGCCAGGAGCAGCAGCGGCACGCCGGCCGGAACCGCCCACGCGACGCGCTCGGCGAACTGCGGGCTGTCGATCCAGACGTTGAGCGCGCCCGGGATGTGGCTCTCGCCGTACGTGCCGGGGTCGCGCAGGTCGACCACGCACTCGCCGCGCTGGACCGCCTCCCACGCCTCGCGCGCCGTGTACGGGCGCGGCTTCGCCGCCTGGAGCGGGATCAGCCCCTTGTTCTTGCCGACGATCTTGTCGAACTGGGGCGGCTTCGGCGGCAGGTCGCGCATGATGAAGTCCACGAACGCGGCGCGGTCGCGGAGCTGCAACGCCGCGTTGAAGCGCCGCTCGAAGCCGATCGTGGAGCCCGTCTTCGCCGACATCGCGCGCCCGCACGCCGAGCCCGCGCCGTGGGCCGGGTAGATCTCGAGGCTGTCGTCGAGCGGCAGGAGCACGCGCGTCAGGCTCTCGTACGCCTCCTCCGCCGCGCGGGTACCGCCGAGGTCCGGGCGCCCCACGGACCCGACGAAGAGCGTGTCGCCGGTGAGGACGAACCACGGCTCGGGGCCCCGGTCGAGGTCCGTGACGAGAAGACAGACCGAGTCGGGCGTGTGGCCCGGCGTGTGCGCGACCTTCAGTCGGATGGTCCCGACGCGGAGCTCGTCGCCGTCGCTGAGCCGCTCATGATCGAAGGCGAGGCCAGCGGCCCGGTGAGCGAAGATCGCCGCGTTCGTCGCGGCGGCGAGGTCGCGGTTGCCCGAGATGTGGTCGGCGTGGGTGTGCGTCTCGACGACGTGCGTGATCTGCAGTCCCTTGCGCCGCGCCAATCTCAGATATTCGTGGACGCGGTCGCGGCCCGGATCGACGATGACGGCCTGGCCGGCCTGGCCGCAGCCGACCAGGTACGAGAGGCACCCGGACTCCTCGTTCAGGATCTGCTGGAAGATCATCCCGGCCCTTATTCTATGCCAAGACCTCAGTGCTTCTCGGCCTTCTCCTTCTCGGTCTTGGCTTCCTTGGTGACCTTCTCGGCCAGGAACGCCGGGACCTCCTCGTAGTGGGAGAACTCCATCGAGTAGGCGCCCCGCCCGCCGGTCATCGAGCGGAGGCTCGACTCGTACGTCAGCATCTCCGCCATCGGCACCGTGGCGCGGACCGCCGCCGTCTCACCCGCCGGCTCCATGCCCACGATGCGACCGCGCCGCGAGTTCAGGTCGCCGATGATGTCGCCCGCCACCTCGGAGGGGGCGGTCACCTCGACGTTCATGATGGGCTCGAGCAGGATCGGGTGGGCGTCCAGGAACACCTTCTGGAGGCCCAGCGAGGCCGCGATCTGGAACGCCATGTCCGAGGAGTCGACCTCGTGGTAGGTGCCGTCGTAGAGGATCACCCTGAGATCGACGATCGGGTAGCCGGCCAGGATCCCCTTCTTCATGCAGTCGCGGACGCCTTTCTCCACCGACGGGATGTAGTTGCGCGGCACGGCGCCGCCGAAGATCTCGTCCACGAACTCGAAGCCGCCCCCGCGCGGCAAGGGCTCGACGCGGAGCCAGACGTCGCCGTACTGGCCGCGCCCGCCCGTCTGCTTCTTGTACTTGCCCTGCCCCTCGGCGCGCCCCTTGACGGTCTCCTTGTACGGGATGCGCGGCGGCAGCAGGTTCACGTCCACGTTGTACTTGCGTTTCATGCGCTCGACGACCATCTCGACGTGGAGGCTGCCCACGCCCGCGACGAGGAGCTGTTTCGTCTCGGGGTCGTAATGGTAGTGGACCGTCGGGTCCTCCTCGGCGATGCGCGCGAGCGCGTTCGAGATCTTGTCCTCGTCGCCGCGGGTCTTGGGCTGGATCGCGAACGAGATGGTCGCCTCGGGGAAGGTGATCCGCGGGAGCTCGAACGGCTGGGCCTCGTCGCACAGCGTGTCGCCCGTGAGCGTCTCCTTGAGCTTCTGGGCGACGCCGATCTCGCCGGGACCGAGCGCCTCGACGTTCTTCTGCGTCTTGCCCATGAGCCACGAGACGTGCCCCATGCGCTCCCTGACGGAGCGCGAGGCGTTGAGGAGCGTCGCGTCGGCCCTGAGCGTGCCGCTGTAGACGCGGAAGAGCGAGAGCTTGCCGATGTGGGGGTCGGAGAGCGTCTTGAACACCAGTGCGGCCACGGGCGCCTTGGGATCGGGCGAGCGCGTCCCCGGCTGCTTCGCCTTGAGGTCGGTCCCCGCCACCTCGCCGCGGTCGGCGGGCGAGGGCAGCGAGTCGACGACGAGGTCGAGCAGCGCGGCCGATCCCAGGTTGCGCGCGGCGGAGGCGCAGAGGACCGGCACGAGCTTGCCACCGGCGATGCCGGCGCGGAGGGCTCGGAGCATCTCGGGCTCGCCGAGCGAGCCTTCCTCGAGGTACTTGTTGAGCAGCTCGTCGTCCGTCTCGGCAGCGGCTTCGACGAGCCTCTCGCGGTACTCCTTGACCCGGTCCGAGAGGTCGCCGGGCACCTCGCCCTCGCTCGCCTTGCCGTTCGCGTACGTGACGGCCTTCATCCTCACGAGGTCGACGTAGCCGCGGAAGCTCGACTCCTCGCCCAGGGGGATCTGGAGCGCGACGAGGCGGCCCTTGAGGCGGCGCGCGAGCGACTCGAGCGTCCGGTAGAAATCGGCGCGCTCGCGGTCGAGGCGGTTGACGACGACCGCGCGCGGCAGGGCGTACTCGGTCGCGAACTTCCAGACCTTCTCGGTTTGCACCTGCACGCCGGCGACGGCGTCCACGACGACGATCGCCGCCTCGACCACCCGCAGCCCCGCCCGCGCGTCGGCGATGAAATCGCCGTACCCGGGCGTGTCCACGAGGGTGATCCGGTGGCCCTTCCAGTCGCAGTAGGCGACCGCGGTGTTGATCGAGATCTTGCGCTTGATCTCGTCGGGATCGAAGTCGGTGGTCGTCGAGCCGTCGTCCACCTTCCCGAGGCGAGTCATCGCGCCGGCGGTGAAGAGCAGAGCCTCGACGAGGGACGTCTTGCCGACACCGCCGTGCCCGACCACGCCGACGTTGCGGATCTTCCCGATCTCGATTGCCATCGACCGGCCTCCTCCCGACACGACCTCCCGCGGTGCCGGCAATCCTACCACAGGGCCTTATGGACGGATGACGCGCTTCACCTGCGCCAGAATCTCTCCGTCGCCGCCCGCCAGGTCCGTCGGCGCCGGGAGCGGCGGCGGCTCGTACTTGAGGCCCGCGCCCGTGAAGATCATCATGACCTCGGTGTCGCGGGCCACGTCCCCGCGCTCCTTCAGCACGGTGAGCGCCGCGACGAGAGCCGCGGCCTCGGGCGCCGTCCAGATCCCCTCGAGCTGCGCGACGAGCCGCTGCGCCCCCTGGATGCCCGTCTCGCTCACGGCGACGGCGCCGCCGCCCGTCTCGCGGAGCACCCGCAGCATCTGGCGTCCGGCAAAGGGCGACGGCACGCGGAGCCCCGCGGCGTGGGTCGTCGGGTTCTCCCAGGCTGTCGTCGTCTCGGCGCCGTCCAGGAAGGCTCTCACCACGGGGGCGCAGCCTTCAGCCTGCACCGCGAAGCAGCGCGGGAGCGCTCCCGCGAGCCAGCCCATCGCCAAGAGCTCTGCATAGGCCTTGGGGATCCCGACGAGCCCCGTGCCGCCGCCCGTCGGATAGAGGAGGACGTCAGGCATCCGCCAGCCGAGCTCCGCGGCGAGCTCGAGACCGATCGTCTTCTTGCCCTCGAGGCGGTACGGCTCCTTGAGCGTCGAGAGGTCGAACCAGCCGAGCTCGGGCGCGATCGTCGTGACGACCTTCCCGGCGTTCGCGATCGAGCCTTCGACCGTGAAGACGTGGGCGCCCGCGATCTGCGCCTCGGCGATCGCCGCGGGCGGCGTCCCGCGCGGGACGACGACCGCGCACGGCAGCCCCGCGCGCGCCGCGTACACCGCCGCGGCGCCGCCCGCGTTGCCCGCGGACGGGATCACGAAGCCTCGCGCCCCGAGCGTCCTCGCGCGCGTGATCGCCATGCCGAGCCCGCGCGCCTTGAACGAGCCGGTCGGGTTCTGGCCCTCGTCCTTGGCGAAGAGACGACGCAACCCGAGATGGGCGCCCAGGCGCGACAGCGGGAGCAGCGGCGTGCCGCCCTCGCCGAGCGTGACGGGTTCCTCACCGTCATCCAGCGGCGTCAGCTCGCGGAAGCGGTACATCCCGGGCGGGCGTTGGCGGAGCGCATCCTTGCTGACGCTCGTCTTCACGCGCTCGAGGTCGTAGCGCACGACGAGCATCTGCCCGCACCTCGCGCAGACGGTCAGCAACCGCTTCGGGTCGTGACGGACGCCGCAGATCGTGCACTCGACGTGGCTGACGAAACTCATCGCGCTCGGCGGCTCGGGGTCTTGAGCAGGAGTATAGCCCGAGGAGGCCGATCTGATGCCCGTGTATTGGAATATCGACAGTGACCGGTCGCAGTTGCCACAGTAGAATCGTACCAGAGGCAACGATGGGCGAACTTCTCACGCGGCGCCGGTTCACCGTCGAGGAGTACCACCGCATGGGCGAGGCCGGCGTGCTCCCCGAAGACAGTCGGATCGAGCTGATCGCCGGGGACATCGTAGTCCGCGAGCCCATCGGCTCGCGGCATGCTGGCACGGTGGACCGCCTGAATCGCCTTTGGACTTCGCGCCTCGGAGACCGGGCGATCGTGCGCGTGCAGAACCCCGTCCAGTTCCCACAGGAGGACTCCGAGCTGCAGCCGGACGTGACGCTGCTCCGTCCGCGCCCTGACTTCTACGCGGCCGCCCATCCCCTGGCAGATGACGTCCTGCTCCTCATCGAGGTCGCCGACACGAGCCTGCTGCTCGACCGCCGCGTCAAGATCCCTCTCTACGCGCGCGCCGGCATCCGGGAGGTCTGGCTCGTGGACCTGACCACCGACCGCGTCGAGGTGTACCACGCGGGACAGGGGAGCCGTTACGGCGACGCCACGGTGGCTGAGCGCGGCCAGCGCCTGACACCGCTGGCATTTTCCGATGTGACCGTTGCCGTCGAGGACCTGATCGGCTGAGGCCCATGAGCGAACAACTGACGCGGCGCCGGTTCACCGTTGACGAGTACCACCGGATGGGCGAGGCGGGAATTCTCCCCGAGGACGAGCCGGTGGAACTGATCGCCGGGGAGATCGTCGTGCGCGAGCCGATCGGCTCGCGCCACGCCGGCACCGTGAACCGTCTCACCCGTCTCTGGACGTCGCGGCTTGGCGAGCGCGCCGTCGTCCAGATCCAGAACCCGATCGAGCTCCCGAAGGAAGACTCCGAGCCCCAGCCAGACGTCACGCTGCTGCGTCCGCGCGCGGACTTTTACACGGCGGCGCACCCGGTGGCGGCCGACGTCCTGCTCCTCATCGAGGTGGCGGATTCCACCCTCGCCGTGGACCGCCGGGTGAGGATGCCGCTCTACGCGCGCGCGGCGATCCATGAGGCCTGGCTCCTGGATTTGACGGCGGACCGGGTGGAGGTCTACCGCGCGCCGACGGCTGACGGGTACCAGCAACTCGTGAGGCTCGAGCGCGGGCAACGGGTCGCGCCCGAGGCCTTCCCCGATCTGATCGTCAGCGTCGAGGATTTGCTCGGGTGCGTCAGTGCCCCTTGAGCATCACGACGAGGACGCGCGCGGGCCGGCTCGTCTCGTTGAGCGAGGCGTGGATCGTCCCCTTGGCCGCGTACTCGACCTCGCCCCGCTTCACGGTCCGTGTGCCCTGACCCTTGGTCACGACGACGAACTCGCCGTCCAGCACGTACGCGAACTCGTTGACGGCCGCGGCGTGCTCCTCGCCCCGGAACCCCGGCGGGAAGAGGAACTCGTAGACCATCACCCGGTCGTTGTCGAGGAGGAGCGTCTCGCCGACGTCCTGCGCCCTCGCGTCGTGGCCGCGGGCCGCGACGAGCGCCGCGGCTCCAAGCACCGCCGCGGCAAGGGCCGCCGCCCATCTCAGGGTGCGGTTCTCTGGCATCGCTCTCCTCCCCTCTCGGGCGTCGAAACGACGAAAGGCGGCGCCGGGGCCGCCTTGCCGAGCATCGCACGCCACGCGAGCGCTAGAGGGACTGGCGCGTCGCGGTCCGCGTCGGCAGCGTGGTCCCGCGCTCGCGCGCAATCTTGTCGAGCTCCGGCGGCAGCGCGAACCGCACGTCCTCCTCGACCACATGGACCTCGCGCACGGCGGCGCCCCGGTTGCGGAGCGCCTCGACGGTCTCCGTCACCAGGACCTCCGGCGTCGAGGCGCCGGCGGTGACGCCGACGCGCCGGACCGCCTCGAGCCACTCGGGACGGATGTCGCCGACGTCGTTGATGAGGTAGGCGCGCGTGCCCGCCGTCTGCGCGACCTCCACCAGCCGGATCGCGTTCGAGCTGTTGGCCGAGCCGATCACGAGCAGCACGTCCACGTCGCTCGCGAGCCGCTTGACCGCGGCCTGCCGGTTCTGCGTCGCGTAGCAGATGTCGTCGCGCGAGGGCCCGACGATCTTCGGGAACTTGCGCCTGAGCGCATCGATGACGTCGCGGGTGTCGTCCACGGAGAGCGTCGTCTGGGTCAGGTACGCGATCTTGCTCGGATTCGACACCTCGAGCCTCTCGGCCGCTTCCGCGCTCGCGATGACGAAGATGCGGTCGGGCGCCTCGCCGAGCGTCCCGATCACCTCGTCGTGGTCCTGGTGGCCGATCAGGACGATCGAGTAGTTCTCGCGCGCGTAGCGGATCGCCTCGAGGTGCACCTTGGTCACGAGCGGGCACGTCGCGTCGATGACCCGGAGGCCCCGCTCGGCCGCCTCCCGGCGCACCTCGGGCGAGATCCCGTGGGCGCTGAAGATCACGGTCGCGTCGTCCGGCACCTCGTCGAGCTCGTCCACGAAGATCGCGCCCTGCTTCCGGAGCGTCTCCACCACGAGCCGGTTGTGGACGATCTCGCGACGCACGTAGACCGGCGGCCGGCAGACCGACAGCGCCAGCTCGACGATGTCGATGGCCCGCTCGACGCCCGCGCAGAAGCCGCGCGGCCCGGCCAGGAGGATCTCGGAGATGGCGGATCTCATCGCTG
>WNFB01004322.1_pt1 | contig 12647 bp, 9 predicted proteins | sample 5400501 | NCBI WGS metagenome assembly WNFB01 (sample SAMN13153341, study PRJNA577476) | soil metagenome | isolation source: 200 cm saprolite under Douglas fir tree site 2 hole 1 | place: USA:California | collected 2015-04-18 | reverse complement strand
TACGCCACCGGGCTGTTCCAGGACGTGCGCATCAGCCAGGCGGGCGGGCGGCTGATCGTCACCGTGGTCGAGGCGCCGGTGATCAACCGGATCGCCTTCGAGGGCAACAAGCGGATCAAGGACGAGCAGCTCAACGCCGAGATCCAGTCGAAGCCGCGCGGCACGTTCTCGCGCGCCATGGTGCAGGCGGACGTGCAGCGCATCGTCGACATCTACCGGCGGGCCGGGCGCTACGACGTGCGGGTCGAGCCGAAGATCATCGAGCTGCCGAACAACCGGGTCGACCTGGTGTTCGAGATCAACGACGGGGGCAAGACGGCGGTCAAGGAGATCAACTTCATCGGCAACCGGGCGTATTCCGGCTGGCGGCTGCGCGACGTGATCAAGACCACGCAGTCGAACATCCTGAGCTTCCTCAAGAACAGCGACATTTACGACCCGGACCGGCTGGAGGCGGACCGCGACCTGCTGCGGCGGTTCTACCTCAAGCAGGGGTTTGCGGACGCGCGCATCGTGGCGGCGCAGGCGGAGTTCGACCCGGGGCAGCGCGGCTTCATCATCACGTTCACGATCGACGAGGGGGAGCTTTACCGGTTCGGGTCGGTGGAGGTGCAGTCGAACGTGCGCGACGTCGATCCGGGCTCGCTGCGGGCGCGGCTCAAGACGCGGGCGGGGGACAAGTACAACGCGGAGGCGATCGAGAAGACGACCGAGGACCTGACGATCGAGATGTCGAAGCGGGGCTATGCGTTTGCCCAGGTGCGCCCGCGCGGGGACCGCAACTACGAGGCGCACCTGATCAACATCGTGTACGTGGTTGAGGAGGGGCCGCGGGCGTATATCGAGCGGATCAACGTGCGGGGCAACACGCGCACGCGCGACTACGTGATCCGGCGCGAGTTCGACATCGCGGAAGGCGACGCCTACAACAAGGTGCTGGTGGACCGGGCGGAGCGGCGGCTGAAGAACCTGGGGTTCTTCAAGACGGTGAAGATCACCAACGAGCCGGGCTCCTCGCCCGACCGCGTCGTGCTCAACGTCGACGTGGAAGAGCAGCCGACCGGCGAGTTCTCGGTGTCCGGCGGCTATTCGACGTCGGACGGCTTCATCGCCGAGGTGAGCATCGGCGAGCGCAACCTGCTTGGCCGCGGTCAATACGCCAAGGCCTCGGTGCAGTACGGGCAATATGCCAAGGGCTTTACCGTATCGTTCGCCGAGCCGTATTTCCTCGACTATCGCCTGGCGCTCGGGCTCGATATTTTCGCCAAGCAGACCTTGCCCTACAGCTATCAATCGTATGGCAGCGAGACGTACGGGTTCGGCACGCGCCTGGGGCTCCCCTTGCGCGAGGATCTCGGCGTGCAGCTGCGCTACTCGCTTTATCGGCAGAGCCTCACTCTCAGCAATACCTTGACGAACTGCAACAACATCAATCCCGACTTCGTAACGACGTTCCCGACGCCGAATGTTGTCGGAACCACGCCGGCGCTGACGCCGCCGGCGGGGGCCGCTCAAACAGACTGCTTTGCCGACGGCGAGGCATCGCTGGCGGTCAAGCAGACGGTGCTCAACGGGCCGGCCTGGATCTCGTTGGTCGGCTATTCCGTGATCTACAACACGCTCGATCAGAACAAGAACCCGACCAGCGGCATGCTGCTCGAGTTCAAGCAGGACGTGGCCGGCCTGGGCGGCAACGTCAACTTCGTCAAGTCGGCGGTCGACGTGCGGTTTTACCACGAGGTGATCCCCGATCTGATCGCGATCTTCCGCGCGCAGGGCGGCGTGCTGAACGCGTGGGGCGGCCAGCAGGTGCGCATGCTCGACCAGTTCTTCGGCGGCCCGTGGCTCGTTCGCGGCTTCGCCCCCAACGGTTTTGGTCCGCGCGACACCACGCCGGGCACGACGATGGATAACGTCGGCGGCGCGATGTACTGGGGCGCCACGGTCGAGCTGCAGACGCCGATCCCCAACCTGCCGAAGGATTTCGGGCTGCGCTTTGCGGTGTTCGCCGACGCCGGCAACGTGTGGAACTATCAGGGACCGACCTTCTTCCCCGCGTTCGGGCAGTCTATTCAACTCCAGGATACCAATGCCAGCACCGTGCGCTCCGCGGTGGGCGCCGGCATCATCTGGGACTCGCCGTTCGGTCCGCTCCGCGTCGATTATGCAGTGGCGCTGAGCAAGCAGAGCTACGACGTCGTCCAGCAGTTCCGCTTCGGCGGCGGCACGAAATTCTGATCGCGCGCGCCGCGGATTACGGGCCGCGGCAGGGCATGGCCGGGCCGCCGTTCCGCGAGCGCCGGGCTATCGGCGACATCAGCGGGCTGATCGGCGCGGGGACCAAGATCGACAACCTCGCCCTGGTCGGCCACAATGTCGTGGTCGGCCGCCAACGCGTCGCTGCCGGCCGGACCGGCACTTCCGGCGCGCGGCACGGGCCGGCCGCGTTGTCCTGAGGGCTCGTGTCGGCATCAATATCCATGTGAGGATCGGAGCGGCGTCGCATAGGGCCGCGACCGGTCGGCAAGGGCGTGCCGCGGGACGCTCGCGACGGCCGGGGCAAGAGGATGGGGATGAGCGAGACCGCGACCGCAACCACGCTCGAAGCGGCGGAGATCGCCACGATTCTCCAAGCGTTGCCGCATCGCTACCCGTTTCTGATGGTCGATCGCGTGATCGCCATGCGCGGAGATGACGCCGCGATCGGCATCAAGAACGTGACGTTCAATGAGCCGCAGTTCCTCGGGCACTTCCCGGGGCAGCCGGTGTTTCCGGGCGTGCTGATGATCGAGGGCATGGCGCAGACGGCCGGCGTGCTGTGCATTCTGGCGCGGGCCGACCGCGGGCGGCCCAAGGCCGTCTATTTCCTCACCGTCGACAAGGCGAAGTTCCGCAAGCCGGTCATCCCGGGCGACACGATCGAGTATCACATGACGAAGATCAGCCGCCGCAAGAACATGTGGTGGTTCCGCGGCGAGGCGAAGGTGGCCGGCCAGATCGTCGCCGAAGCCGAGGTCGGCGCGATGCTCGTGGATGCGTGAGGCGGCATGGCAATCGATCCCACGGCGCGGATCGCGAGCGGTGCGACCATTGGGCGGAACGTCTCGATCGGGCCCTATTGCGTTATCGGCCCGCATGTCGTGCTCGGCGACGATTGCGCATTGGCGGCCCATGTCTGCGTGGCGGGGCACACCACGATCGGCGCACGCGGCAAAATCCAGCCGTTCGCATCGCTCGGGTCGCCGCCCCAATCGGTGAAATATCGCGGCGGCCCGACCAGGCTCGTCATCGGCGCGGACTGTGACATCCGCGAAGGCGTTACCATGAGCACCGGCACCGAGGACGATCGCGGCGTCACCGAAGTGGGCGAGCGCTGCTTCTTCATGGCCGGCTCGCATGTCGCGCACGATTGCGAGGTCGGCAGCGACGTGACCTTCGCCAACAACGTGGTGATCGGCGGACACGTGAGCGTGGGCGATCACGTCGTGTTCGGCGGCCAAGCGGCGGTGCGCCAGTTCGTGCGGATCGGCGAGGGGGCGATGATCGTCGGACTGAGCGGCGTGCGCGCCGACCTCATTCCTTACGGCTGCGCGGTCGGCGGGTTGGCGAACCTCGTCGGCCTCAACGTCGTCGGGTTGCGGCGCCGCGGCGTCTCGCGCGCCGACGTGCAGCGGCTGCGCCAAGCTTACCGGGCCTTGTTCTTCGGCAACGGCTCGTTTCGCGAGCGGCTTGACGTGGTGGCCGGCGAATTCGGCGATCACCCCATCGTCAGCCGCGTGATCGAGTTTATCCGCGCCGGCACGCGGCCGCTCACCATGGCGATCGATCGGCACGATGCCGACGAGGCCTCGGCGTCGCCATGACCATGCCGGTGACCGCCGCCGAGCGGGAAGGGACGCTCGGCATCATTTGCGGCGGCGGCTCGCTGCCGTTCGCCGTCGCCGACGCGGTTGCGCGGCGCGGCCGACCGGTCGTGTTGTTTGCGTTGCGCGGCTGGGCCGATCCGCGGGCGGTGGAACGCTACCCGCATCATTTCATCGAGCTTGGTCAGTACGGTCGCTTCCGTCGCCTGGCGATCGAGGCGGGCTGCCGCGAGTTCGTGATGATCGGCAAGGTCCTGCGGCCCGCCTTGCGGCAAATCCGCTTCGACTGGCCGACGATCCGGCACCTGCCGGGCATCCTTGCGATGTTCCGCGGCGGCGACGGTCATCTCCTTTCCACCCTGGGACGCATGTTCGAAGCGGAAGGCTTTCGCCTGCTGGGTGCGCACGAGGTGGCGCCGGAAATCCTGATGCCGCAAGGCGCGCTCGGCCGGCGCATGCCCAGCGATCGCGACCGTGCCGACATCGCACGCGGGATTGCGTTGCTCGCCGCAACCGGTCCGTTCGATATCGGGCAGGCCGTGGTGGTGGCGCAAAATCATGTGCTGGCAGTCGAGGCGGCGGAGGGAACCGACCAGCTGCTGGAACGGATCGCGCAGCTTCGCAGCGAGGGCCGCATTCGCGCGCCCTTGGGCACCGGCGTGCTGGTGAAGGCGCCGAAATCCGGTCAGGATCGACGTCTCGATCTGCCGTCGATCGGGCCGCCGACCGTTGCGGGCGCGGCGCGGGCGGGGCTCGCCGGCATCGCCGTCGTGGCCGGGGCGGCGGTCATCGCCGAGGCGGATCAGGTGGCCGCCGCCGCCGATGAAGCCGGCCTCTTTGTCATCGGCATCCCGCCCGAGGCGAGCGCCGCATGACAACTCAAGTGCCAGGCGCGCGCGACCTCAACGTTTACCTCGTCGCCTGCGAGGAATCCGGCGATCGGCTGGGCGCCGCGCTGATGCGCGCGCTTTCACGGCGCTGCGGCGGCAAGGTCCGGTTCGCCGGCGTCGGCGGGCGGCACATGGCGGCGCTGGAGCTCGCCAGCCTGTTCCCGATCGACGATCTGGCCATCATGGCGTTTACGGCGGTGCCTCGGCGTCTGCCCATGATCCTGCGCCGCATCCGCCAAGCCGCCAAAGCGGCGGTGGCGGCGCGGCCCGACGTGCTCGTCATCATCGACAGTCCCGATTTCACCCATCGCGTCGCGCGCCGCGTGCGCGCCGCCGCGCCTCGCATCCCGATCATCGCCTACGTCTCGCCCACGGTGTGGGCGTGGCGCCCGGGTCGCGCGCGCGCCATGCGCGCCTTCGTCGACCACCTTCTTGCCATCCTGCCGTTCGAGCCGGAGGTGCACGCGCGGCTGGGCGGTCCGGCATGCAGCTACGTCGGCCATCCGCTGGCGGAAGTGGTCGGCGAGCTGCGCCCGAACGAAGAGGAGGCGCGGCATCGCGCGGCCGATCCGCCTCTGTTGTTGGTGCTGCCGGGCAGCCGTCCCAATGAAATCAAGCGTCTGATCGGGCCGTTTGGTGCCGCGGTCCGGCTCGTGCAGGAGCGGCACGGGGCGCTCGAACTGGTGCTGCCGACCGTGCCGGCGCTCGTCGCGCGCTTGCGCGAGGCAACCGCCGACTGGCCGGTCAAACCGCGCATCACCGCCGATGATGGAGAGAAGCGGGCGGCCTTCCGCCGGGCGCGGGCGGCGCTCGCGGCTTCCGGCACGGTGACCCTCGAGCTTGCCCTCGCGGCAGTTCCGACGGTCGCGGCCTACCGGGTCGCCGCGTTCGAGGCCGCGTTGCTGCGGGTGCTGGTGCGCCCGCCGATGAGCGTGATCATGGCGAACCTCGTGCTCGGAGCAAGGGTGGTCCCGGAGTTCCTGCAGGAGCATTGCACCGCGCCGGCGCTCGCCGACGCACTCGTGCCGCTGCTCGGCGACACGCCGGAGCGGCGCACGCAGCTCGACGCCTTCGCACGGCTCGACGTCATCATGGGGCTTGGCGCATCGCCCAGCGCGAAGGCGGCGGATGCGATCCTTGCCACGATCGGACAGGCGCGGGCGGGCAGGTTGCCCAATCCGGCGAACGTGCTATCGACAGCGGCCGGGGGCTCCCATGCCTGAAAGTGCGCCGCTGGTCCCGTCGACGATCTTAACGTCCGCTGTACCCTGATCGCGTATGGCCAAACCGCCTCGCCCAGAACAGTCCGGTCTCATCCGTGCCGCCATCACCGGCGTGCACGGCCATTTGCCGGATTATGTGATGACCAACGCCGAGCTGGCCAGGTTGGTCAATACGAGCGACGCCTGGATCACCGAGCGCACCGGAATCCGGGAACGGCGGGTGCTCAAGGGGGAGGGGCTCGGCACCTCGCACATGGCGGCGCCGGCGGTGCGCGGGCTGCTCGCCAAGACCGGCACGGCGCCCGAGGAAATCGACCTCCTCATCTGCGCCACGACCACGCCCGACATGGTGTTTCCCGCCACCGCCAACATCGTGTGCGAGATGGTCGGGATTCGCCATATCGGCAGCTTCGACGTCCAGGCCGCGTGCTCGGGCTTCGTCTATGCCCTGGCCATCGCCCGGCAATTCATCGCCAGCGGGGCGCACCGCAAGATCGTCGTCGTCGGCGCCGACAAGATGTCGGCCGTGCTCGATTACAGCGATCGCGCCACGTGCGTGCTGTTCGGCGACGGCGCCGGCGCGGTGCTGGTCGAGCCGAGCAAGAACGGCTACGGCCTCGTTGACGCGGTCATCCGCTCCGACGGCTCCGGCACGACGCACCTGCACCAGAAAGCGGGCGGCAGCCGCCTGCCGCCCTCGGCCGAGACGGTGGCGAAGCGCCTGCACTACGTCTATCAGGAAGGTGCCGCGGTCTATAAGTTCGCGATCGCCCGCATGGCCGAGGTCGCTGGCGAGTTGATGACGCGCAACGATCTCAGCGCGGCCGATGTCGACTGGCTGGTGCCGCATCAGGCCAACCGCCGCATCATCGAGGCGACCGCCGAGCGCATGGGCCTCCCCATGGATCGGGTGATGGTCACGATCCACAAGTACGGCAACACGACCGCTGCGACGATCCCGCTCTGCCTGTGGGACTACGAGGCGCGCCTGAAGCCCGGCGACCGGCTGCTGCTCGCCGCCTTCGGCGGCGGCTTCACCTGGGGCGGCGTCTATGTCACCTGGGCCTACGACGGCGGGGCCAAGGCGGCGCGGGCCGAGCGCGCGGCGGCGACGCCGTGCTCCGGACCCAAGCGGTGAGGGCGCGCTACCTTCGCTGCGACACCGGCAAATAGTCGCGGCGCACGGCCCCGGTATAGAGCTGGCGCGGGCGGCCGATCTTCTGATTGGGGTCCTCGATCATTTCCTTCCACTGGGCGATCCAGCCGACCGTGCGCGCCAGCGCGAACAGCACGGTGAACATGGTGGTCGGGAAGCCCATGGCCTTGAGCGTGATGCCCGAATAGAAATCGATGTTCGGGTAGAGCTTCTTCTCGACGAAATATTCGTCGTGCAGCGCGATGCGCTCGAGCTCCATCGCCACCTCGAGCAGCGGGTCGTCCTTGTGGCCGAGCTCGTTGAGCACCTCGTAGCACGTCTTCTGCATGATTTTCGCGCGCGGATCGTAGTTCTTGTAGACGCGATGGCCGAAGCCCATGAGGCGGAACGAGTCGTTCTTGTCCTTGGAGCGCTTGATATATTCGGGGATGCGGCTGACGCTGCCGATCTCGGCCAGCATTTTCAGCGCCGCCTCGTTGGCCCCGCCGTGCGCGGGTCCCCACAGGCAGGCAATGCCGGCGGCGATGCAGGCGAACGGATTGGCGCCCGAGGAGCCGGCGAGCCGCACGGTCGACGTCGACGCGTTCTGCTCGTGGTCGGCGTGCAGGATGAAGATGCGGTCCATGGCGCGCGCGAGCACCGGGTTGGGCTTGTACTCCTCGCACGGCACCGCGAAGCACATGCGCAAAAAATTCGACGAATATTCGAGATCGTTCTTCGGATAGACGAACGGCTGGCCGATCGAATATTTGTACGCCATTGCCGCCAGCGTCGGCATCTTGGCGATCATGCGGATCGAGGCGATCATCCGCTGCATCGGATCGGAAATGTCGGTCGAGTCGTGATAGAACGCCGAGAGCGCGCCGACGCAGCCGACCATCACCGCCATGGGATGCGCGTCGCGCCGGAAGCCCTGGAAGAACCGGCTCATCTGCTCGTGCACCATGGTGTGGCGCGTCACGCGATAATCGAAGTCGGCTTTTTGCGCGGCGGTCGGCAGCTCGCCGTAGAGCAGGAGATAGCAGGTCTCGAGGAAATCGCCGTGCTCGGCCAATTGCTCGATTGGATAGCCGCGATAGAGCAGGAGGCCGGCGTCGCCGTCGATATAGGTGATCTTGGATTCGCAGCTTGCTGTCGAGGTGAAGCCGGGATCGTAGGTGAACCGGCCGCTCTCGTTGTAAAGCTTGGAGATGTCGACGACCTCAGGCCCGATCGTTCCTTCGTAGATGGGAAATGCCCAGTTCTGGTCGCCGATGTTCAGCGTCCCACTCTTGATGTTGGCGCCCGTTTTTGCGTCCATGATCGAACCCTCGATTTCGTGATCGGGCGAACCCGGCGGCCCGCACCGCCGACATGTCGCAAGCCGACCTCACGGCCGACATGTCGCGGCCTTTTTCGAGCCCCGGCGGGCTCCGATCGGGTCCGACAACTTGCGTAGCCCATCCGCCAAGCCCCCGCAAGATCGCGGGCCGGCCGCTCGCTTCCTCTTGATTTCGGTGCGCGCGCAGCTCGCGGGAAGGCCGAAAAAGCGGCTCACCGCACCGCCTGATCGGCCAGCCGCGCCAGGCTTTCGGCCTTTCCCAGGACGGCAAGCACGTCGAATATGCCGGGCGACGTCGTGCGTCCGGTCAGGGCGGCGCGCAACGGCTGCGCCACCGCGCCGAGCTTGCGGCCGGAGCGGTCGGCGAAGGCGCGCACGGCCTCCTCGACCGTCGGCGGCGTCCACGGCTCGACGCCGTCGAGCTCGCGCGCGAGCTGCGCGGCCATTGCCCGCGCCTCGTCCGTCAAAAGTGCCGCCGCCTTGGCGTCGAGCGCGATCGGCCGGTCCGCATAGATGTAGTTGGCATTGTCGATCAGCTCCACGAGGGTCTTGGCGCGCTCCTTCAGACCGGGCATGGCGGCGGCCAGCTTGGCACGCAGCGCCGGCGTCATCTTCGCGGTGAGTTCTCCGCCGGTCGCGATATGCGGCAGCAGGCGCTCGATCTCGGCCACAAGCTCGGCATCGCCCATCTGACGCAGATAATGGGCGTTGAGGCTTTCGAGCTTGGCGAAATCGAACCGCGCCGGCGAGCGTCCGACCTGCGGCAGGTCGAACGCCTGGATCATCTCCTCGGTCGAGAAGATTTCCTGGTCGCCATGGCTCCAGCCGAGCCGCACGAGGTAGTTGCGCATGGCGGCGGGCAGGTAGCCCATCGCCCGGTAGGCGTCGACCCCGAGCGCGCCGTGCCGCTTCGACAGCTTGGAGCCGTCCGGCCCGTGGATCAGCGGAATGTGCGCCATCGCCGGCACCGGCCAGCCGAGCGCCTGGTAGATCTGCGTCTGGCGGGCGGCGTTGGTCAGATGATCGTCGCCGCGGATGATATGGGTGACGCCCATGTCGCGGTCGTCGACGACGACGGCGAGCATGTAGGTCGGGGTGCCGTCCGAGCGCAGCAGGACGAGGTCGTCGAGGTCCTTGTTCTGCCACACCACGCGGCCCTGCACCGCGTCCTCGATGGCCGTCTCTCCTTCGATCGGCGCCTTGAGGCGAATGGCGGGCTCGACGCCCGGCGGCGCCTCGCTCGGATCACGGTCGCGCCAGCGGCCGTCATAAAGTCTCGCGCGACCCTCGCGCCGCGCCGCCTCGCGCATCGCCTCGAGTTCCGCCGGGCTCGCATAGCAGCGATAGGCGCGGCCGGCCGCGAGCAGGTCGTCGACGACGGCGCGGTGCCGGGCGGCGCGCGAGAACTGATAGACCGCCTCGCCATCCCATTGGAGCCCGAGCCAGCTGAGGCCGTCAAAGATGGCGTCGATCGCCGCCTTGGTCGAGCGCTCCCGGTCGGTGTCCTCGATGCGCAGCAGCATCTTTCCGTTCCGCCCGCGCGCGTAAAGCCAGTTGAACAACGCCGTGCGCGCGCCGCCGATGTGCAGAAACCCGGTGGGCGACGGAGCAAAGCGCGTGACGACGGGATCGGCCATGTCGAGCAGAAATCCACAAGAGGCGCTGGCGCGAGGGCGCGTTCGTGTACCATGGCGGCCGGATCAGGTGTAGCGTGGTGGTTTGTCTGCGCGGGCGAATGCGCGTCCCGGCTGAGGATTGAGCCGACGGGACGCAAGCGTGGTCCGCGGCGGTCGGTGGGCGCGTCATGGCGGGTCGGGGCGAAGCACGCGGGCAGGCGGCGACGTGGCCGCCGCGCGGTCCGGCGATCGGGTATCGGCCGGCGGTGCCGGGACTTGGCCGTCCGCGCTTTGGGCCGTCGCTGCTCGCGAGCGCGTGGCAATGGGCCATCGAGGAGGTCGGGCCCGGCCGGCTCATTCCCTGGCTTCCGGTCGCCTTCGCGAGCGGCATTCTCGTTTATTTCGCCGCGCCGCAGGAGCCGGCACTGTGGGCGGGAGCCACGTTCGCGCTCGCCTGCGCAATCCTCGCGGGCTTGGCACGGGCGCGGGCTGCGGCGTTCCCGCTGCTTGTCGGGCTGGCGGCGGCATGCGCGGGCTTTGCGACCGCCACGGTCAAGAGCGCCTGGATCGCCCACCCAGTGCTGCGCCATGCAGCCGGCAACATCGCCATCGCTGGATGGATCGAGGTGCGCGAGGAGCGCGAGCGCACCGACCGCATCGTCGTGCGGGTCGAGAAGCTCGAAACCAGCCGGCGGCTCGATGATGCACCCGACCGGGTGCGGCTTTCGGTGCGCAAGGGAATGGCACCGCCGGTCGGCACCTTCGTCGAGCTGACCGCGCGTCTCAACTCGCCGCTCGCACCGCTGCGGCCGGGCGGCTACGACTTCGCGCGCGACCTTTACTTCCAGGGCATCGGCGCGACCGGATTTGCGATGGGCGAGATCAAGGTCGCGGCGGCGCCGCGGCGCCCCGGCGCGTGGCTCGTCTATGCCGCCTTCATCGAAAGCCTGCGCGACGGCATCGACCGGCGCATCCGCGCCGCGATTCCGGGCGACGCCGGCTCGATCGCCTCCGCGCTCATCACCGGGAAGCGCGACGCCATCTCGGCGCCGGTGAACGACGCGATGTACATATCGAGCCTCGCGCACGTGCTGTCGATCTCCGGCTATCACATGGCGGTCGTGGCGGGCGCCGTGTTCTTCCTGGTGCGGGCGCTGCTTGCGCTGATCCCGGGATTTGCCGTGCACCGGCCGATCAAGAAATGGGCGGCGCTCGCCGCGCTCGCGGCGGCGACGTTCTATCTGCTGCTGTCGGGCGCGGAGGTCGCCACTCAGCGCTCCTATTACATGACCGCGATCGTGCTCGGCGCCGTCTTGGTCGACCGGCAAGCCCTGACCATGCGCACGATCGCGGCCGCCGCGATCCTCGTGCTGCTGCTCGCGCCGGAAGCCGTCGTTCATCCGAGTTTTCAGATGTCGTTCGCCGCGACCTTGGCGCTGATCGCCGCCTACGAGCGCGGGTTGCCGTGGACGACCCGCCATGCCGACACCTCGCTCGGCGCGCGCGTCGCGCTGTGGGGCGTCTATGAGATCGCCGGACTGATCTTCGCCTCGCTCATCGCCGGCACCGCGACCATGCCGTACGCGGCCTACCACTTCCATCGCCTGGCGCCCTACGGCGTGCTCGCCAACCTGCTCGCCATGCCGATCGTGTCGGCCTGGGTGATGCCGGCCGGGCTCATCGCGCTCGTGGCCATGCCGTTCGGCTTCGACGGCATCCTGTGGCAGCTCATGGGTCAGGGCATCGAATGGATGATCATGGTTGCGGTGTGGGTGGCGAACCTTCCGGGCGCGGTCGGCCGCATGGCGGCGTTCGGCGCGGGGCCGCTGCTGCTGTGCACGGCCGGGCTGGTCGCGATGTGCCTCCTGCGCTCGCCGCTGCGCTGGAGCGGCGCCGCCCTGGTCGCGATGGCCATCCTGTGGGCGGTCCGCACGCCGGCTCCCGACGTGCTGATCGCGCCGAGCGGCGACGTGATCGCGGTGCGCGGCGGGGAAGGGCGGCTCGCCTTCGTCAAGAAGGGCCATGACGGCTTTGCGGTCAAGGAATGGCTGGCCGCCGATGCGGATGCGCGCACCACCGCAGATCCGACCCTTGCCGACGGCATCGCGTGCGATCCGGTCGGCTGCGTCGCGCGGCTCCCCAACCGGGCGCTCGTCGCGCTCGCGCTCGAGCCAGAGGCGTTCGCCGAGGATTGCCGGCGCGCCGTCCTCGTCGTCACCTCGCGCACCGCGCCGCCGCAATGCGCCACGACCGTGATCGACCGGGTGCGGCGCATGCGGTCGGGCGCGCTTGCGCTGCGCCGGGTCGACGATGGCTGGGAGATCACGCCCGCGCGGCCGGACGGCTACGATCGCCCGTGGGCGAGGATACGTTCGCCCGCCGGCTCTGCGTCGACCCCGTCGGATCAGGCTGCGCCGCCGCCGCGTCCGCCGGCGGCGCGCGACGCCACCCCGAAGCCCGCCGACCTCGCGCCCGCCGACTTATGACGGCGCAATCTTGCACGACGCCGAGGGCGCGGACTCAATACCGGCGGAACAGCCCGACGAGCTTGCCCTGGATCTTCACCCGGCTGGGCGGG
>WNFB01004321.1_pt1 | contig 12648 bp, 11 predicted proteins | sample 5400501 | NCBI WGS metagenome assembly WNFB01 (sample SAMN13153341, study PRJNA577476) | soil metagenome | isolation source: 200 cm saprolite under Douglas fir tree site 2 hole 1 | place: USA:California | collected 2015-04-18 | reverse complement strand
GTCGCGCTCGCGGGAAGGCTCGCGATCCCGGATCAGTGACGATCTAGCTGGTTTTCGGCCCCCGGATCGTCGCGTGATCGGCGGGCTGTTCTACCGAACGGTCGTTTGATATATCGTCCCCGCCCATGGCGCGGCTGGCGGGGAAGGTGCGCTCGGAACCGGCGCTCGGGCGACGGCGGCGGCGGCGGTCAGCCGAGCGCGAGAAGGCCATCCGCGCGGCGGCGCTTCGCATCTTCCGGCAGAAGGGTTACCACGCCGCCTCGATGCAGAACATCGCGGATGCCGTGGGCCTCTACAAGGGCAGCCTCTATTACTACGTGTCCTCGAAAGAGGAGCTGCTCGTTCGACTGTTCGAGGGGCGAGCGGAGCAGGTCCTGGGCGAGATACGCGCTGCGTGCGGGACCGGCACGCGGACCGAGCAGCTGCGCGCCATGGTGCGCGCGTACGTCCTCGGCGTCCTGCGAAATCTCGACTCCGTTCGCGTGTATCTCCGTGAGGAGCATGTCCTGCCACCCGCGGCGCTGCGGCAGGTCCAAGCCGAGCAGCGGGACATGCGTGCCCTGTTCGAGGGCGTCATCGGGGACGGCATGCGTGAGGGCACCTTCGTCGGGACCGACCCGGAGCTCGCGGCGTTGGCTCTGCTTGGCATGTGCACCTGGGTCCATCGGTGGTACAGACCGCGCGGACGGTTGGCCGAGACCGCGATCGCCGACGACTTCGCCGACCGCGTGGTCCGGATGCTCGGCGCCTGATGCTCGCGATCTCGAACGTCGAGGTCGTCTACAGCGACGTGGTCGTGGGGCTCCGTGGCGTCTCGCTGAGCGTGCCGCCCGGCGCGATCGTCGCGCTCCTGGGAGCGAACGGCGCCGGGAAGACGACGTGTCTGCGCGCGATCTCCGGCCTGCTGGACGTGCATCGCGGCAAGATCACGAAAGGTACGATCACCTTCGAGGGCGAGCGCATCGACGGCCTTGACGCAACGCGGATCGTCCGGCGCGGGCTTGCGCAGGTGCTCGAGGGGCGGCGCATCTTCCCGGAGCTGACGGTCGATGAGAATCTGCGCGCCGGGACGTTCGGCCGTCGGAGCGGCGCGAGTCCACGCCGCGCGTACGACCGGGTCATGGCGCTCTTTCCGCCTCTTGGCGAGCGGCGCGGCCAGATCGCTGGATACCTGTCCGGTGGTGAGCAGCAGATGCTGGCCATCGGCCGGGCGCTCATGGCCGAGCCGAAGCTCCTACTGCTCGACGAGCCGTCACTCGGTCTCGCTCCGCTCGTGATCGCGCGGATCCGGGACGCCATCGCCGAGATCAACCGCGAGGGAACGGCGGTGCTTCTGGTGGAGCAGAACGCGGCCATGGCGCTCTCCCTCGCGTCGCACGGCTACATCCTCGAGGTGGGCAAGGTCGTCATGGACCGGCCGGCGGAGGTGCTCGCGCGGGACGAGGACGTGCGGGAGTTCTACTTCGGGCTCACCGAAGGGCAACGCCGCTCGTATCGCGAGGTCAAGCACTACCGGCGCAAGAAGCGATGGCTCAGCTGATGTCGGCTCTGCTGCGGGTCGACGGGCTCACGCTCGCGTTCAGTGGTCTCGTCGCGCTCAACGACGTTTCGTTCGATGTGCGCGACGGCGAGCTGCTCGCGATCATCGGTCCGAACGGCGCGGGCAAGACCTCGATCTTCAACTGCCTGAGCGGCGTCTATCGGCCGAAGGCAGGCCGCATGCGCTTCCTGGACCACGATCTCTCACGGCTGCGGCCGCACGAGATCGCCAGGCTCGGCATCGCCCGCGTCTTCCAGAACATCGAGCTCTTTCCGCTCATGACCGTGGCGAACAACCTCATGCTGGGCCGGCATCACCTGATGCGTGCCGGGCTGATCGCCGGCGCGGTCTGGGTCGGCCCGGCTCAACACGAGGAGGTGCGTCACCGCCGTCGGGTGGAGGAGATCATCGATTTTCTCGAGATGGAGGCGATCCGCGACCACGTCGTCGCCGCCCTCCCGTACGGCCTGCAGAAACGCGTGCAGCTCGGGCGCGCGCTCGCCATGGAGCCGAAGCTGCTGCTCCTCGACGAGCCCGTGGCCGGCATGAACCTCGAGGAGACCGAGGACGTCGCGCGCTTCATCCTCGACGTGCAGGAGGAGCTCGGCGTGACGCAGATCATCGTGGACCACGACATGGCGGTCGTGCTGGACGTCGCCGATCGAGTCATCGTCCTCGACTTCGGCCGGAAGATCGCCGAAGGGACGCCCGAGGAGATCAGGCGCAACCCCGACGTCGCACGTGCGTACCTCGGCGGCGCGCTCGACGAGGTCGCGAGCTGATGGGACCGCTCGAGACGTTCCCGGCCGCCTTCCGCCGGCGCTGTCGCGAGAGCGCGGAGCACGTCGCGCTCCGGGAGAAGCGCTTTGGCATCTGGCGCGAGCACACCTGGGCCGATTACTACGACCATGCGCGCGCGTTCGGTCTCGGTCTGATCGCGCTGGGGCTCAAAGAAGGGGATCGCGTCGCGATCCACTCGGAGGATCGACCGGAGTGGGTCTTCGCCGAGCTCGGAGCGATCTGCGTCGGCGCGACCTCGCTCGGGATCTATCCGACCAGCCCGGCCGCGGAGGTCGAGTACCTGCTCGCGCACTCGGAGGCGCGCTTCCTCGTGGCGGAGGATCAGGAGCAGGTCGACAAGGCGCTCGCGGTCGCCGACCGCTGCCCGGCGCTCGAGCGGATCGTCTACGTCGACACGAGGGGCCTGCGCGGCTATCGCGACCGCCGCCTGCTGCCCTTCGATGAGGTCGAACGGCTCGGGCGGGAGATCGCCGCGAGTGAACCCGAGCGGTTCGAGCGGCTCATCGACGAGCGCGGCCTCGGTGAGGTCCCGATGCTCGTGTACACCTCGGGTACGACGGGGCCGCCGAAGGGGGCGATGCTCTCCGGTGCGAACCTCGCGCACGCGGTGGCCATCGCCACGCACACGTGGAACGCGACGACCGACGACCGGATCCTGTCCTATCTACCGCTCTGTCACGTCGCGGAGAAGCTCTTCAGCATCCACATTCCGATCGGCACCGGGGCGTCGGCGAATTTCGCCGAGAGCGTGGACACCGTCCCGCAGAACCTCCGCGAGGTGAAACCGACGATCTTCCTGGGCGTGCCGCGCATCTGGGAGAAGATGGCCGCGGGTGTCGCGATCCGCGCACGAGACGCGGACCCACTGAAGCGCTTGACCTTCCGCGTCTGGCTCGCTGTCGGCCGCCGTTTGGCGAACGAGTGGATCAAGGCGCGCGGACGGTATTCGTTCCCCTGGAATGTCGTCTACCTGATCGGCTGGCTCTCCTTCTACGGACCGCTCCAGGAGAAGCTCGGTCTCTCGCGCTGCCACACCCCGGTGAGCGGCGCCGCGCCCATCTCCCCGGACGTGTTGCGCTTCTTCCACTCCATCGGCATCCACATCCGCGAGGCCTGGGGCATGACCGAGAACGTCGCCACCGGCGTCATCACGCCCGCGGACGACGTCCGCATCGGCTCGGTGGGCATTCCCACGATGGGGGCGGACGTGCGGATCGCCGACGACGGCGAGATCCTGTTCCGGAGCCCCTGCGTCTTCGCTGGGTACTACAAGGATCCCGAGGCGAGCCGCCGGACGATCGACGAGGGTGGCTGGCTGCACACCGGCGACGTCGGATCCATCGACGAGGCCGGCCACGTCCACATCACCGACCGCAAGAAGGATCTCCTCATCACCTCAGGCGGCAAGAACGTCGCTCCCAGCGAGATCGAGAACAAGCTCAAGGCCTCGCCCTACATCCACGAAGCCTGCGTCATCGGAGACCGGCGTCCGTACCTTGTCGCGCTGATCGGAATCGAGCGCGACACCGTCGCCGATTGGGCGATGCGCCGGCGGATCGCCTTCACGACGTACCGCGATCTCACCGAGAAGCAGGAAGTGGTCGAGCTCATCGCCGACGAGGTGCGGCGTACGGATCGCGATCTCTCGATGCCGGAGCAGGTCAAGAAGTTCCGACTGCTGCCGAAGGAGCTCGGACACGAGGATGGCGAGCTCACCGCGACCCAGAAGGTGAAGCGCGCGAGCCTCGCCGAGCGATTCGGCGACCTCATCGACGACATGTACGGGGCGCGGGCATGACCGACTTCCTCCAGCTCGTGATCCAGGGGATCGCGCTCGGCGCGATCTATGCGCTCATCGCGCTCGGCTTTGTCGTCGTCTACAAGGCCACCAAGGTGATCAACCTTGCTCAGGGCGAGCTCGTCCTGCTCGGCGCCTACCTCGTGTACGCCTTCAACCAGACGGCCCTGCCGTTCGCGGTCTCGGTCGCGCTCGCCGTACTGGTGATGGGCGCGGTGGGCTGGGGCATCGAGCGGACGATCCTCCGCCGCATGGTGGGGAAGCCCGCCTTCGCGGTAGTCATGATCACGATCGGCCTCGGGATCGTCATCCGGCAGATCGTCGCCGCGGTGTGGGGGTTCGAGGACCGCCTGCTGGGCGAACCCTGGGCGACCTCGCGGATCGGAATCGGCGACCTTGGCGTGAACGTCACCTCCATCGTGACGATCGGAGCCGCGGGCCTGCTGCTCCTCCTGTTCTTCGTCTTCTTCCGCTTCACGAGCGCGGGCATCGGCATGCGCGCGACCGCGCTCGACCAGGAAGCGGCGCTCGCCGTGGGCATCCCCGTCCACGGCGTGTTCGCGCAGGCGTGGATGATCGCGGGCGCCACCGCGGCGATCGCCGGGGTGTTCCTGGTCGCATTCCCGGCGACGCTCCAGCCGGCCATCGGCTTCACCGCGCTGCGCGCCTTTCCCGCGGCGATCGTCGGGGGACTCGACTCGGCCGGCGGTGCGGTGCTCGGCGGGGTCCTGGTGGGCCTCGTCGAGGTGCTCGTGCAGGGGTACCAGCCGCAGATCGCGCCCTGGCTCGGCACCAACCTGCATGTCGCCGCGGCCTACCTGCTGATGATCGTCGTCCTCATGGTCCGGCCCTACGGACTCTTTGGTACCCGAGAGGTCGAGCGCGTATGACGCGCCCCGCGCCGAGCCCGCTCGCGGCGCTGCCGGTCCTGCGGCGGATCGATGGACTGCGCACGGGCTACGCCGACGAGATCGCGCTCTTCCGCGGCGTCGGCGGCTGGGCGGTCGTGGTCGGGCTCGCCGCGCTGTACGTCGCCACGCCGCTCGTCATCGATGACTTCTGGATCTCGGTGCTGAATTTCACGGCGATCGCGGCGATCGCGGCGATCGGACTGAACCTCCTCACCGGCTTCACCGGGCAGGTCTCGCTTGGACACGCGTTCTTCATCGGCCTCGGTGCCTACACCGCGGGCTACCTGGGTGGGGATCTGAAGCTGCCCGTCCTGGTCTGGCTTCCCGCCGCCGGCTTCATCGGCGCGGCGGTGGGGCTTCTCGTCGGACCTTTCGCGCTGCGCCTTCGTGGCCTGTACCTGGCGATCGTGACGCTCGGCCTCGTCTTCATCGGCGAGCACCTCTTCCTCAACCTCCGGCAGCTCACCGGAGGTCCCCAGGGACGCGCCATCCCGTCGCCCATCGTCGGCGGTCTCAACTTCGCGGATCTGCAGACGAGTCTGGGCCTGCCGTTCACGCGCGAGCAGTCCTTCTTCCTCTTCGTCGTGCCGCTCCTGGCCGTCGCCGCCGTCGCCGCGAAGAACATCGCGCGTTCGCGGACTGGCCGCGCGTTCCAGGCCATCCGCGACCGCGAGATCGCGGCGGCGATCATCGGTGTCGACCGGGCGCGCTACAAGGTCGCGGCCTTCGCGGTCTCTTCCTTCTACGCCGCGGCCGCGGGGGCGCTCTACGGCTCGTACATCCGGCACATCACGCCGGGCCAGTTCGACCTCGCGGGTTCCATCCAATACGTCGCGATCATCATCGTCGGCGGCATCGGCACCGTGTACGGCTCGATCGCCGGCGCGTTCTTCATCGTGCTCATTCCTCGTCTGGTGGAGGCCCTGAGCCCGACGATACCGTTCGTTTCACATACCGCTGCAGGTTCGGGTGTCACGGTCTTCGTGCTCAATCAGCTGCTGTTCGGCGTCCTCGTCGTGCTATTCCTCGTGTTCGAGCCGCTCGGCCTCGCGGGGGTCTGGGCGCGCCTCCGGACGTACCTACGAACATGGCCGTTCTCGTACTGAATCTCAGCCCACCGAGAACGCGGTGAGGCACAGTGGATAGAAAGAGGAGGATCGAGAAAGACATGCGTGCCAGACGAATCGTTTCGCTACTGACCATGACGTTGCTCAGCGTCGCCGCCTGCCGAGGCGCGGAGGCGCCGCTCGCGACAGTCGGTCCGATCAAGACCGGTGTCGGCGTCGAGGGCCAGACCATCAAGCTCGGCGAGCTCACGCCCCTGACCGGGCCCATCGCCGTGATCGGCAAGCCCCTCACCAGAGGGCACGAGGTGTACTTCCAGTACGTCAACGACGTGCTCGGTGGCGTTGGGAAGAACCTCCCGAAGGAGCAGCGGTACAAGATCGAGCTCGTGACGCTCGACACCCAGTACCTGAATGACGTGCACGTGCAGCAGTACAACGCGGTGAAGGACAAGGTGGCCGCCATCGCGCAGTCGCTCGGAACTCCGCAGACGAAGGCGATCCTGCAGCAGGTCCGCGAGGACAAGATGCTCACCGGCGCCGCGACGCTCGCCTCCGACTGGTTCAAGGAGAAGTACGTCGTCGCCAACGGCGCCCCGTACATCGCACAGGTCGCGAACGCCGTCCAATACCTGAAGGACAAGGGCGTTCAGCCGAAGATCGGGCTCATCTACCAGGACGACGACTACGGCGCGGAAGGCGTCGCCGGCCTCGAGTACGCGACGAAGGCCAGTGGCTTCACCATCCTGGCGCGGGCCAGCTACAAGGCGACCGATACGGAGTTCACCGCGCAGGTGAACACGATGAAGCAGGCCGGCGTCGATCACGTCTTCCTCACGACGACGCCGACGGCGACGGGTCGCCTCCTCGGCGCGGCCGCGGCGCTCAGCTACGCCCCGCGCTGGATCGGCAACTCGCCCGCCTGGCTCGGTGCGCTCGTCGGGACCAAGGAGAAGCCCTCGCCTCTCGTGCCCTACATGCAGCAGACCCTGTGGGTCGTCACTGACCAGGGGTGCGGCTGGGCCGACGTTGGAGCGGGCTGCGAGGGGTCGAAGCTCATGCAGGACAACCTCGCGAAGTACGCAAAGGACCAGCCGCCCGACTACTTCTTCTCGTTTGGCTACACGCAAGCCATGGGTATGCACGCGATCCTCGAGAGGGCCATCGAGATGCGCGACCTCACTCGCGACGGGCTCGCCAGGGCCTTCGAGAGTGTGAAGACCATCGACAGTGGCGGCCTGCGTTACGCGGCCCCGGGAACTGGGGCCGTAGCCGGGTTCGGTGCCAGCTGCCAGGAGAAGGTCGGCATGACGTCGTCGACCATCTGGAAGATCGACACGACCCAGCCCATCGCGCTCGCGAGCGTCGCGAACGTCGATTCCAAGCTCGCGAAGGACTACAAGTACTGCGGCTAGCGGTTCGGGTAGGTGGAGCGCGGCGACGCGCTCCACCTACGGTTCCGCATCAGCCGCACCGTCTCGGACCGTGATGCCACGCATCGATCGCGGCTGACGACTACTGGAGGAGGAAGCGATGCTCGCTCATAGGGCCGTGGTCGCACTGGCGATGCTGCTGGGCGTCGCGTGCTCGAGTGCGTCTGTACAAAGCACGCCCCAGCCGACCCCCAGCGGCCCGCCGCCCGGGTTCACGGCGGGTGCCTACGAAGGGACCACGTCGGGCGGCGCCGCGTACAAGATCGAGGCTCCGACCAACTGGAACGGCACCCTGCTCCTCTACAGCCACGGCTACGTGGGGCCGGGCGCGGCGAATCCCGCACGGGACGTCGGCGACCCGACCACCGCGAAATACCTGCTCGAGCGTGGCTTCGCGCTCGCCGGGACCTCGTACAGCACGAGCGGGTGGGCGGTGGAGCAGGCCTTCAAGGACCAGACCGACGTGCTCGACCTCGTCGCGCAGAAGGTCGGCAAGCCCAGCCGGACCATCGCCTGGGGCCACTCGCTCGGGGGCATGATCACCGCGGGCTTGGTCCAGCGGAATCCGGAGCGATTCCAGGGGGCACTACCGATGTGTGGCGTGCTCGCGGGAGGTGTTGGTGTCTGGGACATGTCCCTGGACGGGCAGTTCGTCGCCACGACACTTCTGGCGCCGACGGCGAGCATCCAGCTGGTCCGCATCGGCGATCCGAACGCCAATGTGAAGATCGCGCAAGCGATGTACGCCGAGGCGCAGAAGACTCCGGCGGGCCGCGCCCGCCTGTCCCTGGCTGCCGCGGTCAGCGGTGTCCCCGGCTGGTTCTCGGCCGCGAGTCCGGAGCCGAGCGCGACCGACTTCACGGCGCTGCAGCTCAACCAGGAGATCTGGCAGGAGCAGGTCGATGCGGTATTCGTCTTCGGCCTGCGTGCCGAGCTTGAAAAGCGCGCCGGTGGCAACCCGTCCAGCAACGTCGGTGTCGACTACGCCAGACAGCTCGACGCCTCGCCCTCCAGGGCGGAGGTGAGCGCGCTTTACCAAACCGCGGGCCTGAACCTCCAGGAGGACCTGGGCGTCCTGGCTCGCGCACCTCGCGTATCCGCTGACCCCACAGCGCGCGAATACCTGAGGCGCTTCATCACGTTCGACGGCGATCTCAAGATCCCGGTCCTGACCATGCACACGTCGGGCGACGGGCTCGTCCCGGTCGAGGAAGAGCATGCCTATGGGCAGACCGTCGCTCGGGCCACGCGCTCGGCACTGCTGCGGCAGCTCTTCGTTCACCGCGCGGGGCACTGTGCCTTCACGCCGGCCGAGACCGTGACCGCTCTTGGTGCGCTGATCAAGCGGATCGACACCGGTACCTGGCCCGACCTGACGCCGTCGGAGCTTGCCTCGAGCGCCAAGCTCTTGGGCGATGAGTACAACGCGATACTCGTCCAGGGCAAGCCCGCGCCCGTCCCAGCCGCGTTCTTCAGATTCGATCCCGCGGCATTCCCGAGACCATTCGACGCGTATGTCAAGTGACCGAAGGCTGACGCTGGAGACCCAGGAGGAGGTGGCGTGGCGAGACTCATCGATCGCTTTATCGCTGGCGTCCACGGAGAAGCGGCGGTCGCACCGGTCGGGAAGCTGATCGGCTTCAGACCGACCGCGATCGAAGAAGGGAAGGCGGTCTTCGAGCTGCAGGCGGGTCCGCAGCATGCGAACCCGATGGGCACGCTCCACGGCGGCATCGTGTGCGACGTCGCGGACGCGGCAATGGGCACCGCGTACGCGTCGACCCTCGGTGAGGACGAGAGCTTCACGACGCTCGAGCTGAAGATCAATTTCCTGCGGCCGTTCTGGAGCGGTACGCTGGTCGCCACCGGTCGCGTCGTGAAGACCGGCCGGACGATCGGGCTTGCGGAGTGCGATGTCGTGGACACGGAAGGACGACTCGTCGCGCGCGCGATGAGCACCTGCATGACCCTCCGCGGCGAGCTCGGCAAGGGGCGCTGAGATGGACCTGCGAGACGGCCCCGAGGAAGCCGCGTTCCGCACGCGACTGCGGGCCTGGCTCGATGCGAATGTCCCCGAGGGCCTGCGCGGCTTCCGAGGCTGGAACGACCGTGCCCTCGAGCTCGGGCGCGATTGGAGCATGAAGCTGTTCACAGCCGGCTATGCGGGCCTCACCTGGCCGAAGGCATACGGCGGCGGCGGCCTCCCCTGGAGCTACCAGGCCACGTATCTCGAGGAGCTTGCGCGCGCCGAAGCGCCGCAGCACATGGGCGTGATCGGCCTCGGGATGGCAGGGCCGACGATCATGACGCACGGCACGCCGGAGCAGAAGGCGCGGTACCTGCCAAAGATCCTCTCGGCCGAGGAGATCTGGTGTCAGGGCTTCTCCGAGCCAGGTTCGGGATCCGATCTCGCGTCCGTCCGCACGCGGGCGGAGGTGCGCGACGATCGCTTCGTGGTGGACGGACAGAAGGTGTGGTCCTCGTTCGCGCACGTCGCCGACCAGTGCATCCTCCTCACGCGGACCGCCGCGAGCGCGGAGAAGCACGAGGGCCTCACGTACCTCATCGTCGACATGAAGAGCCCGGGCGTCGAGGTGCGGCCCCTCCGCCAGATCACCGGCGAGGCGGAGTTCAACGAGATCTTCTTCACCGGCGTCGAAGTGCCGCGCGAGAACCTGCTGGGCGAAGTCGGTGGAGGCTGGCGCGTGGCGATGACGACATTGCTCCACGAGCGAGGCACGTTCGGATTCGCGCTCGCCGGCGCGCTCGAGGTCGCGGTGCGCAAGCTCGTCGCGCTCGCTCGCGAGCGGGCGAAGGGCGACGCGATCGTGCGCGACCGCGTCGCGCGCGAGTGGATCGAGCTCCAGGCGCTCAAGTACACCAACTACCGCGCGCTGGCCCCGCTCCAGCGCACCGGCGTGCCCGGGCCCGAAGGGTCGGTCGCCAAGCTCCGATGGTCCGAGGCGAACCAGCGCCTGACGAAGCTCGCGATCGAGATCATCGGGCAGGAGGCGCAGGTGGGGGAGGACGACGGAGCGAACCGGTACTGGCGCTATCAGCAGCTCCGCAGCCGCGGCAACACCATCGAGGCCGGCACGTCGGAGATCCTCAGGAACATCATTGCCGAGCGCGTCCTCGGCCTGCCGCGCGGTCGCTGATGGACTTCAGCTTTTCGCCAGAGCAGGACATGCTCCGCGCGCAGGCCCGCTCGTTCCTCGAGACGCGGTTCCCCGCCGAACGCGTCGCGCAGCTCGCATCGTCCGCGGAGGGCTGGGACCGCTCGTCGTGGAAGGAGCTCGCGGGACTCGGCTGGACCGGCGCTTCCGTCCCGGAAGCGCACGGCGGCGCGGGCCTCGGTTTCCTCGAGGAGGCGATCGTCTTCGAGGAGCTCGGCCGCGCGCTCTATCCCGGTCCGTACTTCGCCACCGTCGGTCTCGCGCTACCCGCCCTCCATGGCGCGCCCGATCTGCTTGGGCGCGTCGCGTCGGGCGAGCTCACCGCGACACTCGCCTGGCGCGAGCCGGGGCGACCGGTATCGCTCGCGGCGCCGGACGAGACCCGGACCGAGGCGCAGTGTGTGAACGGCCGCTGGCACCTGCGGGGTGAGAAGCATCTCGTGCCGGATGCCGGCGCGGTCGACGCGTTCGTGGTGCTGGCGCGCACGACCGACGGGCTCGCATTGTTCCTCGTCGAGGGCCATCCACAGGTCCTCGTGCCCGACACGGTCGACGCGACCCGACGCCTCGGGCGCCTCACGCTGGATCGCGACGAGGGCAGGCTGCTCGTGGCACCGACCGCGGTGGCGGACGTGATCGCGCGAACGAGGACGCGCGCCCTGGCCGCGCTCGCTCTCGAGGCCGCCGGCATCGCGAGCCAGGCCCTTGCCCTCGCGGTCGCGTACGCGAAGACGCGCGAGCAATTCGGCAAGCCGATCGGCGTGTACCAGGCCGTCTCGCACAGGCTCGCGGACGTCTATGTCGAGACGGAGCTCGCCCGCTCGCTGGCGTACTGGGCGGCGTGGTGCATCGCGGAGGGGACGCCCGACGCCGCGCTCGCCGCGATCGCGGCGAAGGCATACGCGGCCGAGGCGGCGGTCGGGGCCTGCGAGCGATCCATCCAGGCGCACGGCGGCATGGGCTTCACCTGGGACCACCCGCTCCACCGCTATTACAAGCGCGCGCTCTGGATCGAATCGTTCGAAGGCTCCGGTGCGGCGCACCGAGCCGAGATCGCACAGGCACTTCTCGACGAAGACGCAGCTGGGGAGGGATCTCGATGGAAGGCCTGATGATGGAGTACCCGCTGACGCTCACGCCGATCCTCCATCGCGCGGAGACGCTCTTCGCGCGCAAGCAGATCGTCACCCGTCTGCCCGACCGCAGCTTCCACCGTTACACCTACGCCGACTTCGCTCGTCGCGCGAAGCAGCTCTCGGTGGCACTGCGCAGGCTCGGCGTGCTACGCGGCGAGCGCGTCGCGACGCTGTGCTGGAACCATTACCAGCACCTCGAAGCCTACTTCGGCGTTCCGCTCGCGGGCGCGGTCCTCCACACCGTGAACCTCCGGCTTCATCCCAGCGACATCACGTACATCGCCAACCATGCCGAGGATCGCGCGCTGATCATCGACGAGAGCCTCGTGCCGCTCTACGAGAAGGTCCGCTCGGACTGCCACGTCGAGCACGTGATCGTCGTTGGAAAGGCGCCGGCGGGGATGATCGGCTACGAAGAGCTCCTCGCCGGTGCCGACCCCGACGCGTTCGAAGATCCGGCGCTCGACGAGCGCGAGGCCGCCGCGATGTGCTACACGTCGGGAACCACCGGCCGACCGAAGGGCGTCGTGTATTCACACCGCGCGCTCGTCCTGCATTCGCTCGTGCACGCGTCCGGCGTGTTCGGGCCGCGTGAGTCCGATGTCGTGCTGCCGGTGGTGCCGCTCTTCCACGTGAACGGCTGGGGCTTCCCATTCAGCTGCACGATGGTCGGCGCGACCCAGGTGTTCCCGGGTCCGCACCTCGACCCGGCGAGCCTCCTTGATGCGTTCGAGCGCGAGCGCGTCACGGTGACCGCGGGCGTTCCGACCATCTGGCTCGGGATCCTGC
>WNFB01004319.1_pt1 | contig 12650 bp, 10 predicted proteins | sample 5400501 | NCBI WGS metagenome assembly WNFB01 (sample SAMN13153341, study PRJNA577476) | soil metagenome | isolation source: 200 cm saprolite under Douglas fir tree site 2 hole 1 | place: USA:California | collected 2015-04-18 | reverse complement strand
CGAGGCCGCATAGGCCGACACTCCATGCCACTCGGCGAGCATCTCGCCGGTCACCTCGACATGGAACTGGACGGCATAGGCGACCTCGCCGAAGCGGAAGGCCTGATTAGGGTAGGCCGCGGACCGGCCAAGGCGGACCGCCCCGGCGGGGATGCCGAACGTATCCCCGTGCCACTGCAGGGCGGGGAACTGCTCACCGAGAACGGAGAAGACCGGGTCCGCCTGGCCGTCGGCAGTCAGCGTGACTGGAAGCACGCCGACTTCCGGAACCGCCCCGGTGCGAACCTCTGCGCCCAGGCTGGCGGCGAGCAGTTGCGCTCCGAGGCACACCCCGAGGTAGGGCATGCCAGATCGCACTGCGGACGCGATCCACTTCTTCTCCCCGGCGAGCCAGGGATACTCCGCTTCGTCATTCACGCCCATCGGGCCACCCATCGCCAGCACCAGGTCCACGTCGCGCCAGTCCGGCAGCTTGTCGCCTTCGTCCAGCTCCACCGTGTCCATCGCAATGCCGTGCCGGTGGAGCACATCGGCGAAGATGCCCGGCGGCTCGCACCTGATGTGCTGCAAGACGAGTGCCCTGGCCGGCGTCGGGTTCGCTACGTTCGCTGGCACGCCAGTGTCAGCGAATCACGAGCACGGGCCGGTCTGTCAGGTGGATCACCTTGTGCGCGGTGCTTCCGAGTACCAGCCCGGTGAGATCGCTCCGGCCACGCGAGCCCATGACGATGACGCTAGCGTCATGCTCCTTGGCGTCCTCGATGATCTCGCGGGCGGCGTGCCCGAAGATCGTGTCCCGCACCTCGCCGTGGGCATTGATCCCTGCCTTGGTCAGCTCATCGACCGCCTCCTTGACGGCCGACTCCGCCTCGACATCCGACTCGGCCGGTACCAGCCCCATCCGGTCGATGACCTCCCGCTCTCGCAGATGGATCACCCAGACCTCGCCCTTGGACAGCGAAGCGAGACCCTGGGCTGCAGCGAGCACGCGCCCGGAAACCTCGGAATGGTCCACCGCCACCAGCAGTCTCTCGTACATCGGTCCTCCCTCTACTGCAGTGCTTGTCAAGCCTTTCCGCTGCCGGGGATCCAGTCGGTGCCGGCCAGCGGCACCCTGGCCATCGCGGCCGCCTCGATAGTCAGCGCCACGAGATCATCGGGTTCGAGGTGGTGGACGTTGGACTTGCCGCAGGCCCGGGCCAGGGCCGTGAGCTCCATCGTGAGCGCCTTCAGGTAGTTGGTCATCCACCGCGCGCCCGTCTCGGGATCGAGACGGCGCTCCAGTTCGGGATCCTGAGTCGTCACCCCGACCGGGCACAGTCCAGTGTGGCAATGGTGGCAATAGCCAGGGGCGGTGCCGATTGCCGTGTATCCGGCGGTCGCGTCATGATCCTGCCCGGATTCGCGGTAGGTGGGGCTGTTGCAGCCGAGCGCGATAAGGGAGCCGACACCGATCGACACGGCCGTTGCTCCGAGCGCAAGCGCCTTCGCCACGTCCGCGCCTGAGCGGATCCCCCCGGAGACGATGAGCTGCACCTCGCCGGCCTTGCCGATCTCCCGCAGCGCCTCAGCGGCGATGCGCACCGCGGGGAGCGTCGGGATCCCCGCATGCTCGATGAAGACGGTCTGGGTGGCCCCGGTCCCGCCCTGCATTCCGTCGACCACCACTACGTCGGCGCCCGCGGCGACGGCCAGCTTGACGTCATGATCGACCCTGGTCGCGCCGAGCTTCACGTAGACGGGCTTCTCCCAGCCGGTCGCCTCGCGTAGCTCCTCGATCTTGATCCGCAGGTCGTCCGGGCCGGTCCAGTCCGGGTGCCGGGATGCGGATCGCTGGTCGATGCCGGGCGGTAGCGTCCGCATGCCGGCCACGCGCTCGCTGACCTTCTGGCCAAGGAGCATCCCTCCGCCGCCCGGCTTGGCGCCCTGGCCGATCACCACCTCGATCGCGTCGGCGGCGCGGAGGTCGTCCAGGTTGAACCCGTACCGCGAGGGCAGGCACTGGTAGACCAGCAGCCGCGATGCCTTGCGCTCTTCTGGCGTCATCCCGCCGTCGCCGGTGGTGGTGGAGGTGCCCACGGCCGTCGCGGCCCTGCCGAGCGCCTCCTTGGCGTGGGCGGAAAGAGCGCCGAAGCTCATTCCCGCGATCGTGATCGGGATCGCGAGCTCGAGCGGGCGGCTGGCGAACCTGGTGCCGAGCACGGTGGTCGTGTCGCAGAGCTCCCGGTAGCCCTCCAGTGGATAGCGGGTGAGCGATGCGGTGAGGAACACGAGGTCGTCAAACGTGGGTACCTTCCGCTTGGCGCCCCACCCGCGTATCTCGTACCTCCCGGCCTCAGCCATCTCGTGGATCTGGCCGATCACCTCGGGCGGGAAACTGTGGCTTGGCGCCGTGCCCGTCCATGGCAGCCGCCGGCCGTCAGCGTGCGGCCGACCGTGGGCCGCTGGCTGACCCATGGAGTCCGCCCGGCCGTCATCGTCCGGTCTGGCCGTGCCGAGGTGGTCGGGTTCCATCAGTATTTCTGGTCCTTCAGCGCGTCGAAGCGGTAGAGGGTCCGGGCGGACGCGACCTTGGTGACGTCCTCGGCGCAGATGTGCGAGAAACCGGCCGCGGTCGCAAGCTCGCGCACCTGCCTGACGTCGTCGCTGCTGAGTTCCTCGACGCGCGCGTCGGCGCCGAGCGACTTGATCTTCCCCCCGACGTAGATCACGGTCTCGTAGAGCGAGTCGCCGAGCGAATCGGCCGCGTCGCCGCCGATCAGGATGGTCCCGGCTTGCGCCATGAACCCGCTCATGTGCCCCACGTCCCCGGCGATCGCGATCGTGCCGCCCTTGAGCGAGATCCCGGCCCGCGATGACGCGTCGCCCTCGATCACGATCAGGCCGCCGCGCGCCGACGCGCCGGCGCACTCGGAAGCGTTACCGCGCACCCGGATCGTCCCGGACATGAGATTCTCGCCCACCGACCAGCCGACGAAGCCGTCGACGATGATGTCCGGGCCGTCGCAGAGGCCGCCGATGAAGTACCCGGCATTGCCGGCGATCGTGATGTCGAGACCAGCCGACAGCCCGACAGCGAGGTTGTGCCGGCCTCTCGGCTCGGTGATGCGAACGACCGCGCCACCCGGCAGCTCGCGCAGCGCAGAGTTCACCTCGCGCACCGACAGCTCGGCGCAGCTCAACTCGACCGCCGTCATGCCTGCCACGTGTAGATCTCCTCGGGCATCGGCTCGAAGACCTTCGCGCTCTCCACCCCGGGGAGATCGGCCAGCGCCACATACTCCGAAGCAACAGCCACGTAGTCCGCCGTTTCGGCCACCACCATCGGCTTGCACGCAAACGAGTCGCGGACCACGGCGAATTCCTGGCCGGAGGTCACCAGCAGCGTGAAGAACCCGTCGAACACCTTCAGTACCCCGCGTAGCGCGTCAGCGAGGTCCGCGCCCGCGCTCATCTCGCGTGCGATGTAGCGAGCCGCCACCTCGGAGTCATTGTCGGTATCGAAGCGGGCACCCCCGGCGGTCAGCTCACGGCGGACGCTCGCGTAGTTCGAGAAGGACCCGTTGTGCACCAGCGCCAAGTCGGCGGCGACCGCGAACGGGTGCGAGTGCTCGGTCGTGACGGCCGACTCGGTCGCCATCCGGGTATGCCCGATCGCCTGGTAGCCGCCCATTCCAGCGACGCCGTAGCGGGCGCACACCTCGGCCGCCGGACCGACATCCTTGTACACCTCGATGGCCGCACCGTAGCCGAACAGCCGCAGCGACGGGTCGATTCGCGCTAGCAGGCCTGGGCCGCGCTCCGCGCCGAGGCTGGTCACCAGCACCGCGTCACGGCCTCTGCGCCGGAACTTGACGGGCAGGCCGACCTCGGCCTCGACCGCTGCGACGTAACCGTCCCAGTCGTAATCATCAGTCGGCGCGGACAACGAGTACTTCAGCGCTCCCTGCGACGCGTCATGGCCGTAGATCGCCACGCCGGTCGAGTCCGGCCCGCGGGACGCGAGCACATCGAGCATGGGGACCACCAGCTCGCCGAGCATCGGATGGAGGGCCGGATTCTTCAACCGGAGACCGACGATGCCACACATGTCCTCGTGCGTCCTTTTCTCTCACCGCGCCGGCCGACCCAGCCAGCCTGCGAGGAGATTAACACGATCAGAAAGTTCGAATATGGTCAGCTCAGGTCGGGTTCATACCTGGGCCTGACTAGCCGTTATGATCCGACTCCGTTCAGCTCATGGACCGGTGAAGGCGATCGGCAGCCTGGCAGGCCCGGTGTTACCGCTGTGCGGCAGCCAGACCAGCTCATGGACCCGGTGAAGGCGATCGGCAGCCTGGCAGGCCCGGTGTTACCGCTGTACGGCAGCCAGACCAGCTCATGGACCCGGTGAAGGCGATCGGCAGCCTGGCAGGCCCGGTGTTACCGCTGTGCGGCAGCCAGACCGCCTCGCCGGACACATGCGGCTCGCGCAGCCGCCGGGCGAGCAGGGGCAGGGCTACGCTCATGTCGCTTCGCGCGACCAGGTGGCCCAGGCAGTAGTGAGTCCCGCCGCCGAAGGCGAAATGCGGCGGCCGGTCGGTTGCGGTGATGTCGAGTGCCGCGTCGGGGACGGCCCGCGGGTCGGTTCCGGCTGATTCGCAGAACAGATGGATGGTCGTGCCGGCGCTGATGTCAAGCCCGTCGAAGGTGAAATCCCGCACTGCCTCGCGGGTTACCCAGGTCGTGGTGGGGCTGAGCCGCATGACCTCCTCGACTGCGGCCGGCCCCAGGTCAGCGCGCCCGGCCAGCAGCCGCCACTGCGCGGGATGGTCGATGAAGGCCTGCATGGCCAGGCCGAGCTGGTTGCGGGTGGTGTCAAAGCCGCCGAAGATCAGCAGGACGAGCGAATCGCGCAGCTCCGTTGCGGTGAGCCGCTCCTGGCCGGGCCGCGCCTCGACCAGGCGGGTGACGAAGTCGTCCCTGGGGCTGCTCCGGCGTTCGGCGATCAGTGCGTCGGCGTACCCGTAGAGGTTCGCCAGCGCCGCCTCGATCCGCGGCAGTTCCTCGCGGATCCGCACTCCCATCGCCAGGCCCACGGTCGCCGAATCAGCAGCCACCAGGCGCCATTCATCCTCGGGGATGCCCAGCATGATCGCGATGACGCGAGCCGCGTACGGCTCGGCGAACTCGGCCATGAACTCGCACCGGCCTGACTCAGCAAAGGCGTCAACGAGCTCCTCGGCCAGGGCCAGGAAGCGCGGCTGCAACGCGTCGACGAGCCTGCGGGAGAACGCGGGATTCAGCAGGCGGCGCAGCCGCTGGTGATCCTCGCCCTCCTTGTTCAGCACCCATCCTGCCCACCAGTCGGCAAACGGCCCGGCCGTGATCCCGTTGTGGGCCGGCCACGCCAGGCTCCCCTGCCGCAGATCCGGGTGCCTGATCAGCCGGGCCACCTGGTCATAGCGCAGCACGGCCAGACCATAGCTGGTCCGCGCGTACCAGCCGGCCTCCCTCGCCCGGTGCACCTCAGCCGACCTCAGCGAGAAGGCCGGGTCTGCCACGTCGAAGAATGGGGCACGAGAACCCGAGCGGAGCGTCATCACTCCTCCACTGTCACTACGCCATCCACCTGCCGTCGACAGCAGTGCAACAAGAACTCCCGCCAGTGTCCCGTATGCAGCGGAAAGGCGTACACGTCCGGAGACGTGCCACCGACCGGGTGAATGGTCCGGCGCGGCCACAAAACCAGCGTCGATGCCAGCACGAGGATCCTAGGCGGCTGCACTGCCCTGGTCCCGAAGGACCCGCTCCGGGGTCAGCGTCCGGTGCCAGAACGCCCATACGAGCGGGCCATGCCCAACCTCCCGGGCGAATGCAGGTGGCGGAACGAGGAGCACGAAGGTCTGCGTCAGCCCTGCCAGCGGCAGCCGGCCCGTACCATCCGTTCGGAAAAAATGGCGATAGCTCAGGCCCGCTGCTGACGGGAGGCGAGGTCAGGGAACTCGCGCAGGAAGGGCGCCGGGGTTGCCGCGTCCGGCAGGTCGATCTCGCGGGCGAGGCGGTGCCCGTCGAAGACTGCCTCCGAGATCATTCTGGGCGCCACGGCATCGCCGATCAGGTAGGCCGCCTGGATCCCCGCTCTCGCCAGCGCGGCTCCGTCGCCGGTCAGTTGCCGGTACAGCTCGTCATTCGATGCCTGCTGCGTGACGAGCACGATCCCGTGGCAGCTGGCGGACCATGGTTCAGCATACTCATCGTGACCGCGCGCCGAGCCGGCCTCGATCCCGGTGATCGTGATGCCGCGCTGGACGCGCACGCCGTGGCGGTGCAGATGGGCGCGGAGCATCCCGCCCTCCAGGGTCTCGTCAGAGACGGGCGACAGCACGGGGAACGTGGTCACCACAGAGACCTTGAAGCCCTCGCGGGTCAGCAACTCGGCCATCCCGGGCGCGACGTAGTAACCATCCGTGTCGTAGACGATGACGCTCGGGCCTGGCGGACGCTTCTCCGCCGCGACCTGCTCGGGGGTCAGCACATGGGCGAGGCTCGGGTCGGCGCCGGAGATCCGGTCCGGCTGGCCCGGCTGGACACCGTCACCCCGCCACGTCGACCCGGTGGCGATCACCACGATGCCGGCGCCGTAGCCGAGTATCTCCGCGGCCGTCATCCGGTGCCCGGTTATCACCTCGACACCGGGCAGCTTGCCCAGCTGTATAGCGCGCCAGTCGATGATCCGGCCCCAGTCGCCGAGCGTCGGCAGCCGTCGCGTCCACCGCAGCCGACCGCCAATCTCGGGCTCCGCCTCGATCAGGTGGACGGCCGTGAAACCCCGCTTGCCCAGCACGATCGCGCATTCCATGCCCGCCGGCCCTGCGCCCACCACCAGGACGGGCAGCTGGGCGTTGGCCGCTCGCGGGAAGATCTCGGGGTGCCAGCCGCGGCGGTACTCCTCGCCGGCCGTGGCGTTCTGCACGCAGCCGACGTGCCGGAACGCCTCCTCGCGCAGGATGCAGATGTTGGAGCCTGTGCATTCGCGGATCTCGTCGAGCCGGTCATCGGCGATCTTGCGGGGCAGGAACGGGTCGGCGATGGCCTGACGGGCGGCGCCGATCAGGTCCACTGCGCCGGACCGGATGACGTCGGCCATCAGGTCCGGGCTGGTGTAGCGGCCGACGGCGACGATCGGCTTCGAGGTCGCCTCGCGGACACGATGCGTCCACGGTCGCTGGCTTCCCTCGGGGTAGTAACGGGAGGTACCGGAGTCCTCCGGCCAGGAGCCGACGTTGACGTCCCACAGGTCGACCAGGTGGTCGGCCATCGCCACCAGCTCGAGCATCTCGTCGGCCTGGATGCCGGGCAGCCCGTCGGCCCCGTGCACGGCGACCCGGGTGGCGACCGCGCAGTCGGCGCCGACCGCCGCGCGCACCGCCTCCAGGGTCTCCAGCCAGAACCGGCCGCGGCTGGCCAGGCTGCCGCCGTAGCCGTCGGTCCGCCGGTTCGTGACCGGGGACAGGAACTGGGTCACCAGGTAGCCATGCGCGCCGTACACGTAGACGATGTCGAAGCCCGCGCCGGCGGCGCGCCGGGCGGCCTCAGCCCAGTCCCGCTGCACCCGCGCGATGTCGGCGGGCGTCATCTCCTTGGCCAGCGAACCGAACTGGACCTCGGACGCCAGCTGGGTCGGCGCGAGCCGCGCCGCCCTTGACTCCCCGTTCACGCTGAGCCCGCCGCCGTGGAAGAGCTCAAGGCCGGCCAGCGCGCCGTGGGCATGAACAGCGTCGGCGGTCAGTGCCAGCGCGCGGGCATCGGCGTCGGCCCAGATCTCGGCGGCGACCGCGGGCACCTCATCGGAGTCACGGGACACGGGCGCGTACTCCACGCACACTCCGCCCCAGCCGCCCTCGGCCTTGATCGCCCGGAACGCCGCCTGCGTCCTTGGCTTGCGGCTGCCGAAACCTGACGCGTGCGGCACCTGGTAGAAGCGGTTGGGCAGCGTCTTGGGCCCAATCCTGACCGGCTCGAACAAGATCGCATGCCGAGGGTCCATGAGATCATCTTCGCAGCTTCAGCAACGCCCCGGCGAGTGACAGCCCGACACTGACGCAGCACCTCGCCTGACCAAGCTGAGCCTGATCCACCGCTCCGTTTGCCCGCGTCCTGCTGGCCGCGATGCGCCGCAGCGCTGCCCGGCCGTAACCGAACTCATCAGCCGGCCGGCCGGCGACACCGTGCGCTACTACGAGATCACCACCCGTGGCGGCGGCCCGGCTGGCCCGTCGCTGCGGGGATGGGAGCATATGCCGATGGCGGAGTTCGTGGTGAGACCGGCACGGGCGGGCGATGCGCGGGCGATGGCGGAACTGATGGCGGCGGTGGCGCAGGAGGGCGACGGGATCGCGACCGAGCCGCCGGTCGACATCGATGAGCGCGCCGCGCTCTTCGCGCGCACCGTGAGCGCGTCGGTCGTCGCGGTCGCCAGCGGCCGTATCGTCGGGATGCTGCACGTGGACGTCAGTCGCTTCGGCTTCGGCGAGCTCGGGATGCTGGTCGACCGCGACTGGCGCGGGCGCGGGGTCGGTTCGGCGCTTGTCCAGGCGGCGGTCGACTGGTCGCGCGGCCGGGGGCTGCACAAACTCTGCCTTGAGGTTTTCACGCACAATGCGGCGGCGATCGCCCTGTACCGCAAGTTCGGCTTCGCCGAGGAAGGGCTGCGCGGACAGCAGTACCGGCGATCAAGCGGCGAGCTCTGGGACACGATCGTGATGGGCCTCATGCTGCAGCAAGGCGGCGCCGGCCAGGGAGCGGATGGTCTGCGTGCTCCGCAAGCATAAGAAGGCGGCCATAAAACGGCCACCGCCCATGTCTTCGAGGTGCGATGGGATTCGAAGATCAGGCGGTGGCCGCCGTTGGCTGCCGGGTCGGCGTGACCGCATCAGGTCGCCAGGAACTCGACGGGCCGCCGCTCGGCGGTATCGACGCAGCGGCGCTGCGAGTATACGACGACCTCGTGCGCCTGCTCGGCGACGAGCTCGGCGTTGCGCCGAGTCCGTCGGCCAGGGACCTGCACTCTCGGCTGCTGCGGCCCGATGACGGCTGACCCTACTGTGTACCCGTGCAGCGGCATGACTGGTGCCAACGGCGGCATGACTGGTGCCAACGGCGGCATGACTGGTGCCAACGGCGGCATGACTCGTGCCAACGGCGGCATGACTCGTGCCAACGGCGGCATGACTCGATCGGGAGGGCAGCGGCATGACTGTGATCTTCGCGGAGCCGGTCACGACGGCGTCGGAGCTTCCTGACGGATCGACCGTCCTGCGCTCGGGGATCCCGCTTGAGCCCTATGCCGCCAGCATGGCCGGGATGTTCCTGGCCGCGGCGGCGGCGCATCCTGACCGGGTGCTGGTGGCGCAGCGGGCGGGGGACGGCTGGCGGACGGTGACCTACGGGGCGGCGCGCCGCCAGGTCGAAGGGCTAGCCCAGGGGCTGCTCGATCGCCGCGGCAGCGCTGCCCGGCCAGTGATGATCTTGTCAGGCAACTCGGTCGAGCACCTGCTGCTGACCCTGGCGTGCTACACCATCGGCGTGCCCGCTGTCCCGGTCAGTACCGCCTACTCACTGCTGGCCAGCGATCACGCGACGCTGCGGGCGATGGCGGACCTGGTCCGCCCGGCCGTTGTCTTCGCCGACGACGCCGCGCACTATGCGGCCGCCCTGCGCGTGGTGGAACTGCGCGCGGCGGCCGGCCCTGAATCCGGTGCCGCGGCTGACGGGGTGGCCGGCTCAGGTACCGGGTGCGCTGTGGTCACCATGTCCGGCAGCGCCGGCCAGCGCGGCGCGATCGCGTTCGCCGAGCTCGCGGACACGCCGGCAACGAGCCGCGTAGCCGAACGCAGCGCCGCGGTCGGCCCGGACACCGTGGCGAAGATCCTCTTCACCTCGGGATCGACAGGACGTCCCAAGGGCGTGCTCAACACGCACCGGATGATGTGCGCCAACCAGCAGATGATCAGGCAGGCATGGCCATTCCTGGCTGACGAACCGCCGGTGCTGCTCGACTGGCTGCCGTGGAGCCACACATTCGGCGGGAACCACAACGTCAATCAGGTCATCGCGAACGCCGGGACGCTATGGATCGACGACGGCAGGCCCGCGCCCGGCATGATCGAGCGGACCGTCCGCAACCTTGCTGACGTAAGCCCGACGGTGTATTACAACGTCCCGGCCGGATATGCCGCCCTGTTGCCGTTCCTGGAGCGCGACCGCGAGCTTGCGGCGCGGTTCTTCGCCCGGCTGAGGCTGGTGTTCTACGCGGGCGCGGCATTGCCGCAGCGGCTCTGGGACTCGATCGGGGAACTCGCGGACTCGGCCGGCTCGGCGGCACGGATGACCACCTCCTGGGGGGCGACAGAGACCGCCCCGGCGGCGACGTCGGCGCATTTCCCGGCCGGGCGATCCGACTGCATCGGCGTGCCGCTGCCCGGCGTGGACGTCAAGCTCGCCCCGGTCGGCGACCGGCTCGAGATCCGGGTCAAGGGACCGGCGGTGACACCGGGCTACCTCGGCCGCCCGGACCTCACCGAGGCCGCGTTCGACGCCGACGGCTTCTACCGGACCGGCGACGCCGTCGCGATGATCGATCCCGGTGACCCGGACGCCGGGCTGCGCTTCGACGGCAGGATCGCGGAGGACTTCAAGCTGGCGACCGGTACCTGGGTGCGAGTCGGAACGCTCCGCCCGGCGCTCCTGTCGGCCAGCGGCGGCCTGCTGCAGGACGCCGTGCTGACCGGCCATGACGCTGCGTTCATCGGCGCGCTCGGCTGGCTCAGCCCGCAGCGGGCGGCGCAGCTCGCCGGGACAGGCGACAGCGCTGCCCCAGCGGATTTTGCCGCGCTGGCCGCAGACCCGGCCGTCCGGGCTGCCGCGGCGGCGGCGCTCGACCGCTACAACGCCGGGCGCACCGGCACAGCCCAGCGGATACTGCGGCTGATGCTGCTGGCCGAGCCGCCGTCGCTGGCCGAGGGCGAGATCACGGACAAGGGCTACCTGAACCAGCAGGCCGTGCTGGACCGGCGGGCCGGTCTGGTCGCGGAGGTGCACGCCGCGGACCCCGGGCCGGAGGTCATCTGCTGGCCGGACGGGTCCGCCGCGGGGTGACCGTGCCAGCCGGGGTGACCGTGCTGCCTGGCAGGGCGGGCGCGAGCCGGGCAGGCGGCCGTTTGCCGGGGTCACGCAGCGCCGCCGAGCATCGCCGGCGAGCATGGGGTCATGCACCTACCTGTGATGCCGCCGGTGGCGCCGATGCTCGCCAAGTCGGTCAAGGAGATCCCGCTGGGCCAGCTCAGCTATGAGCCGAAGTGGGACGGCTTCCGGTCGATCATCTTCAGGGACGGCGACGAGGTCGAGATCGGCAGCCGCAACGAGCGGCCGATGACCCGGTACTTCCCCGAGATCGTGACGGCGGTCACGGCGAACCTGCCGGAGAAATGCGTGATCGACGGGGAGATCATCATCCCCAGCTCCGACGGCCTGCGGCTTGACTTCGAGGCGCTGCTACAGCGCATTCACCCGGCCGACAGCCGGGTCAGGCTGCTCGCCGAGCAGACGCCCGCCGCGTTCGTGGCGTTCGACCTGCTGGCGGCGGGCGATGCGGACTACACCGACCGCCCGTTCGCCGAGCGCCGTGCAGCCCTGGAAGACGCCCTGGCCGCGGCCGGACCGCCGATCCACCTCACCCCGGCAACTACCGACTTCGGGCTGGCCGGGCAGTGGTTCAGGCAGTTCGAGGGCGCCGGGCTGGACGGGCTGGTCGCCAAGCCGCTGGACGGGATCTATGAGCCGGACAAGCGGGTCATGTTCAAGGTGAAGCACGAGCGGACGGCCGACTGCGTGGTGGCCGGCTACCGGCCGCACAAGAGCGGGCCGGACGCCATCGGCTCGCTGCTGCTCGGCCTCTACAACGACGCCGGCCAGCTCGCCAGCGTCGGAGTCATCGGCGCGTTCCCGATGGCCAGGCGCCGCGAGCTGCTGACAGAGCTGCAGCCGCTGGTCACCACCTTCGACGAGCATCCGTGGAACTGGGCCAGCCAGGAGGCCGGCGTCCGCAATCCGCGCGAGGCGGAGACCAGCCGCTGGAACGCCGGCAAGGACCTCTCGTTCGTCCCGCTGCGACCGGAGCGGGTGGTCGAGGTCCGCTACGACCATATGGAGGGCACCCGCTTCCGGCATACCACCCAATTCGTCCGCTGGCGCCCGGACAGGGATCCGCGTTCCTGCGGTTTCGGGCAGCTTGAGGAGCCGATCCGGTTCAACCTCGCGGACGTTCTCGCAGGCTGACCGGATTCGAGGTGCACCGGGGCTTGCGACGGCGCGGTGCCAGGGCCCGTCTTCCGGCCATTCACGGGGCGATCGGCCGAGTTGCGCCCCTATGCCGCAGCGGTGGCGGCCGGACTCGGAAGTCACGGCGGCCAGCCCTGCCGCCCTGTGGGGCGGCGTCGCGCGCAAGCCGTAGCCCTGCCGGGGGCCGCACTGGACTTCGCAGGCTCGCGGCGGCCTAGGCTGCTGGGATGCGAATCAAGAGGTACGCCGCGATGCCAGGACTCGCGGCATGACCGGCCCGCCCGACCTGACCGGCCCGCCCGACCTGACCGGCCCGCCCGACCTGACCG
>WNFB01008490.1_pt1 | contig 12656 bp, 14 predicted proteins | sample 5400501 | NCBI WGS metagenome assembly WNFB01 (sample SAMN13153341, study PRJNA577476) | soil metagenome | isolation source: 200 cm saprolite under Douglas fir tree site 2 hole 1 | place: USA:California | collected 2015-04-18 | reverse complement strand
CCTCCCCCTGTCTCTGCTCCTTGGCTTCAACTACTCCACCTCCTCGGACGTCGCCCCGCAGTTGCCGAACGAGTGGGAGGTGTTCGGGCGCGCTGCGCCGCTGGCGGTGGATCGCGGCAGCCCGGTCGACCTGGCGCTGCAGCTCGGCTACAACCAAGCGACCCGCAGCGCGGACGGGGAATTGACGCTGAGCCGAGCCGTCGGGCGGCTGCGGTTGCTCGGTGTGGGACGATACCTGTCGCACGGCTACGACCGCGACACGACGCGCTACGCGGTGGGGGGCGGCGCAACCCTGCGGCTCCACCGCAACGTGGCCCTTGCGGCCGACGTGGCGACCCTGCTCGATCGCCGCCCCAGCGAAAAGGCGGCCTGGGGGGTGGCGCTGCAACTCGCTATCCCGTACACGCCGCACACGCTGTCGCTCCAGGTGGCGAATACCAACACGGCGACCCTGCAAGGGGCGTCGCGGGGGACGGCCAATGTGCGCGGCGGCTTTGAATTCACGATCCCCTTCACGCTGAACCGGTACTTTCACCACGCCCCGCCACCTGTTTCCGCTGCCGCGGCGGTGCCGGATTCAGCGGCGCCGCAGGCCGCGGTCGACGTGCGCCAGCTCGCCTTCGCACCGAATCTCGTCGAGATCGGGGCCGGGGGCACGGTCGCCTGGACCAACCGGGACCAGCTGCCGCACACGGTGACGGCGGATGACGGCACGTGGGATTCGGGCCCGATAGCGCCTGGGGCAACGTGGCGCCGCACGTTCGACCGCCCCGGCACTTATCGCTTCCATTGCACGCCGCATCCGTTCATGAAGGGCGTGATCGTGGTCCGGTGACCCCATGAGCCACCGCCGTCGCCCCAACCCGCCGCTCGCGCTCGCCGGCGGCCTGACGCTCTGGATCGGTGCCGCGTGCTTCTCCGAACATGCCGCGGGCCCGGCCGCGGGCCCGGCCGAATGCCGGGTGCCCGTCGCGCTCATCGACTCGACACATGTGCTCGTGGCCATCCGTGACTTCGCGTTCCACGCCGATTCGATCCGGATCCCGATCGGAGCAAGCGTCACCTGGGTGAACTGCGAAGATCCAGGCACCGAGCCCCACACCACGACGTCGGACGCCTCGGTGTGGGACTCCCCCGACCTCGCTCCGGGAGCGCGCTACTCGCGCTTGTTCAGCGCGGCCGGCGTGTTCCCGTATCACTGCACGCCGCACCCCTTCATGCATGGGAAGATCGTCGTGCAGTGATGCAGCGTGATGGACGAAAGGAGGGCCGAGCAGCATAGCCCCGTTCTCTGACGGGGGAGAGTGCTTCCAACCTTCATGTAAGGAGGTCGTATGCGTGTACCTCGAGTGATGGGTCTGCTCGCCATCGGCACAGCGGTCGGACTGGCGTGCAAGGACACTATCGCGATTCCTTCTAGCGTCGAGATTTACACTGCGACGCTCAACGGCAGCAACGAGCGGCCGACGGCCGTGACCACCACCGCCACAGGGGCGGCGACGTTCACGGTGCTGGGGAACCTGGTGAGCTGGAAGGTCGACATCACTAGCGCCATCGACAGTGTAATCATCGGCCACATCCACAACGGGGCAGCGGATGTGGCGGGCGGCGTCATCGTGAATCTCTCCCCGACGCCCACCGGCGTGGGCTTCACCGGCACGGTGGCCATCGGCTCGGCCACCGTTGTCGATTCCGTGCTCACACTGATGCGCGCGGGAAACACCTACGTCAACATCCACACCAAGAAAAACCCCGGCGGAGAGATCCGGGGACAGCTGATCAAGCGGTAATCGACGCAGGAATGAAAGCGACGGGGGGGAGTCGAGCCGGCTCCCCCTGCGCTACGGCACCGCTTTCACCGTGTCCAGCTTCTCGCCCCGAAGCGACTCGGCTTTCGGACCGCGGAGGAATGCTATGCTCGCTGAGACTCAGTGTTGCAGGTTCAAGTTGATATCAGGCCGCGCGCTGCAGTGCGACGACTGACCAAAAGGCGGCGGCGGACGGAGAGCCGTGCCAGCCCATCCGGCGCAGCGCGCGCGAGATAAACGTGTTCATGATGCCGTGACCCACCAGTATGACCGACCCATGTTCGCGCGCCAGCTCGACAAGGCGCTCGGCGGCGCGTTGCGCACGGCTCCGCGCCTCGCGCGGCGACTCGGCACCCCGCGACCAGCCGCACAACCACGCGACGCGCGACAGAAAGGTCCAGTGGCGAGGTGCGAGCGCCAGGCTCAAGCGGATGGTCGAGGGAATTCCGGCCTCGTTGAAAAGGGGCTCGCAGACGATAGTGCGACCGGGTGCGAGGAGGCCGGCCGATTCGCAGGCTCGCCTCAGCGTGCTTGTCGCGACGCAACGGATCGCCGACGCTTGAGCCCGAATGCTGGCCGGAGGCGGAACGGTCACGTCGATGGGAGCTTCGTCATAGCCGCGGACCCACGTAGCGAAGGCGGAGCCTGCAACGGGAGTCCGATCATCGAAAGCTGGCTTGCCATGCCGGACAAGAAAGATCTGTAGCATCAAGGGAACGGTCGTCGCGCCGCCTTGTATCTCGATTCTTCCCCAAAATGTGAGCAAGTTGGAGCGGGCGATAGCCCGAGCAGCCTCGGGTCTCCGAGACCGGTAGTTAGCCGGGGCGTCGTCCGTCACCGTCGCTCGTCGAAAGCCCGAGCAGTTGACCGGGGTAGCCAGCCCGCCATCAGGCAAGGCCGGGTCGCGGCGCGCTCAGGCGCACGTGGAGGAACGATGAGCGAGCCGGTCATGGTGGGTTTGGATGTGGCGAAAGCCACGGTGGACGTGGCCGTTCGGCCGAGCGGCGAGTGCTGGAGCCTGCCCAACACCGACGCCAGAGCGGCGGAAATCCCACCCGGTCCGTTGGAGTTACGCAGTTTTCCACCGCCTTTCCACAGGCCATTTGGCTACAGCTTTGGCCACGAACCCGGTCAGCGCCACCGACCCAGCGGCGACGCCGGCCAGGATAGCGATGAACCCCTCCAAAGGTATTGTAGGCGACCGTCACTCCCGCGAGCGCCAGCCCCCTTCGTCGGAGCAGACCGAGGACGCGACCAAACGCGCGGGCAGACGACCCGCGATTGCTGCCCAAGAGACGGCAAGGATAGCCGCGACCAGCACCTGCACCGTGAGACGGTGCGCCCCGACGAAGGTGGATGCTGGCACGAGACTCGCAAGAGCGCCACCCGCTCCCAAGATCGAGAGGATACTGGGAACGAGGCAACAACTCGAAGCGAGGAGCGCTCCACCGGCCCCAGCGAGACTCGCGCCGGCACTCCAGCCTGCGATCGGTGCCGGCTTACAGCTCTGTGAGCGCACCGCTCCGGACCGCCTTCACGAGTTCGTTCCACTCGTGGCGCTCAAGCGTCACGATATTGGGCGCCTCCCCGATGCGAACCTTCCCACCGTCGTAGATCTCGACGGCGGGGCACTCGGAACAATTCGGACACAGCGAGTAGACGTGCTTCGGCGTCGGTTTCATGATGCCTCCTTACGGGTTCGAGTGCGAGGCGGCCGAATGGATCGGCGCCTCGAGACACGACGCGCCGTCGGCCTGGACAAATCTTGGGATTCGATGATCTGGCACACGCAGGACCGGACCGTCGGAAGAGCGCGGCTCCGGCGGAGCGCCTGGGCCAGTGTGGTGCGGAGGGACTCGAGCTCGGCGATCTTCGACTGCACCTCCCGCAGCCGCCGGTCGAGCGCCGCCCGGACATGCTCGCACGGCGGCGTTCCTGCATCAGCAAGGCGCAGCACATCGCGCACCTGGTCCAGGGAGAGCCCGAGAACTTGGGCCTTGCGAATAAAGGCTACTCGCTCCGCCGCGTCCGGATTGTACAGCCGGTAACCGCCATTACTGCGTGGCGGCGCGGGGAGTAGGCCGACGCGCTCGTAGTAGCGCAACGTATCCGGTGTGACGCCTGCGCGGGTGGCTACCTCGCCTACGGTTAGCTGCTCGGTCTGCATGCCCCAACATAAACCCTGGAGTTGACTCCAAGGTCAAGGGGGCGTCCGCGCGGACGTCGGCACGACGCAAACCGCTCCCTCACCCACGCGTCAGTCATGGGAGCCTCCGTGCATCTCCGGCATCCCGTCCATGTTCATCGCGTTGCCGCGGCTAGCGGCAGGACGCAACCGAAGGTAGATGGCGACTCCCGTCGGCGTGCGGCTGCCGTAGACAGAATCGAGGCTCGGGGGGACGAAGGTGACTGACCCACGCGCACCAACGCCGGCACTCAGCCCGGCGACGGTGCTGACCGTGCGTAGATAACCGAGACCTCTGCCACCTTAGCTCACGGGCGTGATGCCCAACGCGAGGAGCGCGTTGACGGCAGCCGCACCGCTCGCGTAGACCGTCGAGCGGGTGCCGGTGTTACCCAGCGTGCTGCTTGGGGCCCCGGTATCCCCCTCGAAAAAGCGGTCGTTGGGTGGGTCTTCGCCGGCGATGTCGCGAATGAGCACGCGGTGCTCACACTCCACGCCCACGATCTGGGCCGCCGTCTCCGCGATGAAACTGTTAGTCGCGCTGGCGGCAACCTTTATCGCCCCCAGGTAGGCACCGATGAAGACGGACTCCAGTTGTTCGCCGAAGGCAAGCATGGCAGCGGCGCTGTCGAACGTCCCGGGAGGGAACCGGAAGACGCTGAAAGGAAAGTCCAGGCCCAGACTCTGCAGCACCGCTCGATGCGTATCTTCCTGGTTGCCGGCTGCCTCGAAGTACTCGCGGTGCGCGTGGTTGAGCAGCGTGCCCTTGGCCACGTCGCTCGGCACGCTGAACGGCGAACCCTTCCCTAGCGCATTGCCGTAGAATGCGATGCCAATACGCTCGGCACCGACCGCCGCGTTGCCAAAGGCAGTGACCGGATCGTCCGTGGCGCCGGTAACGTCAGCGACGGGACCGCGGGTCAGGTCTGCGACGGGAGCCTCCGTTGCCCGGGTCGACGTCGCATCGCAGCTCAGGACCGCCCCTCCCAAGACCCCCCCCAGCGCCACGCCGCCGCCAGTGGCCAAGATGCGCTGCACGAACCTGCGGCGAGTGCTCGTTGTCCGGAAGAACTCAGATGACCGCAAGATGTTCTCGATGCGCTCGGCATTGGGCTCCTGCCTCGCTTCAGAAGACATGATTTCCTCCCTCTGTGCCAATCGACCTGGAAAAAACGCGATAATCTACGTCCGATCGCACTCGCCCCCTCGAGGTGGACATTACCACTACGCCAGTCAAGCGTCTGCGGATTGGCGCCATAGGATCCTTGGCCGCGTCGGGGGGCGTCGGGAGGAAGCGAGGGGCCCTGGCTCTTCGCCGTAGCTGGCTCGTGGCGGCCGGGTCGCCGTGCGCCACGATGCGGCTGCGCCAGCGCGTCACGAAGGGGGCCAGCACCCGGACGAAGGGCCTCACGATGGCGTTTCAGCTGCTCGCGACGGCCGAGCGCGGTGGCGGCGCTTGAACGGGACGCACCTGCTGCCGCTCGTGCGCGCCGGCGTGCGGTTCGTTGATGGAGTGCAGGTGGAACGACAGGAGGGTCAGGATCGGAAGAACGCTGCGTGATCATACGACCCGATCCGTAACTCTTGACAATCCCTCGACGTCGACACCGCCGAAGGACTCCGCGCTTGTGGGCTACCTGACCATGGCCCCAGAGGGTCCTGCCCCCCCTACGCTAACCGGAACCGCCCGGATTGAGGCGTGTGCGCTGCAATCCGCCGTCCCCTAACGCGCGTAGAGAAGGCGCGCGCAGGAGGTGACGCGTTTGCGTAACTCATGGGCGAGAGCCAAGTTCTCGGCGGTGCGGTGGACGTAGCGGTGCGCAAGCCACGCCGGCGGCGGCGGAATAAGCGCGGGCCCGCGTATCCCGTCGCGCCGTGCGACGGGGTGAGGAATCTGGGCGCGGCTCTCCTGGCGTCTCTAGGAGTAGCAATCATGTGTGATACATCGAGCAGCGGATATTCCTACGCAGCGCAGGGAGGCTCCATGCGGTCACCCTTGTTAGGGTTGGTGGCTGGGCTGCTGCTGCTTGCGGGATGCGGCAATTCGACGTCGCCGGGCGGCTCGGCCGTCGGCGTTACGATCCAGAATTTCTCCTTTTCCCCGGCCGCGTTGACGGTGAAGGTCGGGACGGTGGTGAAGTGGACGAACAACGGCCCATCTGCGCATACCACCACGAGCGACGCAGGCGCGTGGGATAGCGGCCAGGTCAGCGGCTCAACGAGCGGCGGAGCGTACGGCGGCGGCTCGGCGGGGGGCAGCTATCAGCTCACGTTCACCGCGGCGGGCACCTACGCCTACCACTGCACGAACCATCCGCCGTCGCTCTACCCGGGTTTCACCGGGACGATCACGGTGCAGTAGCGGGTGCGGTGGGACCCGCGACGGTCGTGGAGGGGATCCCCCGGCCCTGCGCGTCAGTGCCGGACCGGCAAGCTTGATCGATAGCGGGGTCTGAGGGTATTAAGAGCTGTGCAGAAGGAGTAGTGTATGGTGCTTGCGCTGACGCTGTCGCTGCTCGCGGCCGTGCCGTCCCAGGCGGCGGTGACGACAGTGCGCGGCGACGACCCACCGGTGAAGGTCTGGCTGAATCAAGACAACCACTTCCAGCGCGGCGACCGGGCGCGGGTGAATGTCAGACTTGCGGAGGACGGTTATCTCGTCGTGCTCCGGGGGGACGCGGAGGGTCGCGTGCGGGTGCTGTTCCCGCTGGACCCCGGCGAGGACACCTTCGTGCGCGGCGGCAACACGACGGAGATCCGCGGCCGCGGTGACCGGGAAGCCTTCACAATCGATGAGCGCGAGGGGACGGGCAAGGTGCTGGCGGCCCGGTCGGTCGCCCCGTTCCGGTTCGAAGAGTACGTCCGCGGGGATCACTGGGATTACGGCGCGCTGAATACGCCGCCGCTGGGCGGCGATAAGGAAGCGGCGCTGCTCGACATCGTGCAGCACATGGTCAGCGGCGGCCACTTCGACTACGATCTTGTCACCTATACAGTCGCCTCACCGACCGCCTACTTCGGGCGTCCCTGCTTCGGGTGTGGTTCGCCCTATTACTACGACGGCTGGCCGTCCAGCTTCCACTTGGGCCTGGCCTTTGGCTCCGGCTCGTGCTTCGATCCCTTCTTCTTCGATCCGTTCGTGTGCCGGTCGCGTTTCTTCAATCCGTTCTTTTCCGACCCGTTCTTCTTCCGGCCGGTCGTCTTCACGACGATCATCGTCACGCCGTTCGCTTTCCGGTCATTCGTTTTCCGGCGTGGCTTGGCGATCATCTTCTTCGGCGGTCGCGTGCACGGGGGCTTCGGTCGGCCCTTCCGCTTCAGAGACCGTAGCTCAGTGACGGTGATGGGGCCGCGGCTGCGGCTGCCCCCAGGGACCTTGCTGAGCCGCAGCGTGTCGATGCCGGTACGAGGACACGCGCCACTCCATGAACGGCCGCCCCGAGCGTGGGACCGTCGGGCGCACAGCACCGCGCCGGCGGTGCTACAGTCTCCGGGGCGCCGGGAGCCCAGAGCGGCGCGGGCGCCTGAGCGTCGGGCGGCTGTAGCGGCACCCACCGCTGAGCCGCACCGGCCGGCTCCCGAGCGCCTCGCTGAGCGGCACCAGCCGGTAGCGGTGCGGAGGCCTGAGCTTCACGATCCAGTGATGGTACGCCTGCCCGAGCGCCACGCGGTCGCGCCCAGCGGGCGCGGTCCAGACTTGCGTCGCGAGCCAGTGTTCACCGGGAGAGGTGGCTGGCGGACGCCGCTGGCCCGGGACCGGGGCTGGTCCTTCCTGAGCCCCGGCTTCGGGGCCTCGCGCTTCGCGCCCACCTTCCGTGGCGGGGGCCGCAGGCGCTAGCGCCGCAACAGTTGGCGGCACGTGCCGCGATACTTCTCGGGCCCAGATCAGGATGAGCGAGTGACAGATCCCGTGCTGCTGCGCGAGCCCCTTCGCCGTCCCCTCGCCCGCCAGATACGCCTCGACCAGCTGCAGCTTGAACTCCGTGCTGTACCGCCGATGGCGACGCACACCACATCACGACCTCCGAGCCGACCGCCTCCAAGGTCAGTCCGCACCCCCCGACCTGTCCACTTCGAGGGGTTCACACCAGTTCGCTCCAAGAAGTGTGCAATTCAGATCGGCGTTGACCGCCTGCTCGGAAGGGCCCTATACACCTGACGTCACTTGCGGGGGTCGCCGCGCTGGCAGGACTCGTGGCGAACACCTGCTGCTTTTCAACTGGTCCGGTCACCGGTGGGCAGGGCACCTGCCGGGCTCAACGAAGTGCCCCTGCTGAGTCCACCAGGGCCTCGGTCGCGATCGGTGACAACTTCTTCAGTCCGGCGGTAGTTACTGTCATTCGTGACTCATCGAAGAAGGCAACGGTGACATGGACATGGACCGGCCGGAATCCGCATAGCGTGACGTTCGACGCCGGTGGTCCGAACTCGGTGATCCAGCGCTCGGGGACCTTCAGCCGGACGTTTGATAGCGCTGGCGCTTTCACGTACTTCTGCTCTGTCCACGGCCGGGCCATCATGTCCGGGACGGTAAAGGTTCGGTGACAACGACCGCAGGCTGATGCGCTGTGGGTCTTATGCGCCCTGTTAGCTACGCGCTCATCGACCGCGTCCGCGCTCCGGCGCGACGACCTGAAGGAGACCTACCGCACCCTTGGTCGCGTCCGCGAAGCGGTGCGTGACTATCGGATACCTGCCCGGCTCACGCATCGTCACCTCGAACACCGCTCCTCCCCCGGCGGGAACATCCCAGGTCTCCCAGGGCGAGCTCGACGACATTCGCACCACACTCGCGCCGGGGACGGCGATTGAGCGGATCTACCGGGTCAACCTCACGGATCGCGACGGGACGGTCCACGTGGAGGTCGAGACGTCCATTCACATCCGGCGGCGCGAGGCGGCACCCCCTTGCTGATTCCGAGGATGCATTTGTTTGAACTCGAGGACCAGGTGTGGTTTCCCGCGGCCATCCGCGACCTGGCCACGGATTACATCCACTTCATCGAAATCACCTTTCGCCTGCATCGACCGGTGGTTGCGCTGCTCGCGCAGACGCTGCGTACAACGAAGTCGGATCACGTGATCGATCTATGCTCCGGGGGTAGGCGCTGGCCGCAGATGGCCTGGACGTGCGCTTCACGCTGACCGACCGGTTTCCCAATCTGCCGGCCTTTCATTGGGCCGAAACCTTGTCCAAAGGGAGAATCACGTTCGTCGCGCGGCCGGTCGACGCTCGAGCGGTTCCCAAGGATCGGGGGGGGGGCCGCACGATTTTCAATTCATTCCACCATTTTCGACCAACCGACGCGATGGCCGTGTTGCGCGATGCCACGAATGCTGGAGTGCCCATTGCCGTCTTTGAGATCCCCGAACGGGCCCTCCTTGTGATTCTCCTGACGGTGTTCACGCCGCTGTTTGTTGCCCTCGCGACGCCGTTCATTCGGCCTTTCCGCTGGCCTCGGTTACTCTGGACCTATGTTCTCCCGCTGGTTCCCTTGACGTGCTGGTGGGACGGAATGGTATCGCAACTTCGGGCGTACACGGTGGAAGAGCTTCGTCGCCTCGGGCAAGACGCAGCATCTGACACCTACGAGTGGCAATCGGGCCAGGCGCCGATCCCGTCAACGCCTGGACATGTCACCTACCTGTTCGGGCACCCCCGACTCCAGCCGGGGCCGGGCGCAGGCTATCCCGCGCTTGCGCTTGACGGGCGCGCACGCTCTTCAAGGTAGCCCGTGCTGTGCGTTCCGCTGTGCGTTTCTCACGACACTCGGTTGAACTTGGGCGTGCTGTTACGACACTGATGCCCAGAGCACCGCGTGATTACTACTTTGTGTCGTAACTCGGTCCCCTAGCGAGTCGCGTGGGGTTCAGGGGGTCGCGGGTTCAAATCCCGCAGTCCCGACTGAGTGAAGAATCAGCCCTGCAACGAGTTCCGTTGTGGGGCTTTTTCTTCGACTCACAGCGTTCCCCCGTACGTGTATCAGGTGGTCGTGCATCGCAGCGCGATCCAGGCGGGTTGCGGCCCGCCTCGGCCCGGCGAGCGATCGTCCGCATTCGCAGACGGCACGTCGCGACCCGGCTTCCGACCTGCTTCGCGCGGTCGAGGCCAGGATGTTCCGGGCCCTCTACAAGATGGAGGCGCCATGACCGCCCTCCGGCGCGCGGCCCTCGCCGTCGGCCTCGCCGCGTGGACCGTCGCGGCGCTGGGGGTCATCCGATCCTGCGCGGGCAGGTCGCGCCGCGCATACCGCTCGTTGACGGGCGGTTCACGACCATCGTCCGGAACCCGTCACGCGAGACCGCGCGCGTGAACGTCGCGCTCTGGTGAGTTGAGCCACTGACCTCACGCTCACACTAGCGCAGGTTGGCGAAGTTGATCACCGGGCACCGAACAAGGATCGGGGTGACTTCGAGCGTTCCAAGCCCGGCCGCGACCGCCGCCAGGATATCGTCGTCTTTACTCAACTCGACTGGGGTGACGCCCGACCTCCAATGGAAGATCTGCAAATTCCACGCGCCCCCGGTGTAGCCGACCTCAGTCGGGATGAAGTTGAGCACGTTGCAGCTCGTCGCATCGTTTGGCAACGCTGCCAGCAGGCGAGCGCATTGCACGGCCGGTGTGGTCCCACCGGCATCGACGATATGGAACACAATGTTGCCCTTACTGATCAGCTGGGCTGCCTGCGGTGACGACGTGACCTCTGCGGTCGCCTCGTATTCGATGAGCTGGTGGTCGTAGAAGCCCGAGTTACGCGCAACGCTGGCCGGGGCGCTCGTGGAGAAACTTGGACTCAGACTAGCAGCGGGACCCGTGATCGGGCGGTCCCTGGAGCAGGCGGAAAGAGCCGTCGCTGCTGCCGCGGCAAAGGTCATGAGCTTTATCATCAGTTCCTCCCTCGTGAGATGTGGTTACATGTGCGCTGCCTGAGCAGATTGCGCTACCGCGCCACGGTCACCCCTAGATCGGCCGCGGGCGCAGGAGTCGTATTTCGGTAAACAGGCCAGCCCCCGGAAAAATTCCCCAGCCCACGACCGGGCCTGACTTACCCAAGGATTCTCCGGGCTCGATGCATGCCTTGCAAACCACCGCCCCGATCACTCAGGTCGGGGGCGGACGTCCACCGGGGGTGTCGCCGCACCGGGCGCTCCGCCCGGAGAGGTGCTGCGTCCAGGCAGCAATGTCGTTATGGTAGAGGAGTGCAAGACCTTCCAGGAGCGGCGAGCGGTCACCGCTTCGGAGTACCGTGGACCGATGCCGCGGTCATCGCCGCCGTGCTCGGCGGGGCGTTCGCCATCGCCAAAGAATCGCTGTCATTCGGTTTCCACCTGCTCGAAGACCATTGGCAGCGCCAGCGCTTGAAGCACAGCCTGTACGCCAGAGTCTGGCACGATCACTTCTAGATGGCCACCGGGACCATCAAGGTGTTGCGCGCGTGGCCTTATGACGAGTTTGCTGCGGGCGGGTGGGCCGTACCGCCCCCACCGGTGGACTTCCTACGGCGGCACGACGTGCAGCTCGCGGCCGACGTCCTGCAGCTGCTCGCCGATTCGCCGGAGACCGTGACCGTCTACCTGCACGCGGCGATTCAGCGCGATTATGCGGGGACCGTAGCCAAGGCCGATGAAGACGAGTTTGGCCACATCACGTACGAGTATCCTCGCACGAGAAACGTCCTCCGGACCCTGCTCGAAAACGTCATCAACGCGCTCGAGGAGCTGGTGAGTCATCTCCCTGCCAAGCGATGGTGGAAGACGAAACCTGGACCGCGCGAGATCTGCAAAGCTAATGTCGAGCAGTTTCGCGGGATGCTGAAAGAGTGGTCGGCGATCACATCGGGAGGTGCTGCGAATAGCGCTGCAAGCCCGGGTCCAGCTCGACAGCCTGAAGCCAAAGAAAGCGTCGGGCGAAGGTGGCGACACGGAAATAGCTGCGTCGTGATGGCTACGATGTTGGGTGGGGGGAGATGATCAAAACATGAACGGACCGAGCGGCCCCCGCGGCACCTCGCGGTACGGCGGCAGCTCGGCGCATGGTGAATAGGCGCCGGTACGAGCCAACGGGTGCCCAGCGACAGCGCGTTCAAATCCCGCCGTCCCGACTGCTTGAAGAATCAGGCCCGCAACGACCTTCGTCCGGGGCTTTTTCTCCGTCGCGCCCGTGGTGTGAGTAGTGCCGTGAGTATCTTGCGCTTCTATCCGCTCGCCGCGAGAGCCGGACGAATCGGACCGCCTCCGCTTCGTCGCAAATGGCCACTCGCCCTCCTAATGGGTAGAATCCCGAAGGCACGTCCCGTTGTGCTAGTGGCGATGACGAGTCAGGGTGCCCGGGTGGGAGCACGATGACGGGACCTTCGGCTCGGTTGTTATCACTGTTGTTACCGCGTCGTAACTCCATGCGCCAGGCGGGATTCGAACCCACGACCTTCGGCTCCGGAGGCCGACGCTCTATCCAGCTGAGCTACTGGCGCGTACGCGATCGGACGGTCGGACAGTGGGGGTTGTCGACTTCGGTCCGACCCTCTGTCCTTCCTGAAAGATAGGTGACACGGTATTCCGGGCACATGGGTGACACTTTGGCCCTCCTACATAGGAGGGGGGCATGCCTTGGAAGGAGTGTCACGTCATGGACGAGCGGCTCCGGTTTGTCGCCCGCCTGCTCG
>WNFB01004315.1_pt1 | contig 12656 bp, 7 predicted proteins | sample 5400501 | NCBI WGS metagenome assembly WNFB01 (sample SAMN13153341, study PRJNA577476) | soil metagenome | isolation source: 200 cm saprolite under Douglas fir tree site 2 hole 1 | place: USA:California | collected 2015-04-18 | reverse complement strand
CCCGCTCGGAGAAGCACGCGAGGGCGATTGCGCACCCCCCCCCGACCGCGCCCAATACAACCATGAGCCGTTTCATGGCTGCCTCACGACGACCACAGCCTTCATGAACGGGTGCGGCGTGCAGTGGAAGGCGTATTCGCCGGGTTGCGTAAACGTGTGCGTCCACGTCTTGCCCGGTTCGATCGCTCCGGAATCCCACGAGCCGTCGTCGGCTGTCACGGTGTGCACGAGCTGATCGTTGTTGGTCCAGATGACTGTGCTACCGGCCGCGATCTCGAGGCGCTTTGGAGAGAACGTCATGGTGCGCATCTCCGCGCGCGTGGCGCCCGCAGCCGCCGCCCCTCCGCCGCCCTTCGCCGCCGCCTCACCTCGCCGCCCGAAGTACCGGCTCAGCGTGAATGGAATCGTGAATTCAAATCCCCCGCGCACGCGATCGATGCCGCGCGACGCGCCCTGCAGGGTGGCGGTGTTCGTGTTCGTCACCTGCAGCGAGAGCGTATGCGGCGAGTAGGGGATCGCGAGCTGCAGTCCCGCCCCCCAGGCGACTTTTTCCCCGGCCCGCTTGTCCATCAAGGTCGTCACGTCGCCCGCGATCGCGACCCAGCGATGCAGGCGCAGCGTTGCCCCGGCGCCGACGGCGTAGCGCGTGGTGTCTCTGTGATAGCCGTTGGAGAGCCATCGGCCGACAGCCATCAGCCGCAGGCGGCCCACCGATCGAGCCGCGGTGAGCTCGGCATCTACGCTCCCAGCCGCCTGGTTGTAACCCGCCTGGAGCGCGACGCCTGAGCGTCCGTAGCGCGCGAACACTTCCCACTCGTTGGGAAACGCCGCGGCGATGTCGGACGACGTCGCGTAGTTGAAGCCAATGAGGAGTGGAAGGGGAAGCTGATAACTGAGGAGGAACGTCGGCGAATTCGTGACTTTGCGGAGCGGGGCGTCACCCACTCCGAATCGGTGCACGAAGTTGAACTGCAGCGTGCCGCCCGCGCCCAGCCAGCCACCCGACAGGTTGGGTGGCCGCTCGAGCACGGACTGACACGAGACTACATCGGCGACTCCAACAAAGGCGAATAGGGCGCAGGTGACGGACACTGCGATCCCCCCCCCTCCCGGACCAGGCAGGCGCAAGCGGGCCTCCTCATATGAGTGACGCAGCCTCGAGACGGCGCAATGCCGCCTCTTTGCCGACGACCGACAGCAGCTCGTTCACAGGTTCCGACACCGTTCCTCCGGTGAGCGCGATGCGGATTGGCTGAAAAATCTTGCCCGCCGGCACGTTCCGTTCTTCGGCGAGATCGCGCAACACTTTCTCGAGGCTTGCCGGCGACCAATCCGGCGCGTTCTTCAGCGCGATGACGCTGGCCGCCAGCGACGCCCGGTAGCCGGTTGGGTCCTTAGCAATTTCCTTCTGCGCTTTGTCATCGAGCGTCACGAATCTCTCGTCGAGCCGCACGGCCACCTGGCGCGCGACATCGAGTATGGTTCGCGAGCGCGTCTTGACGGCGGTAATTACCTTGAGCACGTCGTCCTTGTTCCCATTGGGACCCAGCTTGGCCAGCTCAGGTTTCACGAGCGGATAGAGCTCCTCGGCCGACTTCGCCGAGAGGTACTGCCCGTTCATCCACTCCAGCTTTGTGGTGTCGAAAACGGCGGGCTTTTTGAGAATGCCCTCGAGCGAGAACAGGTCCCGTAACTCCTCCATGCTCATGATCTCGCGATCGCCGCCTGGGCTCCATCCAAGCAACGCCAGGAAGTTACGCATCGCCTCTGGGAGAATCCCTAGGCCCTGATAGTCGCCCACCGCGGCGGCGCCCTCGCGCTTGGAAAGCTTTTTTCCGTTGGTGCCGTGGATCATCGGCACGTGACCAAAGATTGGGGTCGCGGCGCCAAGTGCGCGATACACTGCGAGTTGCTTGGGCGTGTTCGAGATGTGGTCGTCGCCGCGCAGGACATGCGTGATCTGCATATCGATGTCGTCGACCACCACGGCAAAATTGTACAGCGGTGATCGGTCCTTGCGAAGAATCACGAAGTCGCGGATGTCCTCGCCCTTGAAGCTGATCCGGCCATGCACCGCGTCGTCCCACGACAGCTCGCCCGGCGGGACGCGCAGCCGGATCGCATCCTCCTCCATGTAGGCTTTGCCCTCTTTGAGCAGCTGATCGGCCACCTGCTGATGTCGGGCCAGCCGGGCGCCCTGGAAGATCGGGGGTTCGTCCCAATCGAGACCGAGCCATCTGAGGCCGTCGAGGATGACTTGGGTGTTTTCGTCGGTGGAACGGGCTTTGTCGGTGTCTTCGATCCGCAGCAGGAATTTCCCGCCCTCGCGGCGGGCGAACAGCCAATTGAACAAGGCTGTCCTGGCTCCGCCGACGTGCAGATATCCCGTGGGGGATGGTGCGAAGCGGACTCGAATGCTCACAAGGAACGGAGGAGGGGGGATTCGAACCCCCGATAGGGTTTTAAGGCCCTATAACGGTTTAGCAAACCGCCGCCTTCAGCCACTCGGCCACCCCTCCGGGGCTTGAGAAGTTCGCTAGCACGTTGACGATGCGCAACGGCGACGAGACTCCCGACACGGAGTCTCGCTCGTTATTTCCTCGAGGCTCGCCACACAACGGCCGGTGCTGGTGCTCTGTCTGAAGGCCTGGGGACGATCAGTTTACCGTGATGGTCCCATGCATCCCCGTTGGCGGGGTGCCGTCAGCCCCATGGATCGTGCAGTAGTACTGGTAGGTCCCAGCCGTTGCGAAGGTGTGGCTGTACGTGCCACCCCCGGCGATGAAGTTGCTGTTGTAGGTATCGGTCGAGCCGATGGCGCTCGCTACCTGATGGTTAACGGCATCGCCGTTCTTCCAAGTGACCGTCGTTCCGTGACTGATCGTCAGGTTCGACGGGCTGAACGCTAGGCTCATCATGCACACCTGTGTCCCCGTCGGCGTGCAGGCGTTACCTGCCCCGCCCCCTCCGTACGTCGGTGAATTGCTGCCGCAACCGAGCAACGCTGCAAGGACACCGATGACCAGAATGACTCGCGTTCGCATGGAGCGCCTCCAGGAGAGTCTTCGCTCTCGTGAACACGGCAGATCAATTCATTTCGTCAACACTTCGATTACGCCGCCGCCGTGTCCCACGCCGTACCGCTGCTGCGCCTCGGCTGCGCCGAGGAAGCGTAGCTCTCGGACGTTGTCGGTGCGGATTTGGCGCAGCTCATTCACATCGCCGACCGCAACGCCGTTCAGGTATACCTTCACCTCGCCAGCGCTCTGATCCCGGATACTGATCACACCGCGCGAGCGCAGCCAGTTGGGCCGGAATTCCTGCACCAGCGCATACGCATCGAGCGCGGTCGAACTCTCGAACTCCTCGGCTGCGAGCACGTTGGGATTGTGCGCGCCCGCCCCACGGTTTGAACGGGCGGCGGGGGCGGGTGGCGGAGTTGGTGCGCTGACCACGGTCCCCCCTCCCGTGGGGGCGACGGCTCCAGTGGAGACTTCGATGACGCCACCAGCGTGACCCGGGCCGTAGCGCAATTGCGCTTCGGCGGCGCCGAAGAAGCGCAGCTCCCGAATCTCGCTGAGCTGAATCTCGCGCAGGCGATTCACATCGCCGAGCTGCGTGCGGTTGAGATAGACCTGAACCATCCCCGCGCCGGGGTCCTGGATGCTGACCGTCCCGCGCGAGTGGAGCCAGTTGGGCCGTGATTCTTGAACCAGCGCGTACGCATCGAGCGCGGTGGTCGCCTCGATTTCCTGGCGCGCGATCAGGTTGGGATTCCGGGCTCCGGAACGGACGGGCGTCGTGTCGTGGACCGCCGTAGCAGACTCGTTTTGCGTGGTGGCCGGAGGCTCAGCGGGAGCCGCGGCCGGAGCTGCGGCTGGCGGCGCGGTGGAGACCGCTGCGACAGCTGGCTCAGTGCCGTAGATGACCGTCCCACTCCTTGTTTTGATAAATACGACACTGCCGCCTTCCTCTCGGAATCCCACGACCTCGGGTCGCTGTCCCATCGCCATCGGCCGCTCCACCATCTGGGAGCGCGGCATCCGGATCAGCCAATCGCGCACAATCCAGGCGCCGGACGGCACACGCAGGAACTCTACGCGACCACCCGCGCGTGGCGCGACCAGCTCCTGCGGCAGTCGTGTGTACGTGAAATCCAGGTGGTGCAGCTGCGCCGTTTTCCCATCGACCCAGAGGGTGCCGGTTACATCCGGCAGCGTGCGGCCGCGCGCCGGTGTGAACGCGAGACCGATACGACCGTCGGTCTCTCCATGTCCGGACTTTGTCTCGAAGCAGTGCGTGCGCAGGAAGGCGTCACTGAGGAGGACGTCGGCGTCGGGAGCCCGGTAGATAAAACCGCCGTCCTGGGTCGAGACGACGTAGCCCTCCCGCTCGAGCTGCTGGGGAGGTGCGCTCCGGATCGGGACTCGGCGGTACCCGACGTCGTGCCACGTGGAGTCCGGGCCGCGACGCTGTCCGCTCGGGGTCACCTCCCGCGCGAAGTCCCCCATGTCGTACCAGTAACCGGGGTCGCGCGAGGTCCACGACACCTCGGCGAGCGCTTCGCGGATCTCGTCCCACATCGCCGCGAGCGATGCGCCGCCTTCGACGTCACACTGGCGTTGTCCCTCTACGACGACTTGGGAGAGCGCGACGGGGATCGGGGCGACAGTCGCGATGAACGACATCGTTTCAGCCGGGCGCAGCGTGAGGGGGGAAGAGAGGTAAGGCCGAAAACCGATGCGTTTTGAGCGGAGCCGGTACGCACCTGCCGGCGCGCTGAGAACGAACTCCCCGGCGTTATTCGTCATGGTCCGGACGCGCTCGACGCCATGTTCATCGACCAGCGTGACAAACGCTCCCGGCAATGGTGCTCGGCTGATACTGTCGATCAGTTGCCCGCGCACAGCCTGTGCCGCGACAGAGCCAGTCGACGACAATGCCGCCATAAGAAGAACAGCAGCGACGCGCATTAGGGCCTCTCTTCCCACCACCTGAATCGTTGCGGCTCGAGCTTCGCGAGCCGGTAGAGATTCCGCACAAATCGCCCGACGAACAGCGCCGCCATCCCGCCCAGCAGGATCGCCAGCGTCCAGTTAACCACGACACCGACGGGGACCGGGCCTTTAACCGCCAACAACGCCGCCACAGCGAGTACGGTGTTCAACAACACGAGCAGTAACCGGACTTCGGTCGGGCCGATGCGCCCATACGAGATCTTGAACACGCCGAACACACTCGACTCGAGATAGACGTTGATCGAGAGCGCGAGATAGACGACCACGAGCCCGAGCGCCAGGCCGAGATCCACGTACGGCGACAGCCCGATCCCGAGGCCGATGACGGCGGTCGAGAAGGCATCCACCACGTGATCGAGATAGTAGCCGTACTTGGGGCGCTGCGTGCCACGCACGCGAGCGAGCGTGCCGTCGAGGCTGTCGCCGAGCCAGTTCACTCCCAGCATCAGGCTCGCCACCCAGAGCCAGGCCGGATCATACGTGGTCAGCGCGTAGGCGGTCCCCGCGCCCGCGGCGCCCACCATGCCGAGCGCCGTGAGGTGGTTCGATCGAATCGTGCGCGGCACCCGCTCGGCCAGGCGCTGCAGCACGCGCCGCTCGACGCCCGCGAGCAGGAACGTCATTTCCCGCTGTCCCGTCACTGGTGCCACCCCTCGGTCTTGACGTCAGCGAGTACGGACTCCAGCGGATTGAGTTCCATCTCCTTGGGTTCCGCCGGCAGACGCACGGTGGCGTCGGTCGTGGGCCCGCGAACCAGCAGGCGGAGCAGCGCCTCGCCCTGCTCGAACTTGACCAGCACCGGCACGTACATCGCGAACTCATCCGGCACGTCGCTCTGCCGCACCCGCAGGTGCGCCACCACGCCGGTGCTGTCGCGCGCCGCTTGCCAGGAAAAAGTATAGGTCGGGACGGCGGTACCATACACCCATTCATTGAAGAACCAATCCATCGGCTGACCGATGGCCAGCTCGACGGTGTGCTGGAAATCAGCCGTCGAGGCGCGCTTGCCGCGATAGCTCATGTAAAAGTCGCGCATCATGTTTGCAAAGCGGTCCTCGCTCATCGTGCGCGTGTCCAGCAGCAGATTGCGCAACATGTGCAGCACCCACGCGCCCTTCTCATAGGTCGTCAGGAAGTAGGCACCGCGCCAGCTTTCGGCCGCGCGGTAGCCCAGGCCGAGTGGCGCCGACTTGCTGCGCACGCGTCGGATCTCCTGCCGGGAGTCGCGCAGCTTCTTCAGGTACTTTTCGTTGTCGTGCAGGATGATCTGCATGTACCACAGCCCGGAGAACTCGGCGAAGCCCTCAGCCAGCCAGGCGTCGCGATAATTCGCCGGCTCCACGCCGATGCCCCACCACTGATGCGCCATCTCGTGCGCGCGGAAGCTCTCATCGTTCCCTTGTTCCGACCGTGACAAGTACGTCGCCCAGGAAAGATGGATCATGCCGGGAAACGCCTGGCCATGGAAATAGGGAATCTCGGTCGCGTAGTACTGATGAAACAGCGGCGGGCCGTACACCTTGGAAAAAAATGAGAGGCTGTTGACGACGTCCGTACCGACCTCCTCTTCGGGCCGTCTGGCGCTCGGGATCAGGCGGCCGATGACGCGATGCGCCTCGGTATTGACCTGTACCGTGACGGGCGGGATGCGCGGGTCGTGAAGCACCCACTCGTCAAATTTCCCGATGTTGAAGGAGACCTGATCCGTCGGCAGCTCGCTCGCCCAGTGCGTCGTGACAACGTTGTCTGCGGTGTCGGCCGCAACCAGCCGGCCGATGGTGGCGAACTTCAGATCCTTGGGCGTGTGGAAGGTCAGGGTGACTGAGGAGGGTTCGAAGCTGTAGCGCGGAAACCAGGTCTCGGTTTCTTTGATGAACGCCCAGCTGTCGAGTATCGGGAGCATCTCCTGGCGCCGTTTATCCCACCACGGCGGCAGAAACCGCTCGATCGCCGATCCAAAGCCGATGACATCGCCGTGGTACACGACGCGTAGGTGCGCGGAGTCCCCCGGACCGATCGCTTTGTCAAATTGCACCCAGAGGGGCGACGCGTGATCGTGCCGGTAGTAGGTGAGGGGCGCGCCGGCGGATGTGGTGACAGAATCGACCTCGAGCTCCCGGTACAGCCGGAGGCGAATCCAGCGCTGCCGGTCGCGGCGCACCACCACGCGCGCGTCGACTTTGGCCTTGAAATTGTAATTGTGGTCTATCGTGGCATCGATGCTGTAGGCGTCCACGACCAGGGGCTCGGCGTGCTTGGCCGTTATCGAAACATTGTTGTCGATGTCCGTGGCGCGCGGGAACTGACACACGGTTTCTACCCGCTGGTCCATCATGTGACCGCGACGGTAGAGGATCACCTCTTCCGATTCGTTCGGGTCGAACTCCATCATGACGGTTTCGCCGTGCGCGCGCTGAATGAATGCACTGAAGAATTCGGTCGTGGTCTGGTTGAGGATGGGGGCGATGAAACTGCTTTCGACGCTGTGCGTCCGGCCGTCCAGGAGATAGTCGAGCGCATCACCCACGATACCTTTGGGATCGGGACCAGGGGCCGACGTTCCAGAGGGCACGGCCGCGAACTTAAGCGATCGGGCCAGCTGCGCCTCGGTCGAGTCGGTGAACAGCAGCACGGCGGCCGTAATCGGTTCGGTCAGTACGGAATCGCCCAAGACGCGCTGCAGATTGAATTGCTCGACGGTGAGTGGCGGTACGAACGACATCGATCCCGCGCCCACCAGCGCGATGCCGACGGTGCGTCCGGACACCGGTGTGAGCAGGTACGCGCTCCCCGAGTCGAATCGCAGCCGCAGCACGTCGCGATGCAGCACGAGCCCGTGGATCGGCGCGACGGTGTTACGCTGCGGCGCTAAGCCGTTGATCTGCTCGAATACCGTGTCGTAGGGCGTTTGTACCGAGGCACTGAGGGCGAGAACGAAGGCGAAGACCGCATGCATGCAACCTCCCCGTCAGGATGAGTCGACGGAGGGCACAGGATTCGAACCTGTAAGGGCTTGCGCCCGCCGGTTTTCAAGACCGGTGCCTTAGCCATTCGGCCAGCCCTCCTCAACGCTCTAACCTACCGCGACGGCCGCGCGTACCAAAGGTGAGATTATGACGTTTCGCGCGGTCCTTGCGGGCCTTTCCGACTTCGGAGTATCTTCGGGTGTCCCAGCTCGTTCAAAAACGGGACCGGCGAATGTCGATTTCCCGCGTTCTCTTTCGACGTACTAGCAGAACCGTGTTGGAACTCGCGTGCGGCAGGTCCCGTTACGTTCAGGACTGTCCGGCCGGTACACTTTCCTGGGAAATTTCTCGCATATGAAACTGTCCGAAACCGCCATTCGACGCCCCGTCCTCGCGAGCATGCTCTCGGCTGCGCTGGTGCTCTTCGGGTTCATCGGCTATACCCGCCTCTCTGTGCGCGAGCTGCCCGATATCGATCCCCCGGTCATTTCGGTCACGACGGTGCTCCCCGGGGCGAACGCACAGGTGGTGGAGACTGCGGTCACCGACGTGCTCGAAGAGGAGCTCTCGACGATCCAGGGCATCCGGACGCTGAGCAGCTCGTCGGCGGAGCAGACCAGCAACATCACGCTCGAGTTCACCCTCGACCGGCCGGTGGACGTCGCCGCGCAGGACGTGCGTGACAAGGTGTCGCGCGTGCGCGGGCGGCTCCCGGTGGACGTGCTCGAGCCGGTGATCGCGAAACAGTCGGCCGACGCGCAGCCGTTCTTCTGGCTGGCGCTCTCCAGCGACAACTACGACTTAATGCAGCTGTCGGACGTCGCGGACCGGCTGGTGAAGGCGCGGCTCCAGAGCCTGCCGGGCGTCGGCAGCGCGGCGATCTTCGGCGAGCGGCGCTACTCCATGCGCGTCTGGCCTCAGTCCGCAGCATTGTCGGCGCGCGGGCTCACGGTCCAGGACGTGGAGAACGCGATCGTTTCGCGCAACGTCGAAATCCCCGCCGGGCGGATCGAGTCGACTCGCCGCGAGTTTTCCGTCCGCTCACTCGGCGAGCTGAAGACCCCCGCCGAGTTCGGCGAGATGGTGGTCGCGAGCCAGGGCACGCAGCTCATCAAGCTGAAGGACGTCGCGCGCGTGGAGCTCGGTCCCGAGGACAATCGCTCGATCTTCCGCTGGAAGGGCACGCCGTCGGTCGCGATCGGCGTGGTGCGGCAATCGAAGGCCAACCTGATCGACGTCGCCAAGCGCATTCGCGCGGAGCTCCCCGCCATCCAGCAGACGCTGCCGACCGGCGTGAAGCTCGAGAGCGCGTTCGACGGCTCGGTGTTCGTCACGCACTCGATCGACGACGCGAGACTCACGTTGCTCATCGCCGCCATCCTGGTCGTGCTGATCATCTTCGTCTTTTTGCGGAACATCCGGGCCACGATCATTCCGGGGCTCGCGATCCCGGCGTCGATCATCGCGACCTTCGCGATCATGTATTTCCTGGGTTTTTCGATCAACAACTTTACCCTGCTCGCGCTGACGATCGCGATCGGTATCGTGGTGGACGACGCGATCATCGTGCTCGAGAACGCCTTCCGGCATCAGGAGGAGTTGCACGAAACCCCCGAGCAGGCGGCGGTGAACGGCACCAACGAGATCGGCTTCGCGGTGATCGCGACGACGATCGCGCTCGTCGCGGTGTTTTCGCCGCTCGCGTTCCTCACGGGCACCGCGGGCCGGTTGTTGAGCGAGTTCGGTATCGCCGTCGCGGGCGCCGTCGTGATCTCGGGCTTCGTCGCGCTGACGCTCACGCCGATGCTCTGCGCCAAGATCCTCCGGATGCAGCACCAGCACGGCAAGACCTTCCAGATGTTCGAGCACGGCTTCAATGCGCTATCGGAACGGTATGGGCAGCTGCTGCGTCGCGCCGTCGATCACCGCGTTGCCGTCCTGCTCGGTACGCTCGCAGTTGTCGCCGTCTCCGTCTTTGCGTTTTTGATTTACCCGCCGACGCGACTCCAGAACGAGCTGATCCCGGACGACGATCGCGGCTTTTTCCTGATCGTGGTCCGTGGACCGGAAGGCGCGTCGCTGCCGTATACCGACAGCTACGTGCGCCGGGTGGAACAAATCATCGGGCGCACGCCCGGCGTGAACGGCTATTTCACGATCGTCGGCGGGTTCGCCGGTGGCGTGAACAGCGCATTCATCGGCGTGATCATGAAGCCTTGGGGGGAGCGCCCCGAGTTGAAGCAAACGATCGGCGGGCTGTTTCCCCAGCTCATGGGGATCTCGGGAGTCCTGGCATTTCCATACGCGCCCGGCGCCATCGGCTTCTCGCAGCCCATTCAATACGTCGTGCAGAACCCCGATTTCGCGAAACTCACGGACATCATGGGACCGTTCGTCGGCCGCGTGTCACAGGTCAAGGGACTCGCGAACGTGCAGACCGACCTCTTCGTGAACAAGCCGGAGCTGCGGGTGACGTTCGAGCGGGACCGGGCCGAGGATTTGGGCGTGCCGGTCCGCGACGTCGCCTCGGCGCTGCAGACGTTCCTCGGCGGCCGGCGCGTGAGCACCTTCACGCGCAACGACAAGCTGTACTACGTGATGGTGCAGCTCGATCCCAAGGATCGCGCGACCCCGAGCGACATGCGCGGGGTGTACTTACGCGGCAAGGGCGGCCAGCTGGTCCAGCTCGACGCCCTGGCGAACGTGCAGGAAGGCGTGGGGGCGCGGCAAATCAACCACTTCAACCGCGTTCCGGCGTTTACATTGTCGGCCTCGCTCATGCCTGGGCTCGCCCAGGGCGAGGCGCTCGATTCGATCGACGCGGTCGCGAAGCAAATGCTGCCGCCCGGGACGACGACGGCCCTCTCCGGAGAATCGCGCGAGTATAAGGAGAGCGGGAGCGCCATCTACTTCGCGTTTGTGATCGCGCTGATCGTGGTGTTCATGGTGCTCGCCTCGCAGTTCGAATCGCTGCTGCACCCCTGGACGGTGCTCCTGGCCGTCCCGCTAGCCGTCACCGGTGCGCTGGCGACGCTGAAGTTCGCGGCGATCATTCATCGGTCGGGTGCGACGATGAACCTGTACAGTCAGATCGGGATGATTCTGCTGATCGGGCTGGTCAGTAAAAACTCGATTCTGCTCGTCGAGTACACGAATCAGCTGCGGGAGAAAGGCCTCGACACCGTCGCGGCGGTCCTCGAGGCGGGCCGGATCCGGTTCCGCCCGATTCTGATGACGTCGGTCGCCACGATCATGGGAGCGGTGCCGGTCGCCTGGGGTGTCGGCGCCGGGTCCGCGTCCCGGAAACCGCTGGGATACGCGATCGTCGGCGGCGTGTTCTTCTCGACGGCGCTCACGCTCTTCGTGGTGCCGGCGGCGTACCTGGTGTTCGATGGGTTGCGCGAGCGGGTGCGCGCGCGCCGCGGCCGGTTAGTACCAGTGCCAGGGGAGGGCGACTGATGTTGGCATTGTTGCTCGCCCTGCAAGGAGCGGTGTCTCCGGCACCAAACGACTCGCTGCCGCGGGTCACGCTGGTGGAAGCGCTGCAACGCGCAGCGCTGCTCGATCCGAACTACGTCGCGGCGCTCGGCCAGGTAGACAACGCGGTGTGGGCGCGGCGCAGCGCGTTTGCCGTGTTCGTGCTGCCCTCCATCACGCTCGCCACGACCGCGACGCGCAACAATCCACCGTTCTTCAACTTCGGCACGCTGCGGCCGGAGAAATACGCCGTGCAGGGGTCGATCACCGCGTCGTACGATCTCTTCCTGGGCGGCCAGAAGTTCGCCGAGCTGTCGCGGTCGGGGGCAGCGCTGGAAGGTGCGCACGCCGGTGAGCTGCAGCAGCGATTCATCACCGCGCTGCTCACCGAGTCAGATTACTACAATGTCCTCGCCGCCACGGAGCTCGATCGCGTGGCCCGCGACCGCCTGCGCCGCGCGCGGGAGCAGCTGGGCGTGGCCCGCGCCCGCGTGTCGTCGGGCGCGGCCGTCTCCACTGATTCGTTGAACCTGCGGCTCGAGTTCACGCGAGCGCAGGTGTTGCAGCTCGCGCGGGCGTCGACGCTGCGCGTGGCGCGGCTCGAGCTGGGACGGCGGGTCGGCGCGGCGGGACCGGTCGACGCCGCGCCGCTGGACTCGGCTGCAGCGCCCGAACTGCCCATTTCACTCGCGGACGCGATCAGCCAGGCGGCGGTGCAGGGCCCTATCTATCGTCAGGCCGCCGCCGAAGAACGTGCCGCGTCGGCGGTATTCCGGTCGCGCCTCGGCGCATATCTGCCGCACGCCACCCTCTCCTGGACGGGGGTGGGGTTCGACAACAAGTTCGTCCCCTCGGGGGCGAAGTTCACGCAGCTATCGCTCGGCATCTCGTTCCCGCTGTGGGACAACGGGCGCCGCGAGCTCGCGCTGTCGCAGGCGCGTGTGAGCCGCGACGTCACGCGCGCCGTCCGGCAGGATATGGATCGCGCGGTGCAGCACGATGTGACCGCGGCGTACGATGCCTACGTGACGACGCGAGCGACCGCCGATCTGGCGCTGCAGGGACTCGTGGTTGCCCGTGAAAGCTTTCGTGTCCAGCAAACGCGCTACTCGAGCGGCGCGACGACGATCCTCGATCTGCTCGATGCCGAAGTGAACCTGTCCCAAGCCGAGGCGGATCTCGTGCAGGCCCGCTA
>WNFB01004313.1_pt1 | contig 12657 bp, 9 predicted proteins | sample 5400501 | NCBI WGS metagenome assembly WNFB01 (sample SAMN13153341, study PRJNA577476) | soil metagenome | isolation source: 200 cm saprolite under Douglas fir tree site 2 hole 1 | place: USA:California | collected 2015-04-18 | reverse complement strand
CCCACCGCCGCGGATCCGGCCAGGAACGTGCGACGGGTGACAGATGGAGAACCGCTGCTCGCGTTGCGCTCGGGAGTCGTCATCGACCCCTCCTTGGGCCCGCCGGTCGGGCCCCGCTGATCAGGCCTCGTAGATCTTCTTGAGCTCGCCCTCAGCCCACTTGACGGCATCCTCGGGCTTCATACCCTGGGCCGCCTTGGCATACATGTCCACCACGATGTACTTCGAGTAGGCCTCCGTCGCCTTGGCGGTGGCCGGGCCCTGATAGCCGAAGATGCGGGTGTCCCGCGCCGCGGTGCGGAACATCTGGAGCGGCTTGTCGACGCGGCCCCACATCGCGTGCTTCTCCCACGCGATGGTGGCGGCCACGCTGTAGCCCTCGCACACCTGGAACCACTTCTCGAAGTTCTCGTCCTTGTGCATCCAGCGGAGGAGATCCTTGGCCAGCTTCTGGTTCTTCGAATACTTCATGATCGCGTGCCCGTTGCTGAAATAGAGCGGGTAGATCCCCTTGCCCCCGGCGAGCGGGTAGATCGCGTGCTCGACGTCCAGGTAGAGCGGCTCGCCCTTGTCGTCCTTGATCTTCTCCTTCTGGCGCTTGGCCACGATGTAGATGCTGGCCCCGTTCAGCGTCGCCGAGATCTCGCCCGCGTGGAACGCGCGGTTGTTGTTGGTGTCGTCCCAGGCCAGGCCGCCCTCGTCACAGCCTTCCTTCCACAGCGCGGCCATGTACTTGACCGACTCGATCGCTTCCTTCGAGTTGATCACGACCTTCTTGCCGCTCGGGTCGGTCTCCGCGCCGCCGAAGGACCAGAGCAGGGGATAGGCCCAGGTAGGCGCGTCGCCGAAGGTGTGGCCGAGGGTCTGGCCGTAGGGCTTGCCCTTCTTCTTGAGCGCGGTCGCCGCCTTCCGCAGCTCGTCCCAGGTCTTGGGGAAGGCGTCGAAGCCGATCTCCTTGAACCAGGACTTCCGGTACGCGATCGCGTTGCCGACGATGGAATGGGGGACGCCCAGCCACTTGCCTCCCGTCTGGAACGACGGCTTGTAGACGCCGTAGAAGCCGCCCTGCGCCTTGGCCACCGCCTCCGCGACGTCGGTGACGTCGGCGAGCGCGTTCTGATAGAGCTGGGGCCAGTTGTAGGCCATCATGAAGAGGTCGGCGCCGGCGCCCGACTGGATCGCGGCGGTGATGCGGGGCTGCAGGTCGTTGGCGTTGATCGTCTCGAGTGTCACCTCGGCGCCCAGGGCCTTCCCGGCTTCCGGCATCTGGCGCTTCATCTCGACGTCGGCTTCCGGGATGAAGTCGTTCCAGCGGACGAGGTGAAGCTTGGTGCCCTGGGCGAAGGCCGGCGCGCGCCGGGCCGCCAGGATCCCTTCGATGCCGCCCGCGAGCGCGGCGGCGGCGCCCGCCGACTTGATGAACGTGCGGCGGTCCACCGGCGGGGAGACGGTCTCCTTCGGGTCGGGGCTATTCATGGTCGGGTCCTCCTTGACCGGGTGAACTGTCGGTGTCGTGGTGGCGTTCCATCGCGCCTCAAATTGCGCGAGCTTTCCCGGTCGGGGCGCTGCCCCGGCGGCGAGGTCGAGACCTCGTGAAGGCCATCGCGGAAGAGTGCGATTGGATGGTGAGATCGCGCGCTAAGTGGTGGCAGATTCTTAACAAGGAACCCCGGCCCTGTCAACGGGAAACGACCGCTCAGCCACCCATCGCGGGGCTCGGCCGAGCCGCCGGGATCGCCGCCGGCCTGAGTGTCATGCCCAGAACAACCGCCATCACCCCGATCGCGAACGAGCCCAGGAATAGCCACTGGTAGGTGCCCAGGAGGTCGTGGATGGCCCCTCCGGCATAGGAGCCGAGTCCCATCCCGATGCAGGCGATGAAGAAGACCCCGCCGTAGGCGGTGCCCAATACGCGCTCACCGAAGGACTCCCTCGTGACGAGGGCGTAGAGTGGCATGGCGCCGCCGTAGGCGACGCCGAAGGTCAGGGAGAGGGCGTAGAGCGCCCCCGTACTGGTGGCGAAGAGGTAGAGGAAGATCAGCCCCGCCTGCAGGCTCAGGGCACCCAGCAGGGTGCGCTTGGCGCCGACCCGATCGGCCACGATGCCGGTGCCGATGCGGCCGAAGATGGACGTCAGCCCGGACGCCCCGAGGATGCTGGCGGCCGCCATCTTGCCCACGCCCAGCTCCATGGCATGGGTCACCAGATGGAAGAGCGGCCCCGAGTGCGCCGCGCAGCAGCAAAAGTGCGTCAGCGCAATCGCCCAGAAGGGCCAAGTGCTCAAAGGCTCTATCGTATGCGGGGGCCCAGAAATGGCCCCCGCACTCCCCCAGTCCGCGGACAACCGGGCGCCCGCATCGCCCGCGCTGCGGACACTCGTCTCTCCCGCCGGCTCGCGCAGCAGCCACGCGCTAGGCAGGACGACGACCCACGCCAGGTTCCCCAGCACCAGGAACGCCACGCGCCAGTCGAACTCGTTGATCAACCAGCGGGTGAGGGGAGCCAGCACGAGGGTGCCGAGCCCGTTGCCCGCCGAGACGACCGCGGCGGCCATTCCGTGACGGCCCTCGAACCACTTGATGGCCAGCACGGTGAGGGGCACGTAGAAGGTGCTCACCCCCGCGCCCACCAGCAGCCCGAAGGTCACGTAGAGCTGCCACACCTGCTGGACGTGGCTCGAGAGCACCAGGCCCAGGCCGAGCAGGACCGCGCCCACCAGCACGACGCGGCGCGTGCCGAGGCGGTCGGAGACGAAGCCGGACACGACGCCGCCCACACCCATGACGATCCAGTTGAAGAGACCGATGGCGCCGATGCCGGACCGGCTCCAGCCCATCGATTCCTCGATGGGCTGGAGGAAGACACCGAGGGTGAAGAGCGTGCCGATGGACATGGTGATGATCACGAAGGCGGCCGCCAGCACCACCCAGCCGTAGAAGAATTGCTGCGTCATGAGGTCGCCATTGCCCTCTCGCGCACCGGGATGAGTAAGAGTAGCGCGACGACCATGGCCGCGGCCAGCGTCACCCACGCGGCGCCGTAGCCGCCGAGGCGCTCCACCACGAGGCCGAACACGGGCGGGCAGACCGTGACCCCCAGCGAGGAGATCGCGAGGCCGAGCCCGACCGCGGTGCCCGCCGCGCGGGGCCCGGCCAGCTCGGCCATGAGCGTGTGCTGCACGCCGTTCCAGCCGACGCCGAAGAAGCCGATGCCGGCGGCCAGGGGCACCAGCACTCCGGGGCCGGTGCCCGGCGCGATGGTCGAGAGCAGGAGCGCGCAGCCGATCGAGCCCAGGCCGGCGATCGCGAGGACGATGCGGCGTTGCCCGCCGAAGAGCCGGTCCGACAGGAGGCCGAACAGCACGCGCCCGGCCACGCCGCTGACCTGCGCCGCGACCAGGTACTTGGCCGCGAGCACGAGCGCGAGCGCCACGACGTCCCGCAGGTAGAGCACCAGGAAGGAGAGGAACACGGTCTGCACGCCCGCGAAGATCAGCGTGCTGACGCCGACCAGCCAGAGATCGCGGTTGGCCAGCACGGCCCAGACGGAGGGAAGCGCGCGCGCGGGCTCGGCCGCCGCCGGCTCCGGGAGATCGCGGTAGAGCGCCCAGGTCAGCAGCGCGAGGCCCCCGACCGCACCGCCGAGACCGCCACCGCGGTGCGCCAGCCGAAGGCCAGCGCCAGCGGGGGCATCACCAGCGCGCCCAGCGCCCCGCCCCCCGGCAGGCCGATCTGCTTGAGGCCCACGACGGTGGCGCGCTGTCGCGGCGGGAACCACGCGATGCCCGCCTTGGTCGTGGTGGGGTTGAGGACGCCGTAGCCGGCGCCGGCCAGCACCAGGATGACGAGCAGGAACGAGAAGCTCGGCGCGGCCGCGGCCGCGAAGAGGCCGATCGCGATCAGGGCCTGGCCCAGGACCATGGCGCCGCGCACACCCCACCGGTCGGCGAGCCAGCCGGCGGGTAGCGAGATCAGCACCGGCCCGATGTAGTAGGCGGAGAGGAACGAGCCGGCCTGGGTCACGGAGAGCCCGAGGTTCTCGCGGATCAGGGGCGCAATGGACGGGATGCCGAGGGGCCCCACGTTGGCCATGACCTGGGCGGCCATGGGTCACTGCGGACGCGACGACAGCTGGGCCTCGGCGGCCCGGAGATCCTCCTCGGTATCCACTCCGATGATGGGCTCGTGGGTCTCGAGTACGTGGATCGGGATGCCGGCCTCCAGAAGCCGGAGTTGTTCCAGTTGCTCCGCCCGCTCGAGCGAGGACGGCGGCAGCGAGTGGAAGGTGTCGAGAACCGCACGGCGGTAGGCGTAGAGACCGATGTGCTTCCAGTAGGTGATGCCACCGCGCTTGTCCCGGTCGAACGGAATGGGCAGGTGCGAGAAGTACAGGGCGTCGCCGTGAACGTTGGTGACCACCTTGTTGACCGTGGGGCTCTCGACCTCGTCCCGGGTGGCGCGGATCTTGAGCGTGGTCACCTGAACCTCCGGCTCGTTGAGGAATGGGCGCACGAGCCGCTCGATATGGCCCGGCGTAATCGTCGGGTAGTCGCCCTGGATATTGACGTAGACGTCGGCCGCGCGCGCCCGCGACACTTCCCATAGACGGTCGGTGCCCGACGGATGGTCGGCGCGGGTCATGACGGCGGGCACGTGATGGGCGTGGCAGGCTTCGACGATCTCGTCGCTGTCCGTGGCCACGAGCAGATCGGAGAGAACGGGTGCGCGGCTCGCCCGCCTGAAGACTTGCACCACCATCGGCACGCCGGCGATCTCTCGCAGGGCCTTCCGGGGCAGGCGAGTCGACCGGAGCCGCGCCGGGATCACGCCGAGGATGATCACGACGCTACCCTACCACCCTTTTCGCTTCGTCAGCTCCCCGGCCGGCCGCCCCCGCCGCGCAGCCGCGGGTCGAGCACGTCGCGGAGCGCGTCGCCCAGCATGTTGAAGCCGAAGACGGCCAGCGAGATGGCGGCGCCCGGCCAGATGGCCATCCACGGCGCGCGGTACATGAACGACCGGCCGGAGCCCGAGAGCATGGCGCCCCAGGACGGGAAGGGCGGGGGCACCCCGAAGCCCAGGAAGGACAGGGCAGACTCGGCGAGGATGGCGGCGCCGAGTCCGATGGTGGCCAGGATGATGATGGTGGCAGCCACGTTGGGCAGCACGTAGCGCAGCATGATGCGCAGGTGCCCGGCGCCGAGCGCGCGCGCCGCTTCCACGTAAGTGTTCTGCATCACGCTGATGGTCGTTCCGCGGATGACCCGCGAGCCGGCGGCCGCGCCCAGCACCCCTAACGCCAGGACCAGGTTGAGCAGCCCGGGCCCGAGCACCGCCATCATCGAGAGGATCACCACGAGGAACGGGAAGGACTGCCAGGCGTCCACCACGCGTTGCACGCAGATGTCGTAGGCGCCGCCGAAATAGCCGCTGGTGATGCCGATGAGCGTGGCGAACACGTTGGCGAGGAGGACCGCGCCGAAGCCCACCGTGACCGAGACCCCCGCCCCATAGACGACCCGGCTGAACACGTCGCGCCCCAGATTGTCGGTGCCCATCCAGAACTGCGCGCCGGGCGCCTTCATCCGCGCCCCGGGGATCGTCTCGTCGTAGCTGTAGGGCGCGATCCAGGGCGCGAAGAGGGCCAGGAGGAGCAGGACGAGCACGATGAGACCGCCGAGGGCGCCGAGCGGCTTGCGCCGGCAGAAGAGCCAGAGGGCTTGCAGGACGGCTGCGCTGCGGTTCGGCGACCGGCTCTGACTTTTTAGACGGTCGCCCCAAGGGGCGACCTCGATAGGGTCGCTTCGCATTATTTGTATGGGTGGCTTCGCATTATCTGTATGGGTCGCTTCGCATTTTGTCAGTAGCGGATCCGCGGGTCGAGGAATGCGTAGAACGCGTCGACGACCAGGTTCGTGACGACCACCACCGTGACGATGAGCAGGTTCACCCCCTGGATGACCGGGTAGTCGCGCTGGTTGATGGCGTCGAAGAGGAAGCGGCCCATGCCGGGTAGCCCGAAGATGCTCTCGAAGATCACGGTGCCGCCCAGGATCTGCGCCACCTGGATGCCGAGCACGGTGATGACCGGAATGAGCGCGTTCTTGAGGCTGTGCTTGAGCACCACCACGCGCTCGCGGAGCCCCTTGGACCACGCGGTCCGCACGTAGTCCTGGCGCAGCACCTCGAGGAGCGTGCCGCGGGTCAGGCGCATGATCGCCGCCGCGGACGCGATGCCGAGGATGAAGGCGGGCAGGAGGAACTGGGCGACGTGCGCCCACGGATTCGCCGAGAACGCGGTGAACTGGATGGGGGGGCTCCAGCCCCACCAGATCGCGGGCAGGAGGATGGCGAGGGTGGCGATCCAGAACCCGGGGACCGAGAGCCCGAGGATCGCCATGCTGCGCATGGCGTAGTCGGCCGGACTATCCTGCCGGACGGCGGCCAGGACTCCGATGGGCACCGCGATGACGATGGCGAAGAACAGCGCCAGCACGCCCAGCTCGAGGCTCACCGGGAGGCGCCGGGTCAGCTCCTCGAGCACCGGGCGGCTCGTCCAGAGGGACTGCCCCAGATCGCCGCGCAGGATCTGACCCAGCCACTCGACGTACTGGATGTACATGGGGCGGTTGAGACCCAGCTTCACCCGGAGATCGTCCAGGTCCTTGCCGTAGGCCTTCTCCTCGAGCATGAGCTGGACGACATCGCCGGGGAGCAGCCGGGGCAGACTGAAGACGATGAGGGAGGCGATCAGGAGCGACGGGATCGCCACGAAGAGACGGCGGAATACGTAGCGCTTCAAGTTGCCGGCGAGCGCCTACTTGTCGAGCCAGGCGACCATCAGGCGCCCGCCGTAGTCGTGGCCGATGTTCGGCCCGAAGTTCTTCACGTAGGGCATCCAGGCGCCCACCGCGCTCACCGAGACGCCGAATCCGTAGTAGACCTGCTGGGAGGCGTAGCGCTGGATGTCGTAGAGGATCTCGCGGCGCTTCTTGTCGTCGAAGGTCCGCCGCTGGAGCTTGATCATCTCGGTGAGCTTGGGGTCGTTGACTCCCGAGGAATTGAGCGGCTCGCCCGGCAGGAACAGCGTGAAATAGGTGTCGGGATCGGTGGTGCCCCCGCGAAGAGTCAAGATCATCTTCTCGAACTTGCCGAAGAGGGCGCTCGAGACGAAGGCGCCGTACTCCTTGAGCTTGAGGTCCACCTCGATCCCCGCCGACTTCCAGTTGCGGAGCGCCACCTGCACCGCGTCCATCCAGTCCGGCCCGTAGCCGGGCGTCGTCTCGATCGGGACCTTGAGCCCGTTGGGATGGCCGGCCTCGGCGAGCAGGCGCTTGGCCCCGGCCGGATCGAACTCGTAGAGCTTGCGCCCTTCCGCCGGGAGCTGGTCGATCGGGATCGACCAGTCCTTCAGCGCGGCCGGGATGAGCGGATTGGGCGCGCCCTTGCCCTGTGACCAGGCGTTGGTCTCGAGCACCTCCCGCCAGTTGTCGGTCATGGCGAAGGCCCGGCGCACCCGCACGTCCTTGAACGGCTCCTGGTCGATCTTCATCGCGGTGTAGCCGCCGAACACCACGATGTAGTCCCGCATGCCGAGCCCCTTGACGCGCCGGAGCGCGATGTCGAGGTCACTGCGGCGGATCACCATGCCGTACTCCGGGCCGAAGTCGAACTCGCCGGACAGGAACGCGGCGAAGCCGGCGGCGGGGTCCTGGGACAGGATGATCTCCACGCCGTCCGCGTAGGGCAGGCCCGGGACGAAGTAGCTCGGGTTCCGGACGAAAGAAATCCGGACATTGGGCTCATAACTCTTGAGCATCCAGGGGCCGGTGCCGACCACGCTCTCGGGCTTCTTGAGATCGCCGTACTGGTCCACGCACTCCTTGGCGATGACCCAGGTAGAGGTCGAGGCCAGCCGGTCGACAAACCAGGCATTGGGCTCGCGCAGCGTGAACTTCACGGTGTACCTGTCCGGGGCCTCCACCTTGTCAACCATCTCGAGGATGTACTTGTTGGCATTGCCCTTGATGGTGAGGAAGCGGTCATAGGAGTACCGGACGTCCTCGGCGGTGAGCTCCCGCCCGTTGAGCGGGGCCTTGTTGTGCCAGCGCACGCCCTTCTTGAGCTTGAACACGTAGATGTTGTCGCCCTGACGCTCCCAGGATTCGGCGAGGTCCCCCTCGATGGGCTGGGTCCCGGGGACGACCGCCGAGCCCGCCTTGACCTTGACGAGGCGGCTATAGGCGAGAGACAGCGGGATCATCGTCGAGAAGGCGATGGTCTGCTGTGGATCGAAGTGCACGGGCGGGACGTGGGAGCGCAGCCGGAAGGTGCCTCCGCGCTTGGGGGTTTGAGCCGCCGCCGGTTGCGCGGCGAGCGGGCCGATCCCGGCGGTGGTGGCGGCCAGTGCGGCACCACCCAGCTTGAGCATGTCACGACGGGTCAAAGACGATGCGCTCTGATCCATGGCTGTACGTCTCCTCGCGGTTACCGGTCGAGCCAGGCGGCCATCAGGCGGCCGCCGTAGTCGTAACCCAGGTTGGGCCCGTAGTTCTTGAGCGCCTGGTTCCAGACCGCGTTGTAGATCTGCGAACCGATCTGAACGTAGTACTGCTGCTTGGCCAGGTATCGCTGGATTTCGAAGATCTGCTCCCGCCGCTTGGCGGGATCCGGGGTCCGTCGCTGGCGGATCAGCATGTCCGCTACCACCGGATCGTTGATGTGGCCGTGGTTCTTGATCTCGCCCGGGTAGTACTGGCCGTAGAGGAAGTTGTCCGGCTCGAGAAAGGGCGTCTGGGGGCCGAAGGCCATCGAGTCGTATTTGCCGTAGAAGGTGGTCGCGATGTAGGCTCCGTACTCCTTGGTGTTCAGCTTCACTTCGATCCCGATGCTCTTGAGATCCTTCAGGACGAGCTGCATCTGATCGACCAGGACGGGGGACCCGTAGGTGGTGAAGTCCATCGTCGTCTGGAAACCGTTCGGGTGCCCGGCCTCGGCCATGAGCTTCCGGGCCGCGGCCAGGTCCGGCTTGTAGTAACGAGCGCCCTCGCCGATCTGATCGATGGGGACGGACCACTCCTTGAGCGCGGCGGGCACCGGGGGATTGAACGCGCCGTTGCCCTCGTAGGTCGCGTCGATGATGGCCTGCCGGTTGATCGCCAGGGACATGGCGCGGCGCACCCGCACGTCGTTGAACGGGGGCTTGTCGTTCCGGACGTAGATGTGGCTCATCACGTTCGACGGGTACATCATGGTCTTGAGATCCCGCCGACCTTTCTTGACGATGTCCCAGTCGGTCCAGTCGATGGTACCGGGAAACTCGGTGCCGAGGTCGTACTTGCCGGTCAGGAACGCCGCGATGCGCGACGCTTTGTCCTCGTCCACCAGGATCTCGATGCGGTCGATGTTCGGCAGACCGGGCACGAAGTAGGCCGGGTTCCGGACGAGCGTCATGCCGACATTGGGCCGGTAGCTGTCCAGCATCCATGGCCCGGTGCCGACGGTCGCTTCCTGCTTCTTGAGGTCCCCCATCTTCTCGACGCACTCCTTGGCCACGATGCAGACGGCCATGGGATTCGCCATGATGTCGAGGAACCACGCGTACGGCTCCTTCAGGGTGAACTTGACGGTGTACTTGTCGAGAGCCTCGACCTTGTCAAGGGCCGCCAGCATGTAGGCGTTCGCGTTACCCTTGACGGTCCGGAAGCGGTCCAGCGTATACACGACGTCCTCGGCGTCCAGCTCGCGCCCATTCACCGGGGGCTTGTTGTGCCAGCGGACGCCGCGACGCAGCTTGAAGACGTAGGTGTTCTCGTTCGGCTGCGTCCACGACTCGGCGAGGTCGCCTTCGATGGAGAAGACGCCGGGCTGGAGCCCCGGACCGACTTTGTGCTTCACGAGACGGCTGTGCGTGAACGAGTACGCGATGTGGGTCTTGTACGAGACGGTCAGGTGGGGATCGAAGTGGGGCGGATCCCACCCTCGTATGGTGAGCACGCCGCCGCGCTTGGGCGTCTGGGCCCACGCCGGCGGCGTCGAGGTCCCGGGGGTCAGGGCGACGGCGGCGGCGCCACCACCCAGCTTCAGCAGATCTCGGCGGCTCAGCGGCAGACGGGTGTGGTCCGGGGTCATCCGCATCCTCCAAGTCATCCTTGACGTGTTAGACCGGGCGCGTAAGGTTTTGGATTTGCGCCAATCTGGAGGCAAACTCGCCTGAAGTCAAGCAAGGAGTTTGCGGTCTCCTCAGGCCGCGGCGACCCGCTCGAGCCGCACCCGCGTCTCGCCGTATGCCGCCATCTGGCCGAAGTTGGACATGATGTCCTCGGTCAGCACGTTGGCGCCCCCGCCGCGCTTGATCCAGGTGCCGACCGGCATGATGACCATGCCGCGGCCGATCCGCGCGTCGACGAGCACTAGGACCTCGAGGTGGCCGACGGGGGAGCGGATGATCGCCCGCTCGCCGGTCTCGATGCCGTAGGCCGCGGCGGTCTCGGTGCCGACGCGGACCGAGGCGATGGCCGGATGCTCCTTCTCGAGGATCTGGGAGAGGAGCCACTTCTTGCTGTAGTTGGTCACGAGAGTGAGCGGATAGTCCGGTACCACGCGCGGCTCGTGGCGGAGCTCGGTGATGAACTCGAAGCGGCCCGACCTGGTCGGGTAGACGTGATCCGCGAAGGGCACCATCGGCGCCACCGGGCAGCGCACCGGGCCTTCCATGACCTGCTCGATGCTCACGCCGCGCTTGGTGAGCGGCGTGAAGATGCGCGAGAGCCAGTCGCGCGGGGCGCCCGCCATCTCGGGCCCGATGCCGAGGCGGTCGGCGAGCTGCTGGAAGATCGTGAGGTCGGAGCGCGCCTCGCCCACCGGCTCGATCACCCGGTTCACCCCGCCGATGATGTTGTGTCCCCACGACACCAGCATGTCCTCCTCCTCGAGGAAGGTGGTGGTGGGGAGGAAGACGTGGGCGTAGTCGGTGGTGTCGGTGAGCACCTGGTCCACGACCACGATGAACTCGAGGCCGGCCAGGGCCTGGGCGACCCGGTTCGAGTTCGGCGACTGGTTCACCGGGTTGCCGCTGTTGACGAACATCATGCGGATGGGCGGCTGCTGAGCTTCGAGGAGCCCGCGGCCGAGCAGGGGCTCCGGGATCGCGCGATGATGCGTGGCGCGGTCGGCGGCCTCCACCGTCTTGTCGAAGTGTCGCTGGGTGTTGTAGCCGTGGGAGACGCCGCCGCCGGGCACCCCGATGTGGCCGCCGAGGGCGCCGAGGGCGTCCACGCAACGGAAGATCTCCGCGCTGTGCTGGTACTTGTTGAGGCCCCACCCGAGGAGGATGGACGCGGGCCGGGTGCTCGCGTACTCGCGCGCGAGCTCCCGGATCGCCGCCTCCGTCAGCTCGCACGCGGCGGCCAGCTCGGCGAGCGGGCGGGCGTCGAGCAGGGCACGGTACTCCGCGAAGCCGTGCGCGTGCCGCTCGAGGTACCCGCGGTCCTCGAGGCCCTCCTCGAGGATGACCTTGGCCATCGCCATCGCGAGCTCCGCGTCGGTGGCCACGCGCGGCTGCACGTGGTGGTCACAGAAGTTCGCCGACTCGCTCCGCACCGGGTCGATCAGGATCACGCGGCCGCCGCGCTTCCGCACCTCCTTGAGGATCGGTACCGTGTGGAGGTTGGTGGCCATCGGGTTGCGGCCCCAGAGCAGCACGAGGCGGCTGTTCACCATGTCGGACGGATCGTGGCCGGCGCGGACGCCGAAATCGAGCGCCTGGCCGGCCCGCGCGGCGCCGCTGCAGAGCGAGCCGCTGGTGGTGGTGACGCCGCCCAGCAGGTTCCAGAAGCGCCGGCTCAGGAGCTTGGTGGCGCCCCAGGAGCCGGTGCGCTGGTAGTGCATGATCGACAGCGGGCCCGGGTCGGCCACGTAGCCGCGGATCTTCTCCGCGACCAGGTCGAGGGCCTCGTCCCAGCCGATCCGCTCCCAGCCGCCGTCGGGCCGCCCATTGCTCCGCTTGAGCGGATGGAGCTGGCGCTCCGGGCTGTAGACGCGCTCCGGGAAGCGGTAGGTCTTGCCGCAGAGATAGCCCTGGGTGAACTCGTGATCGGGATGGCCCTCGAGCTTCACCACGCGCCCGTCCTTCACGTGCGCGATGATCCCGCAACCGTCCGGGCAATCCAGCGTGCACGAGGTGTAGATCGTGCGTTCCATCCTAGCCGTCTCTCCTTGTCCGGGATGACCGGCGAAGCCGCCGGGGCCGGGTTCGCGCGGCGGGGGCCGGCGCCTTCCACCAGCCGTACTCGCGTCCAGGCCCGCGGCCGGGGGCCGCCACCATGAGCACCTTGGCGTCCACGCGGCCGACGTTCTTGCCCATGTGCGGGACCTCGGCGTTGAAGTAGAGGCAGTCGCCCGCCTTGAGCGGGATCTTCTCGTCGCCGAGCTGGAAGAGGATCTCGCCCTGCAGCACGAACGACAGCTCGTCGCCCTCGTGCGCGGTGAGCACGTCGGCCCGGTTCTTGACCGGGAAGGTGAGCACGAAGGCGTCCATCCGCTGCCCGGGCCAGCCCACCGCCATCGGCTGATAGGTGTAGCCGGTGGCCGGCACCTCCTGGGGCGGCCGCCGCTCGGCCGCGCGCACCAGCGCGTAGTGCTGCGTGGTGGTCGTGCC
>WNFB01004311.1_pt1 | contig 12658 bp, 14 predicted proteins | sample 5400501 | NCBI WGS metagenome assembly WNFB01 (sample SAMN13153341, study PRJNA577476) | soil metagenome | isolation source: 200 cm saprolite under Douglas fir tree site 2 hole 1 | place: USA:California | collected 2015-04-18 | reverse complement strand
TAGACATTATGCTGAGAAGTGTACGGTTTTATGTTCTGCGTGTTTATTTATAATGACGGAGAGGTGGACGATGCGTCTCACGAAAATGGTGGTCCGGTTTCTCGTCTGCATAGGTGTGGCCATGCTTTCGACACCCGCTCTGGCGACCACCGTTCTGGAACAGACTTTCCCAGATCTGGTCCATCAAGCTGACGTGATCGCCGTCGGCACCGTGACCGGTATCCAGGAGCAGTGGGACGCGGCGCGACAAGCTCCTCTGACGTATGTCACCTTCGCCAATCTCACGGTTCTCAAAGGCGATCCCGGAGACGAGAGTATGACTTTAGAGTTCCTGGGCGGGCACACACCCGATGGCAAGGTGCTCACCGTTTCAGGGGTACCGCGTTTTACCGTCGGAGAGAAACACGTGGTGTTTTGCGCCGGCAACCATCGCGACTTTTGCCCGTTGGTAGGACTTTGGCAGGGATTGTTACGGGTGACGTTTGACCCGCAGCGCAGCGAAGAAATCGTCAGTGACAACTTCCGTGTGCCAATCGCTGGTGTCCAGGATGGGAAGTTCCTGAAACTGACGCCCGAAGTTTCGTCTCGGGAACCGCTTTCGCTGTCAACTTTGCTCGACTTGATTAAACAAGAAATGGGGAATGCGTATGGCCAGCAATAAAGGTGGGAAGATGCGCATGGTCGGGGAATTGCTGGTTTGCTGAGGCATAGTTCTTATTTCCTGCCTGATTTTTTCTAGGGAAGCATGGGCGTTTGTCCGTCAGACCTTCTCCAACGGAGCTGCGGTGTTCTGGCAGGATGCTCAGGCGGTCTTGAATCTCCGGCTTGGCTGTCCGGCCACACCGTTGGCGAACTTTGGACCATGCTGGGATGATGCGGCGGAAGATGCCAGCGGACGCTGGAACAGTGTGGCCACGCGGTTTCGCTTTTTCAAGCGAAACCCCTCTGTCGCGGTTGATTCATGCAGTTTCGCTGATGGAGTCAATACTGTTGCCTTCAGTACAACAATTTGCGGTATGGCATTTGGGTCGAGCGCCCTGGCTGTGACGAAAACCGTTGGTGTCGGTACTGGCTCCATTTCTGAGGTCGCTGTTCTGTTCAATGCCTCAGTCAACTGGTCAACCTATCCGGGACCTCTCCAGCCGGGAGTACAGGATTTGCACAGGGTGGCGATTCATGAATTCGGCCATGTCCTCGGGCTCGATCACCCAGATGAACACGGGCAGAACGTAGTCGCGATCATGAACAGCACAGCCAGCGACATCGACACCTTGCAATCTGATGATATTGCCGGCGTCAACGCCATCTACCCTTCGACAACTGCTCCGACTGGCGCTCTGGAAAATCCCCGCCAGGGCGGTGTCGTTAGCGGCATCAGCACTATCTCCGGTTGGGTTTGCAACGCTACGCAGGTTGAACTACAAATCGATGGATTTCCTGTCCAGGCTGCCTATGGCACCTCACGAAAAGATACGATCTCAGTGTGCGGAAACGAAAACACTGGCTTTGGGCTGCTCACCAATTGGAACATTCTCGGCAACGGTCCTCGCACCATTGTCGCTTTTGCTGACGGAGTAGAGTTCGCGCGTGCGACGTTTACTGTCGCCACCCCAGGACAAGAGTTCCTCACCGGAGCGAGCGGCACTTACCTTGTGCCCAACTTTGCCGGCCGTAATGTCATCATTCAATGGCAGGAAAGCTTACAGAATTTCGGAATCGTCGGAACCCAGTGAAAAGCGGAGAGGGCGGGATTTGAACCCGCGGTACGGTTATTAGCCGTACACTCGCTTAGCAGGCGAGCGCCTTCGACCACTCGGCCACCTCTCCGTGGGTCCCTGCGGGGTCATCCGATCCTACCGTTTCCCCTGCGGCTGCGCAACAACGCCTCCTTGACAAATGAAATTGAAAATGATTTTCAATTTCATTTACGGGGAGGTCATTATGGCATGCACAGTACTGATTGGGGCGGGACTGGTGATCGTGTTGACGGGAACGGCCGCGGCACAGGGCACGACGCATACGTTGGAGGAGAAAATCGACACTCTTCAGCAGCAAATGCTGGAGATGCAACACGAACTCGACACCCTGCGCGAGCAGCAGCAGAAAGACACGGAAGAAGCCCGCAAGCGTCAGGAAGAACATACACAGCAAGTGCAAACCGTGAAGGAACAGGTCACCGAGCAGACGTTGAGCCTCCTGGAACGCGTCAAACTCGGCGGGTATGGTTCTTTTCGCTTTGAGAGCAATTCTCTGGATAATCTGGAGAACACCTTTACGTTTCGCCGCTTTGTCCTCACCACGGACGCCAAGATTGCCCCCCGGCTACATTTTTATTCGGAACTGGAGTTTGAACGTTTCCGCAAACTGGAACTGGAGCAGAGCACGGGACCAGCGGACTCGGGCTTACTCGTGAAACAGGTCATCGGAGGTACCAACGGCTCCGAAATCTCCCTCGAACAGGCATGGTTGCAGTACGACCTGACCGACTGGGTGAGTCTCCGCGGTGGGGCCGTCCTGATCCCGCTGGGGCGGTTTAATTTGCATCACGATGACAACCTGTGGAACCTCCCTCGCCGTTCCCTGGTGGACCGTGGCGTGCCGGTCCTCCCCTCAACCGCAGCCTGGGATGAGGCCGGGGTCGGCTTCGTGGGCAAAACTCCGGTAGGAGAAAGCGGCCTGCTGGATTATCAGTTCTACGTGGTCAATGGCGTGAGCCTAGATGCGGAAGTGGAGCACGCTAGCCAAAGCATCGAAAACACTCGCGGCAAGCTGGAGGCGGAGGTCGAACTCCGACCAGCGACCGGAACGTTCGCGAATGACCTAAAAAGCGCCAAGAGCCTGACCGGCCGCCTTGCCTTCAGTCCTGCCCCCGGACACGAGTTGGCTGGTTCTTTTTATTGGGGGCGCTATACTCCGCAGTTTCTCAACGACGAGAAGGTCTGGTCTTTAGGGCTCGACGGACTGACGTACCTCGGCCCGGTCGAACTCGAAGGCGAATACATCTTCACTCGCTTCGCCGGCATCCGCAATGTCGCCCGGGGTTTTGCTCAGGTGGCGAGAAATCAGGCGGCGGCAGTCGAGGAAGGCTTCAGCCCAGACCTGGAAACCGAGATCAATTTCAAACTCGCCAACCTGGCCAGGACCAAGCACGGCTATTGGCTCGAAGCCCGGTATCCCTTCTGGCCCGAGAGCCTCAGCGACACGATTTTAGGCCAGGGGTTCACCAACCCGCAGTTGATCCCAGTGCTGCGCTGGGAGCAGGTCTGGCTCCCGAGCCTGCTGCAAGAGGCGCAATTTGCGGATGGAGTGTTGACCGAGTTCAAGACCGAGAGCCGGTTCGTCAACCGCATCACTGCCGGTCTGGCTTACCGTCCGACTCCGTTAGTCGGTTTCACCCTGGCCTACGAATACACCTGGACCAACAACGGCAAGAGCCTGGCTCCCGTCACCAACTTCCTGCCAGCGAACGCCAAAGAGCATGATGCGCACGCCCTCCTTGCCGGTATGACGTTTGGGTTCTAAGAAGGTTCTTCCTCCCTCTCTCGCGTGGCGGGAGAGGGAGTCTGGATACGAGGTGAAGCGTGGTATGGAAGGCGAGGTTGGGGATAACCGTTACGCTCCTGATTGGCTTGCACTGGGCACTAGCCGCCACCTCAGTCTCAGCGAAAGTGGTGCACTCACGGGAGGAAGCCCTTGCGCTCGCTTTCCCTGAGGCCGAGCGGGTAGAGAACCGCACGTTTACACTCTCGGAGGAGCAAGCGAAACGCGTGATGACTCTTGCGACAACGCCGCTCGAGTCCAAGCAAGCGACCGTCTACATCGGCTACAAAAACGAACAGGTGCTGGGCTACGCCTTCCTCGACTCCCGCACAGTGCGCACCTTGCCCGCTACTTTTCTCATCGTGCTTTCGCCTGCCGGCGTCGTGCAACACGTGCTGGTTCTGGCGTTTCATGAGCCTGAAGACTATCTGCCGCCCGAGCGCTGGCTGCGGCAGTTTGACCAGCAGCCTCTTGGTCCGGACCTGCAACTGCACCAGAACATTCATGGCATCGCCGGCGCCACGTTATCATCACAATCAGTAACCAACGCGGCGCGCCAGGCGCTGGCGTTGTTTCAGGTGCTGATTCAGGAAGGGCAATAACCCAATGCGCTTCGTCATCACCGGCGAGTGGTCCAAAAACCGCCTCTTGCAACTCATTATCGTGCTCTTTGTCGTCTACGTGGCGGTACTGTGGCTCACTAATGCGCTCCTCTATTTTAACAAGCTGGGCCTGACCTACGCGTCGGTCAGCGAATACTATCTCGGCTCGGAGGAAAAGTTTCTGCCGCCGCGCAGTTACCAGGGCATGCTGGAAATTACGCACTTTCACCTCTTCGCCATGGGTATTCTGCTGCTCACCCTCACCCACCTGATGCTGTTTGTGCCGTTACGCGCGGAACTCAAGCCGTGGTTTATCGTCGTCCCCTTTTCCTCGGCCCTGCTGGACGAAGGCGGCGGCTGGCTCGTGCGTTTCGTTCATCCCTTCTTCGCCTATGTCAAGATCGCCGGGTTCGTGGGCCTAGAGGTCAGTCTGGCGGTGTTGATCTGTGTCAGCCTCTGGGCAGTGTTCACTGGCACCCAGGACACGTACCGTGGTGGGCAACCCCAAGCCCCAAAGGCGGAAGAGGGCCGGGAGTTGATGTGACAGACCTTGGCACGATTGCGAATTGTATGGCCACTGGAAAAGCCAGGCCGAAGCGGATTGCGGATTGGAAGAAGCGCATTGTCATTTGTTTCTTTGCTCTCTTTGCTCTCGCTCAACCGGCCACAGGTTGCGTGAGCGACGGTCGGTATGTCATGGGTACGGTCCTGGAGATCACTCTGTGTGCAACCGATGCGGTCCAGGGCCGGCGAACCATGGATACCCTGTTCAGTACGGCCAGTCGCCTCGACACTCTCCTCAGTACTTTTTCTCCAGACAGCCCGGTTAGCCGCCTCAACGCCCGGGCCGGGCGCGGCGCAGAGGTCGTCCCGCCCGAGGTCACCGATCTCTTGTCCTTGTCGCTTTCCTATTGGCAGACTACGGACGGAACGTTTGACATTACGGTAGGGCCGCTGATGGCCTTGTGGCGCCAGGCCGTAGCCACCCGCGTCCTCCCCTCTCCTACTGCCGTACAGCAGGCCCGCACCCGAGTCGGCAGCGAGAAGATCAAGCTCTCATCTGATGGTCGCGTTTCCCTCACACGGCCAGGTATGGCCATCGACCTGGGAGGGATCGGCAAAGGGTACGCACTCGACCGACTGACCGGTCTCCTCAGGGAGCGGGGTCTGTCTCAGGCCTTGCTCGATTTTGGCCAGAGTAGCCTATGGGCGTTGGGCGCACCGCCGGACGCCGAGGGCTGGCGTCTGCTGGTCCAACAGCCGGACGGGGGAACGGTTGGGATCATCACATTGCGTGATCAGGCGCTCTCGGTATCCGCGAGTCTGGGACAAACCTTCGAGGTGAACGGTAACCGCTACGGGCACGTCATCGACCCTCGCAGCGGCGAACCGTTACGGCGAGATCTCTTGGCGTGCGTCATCGCCCCGAACGCGATGCAAGCCGAGGCGTTGAGCAAGGCGCTACTCATTTTGGGAGAGCACGAGGGGATTACCCTTTTGCAGCGCTTCCCTGCGGTTGAGGGGCTGCTGGTCGAAGTGGGTGGACAACGTTGGATGACCTCGGGCTGGGCATCCAAGGAAGCAGCAAGCTCTCGGCCGCTAGCCGAGTAGAATTGACGAGCAAACTGATGCCCCCCCTTGTCTGTGGTCATTGCCACTACTCAAGCGTGGCCCGAGATTCGCGGCTGCTTGGATTCGCTCTCTGCGCAAGCATGCGAGATGGGGGCCGAAATCATTGTGGCCGCTGGAGACGGGCGGGGCCTGTGGTTCCTGCTTAGCCTTGTGTTGCAACTCTTCCAACGAATCCTGCCATGCAACTGTCAACGCTTGCATCCAATGCTCCTCCTGTCCGCCGAGACGGGGAGCAGAATACCCTAATCCCAAGAAACTTTCTGCAATTGGTATAACCCCTGACAAAATACAAATGGCGAAGTAGAGCTAGGGGCTCTCCCTGGCGGCGACTTCGAGTGACAGGCCACGCGTCTCTTCGATGAAGAGCCCAAAGAGGATCGCGCTCGGGACCCCGAGCAACGCCAGATAACCGACAACGTTGGACAGTCCGCCAAAAGGTTGGGCCAACATCGCAATCGCAGCCTGGGCCGCAACCGAACCAACGGCACCAATGAGAGAGAACCAACCGATCATGGTGCCGCGCAGCACGGTTGGAAAAAGCTCCGTGGCTACAGTATTACCGCTGACCATGGAGGCATTACCAGCAACCGTCAACCAGCAATAGCCTGCTCCCAGCCAGAGTGCCGGAAAGGCACAATACGCCGGTGGTCCCCAGTAAAACCATAACGCTCCTGCCGCCACTAACAGTCCAGAACTCACCACCGTGGGCACTCGACCCAGCCGCTCGCAGCCCCAAGCGGCGAGCGGAAATCCCATCATCCCCAACCCACCCCCGATCAACACCATCGTGCTGGCCGCTCCCGCCGAAAGTCCCACTACCGACACGGCGTGAAAATAGCTCCAGCTGTTGATCGCTGTGCCTGCGATCATACCGAGCAGGGCGCAAACCATGATCGGTATGGCGCGGCGCCGGTAGCGCGGACCAAACACGTCAGAGAAGCGGCTGCGGCTGGTTCCTCCGCGGGCGGCTGCACGCTCCCAGCGTCGGCTCTCCGGTATGAGCCGTGCCGTGAACGGCAAACCCAACAGCCCTGTCGCCGAGATGACCAACAGCCACCGCCACGAATAGCCGGCCCGTGCCAGCAGCGGCATCAAGCTGACACACAACCCGCCCCCCAAACCCATCGCCAGCCCGCCATAACTCTGGCCCTTGGCGCGCTGTTCGGTGGGCAGTTCCTCCGCCAGCATTACGACCGAACCTGACACGGTGGCGCCGATGACCGCCTAGAGCAAGATCTCAAAAGTGGCGAACAGGAACAAGCTGCGCGCGAGCGCCGCACCGAGCGCGCACAGCGGTGTCGCAGCCATGCACCCGAGCAGGACACGTCGGCGCCCGACTCGATCGGCCAGCCGCGACAAGATTAACGCGCCGATCGCGGAGACCGATATCCAGGCATAGAGCGTCGCGATCCCCGACTGCCCAAGGTTGAAACTCCTTGCAATCCAGGGCGCCCCGACGCCGTTGATCGACATCGTAAATCCCTGGTAAGCAAGCATCCCGAAGATCGCCACGAGGAGTTGGCGCGTTCGCGCCGTGGGGACTGCTTGCATGGCGGTCGCGGTCGCAGCGTCCTCATTAAGCCCGGATATTTCGTGTGCGGCACTGCTGCCTGGCTCGCTCATTTGTCACCCAGTCCCCTGGGAGAAAGGCAGAAAGGAGCATCGAACACTCGATCGAGCCGAGTCAAGAGTTGAGGAGGTCGCCACTTCTGCCGCGCCGATTTTTCCTCGTCATTTTACAGGGTTCTTCCTCTAAGACACCACAGCGCAATAGTCTGACTCACTTGCGTCCTAACCGTTGGTGAGAGAGAGAGCCTGCCTCGTCTCCTCTTCACAATTACGACACAGCTCCAACACCCAATCCTTTCTTTCGTGGAGTCGCATGAAGTGCGGAATGATCTTGATGGGGGTCCTTTTGACCAGCGCCATGGCTCCCTCCTCGTCGGTCTGGAGATAAGGGCACTGTCGTCCGACACCAGCGGTATATGCTTTTGTCCCATTAAGCAAATCCGTTTTACACGCTACGAAGTATCATGGGCAGCGTAGTCTTGGGCTCACCGTACTTCTCTGCACCGCCGAGGCCCCAAGAAGTATTGGTTTCCCTCCTCCCCAGCCAAGCGGAGTCAGAGCTTTTCAGCTATACTGAAATGATAGCGTCTTCCAAGAACTCCAGTCCGAGCATTGACCCTGAGCCGTTCTGAACAGTCAGCGCACGTTATGACCCCGTATGACCCCTCGTTTCCCCCTGCTCCACCCGATGGCGTGACCGAACAGCACGTGCACCTTGGCGGTTCTGTGTCTATCTATCGCCTCTGGGAAATGGGCCAAAGGCGCGGTATCCGTGGCCTCGGCAGCTATGACCAGTTTGTCCATCTCGCCCACCGCCGCCCAGACACGATCACCTCCCTCGATGAATACCTGCACGTCTTCGACTTGGTCGAGGCGATCCAGAGCGGCCCTGACAGCTTGCGGGAGAGCATTCATGTCGCCGTCAGCGGGGCCTACAGAACCGCTGGTATGCGGCAGCTCGGGCCCGGCGGTGAAGGGGCGGACATGGAACCGCCGCTCGCGGTGCGTAAGCTGGAGCTGCGCCTCTGTCCTCTCAAACGCACCGGTGCGCCTTTTCTCCGTGGCGAGCACGCCGGGCTCTACGACCTGGACCGCATCATCATGGCCGCGTGCCAAGCGGCGGCCGAAACTGAGGTCATCTATCGCGGTGAGATGCGGGTGGGGCTCACCTTTTGTTTCGGGCGTGACTTGACCTGGGAAGCGAACGCGGTCCTGGCCGCGAAGACGCGGCGCTGGCGCTCTGTCTATCCAAACATCATCGGCGTTGATCTCGCGGGCTCCGAGCGCGCCCGTCCTTTGTCTGCCCCTGATGACCGCACCTGCATGCGCGAACTCTTCGAAGAGGCGGCGGGCGCCGGCCCTGGCTCTCTGGGGCGTACCATCCATTGCGGTGAGACACCTTTTGTGGATCTTGATACGTTCATCGCTACCATCACCGCCTTGGAGCCGCACCGGGTAGCTCATCCTTTGGCTGCCGTCCATGCTTACTGGCAACGGGGCGATGACCGGGGGCTACGGCTCCTCGCCGAGCGGGGCATCACCTGTGAGCTTTGCCCCTGGTCGAACCATCTCACCGGCGCCCTGCCCATTGAGCGCACCGGCGCCCTCCTGCGGCTGCTCGACGAGTTTCACATTGGCTACACCCTCAGTACGGACTCGCCCGCCCTACAAAAGACTTCCCTCGCGCTGGAAATTGAGCTGCTGCTCACTCGAGGCGGGGTCCAGCCTGAACAAATCAGCCGTGCGTTCGTCACAGCAGAGGCCACCACCTTTCTGGGGCGGCGCGCCTAACCCTACAGGTCGGTCTTACTTCTTATCCTGTCATTCTGAGGCCGCAGGCCGAAGAAGCTCTCGGACAGTCGCTCGTAGGGTGAGATTCTTCACCTCCGCGGAGTTTACCCTGAGTTTACCGAAGGGCTCCGGCTCGGAATGACATCCCTCATCTTCACTCCGGTTGTCTGCTAACCTACCCTTTCTTTGCGTGGGTCTTCAGTTCTTTTACTCGGCGTTTGAGCGCCTTCTCGCGCCGTTTGCGGCGGCGGCGGATTTCTCTCTCCCGTTCGCGATGCACTTTTTCTCACCTCCTCTCAGCGCCCAGTCGGGCAGAGTTGTTATACCTACCTGAATAAGGACCGCAACCAGGGCACCCCTCCCGGGCAAGAATCTACCAGATATTGTGGAGTGATGATTTTTCTGCTAGGGGGGGGTGAGCCTGAAGCAGCTTCAAGCACAATCTCTACAAAGCCGGATTCGTCGTGGCGCAAAGGGGCGGTGTGGACCTGTTCACCATTAAGGGGCTGAAGAGCGGACCGACTTTTCTCTTCGATGACCAAGCCGCGTTCCCGGCGGTGATCACTGCCGTGGAAGAAGAGTTATCTCGGGCCAAGGGATTTTTCCGCGACTCGCCGGTGATTCTTCACTTCGGTAGTCGTCTCCTTAACAAAGAGGAGTGGTGGAATCTGAAGGATGTGTTGCATCGCGAAGGCTTACTGCCGCGCTACGCCGTCGCGGCGGCGCCGGCAAGCCGGGAATTGCTCTATAAGGAAGGGCTTCCGGTGCGGGAGCACCTCCCGCTGCCCGCCCACGAAACCAAAAAAGTTCAGGCAACCGTAGCAGGAGGAAGCACTGCGCTCTACCTGCGCCGGGGCCTCCGCTCCGGCCAAAAAGAGGTCTTCGATGGTGAGGTCGTGTTGGTAGGGGATGTCAATCAAGGGGCGGAGATTCTGGCGGGAGGAGACATCATCGTCGTCGGCACTTTGCGCGGCATGGTACACGCCGGCTATCCTGACAACGCGGAGGCGGTAGTTATTGCGCTCAACCTGGTCCCTCTGCAGCTCCGCATCGGCCCGTTTATCGCGCGGGCGGATGAGGAGCAGAACCACCGACGCCCGCATCGTCCGGAAATCGCCCGGGTCAAGGACGAACGGATTGTGATTGAACCCTATCAAGGGAAACTATAGGAGGCCCGGAGTTATGAGCGGACGAGCTATTGTCATTACCTCGGGCAAGGGCGGGGTCGGTAAGACCACGGCCACCGCCAACCTCGGCCTCGGCTTGGCCAGACACGACCGTAAAGTCGTGCTGGTTGACGGCGACATCGGCCTGCGGAATCTCGACATCATCATGGGTCTCGAGAACCGGATCGTCTACCACTTGGTCGATGTCGTCCGTGGCCGCTGTCAGGTACGGCAAGCCTTGGTCAAGGATAAGCGGTTCCCCCACCTTGCTCTCTTGCCCGCCTCCCAGGTAGACCAGAAAGAGGCGATCAGCCCGGAGCAGATGCGCGAGTTGGTCGCCCAGTTGAAGGAAGAGTTCGACTTTGTGCTGATCGACTGCCCAGCCGGCATCGAGCAGGGGTTTCGCAACGCGGTCGCCGGCGCGGACGAGGCAATCGTCATCACCACGCCGGATGTCTCGCCGGTGCGCGACGCGGACCGCGTCATCGGGCTCCTGCAGAACTCGATGGGGGACCCGCAGTTGATTATCAACCGCATGGCCATAGAGATGGTGCAACGCGGCGACATGTTGGATCAACAAGACGTGCTCGATATTCTGGCGGTTCATCTCCTCGGGATCGTGCCGGAAGACGATGAGGTCGTCGTCGCCGGGAACCGTGGTGCACCGGTTGTTTTGAATGACAAATCGCGATCGGGGCAGGCGTACGGCCGGATCGTGCGGCGGATTCTCGGGGAGGACGTGCCGATTCCCGAGCTCAATGGACACGGTGGGTTTCTCCATCGCCTCGGCAAACTCTTCTCAAGGAGATAAACACATGGCCTGGGGTACATTCGTCCAGCGGTTGTTCGGGAACAAGGGGAGCGCGGAGCTGGCTAAGGACCGCCTGCAGGTTGTCGTGATGTACGATCGCCTGGGCCTCTCGGCCGGACAGCTCGAAGCCTTACGCAAGGACATCATGGAGACCATTAGCCGCCATGTCGCCATCGATTCCGAGCGAGTCAAAATCGACTTTCTGCCCACCCCGGCCGAGGTGACGATCACCGCGCCGGTGCGCCGGATCCGCACTCGGGGTGAGGCACAGAAGCAGCAGACGGGCTGAGACGGTCTCCCACGACGACTCCTGTAGGGGCGCGATTCATCGCGCCTTGCCTGCACAGTCTGTTACACAAGGGCACAATAAATTGCGCCTTGATCTTCATAAGGAGCCTCTATGGCCACTTACGAACACATCCTGGTTGACCACCAAGACGGCATTGTCACCCTCACCTTCAACCATCCGGAAAACCTCAACGCCATGACCGCTGCAATGGGCGATGAGGTGACCGACGTGGTGCGGGTGCTAAACCAAGACCACAGCGCCCGTGTCCTCATTCTCACCGGCGCCGGTCGCGCCTTTTGCGCCGGTGGCGCGAAGGGCACCCTCCAGAGCCGCACCACGAGTGCCAAGAGTGCCAATACGGAAGCCCCGAAAACCTTCTACAAGCGTTTCCTTTCCCTGCGACAATTAGAGATCCCTACCATCGCGGCGATTAACGGGCCGGCCGTCGGCGCGGGGTTCTGCGTCGCTCTCGCGTGCGACATGCGGGTGGCCGCGGCAAACGCGCGGATGGGGCTCAATTTCGTCCGCCTGGGCATTCATCCAGGAATGGCTGGAACCTTCACGACACCGCGCATCGTCGGCTTGGCGAAGGCGTGCGAAGTGATTTTCACGGGCAAGCTTTATACCGGTGAAGAAGCGTTTGCTATGGGGTTGGTGAATCGTGTCGTCCCCCCAGAGAAACTGATGGACGAAGCGGTAGCACTCGCACGTGAGATTGCTAGTAACGCACCGATCGCTGTGCGTCTTGCGAAACGTGCTCTCTATCGCGGGGAGGCAGATCTGCTGGAAGCCGCCCTCGAGGTCGAGTCCGAGCACCAGGCCTACACCTGGACGACCGAAGATGCCAAAGAAGGCATCACGGCGATGACTGAGAAGCGCGCGCCAAAGTTCCGCGGGGTCTGATGCCCAGCAGCCGGCAATTGGCACTTCCCCGGCTGCGAGCTGATATGACGGCATGGACCATCGAGCAAAAAGGAGCAGGTCTTGAACTGTGAATGTCTCTAACTCTGTCTGCTCCTCCTTACCTGGCTCACTTTTAATGAGGTAAAAAGTGATAATTCAAGACCTGACCCTAAACCGTTCTTTGCCAAGGCGATTCAAGCGGCGCGATAGAAAAACCTGATATTTCAAGACTTGACTCCTTTCCTCTTTGCGGACGCCGTCCAGCCCAGGAAGACAATGCGACTTGACGCCACTGGATTTTCGCTTTATATTCGCCAAGCAAAGAAAAGGAGCCTCTCGCCCTGCGCACCCGCAC
>WNFB01004966.1_pt1 | contig 12662 bp, 12 predicted proteins | sample 5400501 | NCBI WGS metagenome assembly WNFB01 (sample SAMN13153341, study PRJNA577476) | soil metagenome | isolation source: 200 cm saprolite under Douglas fir tree site 2 hole 1 | place: USA:California | collected 2015-04-18 | reverse complement strand
TTGTTCGCCCCGGTAGCGTGGGTGATCGGAATCCCGTGGCGTGACTGCTCGATCATCGGTAACCTGCTGGGCACGCGCATGGTCCTGAATGAATTGGTGGCCTTTTCGCTGCTGGGGCCTCAAAAAGCTATGCTTGATCCGCGCTCATTCACCATTGCCACCTTCGCGCTGTGCGGCTTCGCCAACTTAAGTTCGATCGGAATTCAGATCGGTGGCATTGGCGCGCTCGCACCTAACAAGAAGGGGGAACTGGCGCGCCTGGGAGTGCGCGCTATGCTGGCAGGAACTATGGCCAACCTTATGTCAGCGTCGATTGCCGGGATGCTGTTATAGACCACAGCCCGTCCAGTCCGGCCGCTGGGGTGAGCGGGCTGGACGCTCGGCCACATATCTGGAGGTTGAAGCATGGCTTGGAAGCCTTCACTCTGGGCTTCGGTGATTCCCCGCAATCCGCTGGAGCGCAAGCCCAACCACTATTGGGAGATGATGCGCGTGGCTTGGGAGAACCGCCACCAGCTTCCCTTCGCGTGGCGTATCTTGAGACACGGCGTCTGTGACGGTTGCGCCCTGGGAACAACAGGGCTCAAAGACTGGACCATGGATGGCGTCCACCTCTGCATGGTCCGTTTAGAACTTATGCGGTTGAACACCGCTCCGGCGCTGGACCCAGACCGCCTTAGGGACGTTTCGTTGCTTTCCGGGATGAGTTCCCGCGATCTCAGGGCTCTCGGCCGCCTTCCCCAACCGATGATCCGGCGCAAAGGCGAGAAGGGATTCCGACCGGTCTCGTGGGAGGAGGCCTACAACGCGGCTGCTGAAAAGATCCGTTCAGCAAGAGCCGAACGGTTTGCTGTCTATCTGACTTCGCGCGGCATGATGAACGAGCACTACTATGCAGCCCAGAAGGCGGCGCGCGCGATGGGAACGAATCACGTTGACAACTCCGCGCGCCTCTGCCACGCCGCTTCCGCGGTGGCGATGAAGCGGACGCTTGGCTACGGCGCCTCCACCTGCTCTTACCGGGACTGGATCGGGACCGACCTGATCGTCTTCTTCGGCTCGAACACACCTAACAATCAGCCGGTGACGATGAAGTACCTGTACCACGCCCGCAAGCAGGGCACGAAAGTGGCTGTCGTCAACCCTTACCTCGAGCCCGGGCTGCGAAGATATTGGGTCCCTTCCGAAGCCGAATCGGCGATTTTCGGAACCAGAATCGCGGACACCTGGTTTGCCGTTGATACCGGCGGAGACCTGGCCTTCCTTTGCGGCGTCTTAAAGCATCTGGCGGCGGAAGGGTGGATCGACCACGATTTTATCGCACGGCGCACGGCCGGCTTCGAAACGGCGAAGGCCAACGTCGAAAAACAAGATTGGGAGCTGCTCGAACAGCAAAGCGGCACTACTCGCCAGGAAATGAGGCGGTTTGCCGAGATACTGCGGGACGCCCGAAATGGCATCTTCGTCTGGTCGATGGGGCTCACCCAGCATGCCCATGGGGTGGAGACGATCGAAGCACTGATCAACGTCGGCCTCGCCCGCGGGTGGGTCGGACGCGAAAAGACCGGCACGATACCGATACGGGGGCACTCCGGTGTTCAAGGAGGAGCGGAAGTCGGGTGCGTTCCGAGCTTCGATGAAAAACAGCGGGAAAGTTTCGAAAAGGCGTGGGGTTTCAAGATCCCGCCATTCCCAGGCCTGGCCGCCCCAGAGATGGTCGCCGCCGCTTACCGGCGAGAGATGGACGTTTTCTGGACGGTTGGCGGCAATTTCCTGGAGACGCTCCCGGACCCAGCCGCGGTCGCGCAGGCTTTAAGCAACGTAGACACGCGCATCCATCAGGATATTCTCCTCTCCTCGATGATGCTGTTGCCGCCTAAAGACACGGTCATCGTGTTCCCCGCCACCACCCGCTATGAGTCACCCGGCGGCGGAACTGAGACCTCGACCGAGCGCCGCATTATCTTTTCTCCCGAAGTCCCCGGCCGGCGAATCGGCTCGGCAAAACCGGAGTGGGAAGTCTTTGGTGAGGTGGCGGCGCGGGTGCGTCCGGACCTCGCAGACAAGATTCGCTTCGCCTCGTCGCAACAGATCCGCGACGAGATTGCCAGAGCCGTTCCTCTTTATGCTGGAATCGAAAGGCTCTCCAAGGAAGGAGACAACTTCCAGTGGGGCGGGCCCAGGCTGTTCGCCAACGGAAAATTCGCAACCCCTGACGGCAAGGGGCATTTCTCCCCTGTGGTTTTGAAGGAGCGTCGGGCGCTGAACGGAATGTTCTACGTCTCCACGCGGCGCGGCAAGCAGTTCAACTCCATGGTGCACAGAACTATCGACCCCTTGACCGGCGCTTTGCGGGACGACGTTCTAGTTTCACGCGAAGACGCCGAGCGCCTGGGCATTCGTGAGGGTGAGTTGATCCGGCTCACTTCAAGCAGCGGAAGCTTCCTCGGCCGTCTAAAGATCCACCAAATCAAGCCCGGGAACCTCGAGGTCCACTGGCCCGAAGGCAACTGTCTACTCTCGCGTGAGGAGATAGACCCCAGCTCCCGCGAGCCGGACTACAACGCCATCGTGACGGTCGAGAGGGCGGAGGGGTTAGCTCGCAGCAACTCTGAAAAGCCCTAACTTCGGTTCGAGTATCCCTCCACCAGGGCGTTCATGGCTTCCATTCCGAAGTTTCGGAACCGCTGGGGACTCGTTTGTGTCAGAAAAACGCCAACCGGATTACAATAACGAGCCATCAGTGTCTCCACAGACTCGCCGATGCCTATGATCCTCAGCGTTCCGAAAGAAATGGTCCCGGGCGAACAGCGCGTGGCGCTTGTGCCCGAACTCGTTCCCAAGCTCACCAAGGCCGGCTTGGAGGTTGTGGTCCAGTCCGGCGCCGGCGAGGCGGCCGGGTTTTTCGACGCCGCGTACCAGGCGAAGGGTGCACGCCTCGAGGCGGAGGTCTTCGACAAAGCCGACGTCCTGCTCAAAGTGCAGCCTCCGACGATAGACGAGATCGGCCGCATGCACGAGGGCTCACTCCTTATCAGCTTCCTCCAGCCTTACACCAACGGCACAGCAATCAAGGCCCTCGCCGCGCGCAAGATTACGGCCTTCTCCATGGAACTCATGCCGCGCATTACACGGGCCCAGCCCATGGATGCCCTCAGCGCCATGAGTACGATCGCAGGCTACAAGGCCGTCCTGATCGCAGCGACCCGTTTGCCGAAATTCTTCCCCCTGCTCATGACCGCCGCAGGCACCATCACCCCCGCGCGGGTTTTTGTCATCGGGGCAGGCGTGGCAGGACTACAAGCTATTGGCACGGCGGAGCGGCTCGGAGCTGTCGTCGAGGCGTACGATACCCGCCCAGCCGTAAAGGAGCAGGTGGAGAGCCTCGGCGCCAAGTTTGCCGAGCTCGGTCTCGCCGCCAAAGATGCCGAGGCTAAGAGCGGTTATGCCAAGGCGCAGTCCGAGGAGTTCTACCAGAAACAGCAGGAAATGATGTCCAAGTATGTGGCCGCCGCCGACGTCGTCATCCCGACGGCCCTGGTTCCAGGGCAACGTGCTCCCATCCTCATTACCGAGGAAATGGTCCGCGGGATGCGGCCGGGATCCGTCATTGTTGACCTCGCCGCCGAGCAGGGCGGGAACTGCGCGCTGACCGAGCCCGGGAAAGAAATCGTGAGATACGGCGTAATCATTATCGGTCCTATGAACCTGCCAAGCACGGTGCCGTTTCAGGGCAGCGAGATGTATGCCAGGACCGTCACGAATTATCTTATTCATCTTCTGAAAGACGGAAGACCTCATCTCGATCTGGCCGACGAGTTGACCCGAGGCCCGCTGGTCACTCATCAGGGAGAGGTTGTGCACGAGGTAGTTAAGACCAGGCTCTGAACGGGTTTGAAGGTCGCACACCATGACAACTGAACTGGAGATCGGACTCTACATCTTCATCCTGGCGGGCTTCCTCGGCTATCACGTAATCACGCGAATCCCACCTTTGCTGCATACACCCCTGATGTCGGCGACCAATGCGATTTCAGGAATCTCGCTCATCGGTTCCCTGGTCGTCGCCGGCGCCAATTACAGCCGCTTGAGCACCGTCCTCGGGTTCCTTGCCGTGACCTGTTCTTCGACCAACGTGGTTGGCGGCTTTCTGATTACCGACCGCATGCTGAAGATGTTCAAACGCAAGCAGGAGATGGGCATTCAACGCCGCTGGCACCAGCTCAATCGCCAGCAGTGGCTTGCCGTCTCAGTTCTCATCGCTGTCCTCCTGCTTCTCATCTTCTGGTTAAGGCGGCCTGGAGCGGCCACGAACGTGGCCGATGCCGCGACCGCACTACGCTACTCCTACATTGTCTCGGCGGTTCTGTTCATCCTCGGGCTGAAAGGTCTGAGTTCTCCCAAGTACGCCAGAAGGGGTATGTTCCTGGCCGCATTCGGCATGGTGATGGCCATTGTCGGCACGCTCTTCCACCCTGAGATTGTCAACTACCGGTGGATCACCATCGGGCTCGCCATTGGCTCTATCGTTGGGGGCAGCATGGGACTGCGCATCCCGATGACCGCTGTCCCGCAACGGACTGCGCTTTCGCACTCTCTCGGAGCTCTGGCCGCCAGCCTGATAGGAATTTCAGAATACGTCCGCCATCTGGCCGTCGGACTCGACAGCGTGAAGATGACCACGATTGGTTTAGAGGTAGTAATCGGCAGCCTGACCTTCACCGGCAGCCTTATGGCCGCAGGAAAACTTCAGGGGCTCCTGCCGGGGGCTCCCATCACTTATCGGGGACAGAACATTTTCAACATCACCTTGCTGGCTACCGTGATTGCAACGCTCATCTATCTGGTCTTTGTGCCATCGGCCAGTACGCTGTTCTTCATAATAGTCGGTCTGGCTTTGCTGTTTGGTTTTCTCCTGGTTATTCCCATCGGGGCCGCAGACATGCCCGTGGTCATTGCTTTGCTGAACTCCTACGGCGGCCTGGCAGACGCCTCCATGGGCTTCGTGCTAATGAACAAGATCCAGATCATTACGGGCTCGCTCGACGGCACTTCCGGCTTCCTTCTCTCGCTGCTGATGTGCAGAGCCATGAATCGTTCGGCCATAAACGTCCTGTTCGGCGCCTTCGGCAAGGTCCAGGAGGAAGAGGCCGGTGCGGCGGGGGAAGCGAAAGGGACAGTCCGCAGTATCACTCCCGAAGAGCTGACCGTTCTGGTCGACAGCATCAGGTCAGTCATCATCGTCCCAGGTTATGGGATGGCGGTGGCGCAAGCTCAGCACGGCGTCAGTGAACTGGCAAAGCTGCTGTCCGCGCGAGGCATAGATGTGAAATACGCGATTCACCCAGTCGCCGGCCGCATGCCTGGCCACATGAACGTTCTACTCGCCGAGGCCAACGTACCCTACGACCAGCTGTACACGATGGAGCAAATCAATCCCTATTTCCCGGAAGCAGACATCGCCTTGGTGGTCGGGGCAAACGACGTGACGAACCCGGCCGCGAAGAACAACAAGAGCAGTCCGCTCTACGGCATGCCGATCCTGGAGGTCGATCGCGCCAAGTCGATCATCGTCCTCAAGCGCAGCCTCCGTCCAGGATTCGCCGGAGTGGACAACGAACTCTATTACGACCCGAAATGCATGATGCTCTTCGGGGACGCGAAGGAGAGCCTCAACCAGCTGTTCGCCGCTTTGAAATCCTAAAATACCGACAAATTATCCCTCGTACCCATGGCATCCGGGCAGGCCCGGGCGAATGAGGCGTTTCAGGCTGGGTACTGCCCAGAGATGTAGTGCTCCAGTTGCTGGATGGTCTCTTCCTGCTGGGAGATGATCCACTTCACCAGGTCGCCAATCGAGACCATGCCCACTAAGCGCTCGCCTTCCATGACTGGCAGATGACGTATGCGGCGGTCGGTCATGATGGTCATGCACTCGTCCACGGTGTGCTTGGAAGTTACGTGGATCACCGGGCTGGTCATGATCTCCTTCACCTGGGTTTCCTTCGAGGATCTTCCCTTGAGGATGACCTTGCGAGCGTAATCACGCTCTGAGAGTATGCCTACGAGCTCGCCTTCGGAAAACACCAGCAACGCCCCCACCCCTGTGTCTGCCATCTTTTCTATCGCTTCGTAGACGGACTGATCAGGGGATACCGACCAGATTTCACCACTCTTGTGCTTCAAAATGGAGTTGATCGTGTCGCTGAGTTTCATCACCGTCCTCCTGGCCGGGTGGCCCACTCCTTCAGCAGGGAAGTATACGCCTGAGAATCTATCTCGACAGGGGGTGCCCTACCCTTGGCGAAGCCAAGGGTGGGTGGCAATGGCCCATCCCGACGGCCTTCCCGGGTAGAAGAAAAACTGACGGAGAGAGTGGGATTCTATTTACGCCATTTCCAGCAAGTCCCAGCGAATCCTACACTTGGTGATAATAGCCTGTGTTTATGCGGGTTTCAAGCTATTTCGGAACTTCCGCTCCAGTTTCTACAGTTTCTCCAATTGCCTACAATTCCCATGAAAACGGTATCACTGGTATCACCTCCTCCGGCCCATGCTCTTGATACTCTGCTCGGCGGTCTGCTGGCATAAGCGTCAGGACTATCGGCTCCGTTGAGCGACCGTGCAGGGGAACGCGGCAAATTGGTGTAGATCAGGGCTTTTTCTTTTTGCGAGCCGCCTCAGCAAGTAGGTATCCGGCATATGCAGCACGGGTATCGTTCGTGATCTCACGGCCGTTGAGCCATTTCACAAATTCGGAATAGTGGAACAAGACGGGCTCCGCTGGCACACCGTTTGCAATCAATCCCTTGAGAACCTGCGCGATGAACTCATTGTGCTCCCTAAAATCAGTCCCCTTCTCTTCAGGCCGACAGCGATCAAAATCTTCCTGAGAATCGAAGGTGGGCAAGGACATAGCTTGGACATTGTAGCCAACGTCTCGTTTTGCCGTGGTGTACACTTCGGTGAACTTCTTCACTTGACGCGCAGCTCGCGCCTGAGCCTCATCACTCAGCATTTGGAATGCTCCTGAGATCATCTTACCTGAAGATGCCAGCGTGTTATCCTCTTGGAGCACGGAGAAGATGTGTGGCCGAAGACTTCGATCAGTTCGCACAACAGCACTCCCGTAACCAAGAGATCGGGCAACAGAACCGCGAGAGACTAACCCAAGAGACGAAGCCCGAATGGGCTGTGCCGAAGGGTTTGGTGTCGCGCTTCGCATTAGACAGCAAGGAATTCGGTGGTCACAAGTTTGAGTGGGCTTCCTACCCGGGATCGCGGCCTGAGTTTTTGAGGCTGAAGGATGTAAAGCTGCCACGTTCTTGGATCAAGGCGAGAGAAACGGAATGCCACGGAATTGCCGTGTTCGTTTCACGCGGAGGCCACTGGAGCCTCCACGCTTGTGTGGAACGCTGACCTACTACCAATGAGAGCGCTTCCCAAATCAAATGAACGCGCTGTAGCCGCGCTGATCGGTAAGGCAGGGGAAGCCTTTGTAGCAGCAGAACTCCTGCGGAGAGGAGTGCATGTTGCTTATCCGGCCTACGACGGTGGTGTGGACTTGCTGGCCTACCGCGAACACAAGTTTAATCGAGGAGTGCCCATTCAAGTGAAAGCACGATCTTCCACCTGCTACAACTTTCAGAAATCTTGGTTCCGCATTGAACGATTGGTGCTAGTGCAGATCTGGTACGTGTGGCAGACGGCAATGAATCCGCAGTTCTACATTTTCAGCAGGTTCCCTGAGCACATAGAAGACGCACTCGGTAAGCACTCCGCGAGTCGGTCATGGATTGACAAAGGCGGCTTCAACGTCACAGAGCCGAGTGCAGATGATATCGAACGAATGCAGCGTCATAGGGACAAATGGGAGCGCATTTTGGATCAACTGTGAACGGGAAGGGATAGCTTCCCGCCGCCTATTCTTTCCCAAACACGCCATCAATCTTCCGCATAATCCGCTCGGCCCACTGGACAGCAGCCGCAACCATGGATTCTGTTCGCGGGCGGATGATACAGGAAAGCCGATTCCAAGCCCCGAGATATGGGCTGCTCACGGCACAATGCAGCCCGCGAAGGATGGCCTCCACAGCCCCTTGCACGTCAGCATTTTCCCGTTGAGGCACAAGAAACACATCCAAACCGAGATGTACAGTTGCCGGTAACAACGACGCAGGTACTTAAGATAGTCGCTGCGGGCATCGGCGCGTTCGTTGGCAGCAACTCCGCCCGTCTTTTAAAACAAGCGGCGAGGCGCGTTAACGCTTGTAGTACCAGAATTGATTTGTCGCCACCATGCGGCAATCCTTGGTGGGTGAAAGAAGGACGTTGTGCCAGATGTCTCCGTTTCCCCACTTCAGGTCACCTTTCCAATCGTCCTGCACCTTAAGAAACGTGCCGGACACGAAACCATCGCGGCGAGCAAGCTGAAGCGTGTCGCCCTGAACGTTGATGTGCCAGATAAGCGTGTTGGGCTGGTCTGGCCGACCCACGAGTTGTTCGGGCCAATCTCCATTGAGGCACGATGACGGCTTTACTGCCTGGGTGGTCGTCGGGTTTTCTGGTTGTGGACAGCCAGCCGCAATTGTGGTTGCAACCGGTGTAGTTTCCGGCGGGGCGGGTGTCAAGCCTACGCTCTGGTCTGGAGGATCGGTCGTTAGCTCCACCCTAGTCACCGTGGAATGCTCGTACTTGTCAGCCGCGACCCACAATTCCGCATCCCTCTTCAGCCAAGTTCGATCGATTTCGAAACGAAAATACCCTAACACATCTGTACAAGCTGTTTGTACACCGACATTGTGGGGATGAAGGAAAACCACGGCCCGGGGAACGCCAGAAGTTGGATCCGTTGGCGGCGAAAAAACCCGACCGCTGATAAAGTACCTCGTAGGAGGTTGAACGGATACGCGGATCACGTCCGCCACCACCCCCAAAACGATTGCAACCAGTGCCAGGATGAAGAGTTGCTTTGCTCGTTGTTCCGAAATATGCGTTCTGAAAAGTGCGAAGAGGACGAGCACGACGAGGCCGGCCAACATAAGTGGCGTTTCGATCGTATGAGCCACCTTGAACAGATCCACGGGATTGATGTCCGCCATAACAGAACCTCCGCAAAATCGCGAATCTAGCGAGGAGAGGGTACGTATGCTGATCGAATTGAGCACGCTGTCCCTACACAGCAAAGTCTAGCGCAAACGCTCCCGAGACTTGTCCGTTTTCTGAACATGTTCGGGATTCGGAACAAGTTCGCCCCGACGAGTTGGATGGAAGGGCAATATGCCGTCTCGGCTTGCACAAAGTTTCGCAGAAGTCAGCACAGCACAGGACTGGAAGCAAATGAGGGCGACGTACAGCCCGTTTGAAAGGGGCTAAGCCTCAGCGGGTTTCGTTCGTCCGAACGACTTCGCCCGCTCAAAGGAGTTCGTTGGGGCAAGTCGCCACAAAGCGGTTTGGGCGATCACACCACAGGATTGCAAGTAATTAGCGATTCCCTTTGCCCAAGGTTCCACATCTCGCAAGAATGCGTTGTACTCCTCGCGGAACTCCTCTAGTTGCGCAATATTGTGTTCGGCCAGTGGTGCTGCGGTCGCAAGCTGTCTCTGTGCGCGGAGCACATAGTTCGTGTTGAACTGTGGCACGATGTGGCTAAACTCCTTGCACTGGCTCAGGAACCGAGGCAGAGACTTCGTTGGAAAGGTCAGTTGTTCCCGGTAGCAGTGGAGCCAGCTACCGATGTAATCTCCGACAACGATCTGTTCGACGGCCTGCGTGTTTTGCGAATAGGCCGAACGGAGAATGTTGATCAGGGACCGATTATCGCTGCTTGAAGTGAATACCGTGAACTTGTCCAGTAGTTCTCGGAGACGCGCATCGTTGGCAGCAATGAACTGCTGATCACGCTTATTGTCTCCGATTCTTCGCAACCACGCGGAGAAGCGCGGTTGCGCGAACCATATCAGGATGAGAACACCGAGGGCTACAATGATGTCAAACACCCAAGGCTTGGAAAGCCACGGATACTTACCGATCAACCCAGCAAGGAATAGAACAAGACCAAGCGCGGGCGTAAGGAACTTGAGAATCTCAATGAGGAGTTCGTGTCGCCGGGCTGGAATTGCAACGGGCGGCTCTTCCGAGTTTGAGTCGAAGAATTGCATCATCCTGCCGGATATTATCTGCTCAGAAACACATTATCAATCTTTCGCATAATCCTGTCGGCCCACTGCACAGCAGCGGCAACCATAGCTTCACTTCGCGGACTCGGCTTGTTGTCGAACAGATCATCCGTGGTCTTCAGGTGTCGAGCCACAAGAATCCCCGCCACGATTGGCGGGGTGGCCCATTCCTTCCGCAGGGAAGTATACGCCTGAGAATCTATCTCGACTGGGGGTGCCCTACCCTTGGCGGAGCCAAGGGTGGGTGGCAATGGCCCATCCCGATGGCCTTCCCGGGTAGAAGAAAAACTGGCGGAGAGAGTGGGATTCGAATTCAGCGTTTTGTTGAATCTAAAGGAATAACGCGGCGCGAATGGTCCTTGTAAGGTATTCAGAGGAAAGAAGCGGAACTCTTATTGCCCCCAAAATTGCCCTCCGGCGAGCTCATTGAATCTATGGCCGAGTGGTGCTCGGTAGCGCCCCCAAAAACGTTGCACGCTTCCCAGAACGCCGTTTCTGGACAACTTCCGTGCGGTGCACAAACCACCCGGAATCGCATCATCCTCTGCAACAGCTGTGCAGGACTATAATTGCGCGCACAATGGCTCTAGCCTCTGGCGCGAAAATCGGGTCGTATGAAGTCGTCGCTCCACTAGGCGCGGGCGGGATGGGTGAAGTCTACCGAGCCCGCGACACAAAGCTGGATCGTGACGTCGCGCTGAAAATCCTCCCCGAGTCGTTCGCGAGCGATCCTGATCGCTCGATGCGCTTCAAGCGAGAAGCCAAGACCGTAGCCGCGCTCAATCATCCGAACATCGTCACGATCTTCTCGGTCGAGCAGGCCGAGGGGATCCATTTCCTGACCATGGAACTCGTCGCCGGCACTGCGCTCGACGCGCTCTTGCCGCCAACCGGGTTTTCGCTAGAGCGCTTCTTTGCCCTGGCTACACCGTTGGCTGACGCGGTCGCCAGCGCCCACGCTCGCGGCATCGTCCACCGCGACCTCAAGCCGGCCAACGTCATGGTGACCGACGAGGGCTGGGTGAAGGTGCTCGACTTTGGGCTCGCGAAGGAGATCCACGAGTCCGACCCAGGCGTCCCTACCATCCCGACCGGTCTGACGGAACAGGGCGCCGTCATGGGAACGCCGTACTACATGTCGCCGGAGCAGGCCCGGGGCGTCGCCGTCGATCACCGCTCGGACATCTTCTCGCTGGGGGTGATGTTCTTCGAAATGGCGACCGGCAAGCGCCCGTTCCGTGGGGCGAACTCGATCGAGCTCCTGTCCGCGGTCCTCAAGGACCCAGCGCCGGCGTTGGGCGACGTCAAGCCGGAGTTGCCGCGCCACCTGGGACGGATCATCGAGCGCTGTCTGGAGAAGGCGCCGATCGACCGATACCAGACGGCCCGCGACGTCTTCAACGAACTCAGGGCGCTGCAGAAGGAGACCTCATCCGCTGCGCGGCCAGCCACGAGTTCCGACTCGGAGCACGTAAAGGCAAGCACTTACAGAGCACCGACGGCAACGAAAGTACACGAAAGCAGGTGGTCTCGTTGACACCCAGCCCTGCGTACGAGAAGCCTCGTACCCGTGAGGCTTAGTCACATGCAGAAGTCGCTTGAACGGGGGTAGAGGCTTCAACGAGATCGTGGTGACGTCTGGCTAACAGAGAAGCCACAAAACCGCATGCAGCTGCGAAAGACAACCACAGTCCCGGAATCGCTCGATTGCCGGTTCTATGGATCAGGTACGTGCTGATCGCAGGTGTAAATCCCCCGAAGATCGCAGTGGCCAGGCTAGGTCGGGTATGGCATAGATAGTTCGCCCACGCACGTGCCGCGATTGCAACTCCGGAGTGTCCGCCGCCGTTTTCTTATCGGGCAAGGCGTCATACTGCGCAGCGATAACGTCTAGCGTTCGCCGCGCATCCCGATAGCGGCGTAGCTGCAGGTAGGCGTATTCCAGATAGTTGAGGGAATGGAAATCGCGCAGGGCACCGGATTCTCCCGCACGCTTCACGTCAGACTCAGAGGTTTGCCAGGCCTTTTCGTTTGTGGCCGCCGACTCATCCCAATACCCCAGACGAGTGAAGATGTGGGAAGGCATGTGCAAGGCGTGCGGGACCGCGGCGGCTGCCTGGGCGTATTTGCGTGCTGCCTCTAGCAGCCCGAGGTGAAAGTGGTTTGCTCATTCTGCCCGTGAGGGCAATGAAAAATTCGATGCACACGGCATCAGGATCGGACCCCATGCGCTTTCCGGTTCTGTGCCGACCAGAACCGCGATCCAGAGCCGCAACCACGTCAGCAAACTCTCCGCCGAGAGGCCCTGCAGACCGCGCGGGGTACCTTTTCCAAACACCTGCCGCATCACCAGCGACAGATCGAATGCGCCCACGTGAATCAGCACCCGTTTGAGAACATTCTCCCGTCCTCGCAGGTGCACGCGCCGCATGCCTCCCGTCTCATAGGCGTGCGCGAAGCTGCGTTCCAGCAACCCCCCGCGCC
>WNFB01008169.1_pt1 | contig 12663 bp, 10 predicted proteins | sample 5400501 | NCBI WGS metagenome assembly WNFB01 (sample SAMN13153341, study PRJNA577476) | soil metagenome | isolation source: 200 cm saprolite under Douglas fir tree site 2 hole 1 | place: USA:California | collected 2015-04-18 | reverse complement strand
CATGAGCCTCTTGGGGTTCGCTGTCGAATCGCAAGACTAATCTACTGATTGTTACAGCCGCATTACAGCACAACGCTGCTCCGCTGGCAAAGCGCCCGTCGCCGTATCAGAACAGTGTGATTTTGATGTGCAGGAATTTTTTCGGATTTTGCCGGAAGTCCCCGATCAGCAGCCGCATGTCTCCCGTCAAGCCCGCCAAATTGTCGTAAAGCTTCGGATCAGAAAACAATTTCCCGGCGGTAGTGGTGTTGTCGTTCAGCTTCGCGGAAGCAGCCGCGAGATTCGAACTGGTGTCGCGCAACTTGGTATAGAGGGTATCGTCCGTGATCAACTTGCCCAGAGTGCCTTTCCCCGCGCGTGCGTCGCCCAGCATGGAGTTGCCGTTCGCCATGGCCTCTTTGGCCTGGTCGTAGAGCGTCGGGTCGTAAATCAATTTCCCAATCGTTCCCTTGCCTGCGCGCATGTCGGCCAGCATGACGTTCACGTTATCCAGTCCTTGGTCCACTTTCGAGTATATCTCGTCCGACGTCACCAGTTTCCCGAGCGTGCCTTGCCCTTGCTGGATGTTGGTCAACATGGTGTCACCTTTGGCGAGGACGTTGTTGAGGTGGTAGTAGGCCTGGTCGTCCGTCAGCAGTTTCCCGAGCGAGCCGCGCCCTTTCTGCACGCCTGCAATGAGTTCGCGCACTTCGGTGGATAGCGCTTGAAGATTGCCCAACAGATCCGCGCTCCGCTCCACCACTTCCTTCATGGCCTTTTCTTCCGCCCCGGGAATAACGCCGGAATCGGGAATCGGCGTTCCCGTCAATCCGCGCGAGATATTCACGTAGCGATTTCCCAGCAACCCTTCCGTGACCAGGCTCGCCATCGAATCCGTCAAAATGTCACCCTGGTAGCGCCGATCAACGCGCATCACGACTTCGATGTTCTTGTTCTTATCCGGCGCCTTGCCGACCGTGCGCGGCAACAGCCGGATCGATTCCACGTTTCCGACTTCCACGCCGTCCACGCGCACCGGGGCTCCGCTCGACAGCCCGGAAACCTCCGGCAGAAAAGTTTTCAGCCGGTACTTCGGCCCCAGCGGGCCGCCGGTTACATAAAAAATCGCCGCCGCGAGCACGAACAGGCCGACCAACACGAACAGTCCGACACGCAGCTCCGTCCAGGTAAGTTGTTTCCGTTGCGCCATTTCGTCTTCCCTCCCCCTGCAAAGAAGAAGCCTACCGCAAATTCACTCCAGAAAAAGCTTCAGATAAGGATCATTCGAATTCGCAATCTCCTCCGGTTCCCCTTCGAAATAAACCTCGCCATTGCGATATACGAGAAATCGCGTACGTGCCTCCTGCGCGGCCGCTGCGGCATTTCCGTTCTGCGAATTGTGCACGACTCGTCCCGAATGCGGATCAAATTGAAAATTCGCGAGCGCAAAACCATCCTGCAGCCGGTGCGTGGCCAGCAGCGACGTGACCCCGTAGACGTCCCGCAAGCGCAAAATCAGTGTGATGATGGTCTGCGAAGTCAGCGGATCCAGCCCTGCCGTTGGCGAATCATAAAGAACGATGGGCGGCTGATTGATCAGCGCCCGCGCGATAGAAACGCGCCGCCGCATGCCTCCTGACAGTTCCGAAGGCAAGAGGTCAATGGCGTGCTCCAACTCCACGAAGCGCAGCACCTCTCTGACGCGCGGCTCGATCTCCTCGCTTGGGACGTGATCCTCATGCAGCCGGTAGGCCACGTTGTCGGCGACGGGAATCGAGTCAAAGAGCGCGCCCTCCTGGAACACAAATCCAATCTTCCGCCGGAACGCCAGCAGTTGCTTCTCCGGCAACTCTGAAATCTTGTGTCCCAACACTTCCACGCTCCCGCTGTCCGGCCGCAACAGTCCCGCCGCCAGCTTCAGCGTGAGCGTCTTTCCCGTGCCCGTCTCACCCAGCAGGATCAGCGTCTCTCGCTGGCGCACGCAAAAAGACACGCCGCGCAAAATGTCTCCTTCGTCGAAACCGAGGCGCACGTTTTCAAATGCGATTGCCGAATTCGTGTCCGTGGGCAGCATGGACCCATAAGCGGCCATGCCGTTAATTATAGCGGCAATTCATTTCCACTTCTGAAAAGACTGCTCGCCGCCCCTCACTCGTTCCTTCTGGAAGGTCAGAAGATCTTGTTAGCGAGGTAGAGTGAAAGTTTCGTGAGAAATAGGTCAGCTACGATGATCAGTACGGATGAAATGACGACGGACTGCGTCGTTGCGCGCCCCACGCCCTGCGTCCCGCCTCGCACGGTCAACCCCTTGTAGCATCCCACGGTGGCGAGGATGAACCCAAACACTAGGGACTTCATAAAGCCCTGCATCAGGTCGGCAAATTCCAGCGCGTTGATGGAACGCCGCCAAAACTCAACCGCGCTAAGACGCAGGGAAAACACCGAGGCAACGCAACCGCCCAGCAGACCGACGAACACCATCATTCCTGTCAACAGTGGCACCATCAGCAACGTTGCCAGCAATCGCGGGGTTACTAGTTTGCGGCTGGGGTCCGTGCCCATGGCACGCATGGCATCCACCTGCTCTGTCACCTGCATCGAGCCGAGTTCGGAAGCCATGCCGGAAGAACAGCGGCCGGCGGTAAGAAGCCCGGTGATCGCCGGGCCCAGCTCACGCACAAGCGCGAGCGACACCACATCCCCGGTTAGTGAGGTCTGGCCGAAACGCACAAATTGTGCGCCCGTCTGCAATACCATGACTCCACCGATGAAAAACCCAGACAGCAGGATAATCGGCAGCGAGCCTACGCCGATGTCGTCCATCTGATCGAGGGTGTCTTGAAAATAATACGGTTTAGTCGCCAGGTTGGTTATCCCGCGGAAAGAAAGCTCCGCGTAATCCTGAACCGCGGCCACCGACCGTTTCATTGCACCGCCCAAAACGTCCAAAACGGAGATGGTCTGTTCGTGCTTTGTCTGGCTGCCTGTCACCTGGAGAGGAGTGTCGGCCACGAGTTCCTGTTCGCACCCATTTTCTGCGCTGAACTTTTCGGTGAAACGATGGCATCCGAAGCCTAACCGTGCTCCAGCGGCGCGTCAAGTAAGCGATTTGCGCAGCGCCTCGCCCGGGAGTTACGGGCTTTCCCGATCTCTCGGTCCCATTGCCTCCCGAGCCAGAGGTACTTTGGGGCATTTCCATGAACATTTGGCAACTGAGCAACCGGGCACACAACTCCGGCGTCGCGATCGCCATTGTTCGCTAAGCTGTGTTTACGGGAAACGATGGGGTATCCACCAACAAAAGAGCGCCGACGCAAAGCTCGGCTCAAGCTCCCGCAGGTTGTTCGCGTACGGCCGTCCGACGCTCACCTCACCTTCGATGAGATTCTTCCAACGCTGAACACTGCGCGCGACAGCGTGTACTTCATTTCCAAAAACGCGTCCTATGTAGAGGGCATGCGCGTGTTCATCACCTATCCATATTCCGACGCTCCCGGCTCGCTCAATCGCGAATCTCTCGGCCGAGTGGTGCGCATCGAGGAACTGGGCCAGGGCCGCCGAGGGATTGCCGTGGAAGTATTGATGCCCATCTACCTCGGCGGCACAGAAACACTGCGATGACTCCAAGGCGCAAGATTGTTCTTTTGATGTTCGGTCTCATCGTGCCGTATATGGCCTTGGTGATGTACTTCGTTTTTCCAAGGTCTGGACACCCTGAGCCAATCCTGCCTAGTTGGTTTCCGTATTTCGGTCTTTCCTATATTTTGGGGTCTATCGTTCTTGTTACTGGTTGTTAGCGGGAGGATTTCCCGTAACGCCCCTCAGGGGGTTTCAACGAAGCCACGGTCCACTCCATTGTGGGCCAGGGCGTGGGCAATGTATCTAATTACAATTTGGATTGGACTCTTTATTTACGGGGCGTACGGGACGCTCAAAGGGGATTTCCCGATGCAACGAGCTATTCCTGCAGGCGCATTCCTCCTGGCATTTATCGGTCTTTTCTCTTGGTTCTTGTACCGCGATACCCTGGCACGAAAAGATCAAACAAATCAGAAGTGATTCGACAGTGCGAACGCAGAAGCACTTTCTCTGCAGCCAGAGTTAACGGTGTATTCGGAAGTTGACCGACAAGGGTCCTTGCTGGACGGCAAACGTCACCCTCGCTAAACTGCTTCTTCCCGCCAATCCAAGGGCCGGGACATGCGAGGATGTAAGCGCGGATGCTGAAATTTTACACTGCCGGTGAATCGCACGGACAAGCGCTTCTAGCGTTTGTCTCCGGCCTTCCCGCACAACTTCCCGTGGACCTTAAATTCATCAACAACGAATTGCATCGCCGCCAGCTTGGCTATGGGCGCGGCGGGCGCCAGAAAATCGAAAAAGACCGCGCCGAGGTTTTTGCCGGCGTCCGCCACGGCACGACCATCGGCGCTCCCATCGCTTTGCGCATCGAAAATCGTGATTGGGCCAACTGGGAAAAAATCCTTCCCATCGAAGCTACCGAGGACGACCCCGGCACGAAGAAATTGGTCGCGCCGCGCCCTGGCCATGCCGATCTCGCCGGTGCCATGAAGTTCAACTATCACGACGCGCGATACATCCTCGAGCGCGCTTCCGCCCGCGAAACTGCCGCCCGCGTCGCTGCCGGCGCGTTCGCAAAGCTCCTGCTGAAGGAATTCGGCACGGAAATCGCCAGCCACACCATCCAGGTGGGTCACATTCGCTTGGAGCGCCCCGCTAGCTGGAAGAAAATTCGTGCCGTCAGCGCGGATTTGGATTCTCCCTTGCGCTGCATTGACCCCGTTCTTCAAGAAGAAATGAAATCTGAAGTCGATGCGGTTCTCAGAGCCGGCGACACCGTCGGCGGCATCTTCGAAATCGTCGCTCACAACGTTCCCGTGGGGCTCGGCACGCACGCGCAGTGGGACGAAAGACTCGATGGCCGCCTGGCGCAGGCGCTCATGAGCGTCCAGGCGGTCAAAGCCGTTGAAATTGGTGCCGGCGTGTCCATTGCCGGCTCTCACGGCAGCGACGTCCAGGACGAAATCTCCTACGACAAAGCCGCGCATCGCTTCCGCCGCTTCACGAACCGCGCCGGGGGCCTCGAAGGCGGCATCACCAACGGAGAAGACATGGTCATCCGCGGCTACATGAAGCCCATCTCTACGTTGCGCAAGCCGCTCCGCACCACCAACATGGTCACCAAGGAGCCCGTGCAGGCCGCCTATGAGCGTTCGGACTGGTGCGTCGTCCCCGCCGGCGCTGTCGCCGGGGAAGCCATGGTCGCCCTTGTATTGGCGGGCGCTTTTCTGCAAAAATTCGGAGGGGACTCCCTCGCCGAAATGCGGCGGAATTTCGAGAACTATGCCCGACAAATCGACGAGTTCTAAATCCACTGCGACCACAGCCACCGAGACGCCCCAGGCGCCCGCGGTCCCGCGGAAGATTTATCCCATCGTCAAATACGGCGATCCCATTCTGGAAAAACCGGGCGCTGCGGTCACAAAATTTGATTCTGAACTCGAAGAGTTAGCCGAAGACATGTTCGCTTCGATGTACGCGGCGCAAGGCGTCGGGCTGGCCGCACCGCAGATCGGAAAGAGTGTCCGCTTTGCCGTCGTGGACGTAACCGGTGGGAAAAACCCCGAAGCGAAAATTGTTCTGGCAAATCCAGAAGTCATTCATGCCGAAGGCGAGGTCCGCGAGGAAGAAGGCTGCCTCTCGGTTCCCGGCTTCCGCGGTTACGTCATCCGCCCTCAGTTTGTCACCGTGAAAGCCCAGAACGTCAAAGGCGAGCCTTTTGAAATCCGCGGTGAAAACATGCTTGCCCGCGCCTTCTGCCATGAAATCGATCACCTCAATGGCATCCTCTTTTTGCAGCATTTGGGCATGCTCAAGCGCGACCTCATCAAGCGCAAAATCAAGAAGCTCAGGAAACAAGGCGAGTGGTAAGTGCCGCCACTGCGAATCGGTTTCTGTGGCACGCCGCAATTTGCCGTTCCCACGCTGAAGCGTCTCCTCACAAAATCTGATTTCGAAGTCCTTGCCGTCATCACTCAGCCCGATCGCCCGCGCGGCCGCGGTCACGAAGTCTCCTTCTCTCCCGTGAAGCAAGCGGCGCTCGCCGCGCATCTCCCCGTGCATCAGCCGGAAAAAATTCGTGCCCCGGAAATCCAGGAACTCTTAAGGGAATTTTCTCTCGATTTCGTGGCCATTATCGCCTACGGCCAGATCATCCCCGCGCGCCTCCTTACGATTCCGAAGCACGGCTGGATCAACCTGCATGCTTCCTTACTCCCGAAATATCGAGGCGCCGCTCCGATTAACTGGGCTATTGCGAATGGCGAAACGCGAACCGGCCTAACTACGATGCGCATCGATGCGGGCATGGACACCGGCGACATTCTCCTCCAGCACGAACTCGGCATGGGCCCGAAGGAAACGGCCCCCGAACTCGCCGCACGAATGTCTGAAGCGGGCGCTCCTTTTATCGAAGAAACTTTGCGCGGCCTCGCCGCCGGAACCATCATTCCCCGCCCGCAAAACGACTCCGAAGCCACACTCGCCCCCATGTTGAAAAAAGAGGACGGCCGCATCGACTGGAATCGGCCGGCGCATGAGATCTACAACCGCATGCGCGGCTTCGCTCCCTGGCCCAGCGCTTATACTTCGTTTCGCGGCCAGACCTGCCATGTCTGGGCCGAGCCGGTGTCCAGCAAAGTGGTCACCAGCTTTTCGTTTGGCGGAGGCGGCTCTGCGGCAAGAACGCATGCGCCGGGAACTCTGCTCCCTGAAAAAAATGCTCTCTTTGTCGTTTGCGGGGGAACAACGATTCTGCATGTTCAAACCGTCAAACTCGAAGGCGGCAAGCAAGTCAGCGCCTCCGAATTTGCCATCGGCGCTCGCTTGAAACCCGGCGAACGCTTCGGCGGCACCTGATTTGCATGGGTGGCCAGCTCGATTTTTTAGGCGTGGGGTTTGGTGTACGCTTTCGAAGAAAAGGAACATCTACTGCAAGAGCAGATGACCATTACGCTCAGACACAGGGCAACTTTCCAATTCGCTTCTTCCGATTTGTCCCCCCAAATGCCTTACAATGATAGTGCGCTCAACGGCGCCCCTAGCTCGATTGCACTGGATATCTGCACTTCTCCGCTAGGCATTCTTGAATTGACCGAAGTACCGGGAGTTCACTTTTCATGGCCATTTCAGATTCGTCAGGGAATCGCGGACCAGCTCATTTGCGCGGAACCTCAATTTTGCGCCACATCCTACAAGCAGCAGCTTCCTGTTTGCTCGCTGCCCAACTCGCCTTTGCGCCCTTCGCCTTCGCCGGTGGCGATAACCCCCCCGCTTCGCCGACGGCCCCTGCGAACGATCCCGTTTTGAAGGCCATGCAGAGCGAGCTCTCTCGCGCCGTCACGGAACTCGCGAAGGAGGAACAGCACCCCTACTACCTCAGCTACACCGTCTACGATCAGGATTTTGTTGTCCTGGTGGGCGCTTACGGCAGCCTGCTCAACAATACGGCCGCTCAGCGGCGCTTCGCCGATGTCACCATGCGTGTTGGCACTCCCGACCTGGATAACACGCACGGCCAAAGTCGGGGAAGCGGCGTTACTTCCGGGACTCTTCCCCTCGGTAACGATCCGGATGCCATCGCCCGCGTCTTGTGGGAACTTACGGATCGCGAGTACAAGCGCGCCGTTCCCGCTCTGCTCAACGTTCGAACCAACACCGCCGTGCGCGCCGAGGAAGAAGACAAATCCCCCGATTTCTCCCAAGAAAAGCCACAAACCCACCTGGGCGAATCCGCGGTGTCCGGGCCCTTCGAGCGTTCCGCTTGGGAAGGCGAAATCAAGCGCCTGTCCGCCGCCTTCCGCAAATACCCGCAAGTCTATTTCGCCAGCGTCGTGCTCCAGATCCAGAATTCGAAATCGCGCATGGTTTCCAATGAAGGCAGTGCCATCCTTTCGCCAAGTTCTTCCACGCGCCTCATCATGGAAGCGCAGACCCGCGCCGAAGATGGCATGGACTTGCTTCGCGTCGAAACCTTTCAGGCCCCCACGGCAAAGGGTTTGCCCAGCGAAGCGGAGCTTACCGCCAAGATCGAGAAAATGGCCGCGGACCTCAGCGCGCTGCGCAAAGCCCCGGTGGCGGAGCCGTATGACGGACCGGCGCTTCTGAGCGGCCGCGCCGCCGCCGTTTTTTTCCATGAAGTGCTCGGCCACCGCCTGGAAGGCCACCGCCAGCGCGACGAAGAGGAAGGACAAACTTTCACCAAGAAGATCGGCCAGGAAGTCTTGCCGAAATTCCTGAGCGTGGTTGACGATCCCACCATCCACGAAATCGCGGGAGTGAAGCTCGCCGGCACGTACGAGTACGACAACGAAGGTTCACCCGCGCAGCATGTCGACGTCATCAAAGACGGCGTGCTGAAGAATTTTCTGATGTCGCGCATGCCCATAAAAAACTTCAGCCAGTCTAACGGCCACGGCCGCAATCAGCCCGGCCTGATGCCCACGGGGCGCCAGGGAAATTTGATCGTCACCTCCACACAAACGGTGCCCGAGGCGCAGATGCGCCAGAAACTGATCGACGAAGCGCAAAAACAAGGCAAGCCCTATGGATTGTATTTTGACGATATCCAGGGTGGATTCACGATTACCACGCGCCAATTGCCTCAGGCATTCCAGGTGCTCCCCGTGATCGTGTACAAAGTGTATGCCGACGGACGTCCCGATGAATTGGTGCGCGGCGTCGACATTGTCGGTACGCCGCTTGCCGCCCTGACCCGCATTCTTACCACCGGAGACCAGCCACACGTCTTTAACGGAGTTTGCGGTGCGGAAAGCGGGCAGGTTCCCGTGGCCGCCGTTGCGCCCTCAATGCTTTTCTCCGAAATGGAAGTGCAGAAGCGCGCGCATCAGCACGAGCGTCCGCCGCTCTTGCCGCCGCCGGGTTTCGAGGATACCGCGACTGCTTCCAAGGCGGGCTCGCAGGCCAGTCCGGAGGTGAAGCCGTGAAAGCCCTTCACCGAAACCTGGGATTTATTCTGGCGTCTTTGCTCGCTCTGAGTGGAGCTTCTCTGCGGGCGGCCTCCAACGATTCGAAAGCGGCGCCAGATGCGGCCATGGTCGCCGCGCATGCCGCTGCGAAGGGCGATGGCCTGCTTGAAGCGCTCCTCACCGAACTCGATCGTTCGAAAGCGCAACTGAAGATGGATCAGGTGCAGCCGCCCTATTTCATCGAGTACCGGGTGAACGAAGTCGAAGACTTCAGCGCGGAAGCTGCTTTCGGCGCGCTTCCGTGAAAATCAGCACCTCCACTATCGAGTTCTTCGCGTGGTCGTTCGAATCGGTGACTATAAACAGGACAGCTTCTACGCGCGTGGACAGGGCGAAGCCACCATTCTTCCGCTCGACAACGACCCCATTGCTCTTCGTCATCAGATCTGGCTTGCCACCGACGATGCCTACAAGGCCGCCGGGCAGGCGCTCGCAGAAAAACAAGCGGCGCTCAAGCAATTCAGCGCGGATGCGAATCCCATCGATGATTTTGCCAAAGCCCCGCAGTTGATTGCCGTCGAGCCCACCGTTTCTCTTCGAATCGACAATGCCGCGTGGGAAAAAACGCTCGAAGATGTCAGTGGTCTGTACAAGCAGTATCCGGAGGTGCAATCGGTGACCGCATCGGCGCACTTCTCCGCGGTCAACGAATACCTGGTGAATTCGGAAGGTACGGTCACGCGCAGCGGCAAGACCACGTACTTTGTGCAGCTGAACGGATCCACGCAGGCCGCCGATGGCATGCGGTTGAGTCGCACCCCGGCCTACATGGTTGCACGCGTGGAAGAATTGCCCGCGCGCGACGCGCTCATGGCCGACACGAAAAAAATGTTGGACACGATTGTCGCATTGCGGCAAGCGCCCATCGTCGAAGAAGAGTACCGCGGACCTGTTTTATTCGCTGCCGACGCTGCGAACGATATTGTGGCATCCCTGATCGGGCAAAACGTGGTGGGCCACAAGCCACAACTCGGAAAACCAAACCGCACAACCGGAGCGTTTGCCACGAGCTACAAGGCACGCGTGCTGCCGAATTTTCTCTCCCTGGTGGATGATCCGACGATGAAAGATTTTCAGGGCAAGAGCGTCGTTGGCGGTTACGGCGTCGACAGCGAAGGTGTGAAAGCGCAAGCCGTACATGTCATTGAAAATGGCATGCTCGCGAATTACCTGGTCGGACGGCAGCCGCTTCGCGACTTCCCCGCTTCGAACGGGCACGGACGCGCCGCCGCGGGCTCTGGCCCCGGGCCGAGCCTCGGCGTGCTGCTGCTAAAAAGTTCCGAAGCGCAATCGCCTGAAGATTTGAAAAAGAAAGTCATACAGATGGTAACGGACCAAGGTGGGACGTACGGTTACCGCGTCGACACGCTCGGGCCGGGGAATTCGCCGCGGCTGCTTTATCGTGTGTACGCGAAAGATGGCCGCGAGGAACTGGTGCGCGGCGCGGTCTTCAGCGAACTGGATACGCGCGCGCTGCGCGCGAACGTGATCGCCGCAGGGAACGATCCGCTGGTGAGCAACCGGCTGGGCGGCGTGCCAACCACGATCATCAGCCCATCGCTGCTTTTCGACGAGCTGGAAGTGAAGCGCGCGGACACGAGCAAGGATAAATTGCCGGATTATCCCCCTCCGCCCATTCACAAGTGACTGGTGGCTTGTACCTTGTGAATGAGAACGCGGAGCTTGGCAGAAGCCCTCGGCCAGATTGTTTGTAAAATGTAATTTACCGACGATTCCTCCCATGACGCTGCGCGAAAGACTGGAATGGCTGAGCCGGATGACGCTGCTGGTGTTCATCCTGGCGTCGGCGGCGTTTCTGAGCGCGATCACGGCGATGCGCGTCGCGATTCATGGGCGCGAAGTGACGATGCCGAACCTGGTGGGCAAAAATGTTTCCGAGGCAAGCAAGATGCTGCTTTCGCGCGGGCTGATGCTGCGCGTGGCTGACCGAATCTACAGCGACCAACCGATCAACGTCGTGGTGCGGCAAACGCCACCCGCGGGCCTGCTAATGAAAGTGTCGCAGCAAGCGCACGTGGTGCTGAGCCTGGGGCAACGGCAATTGCAGATTCCGCTGCTGGAAGGAAATTCGTTGCGAGCTTCGCGAATCGAATTGCTGCGTCTGGGCTTGCAGGTTGGCGAAGTCTCCGGCGTGACGATGGCGGAGCAGGCGGTGGATACCATTGTGATCCAAAATCCGAAGCCGGGCGCGGGTGCGGCGACGCCGCGGCTGGACGTGCTGATTTCGCAAGGGCCACGCGAGACTGCGTACGTGATGCCGCACCTGGTGGGATTGAATGAGATCGACGCGCAGCACCGGCTAGACGTGACGCAATTGCGCCGCAAGGTGAATTACGTTTCGGCGCCGCAATGGCCGCACGGCGCGGTCATTGACCAGTCGCCGCTAGCAGGAGCGCGCCTTCCCGCCACCGCGACGATTGAGTTGACGGTGGCGAATTAAAGAAGTCGACAGCCGACACTTGAATGCGGCTCGGCGCGTGTGATTGGCTGCGAACGGTCACTTCTGGGCCAGGTATTTTTTTGCTTCCGACAATTCCGGCCGCTCCGAATCGGCATAGCTGCAGAGGGTCACGAGCTTTTCGTAATAGGCACGGGCTTTTTGCGGATCGCCCGCCCGCAGGGCAGCCTTCGCGGCACCGTAGAAGCCACGGTACCGGTTTCGTGCCGAGTCCAGTGAGAGTTCAAAATCCTTGAGGGCCTGCGCGGGCTCGTTCATCGCAAGAAGCAGCTCTCCCAAGAGTTCCCTCATTGGCCAGAGCCGGTTCTCCATAGCCACGTCCTTTTGGCTGGCGTCCTCCTGGTCCGCCGCAGAGCGCATCAGTTTTAGGGCTTCGTCCTTCTTGCCCTCTGCAAACGCCACCCAGGCGGCAGCCGCGCTCCGCTGAATCTCCACTTGCTGCGCCCAGTAATCCTGCTTGGCCTGAACCAATTGTTCCTTGATTCGCTGCAATTGCTCCATGTTTTGGCGGGCGCTGTCCAGACCGCCGCTTCGGGCGGAACCCATGGCCCGAGCAAAGTAGGTGATGGCGTCGGCGGCGGGAGTAATGGGCGCCGGTTGGAGCGCGGCCGCCTCCTTCCATGCTCCGCGCTCAATCGCGTAGCGCGCCGGGATTGCCGCGAGGGCGGTGTAGGGAGCAAGGATTGGTCCCGTGGGATTCGCGGTGCCGATCGCGGCCTGATCTTTTCGAAGCTCGATACTCCGATCCAGTCCGCGCTTCGCCTCCGCATCTTGCGCTCCTTGCAGATAGGCATAAACCATGAAGTCCAGCGCGTGCGCGTAACCCGGAGCAACGGATAAGGCCGCTTGATTTGCTTTGATCGAGTCTTGCCACATGCCGAGCATGGAATAAATGTGGGAGGGCATGTGGAGCGCATGGGGTACGGAAGGGGCAGCCTCGCCGTACCGCCGTGCGGCAGGAAGCCCGCGATCCGCGAGCGGCGGGAAGTCATAGGTGTGAATCAGATAGTGGAGAGCGCCGGGATGATCCGCCTGCGCCGCGAGCTCCTTCTCGAGAATCGCGGCGGCTTTTAATTGCCTCGTGTAATTTTTATCGGCGGGGAGAACCGTAATGGCTTCATCTATAGCAAGGGCATA
>WNFB01004707.1_pt1 | contig 12664 bp, 6 predicted proteins | sample 5400501 | NCBI WGS metagenome assembly WNFB01 (sample SAMN13153341, study PRJNA577476) | soil metagenome | isolation source: 200 cm saprolite under Douglas fir tree site 2 hole 1 | place: USA:California | collected 2015-04-18 | reverse complement strand
CTACAACCTGGGACTCACGCTTCGTTATTTGAATCGTGACGAGGAAGCCTACGCCGCTTTCTACAAGGCTGCTTGGAACCCCGCGTGGTGCTCCGCGGCCTACTTGGCGCTGGCGGAGTTGGATGCGAAAAGTGGTGATTGGAATGCTTCCATCGAGCACCTTGAATCATCATTGCGCATGAACACGGAAAACCTGAACGCAAGGAATCTGTCCGTGGTTGTCTTGCGTAAACTTGGCAGAGGAGCGGAAGCAGACAGAGGTTGTCTTGCGTAAACTTGGCAGAGGAGCGGAAGCAGACAGACTGCTGAAAGAGACGCTAGCGCTTGATCCACTGGATTCCTGGGCCCGCTACCTCGCATCCAACTCCTTACCAAGCGGCAACCAGATGCTCTTCGATTTGGCCCTGGACTATACGTGCGCGGGTCTCTACCCGGAAGCCGTCGAGCTCTTGGGTCGCACGGACCGAAACGCCAGAGACGGTTCAGTGCCCATTCTCTTGTATGCCCTGGGTCACCCCAACCGGTTGGAAGAATTTGTCGTCCTTCAAGAAGCGGTTTCTGCCAATCCCGAAGACGCCAGGGCAGCGTATTACCTGGGCAATCTTCTATACGACCGCCAGAGGCACCGTGAAGCGATCGCTTTGTGGGAACGGGCCGCGCGTCGGGATCCGTCTTTCTCCACAGTCTGGCGCAACCTCGGAATCAGTTATTTCAATGTGCTCGGAGATGAGGAGTTGTCGCGCTCTGCGTTCGACAAGGCGATTCAGGCAAATCCTGGAGATGCGCGCATCCTCTATGAGCAAGATCAACTCTGGAAACGCCTTGGGGAGTCGCCAGAACGGCGGTTGACCGATCTCGAAAAATACTCCGAACTGGTGCGTCTCCGCGACGATCTGTCGGTCGAACTCGCCAGCCTGTACAACCAGACACGACAACACGAGAGGGCCCTCTCGTTGCTTGCATCACGCAAGTTTCAGCCATGGGAGGGTGGAGAGGGTTTAGCTCTCGGCCAGTATGTGCGCGCGAATTTGGCTCTCGGACGGCATGCGCTGGCTCAGGGTGACTCGTTCGAAGCCCGGCGTTTGTTTGAGGCAGCCCTGCGCTGCCCCGAGAACCTAGGGGAAGCTACACACCTACTGGCAAACCAAAGCGACGTCTATTACTTTTTGGGCAGTGCTTTCGAGGCCGAGGGTGATCACGCCTCGGCTCAACAGTGGTTTGAACGCGCCGCCAGGCACAAGGGTAACTTCCAGGAAATGAGCGTGAAGTCATTTTCAGAGATGTCTTACTACAATGCGCTGGCTTTGAAGCAACTCGGTCGGGCGAGAGAGGCCGAGGAGTTGTTGCGTTCCTTGCTTGCTTATGCAGAGGCGTTGGCGGGGCAAGTGGTAAGGATCGATTATTTTGCAACGTCGCTTCCCACAATGCTGCTGTTTGAAGACGATCTGCAAAAGCGAAACACCGTGACTGCCACTTTTCTGCGCGCGCAAGCTTGGCTGGGTCTCGGCGATAGCGCCAAGGCGCGGGAATTGCTTCACGAAGTGATGGTTCTCGATCGAAACCACTCGCGTGCGGCAGATATGCTGGCTGCTTTGGAAGGCGCACGCGGCCTGGAATCGGGCTTGCGGAGTTCCGTCGACACCAACACCAGGCCTCGCACATGAAGGCCCCAGGGCGCTACAACACAGGTTATGTGTGTACCATTTCGGCGGTCGCGGCCTTAGGCGGTTTGCTATTCGGCTACGACTGGGTGGTCATCGGTGGCGCAAAGCCCTTTTACGAGAAATTCTTTCACCTTGGGTCCGAAGAATTGATCGGATGGGCGAATAGTTGCGCGCTGATCGGATGCCTCGCCGGCTCCGTCGTTTCCGGAGCGATGAGCGACCGCTTCGGACGCAAGAAACTGCTGGTTCTTACCGCTGTGTTGTTTGCAGTGAGTTCCGTCTTCACGGGATGGGCAGGAACCTTTTCATCGTTTGTGATCTGGCGAATCATCGGTGGAGTGGGCATCGGCATTGCTTCGAATGTTTCGCCGACCTACATCGCGGAGATCAGCCCAGCACCGTGGCGGGGACGGATGGTGACGCTGAATCAATTGACCATCGTTGTCGGGATTCTGGCGGCACAAATCGTGAATTGGCTGATCGCCGAGAAGGTCCCCGATGGCGCTACTGCGGAAATGATTCGGCAGTCCTGGAACGGGCAATATGGCTGGCGCTGGATGTTCACGATTGTGGCCATTCCCGCAGTCATCTTTTTTGTCACCGCATTGTTCATACCCGAGAGCCCGCGCTGGCTGGCGAAGACCGGCAACAAAGAACAGGCTCGCCGCACACTGGCCCGAATCGGCGGAGAACAATATGGCGATGAAACGCTGGCGGAGATCCAAAACGCGCTTGGCAGCGAGGCCGAAGGCAGGGTTAGTTGGCGAGAGTTGCTGGCTCCGGGCATTTTGAATGTACTGTTGATCGGAGTCGCGCTTGCCGTTCTTCAGCAGTGGAGCGGAATCAATATCATCTTCAACTATGCGGAAGAAATCTACCGCAGCGCGGGCTATGGAGTCAGCGGCATTCTGTTCAACATCGTAATCACCGGAACGATCAATCTTGCGCTTACGCTGGTCGCGCTGGCGTTAGTTGATCGGGTTGGCCGCCGCTCTCTGATGCTGTTTGGGTGTGCAGGAATTGCATTGTCCCATCTGGTGCTTGGACTCACTTATCGCGCCGAAATCAAAGGACTACCGGCACTTGTGATCACACTGTGCACGATTGGCTGTTACGCACTCTCCCTCGCCCCTGTGACCTGGGTGCTGATCTCGGAAATCTTCCCGAATCGCTTGCGCGGTATCGGCGTCTCGATTTCGGTGTCCGCTCTGTGGAGTGCTTCCTTCCTTTTGACTTTTACCTTTCCTATTCTTAATCGGGTGCTCGGTAACGCCGGGACGTTCTGGACCTACGCTGGGGTCTGCCTCGCAGGGTTTTTCTTTGTATATCTCCGTGTTCACGAAACGAAGGGCAAAACTCTAGAGGAAATCGAGCGTGAACTCACCAGCGTGCGTGGCAGACTCTCAATCGAGGAGCAACCGTAAAGCTCGCATAGAAAAGATGTTACGTCTGGACCATCTCCGCGGTCGCCGCCTTTAAGTTTAATATCCACTGAAGGTTGTGCTGCTCGCGCTCCAATCTCGGGCAATTGAAATCTGACCGAATGACCTCGGGTTATCAGCCCTATAAGGTAGTCGCTTCTTGACAGCTTACGTGGTAATTATTCATTTATTTTATTTGATCGCTTGTTCCCAATTTGTTCTCGATTTGTTCCCAGTGCGTGGGGTGAACCCCTAAGATGGCACAATTGTTTTGGGCACAGTTTCCTTCTTCCTAAGAGAGTTTTTGCGCCCCCTAGCAGGAGAAGAGTCTAGGGAAGGGAACGGCGTTGGCGTCCCTCTCTCCAGCACCTCCGAAAAGGCCCTCTTCTCCTCCTCAACGGCATCGCGAGGAAGTAGTTATAACGTACGAGAATGCCGTACTTAGTTGACACCCTGCCGGAATATCTGATTAACTGCCCCGTCGCCGTGATCGGACACGGAACCTTGCCGTGAATTCTCGTCGAAAATTTCTGACTCAGGCCGGAGCCCTGGCTGTAAGCACCATGGGCACGTCTACCCTCGCGGCAGGCGCGAAGAGAACGGACTCGTCCGCGCAGGAGACGGTGAGCCTGTGCGGCCAATGGTGGTTTCGGACTGATCCTCTAAATGTTGGCGAAGAGCAGCGTTGGTACGGCACCGATGACACGACCGGTGCCTGGCGCAAAGTGCGCGTGCCGCACACTTGGCAAGTGGAACCCGCTTATGTTGAGTATCGAGGTGTCGCGTGGTATCGGCGAACCTTCGAGGCTCCGAGTGAATGGCAAGATTCCGCGGTACGGATCGAGTTTGAGGCCGTATTCCATACGGCCACCATCTGGGTAAACGGGGAATTGGCTGGAGAGCATGCACGCAAGGGTTACACGGCTTTCGTGCTTGATATCACTCATCTGCTCCGCTGGGGGAATTCCAACACGATCAACGTACGGGTAGATAGCGCATTCAATGGCAACATGCTGCCGAGGGGACGTTCCAGTGATTGGGCGCACGACGGAGGTATCTACCGGCCGGTTCAACTGCTCATCACGGCGAAAACTTTTGTGGAGCGCGTTGACCTCGAAGCCGTTCCCGATCTCGCCAGCGGAGACGGTATGCTTACCATCACCGCTTATCTCCGAAATACAGGTTCGAAGCCGTGGATGGGACGAGCCACTTTTCGAATTATCGACGATGAGACCGGACTGACAGTGGTGACCAGTTCAAATACTCCGGGCTTCACCATTAAGAGCGGCACAACCCAAACACCAAAATTTGAAGCTACGCTGCCCAAGGCGAAGTTGTGGCATTTCGATCATCCGAATCTCTATCGGCTTATTTTTTCAATAGCAAGCGGACAGGAGACTCATCGACTCACAGATACATTCGGGGTCCGGAAACTAGAGGCTAAGGGCAGCGAGTTTTATTTGAACGGCGAGCGCGTGCGGCTGATGGGTGTCGAGCGCATGGCGGGGAGCAATCCTGAATTTGGAATGGCGGAGCCTAGCCAATGGATCACGCACGATCAAGACGACTTGAAAGATCTCAATTGCGTCTTCACGCGCGTTCATTGGCCACAAGATAAGAGGGTTCTCGATTACTGCGACCGACACGGCATTCTGATGCAGACCGAGGTTCCTGCCTGGGGCTGGGACAGTTTTGGCGGCATGAGAACCGAGCCTGATACCGATATCATGGAAAACGGTTTGGAGCAGTTGAGGGAGATGATCGCGCGCGACCGAAACCACCCCTCGGTGGTGGTCTGGGGCCTTTGCAATGAGGTTGGCGGGCAACATCCTCCCGCGCATCAATTTGCAAAACATATGTTGGCGGAGGCGAAGAGGCTGGATCCCAATCGGCTTTGTTCCTATGCTTCGAACTCCTTGATCAAAACTCCGGAACGAGACGCAGCCGGATTGATGGACATCATCGAGGTAAATGAATATTTTGGAACTTGGGATCCGGGAACTCTTGAAGCACTGGCTAAGCATCTGGATGACCTTCACGCCGTCTTTCCCGGCAAGCCCATTCTCGTTTCCGAATATGGCTACTGCGCTTGCACACCCGACCGCCCCGAGGGCGACCAGCACCGCGTCGAGACCCTGCGTTCCCATGACGCCGTGTTCCGCTCAAAAGAATTCGTCGCCGGAACCATTTATTTCTCCTATAACGATTACCGCTCCCACGTCGGCCCCACCGGGGTGGGAGCGCTGCGGCAAAATGTTCACGGCGTTACGGATCTATTCGGCCGGCGAAAACCTTCCTACGCCGCCCTGCGGGAGGAATGCAGCCCGGTCGAATCGTTAACCGCGGAAAACCGCGTGAACGCCTTCCAGCTACGGGTAAAAACCCGGCATGATTTTCCCATGTACACTATTCGGGGCTATAAGCTCAGGGGAGTTTTCTATGGCGAAGGCGACGTCCCGATAGAGCGACAAGAAGCAGAGCTTACTGAAATCGTTTCCGGCGGGGAAATCACAGTCGACCTCGCATTCAGTCAAACCGGAGTACCGCTGCATGTCACGTTTGATGTTTTGCGACCCACTGGTTTTTCGGCCTATTCGCGGAACTGGAAACCTTAAGTCACGTTTCCACGGTGTTGCGCAGTAGTGATGGGGAATGAGCGTGGATAGTTGCCATCGGAATGCGGCAGCCGGATCTTCAGGATTGTCCTTGAGGTACTGCGACAGAATTTGCTCAAATAGGCCTTGAGCAACGACGGATTCTTGAGAGGAAACAGGGCTTCGACCGGTTGCGGAAACACCGCAGCTGCAGCTTAAGATAGCCGATTATGCGGAGATTTCTCGTTTGGCTTATCTGTTTTTTTCCTCTGCCGCTGCATGCCGGGCAGCGCGACAATTTTTCAGCCTGGTTCGTTGATTCGCTGGTGAAGGTCTTTCCTGACAGCCCTGCAGCAATCTCAAGAGTTGAACCGGCTCTCGCATCCGCCCGCAATGGCCACTGCAGTCTTCAGGTCGCATTGCGGTCTGAATCACGCCGAGTAATACGGGTGCGCGTCAGTGGTCCACGCTTCGGGAAGGCGGCACTTAGAGTCCGGACTTTCCTAGTAGGGGACGTGAAGGTGGATTCGCACCCCGCCAACACACCCTTGGACGAAGTGGTGCGTTCGGAACTGGGTCCATATCCCGATCCTTTATTTCCGCTGGAGAAGGCAATCGCCTTGGAGTCATCCCGTACGGAGACACTGTGGATTTCCATATTCACGCCGGCGGACGGGCGGGCTGGTACTTACCGGGGCATGGTCGAGATTGATGCCGGAAATCAGAAGTTAAAACTGCCCTTTCACGTGGAAGTGTTCGCTGCAACCGTGCCGAAAGAACAGAATCTCTGGGTGACGAATTGGCTCTGGCTCGACCGCGAACTGATGGAAAAGCACTATCCCCAATTGAAGTCCGATCCGGATCGCTACTGGAAATTATTGGAGAACATCGGACGAACGATGGCGGAGTACAAACAAAATATTGTATTTGTTCCGGTTCGGACGCTGGCTAGAGCACAACTCGCAGACCGCGCCGTTCAATACGATTTCGGCTTGGTGGACCGCTGGGTTGAGACCTTTGACAAGGCAGGTGTAGCGCGAATGATCGAGGGCGGCCATTTGTCCGGACGCTCCAGTGGCGGATATGACTCGCCGTACGTGATCGCGGCAGACCTGGTCGAGAAGGGTCAGATTGTAAGGAAAGAGCTGAGTCCAGACGATCCCCGCGCGGAAGAGAACCTCCGCCAGTTTTTGCGGCAACTTCGCAATCATCTGGTACAAAAAGGCTGGCTTAGCCGTTACGTCCAGCACGTCCACGATGAGCCCCATGGAACAGAGATGCCCATTTACCGGCGCTTGGTCCATATCGTGAGCGAGGAACTGCCGGGGGTCCCGACGCTGGATGCTATAAGCCTTCTCGAAGATATTCCTTCCGAGACCACGATATGGGTGCCCGAACTGGGCACATTCGATCAACGGCTGGATGCCATTGCGACTCATCAGGCACATGGAGGGCAAAGCTGGTTCTACATTTGTCTGGATCCGCGCGGCAGGTACCTCAATCGGTTTATCGACTTTCCGACCCTCAAGGTACGGCTGCTACCGTGGGTAGACTACCGGTATGGACTTACCGGATATTTACACTGGGGCGGGAATTTCTGGACAGATCGACCGTTCGAGGACGTGCAACCAGATTGGGGTGGAGGGTTTCACCTTCCCGCAGGTGATGATGCGATCGTATACCCCGATCCGGAACACGATGGCGTATTCGTATCGCTGCGTCTCGAGGTGATGCGAGAAGGCATCGAGGATTACGAACTGCTGAGGGAATCTGCCCGACACGCGCGGGAACGCACTGACGCATTGGCCCGAAAGGTGCTGCCGGCTTTCACCGATTACGTACGGGATGTGAACCAGTTCCGAATTTTCGAGCGCGAGCTGCTACAGCTGGCCACGGGTGCGCAGTAGGAATAATAAATAATTTCCTTGCTACTTCGCTGCCGGCGTGATGACGATGCTGCGATAGGCTACGTGCCCTTTTTCACTTCCTTGAAGATAGATGGGGCCAGGCAGTTCTTCGTGGCTGTCCAGGGCGCCACCGGTGATGCCCGGGATTTCCTTATTCGCGATGATCGTCTGTCCATTCTGGACTAAAGTGATCCATCGGCCCATCAGGGTGAGGTCGAAGCTTTGCCATTCTCCCGGTTTGCGCGGTAGTTCCGGAGAAGGAGCCAGGAAACCGTATACGCCGCCCATGTGGTGACTAGGCGGTTCCCCGATGGAATCTGTTTCCACCTGAACTTCGTAGCGACCGCGCAAATAGATGCCACTGTTGGAATTGGCGGCGCAGTTGAATTCCACGTGCAATTTAAAGTCCTCGAATTTCGAATCATTCATCAGTTCAGGACCGTTTCCAGGGCTTATCAAGCTTCCATTTTCGACGGTCCACACCGTCGCACCTGATCCGGCCATTTTCCATCCGGCAAGGTCCTTTCCGTTGAACAACGGAGTAGGTTTCCCCCACGTCCGGGAAGCCTTTGCTTTCAGAGCAGGGGCTCGCTGACCGGTCCATTGCCAGGTGGTTTTGTCTGGACCAGTCGTAGTCCCCGACAGCATCTTCCCGACGAGCGTTCCTTCGAAAACCATATCGTCGGGCCGCTCTTCTTCCTCTTTGGGAGAAACGAAAGTGAGGTGGCCATTGGAAAGTTCAACTTTGGGGAGGGGGCGCGCGTTTCCCCAACGGCTCACCATCCGGGCTTTCAATTGTCCACCTTCCAGCCAGAGCTCCAGCCACGAGGGGTATACCCGTTCGGGCGCCTTCAGCGTCAAATCCCAACGGCCCAGAAAAGCCTCGACACCATCGGCTGACGGAGAAGAAGACACTTTCTCGGCCTTTCCGGCCTGGGTATACGACACTGAATAAAACAACAAAATAGCCACCACGAGCGCGAACGCTATCCGCTCAAGTTTCATACGACTCTGGTTCCCTTCTCGTTGCAGTTAAACCGCGGCCTGCCGTACTTCTACTCCACACCGCAATCGCATTCCGCAAACCAGCGCCTTAGGACTTAATGGTCTGCGAAACGGAATCCCAAAACACCGGACTCTTCCGGTAGTAAGACTCATTCGCCATGTGACAACCCAGTGCGGCATTATGACCGAACACGACGTCCTGCACGATCGGCTTCCGCGACCTGACGGCCTGGAAGAAATTCCAAAGATGCGGTCGCAGATCGTCATAGTCGTCCCCATGATAGCTGACCGTCTGCGGCGCGGGTTCTTCCCCCGGTCTGGGATCGTGCTCTTCGTGCCATTGCTTGAAATAAGCATTCCTCAGACGGCTGGGAAGCCCGTAGCAGTAATAGCTGGGAGCCAAGTCGATTCCCGCTTGAGGAGTGTAGCTCACGCCAAACTCGGTAAGTTCGATGATGCCTTTGGAACCCATGAACCGGGTGACTTCCGCAGTCTCCGTGCCCAGTGTCAAGCGCATGTATACCGGGACGTTTGCATATTCAAAGAGAACGGGATGCACATCGGGGGTATTGCGTCCGTCTTTCCAGCGGTAAATCCCGCCAAAGGCCGATGCACGTTTGGGAGGTTCATTAATTCCAAGAACAAATTCCATTCCGCTAAGCAAATGCACCAACAAGTCGCCAGCCAGACCTGTTCCATATTCCCTCCAGCATCGCCAGCGCGCAAAAAGCAAAGGGTCAAACGGTTTCTTCGGTGCTGCGCCCAGCCACGTCTCCCAGTCCAAGTTCTCGGGAGACAAGTCTGCAGGCGGCGGATATTCCCAGGCGCCGGTGGGATCGTTGCGCCCCAAGCTGCCTTCTACCAGACTTAGTTCGCCGATGGCTCCGCTTGCGTAAAGCTCTCTCGCTTTGGCGCACAAGACAGAACTGGTCCGTTGTGCACCGATCTGCACGATGCGGTCGGTCTTCTTAGCGGCTGCGACCATCGCCACGCCATCTGCGGGGCTGTGCGACATGGGCTTTTCGCAGTACACATCCTTGCCCGCGCCCACGGCGTCCACTACGACCTGTTTATGCCAGTGGTCGGGGACCGCGATGAGGATGGCATCGATCTCTTTGTCGTCGAGCAGTTCTTTGTAGCGTCTGGTCGTCCGTATGGGCTTTCCCACAATTTCACGCGCTAGTTCGTGACGGCCGTCGTAAAGATCGCAAGCGGCTACGCACTCTACTCCTGGGAGTTGAATGGCCGTTGTTAGGAGTCCGGTGCCCTCCATGCCCACGCCCACAATTCCGAAGCGAACTCGGTCGCTGGCACCAGTCAATCGAGGAAAAGCGACTAAAGGATCAGGTTGCAGCAGAATTGCTCCACTGACAAGCGAAGCAGTGGCCATCCCCGCGCTCTTCTGCAAGAACTCACGGCGAGAGTAACCCTCTTTGGTCATAGTGTGAACTCCTCAAGCGGTTGTTGCCCCCGGGGCTTAGGAAGCGAGGTCGGAAATCCCAGGTGACAGGCTACGGCCCCGGCGGTCGCCCGCTACGTCGAATGCATAAATGCTCTTCGCGAAATTTTGGGTGAAAAGGGCATAATCACTTTCTTATCCCTCCGAACGCCCGGATTGTCCACACAATTTCAGCAGACCACACCTGTAAGAAAGCGGCGCACCCCGTCTTGCCGATAGCTGAAAATTGCCATCCGAGGAGTAATATGCCTTGGTCGTTGATGCACGGTGCGGAGTGGAACATGGATCCGAAAAGGCGCATTCGTAATGTCTCGATATTGCGTGCCGTCTTGACATTATTTGCATTTCTCGGTTCCGCGGCTTGGAGTATCGCGCAGAGCGGGCGTCCATCTCCTGCTGAAGTGGGAAAGCGCGTCGAGGCCCTGCTCAGCAAGATGACGGTTGAGGAAAAAATCACGCTGATCGGTGGTGTCAATGATTTTTACATCCGTGCTATTCCGAGACTCGGACTTCGGGCTTTGCGGATGTCCGATGGTCCACTGGGCGTCCACGACTACGGTGAGGCTACCGCCTACCCAGCGGGCATCGCGCTAGCTGCTTCCAGGGACACCGATCTGGCTAGGCGTGGGAGTATCTCCATGGGTCAGGATGCGCGAGCGCGCGGCGTTCACTTCATTCTTGCGCCGGGAATGAACATTTACCGCGCTCCGATGAACGGACGAAATTTCGAATACTTGGGCGAAGATCCCTACCTCGCTTCGAGGATGGCGGTCCCACTCATTGAAGGGATCCAGGCAGAAGGAGTAATCGCTACCGCGAAGCATTTCGTGGCAAACAACATGGAATACGGACGCATGAACCACAGTTCTGACGTGGATGAGCGGACCCTGCGCGAGATCTACCTTCCTGCGTTTGAAGCTTCGGTGAAGGAGGCGAAGGTGGGAGCGCTGATGGACGCGTACAACCTTGTCAACGGCGCGTTTATGACCCAAAACGGATATTTGAACATCACCATCGCGAAAAAAGAATGGGGCTTCGAAGGAATCCTGATGTCCGACTGGGAAGCCACGCACGACGGCATTGCGGCAGCCAACAACGGCCTCGATCTGGAAATGCCATCGCCGGTTTTCATGAACGCACACAATTTGCTTTCTGCCATTCAACGTGGGGAAGTGGCCATGGGCACAATGAACGACAAAGTGCGGCGTATCCTGCGGAAGGCCATTGAATTTGGTTTTTATGATCGAGAACAGACGGATGCAGAAATTCCCTTGTACAACCGGGCGGGCATGGACGTCGCGCGCGAAGAAGCTCGCAGTGGCATTGTTCTGTTGAAGAACGATAACCATCTTCTGCCGCTCGATAGAAATAAAGTCAAAACAATTGCCGTGCTCGGACCGGATGCCTATCCGGCGGTGGTGGGCGGTGGAGGAAGCTCCCTGACCAAGCCGTTTCATTCCGTCAGCTATCTGGAAGGCATCAGCGATTATCTGGGTAAAGATGGGCACGTGTTGTACATCGCGGAAACATTGCCCTTCGACGAAATTGTGTTCCGCACACTGTTCCAGATTTCACCAGGAGGCCCACGAGGGTTCAAGGCTGAGTACTTCAACAACGACCAGCTGCAGGGCACTCCTGCCTTGGTGCGCACGGATGAGCGCATTGACTATGAGGGACCGGTGGATCATTTCTCGGTCCGTTGGACGGGCTATTTTGTTCCCGAGGTCGAGGACGATTACAAATTTTATCTATCTGCGGACGATGGTGTTCGGCTGTATGTGGATGATGCGCTGGTCATCGATGACTGGAAGACTCACGCGGAGACTATGGACACGTATTCCGCGCACTTAGAAGCGGGCAAAGCGCACAAAATCCGCCTGGAGTATTTCGAAAGCACGCTGACAGCCACGGCAAGGTTTGGGATCGCCGCAGTCACGCAGCCCATCGGAGAGGCAACCAAGACGATGGCAGCAAAGGCGGACGCCGTGATCCTCTGCATGGGATTTGATCCGAATACTGAAGGTGAGGGCAGTGACCGGACGTTTCGCCTCCCGGGTGGGCAGGATGCATTCATTGAACAAATCGCGAGCATCAACAGGAATGTGATTGTTGTATTGACGGCAGGCGGAAATGTTGACATGACGCGCTGGATTGATAGGATGCCCGCTCTCCTGCATGCCTGGTATCCGGGACAAGAAGGTGGCACAGCTCTGGCCCAAGTTCTGTTTGGAGCCTACAGTCCGTCGGGAAAGTTGCCGGCGTCTTTCGAACGCCGCTGGGAGGACAATCCCACCTACAAGAGCTATTATCCACAGAAGGGTGACAAACACATCGAATACACGGAAGGGATTTTTGTTGGATACCGGGGCTTCGATCGCTCCACGGTAAAACCTCTCTTTCCGTTTGGGTATGGTCTCTCTTATACCCATTTTGAATACAGCGATCTGAAAATCTCACCTGAACCTGCTGGGGCAAAGGGATTGGTAAAGGTTTCCTTTCAGATCAAGAATACTGGTCCGCGGGAGGGAGCCGAAGTAGCGCAGTTGTACGTGGGCGATTCGCATGCGAGCGTGCCTCGGCCTGCCAAGGAATTGAAAGGATTTGCAAAGGTGAA
>WNFB01004308.1_pt1 | contig 12664 bp, 15 predicted proteins | sample 5400501 | NCBI WGS metagenome assembly WNFB01 (sample SAMN13153341, study PRJNA577476) | soil metagenome | isolation source: 200 cm saprolite under Douglas fir tree site 2 hole 1 | place: USA:California | collected 2015-04-18 | reverse complement strand
GGGCTTCCTCTCATCACTGAGAGGCTTTCCTGCTTCGCTGAGGCTTGCCTGACTTGGTTTTCACCGCACCAGGTCTTACAGCCTCTCCACAGGCAGCAACCACGAGTCCCGCGGCCAAAACGTTCTTTGCAGCATTGATATCACGGTCATGGACAACGCCACATTCAGGGCACGTCCAACTGCGCACATCAAGCGTTAAGGAGTCGAGAATATGACCACAGTCAAAGCACCGTTTGGAGGATGGGTACCACTTGTCAATTTTAACAACGGTACGCCCGTACCAATCTGCTTTGTACTCAAGTTGTCTGACAAATTCAGACCAACCTACATCACTGATAGCTTTAGCCAAACAGTGGTTTTTGACCATATTTTTGACTTGCAGACTCTCGATGCATACGACTTGGTTTTCGCGTATGATCTTGGTCGAGAGTTTATGTTGATAGTCTCGTCTACGGTCAGCAATCTTCTTATGGATTCGAGCAACCTTGAGACGAGCTTTTGCACGGTTCTTAGAACCTTTTTTCTTTTTTGCGTAACGGCGTTGTGCTTTCGCCAGTTTCTTTTCATCTTTGGCGAAGAACTTGGGGTTACCATGCGTATGTCCATCAGAGGTGATGACCATAGACTTCAGACCCAGGTCAAGCCCAACCATCTTAGGAGTAACTTCCAATGCTTTGATGTCTTCTTCTACCAGGATGGAGACAAAATAGCGTTCGGCTTCATCTTTGGTGATGGTGACACTGCTTGGTTTACACCCATCGGGCAAGGGGCGATGCCAAACAATGGAAAGAGGGGCATCCATCTTTGCAAGAGTGAGAGCCTGTCTATTCCAGGTAAAAGCATTGCTTGCATAGGTAGCGGATTGCTGGTTACGCTTCTTTTTGAAGGTGGGATAGTCAGCACGCCCTTCAAAGAAGTTGCGAAAGGCTCTATCGAGATTTCTGAGAGCTTGTTGGAGAGGGACAGAAGAAACCTCATTGAGCCACAACGTATCTTCCTGCTTTTTGAGCAGTACCAAACGTTGCGCCGTGTCCTCGTAGTACAGGCGTTCACCATGCTGGTAGTATGCGTCAGTGCGTTTCCGCAATGCCCAGTTGTAGACGTAGCGGCAACATCCGAAGGTTTGCGCCAGGATGCGCTTTTGTTCATCACTTGGATAGAAGCGATACTTGTAGGCTTTCTTCTGGTTCATACTTTACAGTATAGCATACACGCTGTAAACTGTCAAACAGCACCCAGCCCATCACGCCCCAAAAAGGAACGGCCCTTCTATCCCCGTGCCTGAAGGCAGGGGTTTTACGGGCCGGTTCGATAATGGAAATTCTTTGCCTATTGCTTTCACTGCACAACATATCTTACACCCTGATCGTATAGAGAGTGCGACAAACGTTTCTGTAACTACGAGGACTACATGCAACACACAGACGGAACGCTCATTTCACAGCAAAATAACACCTTTCATCTGCCGCGCTCCATGAAGATGCTTCGCTGCGCTCAGCATGACAGTTGCGCTCAGCATGACAGTTGCGCTCAGCATGACAGTTGGTCGCAGGCAATGCCCGCCGACAACAAGGGGAGCAGGGGAGCACCCTTCGCGGGTACCCTGGCGACTGCACCGCCGATTATCCAGGTTGAGCACCTGGTAAAACGCTACAAACGCGAAGAAACCAACGCTGTTGATGATATTTCATTCACGGTGGCCCCTGGTTCGCTTTTCGCGCTTCTCGGGCCCAACGGAGCAGGTAAAACTACGACCATCTCTATCTTGACAACAACGCTCATCCCGACCTCCGGCAATATCCTGATTGCGGGCTATGATGTCTCGAAACAGGCCAAAGCGGTACGCGATACGATTGGCATTATCTTTCAAAAACCAAGTCTGGATCTGCATCTGACTGCTGAGGAAAATATTCGCTTCCATGCGACGCTCTACGGTCTCTATCCATTTCGCCCATCCTATCGAACTATGCCTCGTGCCTATCGAGAGCAGATCGAAAAACTCTCTACTCTGCTGGGCATCAGGGAAGACCTTTTTAGATCAGTCAAAACATACTCCGGCGGTATGAAGCGCAAACTAGAGATTTTGCGTAGCTTACTGCATCAACCCAGGGTACTCTTTCTGGATGAACCGACCTCTGGTCTTGATCCATCCAGCCGCAGAAGTCTCTGGGAATATCTGCGGCAGGTGCGCAAGGAAAACGGGACAACCACGTTTTTAACCACTCATTATCTAGAAGAGGCCGAACAATCAGATAGTATCTGTATTATTAATAAAGGGAAGATCGTTTCTCGTGGCACGCCAGCTCAGATCAAGGCTGAGCTAGTAAAGGAAGCTCTGCTGATTGACGCGGAGAAGCGCGATGCGCTGCGCGATGAACTCACCTATCTCCATATCCCATTTACAGAGACGCCACAGTTCAGGCTCCCACTCAAAACTGGAGCGATTCACGCAACGTTGAAAGCTATCGAGACGCCGCTCACATACGTTCAGACATATGCACCGACGCTTGAGGATGCCTATCTGGAAATCGTAGGGGAGAAATAACATGATTGGAACTGCACGAGAAGCCAATGCTATTGTAACTATCGCCTATCGTGACGTGCTGAAATTCACGCGCGATCCGTCGCGGTTGATCGGCACACTGATACTGCCAATCCTCTTCATTGGTCTGCTTGGTGAGGGACTGCAGGCCACGCTCGGTTCAAGCCTTGGCTACAATTACCTGACATTCGTTTTCCTGGGAGTGTTTGCGCAAACGCTGTTTCAATCTACCGCCCTTGGCATCGTTTCGCTGATTGAGGACCGCGAAAACGACTTCGCCCAGGAGATTTTTATCTCTCCCATCTCGCGCTACTCCCTTATCTTCGGAAAAATCCTGGGAGAATCAATGGTGGCTTTTGCGCAAGCAGTGGTGATTGTCGCATTTGGTGCCATGATTGGCGTACAAATGAATTGGGTGACTATTCCTGGCTTGCTCTTCGTTGCTCTTGTCACCTCTCTGCTGGGAGGAGCCTTCGGCCTGATACTCCTCGCGACCATGGGCAGTCAGCGCGCTGCGAATCAAATTTTGCCTTTCTTGATCATTCCACAGCTCATCCTGGCAGGAGTTTTTAACCCACTCAAGGGGCTTCCGATCTATCTTGATCTCGCTTCAAGAATAGCTCCCTTGCGCTATGCGGTAGACCTGACACGAGCCGTCTACTATCTGGGGCAACCAGCAGCATATAATAAGGTCGTTCTTATTTCGCCATTCATGAATCTTTTGATTATGACCGTAATGTTCGTGATTTTTCTTGTTACCGGCACAATACTCTTCGTTCGGAGCGAACGCAATAAATAATAATTCATAACACCTCGGCGGTGCGACCCCGCCCCAGGGTACCCTGGTGGGGACTTATGGGTGCCCTGTTCCCACCGGCAAAGCGTCCATGGAAGAAAGACAAATATGCAGAAAACAGGAAATACTTCACGGAAGACCTTGCGAACCATTGCTCTTGGTGTTGGTGCTGCCAGCCTCCTTACTTTGCCGATAGCGTTAGAAGTTCGGCTGAAGCAGGCAAAACAACCCCTCACAGATGCGTGGCAGCACCTGCCTATCGAACCTCGCCGTTCCACGCTGCTCGGGATTAGCTTTCGCTCACCGCAAGTTGCCGTGCTTGGATTAGATGCGCGTACCACCCTACAAACATTGCTCACCTATCCGTTTCCACTCATTCGCTTGGGGGCCTACTGGAATCGTATGGAACCGGAGCCAGGAGTCTTTCATACTGATGAGCTAGATTGGCAGATCGATGCCGCCGAACGAGCAGGAAAGCAGATTATTCTGTGTGTTGGCCCACTGAAAACCTTTAACTACCCTGAGTTCTTTGTGCCAGCCCACCACCTCAGGCACCCGTTGCAGGAACATACCCTCATCAGGCCGTCCGCTTACCCGTCACTCCTGACGGCTGCGACAGCATTCATCACTCGTCTCGTGGAGCGGTATAAACATCGCAAAGGCATTGTCGCCTGGCAACTGGAACACGAAGCCGTGGATCCACTTGGGGTAGAACACACCTGGCGTTTGCATGTTGCCTTTGTCGAAAAAGAAGTCGAAGCACTCAGAAAAGCCGATCCCACCAGACCGGTTATGATGAACGGCTTTTTGCCTACCTCTTTGCCGGTGCGTTTCTCACAATGGTGGCAGACGCGCGATCAGGGTGACTCACTCGCAGTCGCACAACGCGTGGCAGATATTGTAGGCATCGACTACTATCCGCGTCACGCACTGATGACCGTTGGGACCAAAACATTGTATCTGGATGGAAGTAAGAGTCCCTGGCAGCAGCGGAGACGGAAGCAATTGTTCGCATGGACCCACATGCATGGACAAAAACTGATGATTTCTGAGGGACAGGCAGAGCCGTGGGAGACGGTGACGATCCCCCCCAATCCAGATAAGCAGGCAATGTACAGTTGTCTGCCGGAACAAGTCATCAACAACTATAACACCTGCATGCGCTGGTCTCGACAAGAAGCCTCCCTGTATGCGTACCTCTTCTGGGGAGCAGAGTATTGGATGCTGCGAAAGCAGTGCTCTGACTCAAGCTATATGCAGGCATTTGCTCGCATCCTTGAAAATGCCTGACTTTTGAGTGCTATTTTAATCCTCTTCGCTGGGCGCACCGACGTGTTCAACGCGATGCTGAACATCGGCGAGAGCGTCTAGCCTTGGAACTTGCTCAAATTGGTCAGCCTCTCTGTCCTCTGTAGCACTCTGCACCAGGTCTTCTAAAGCAAGGTAGTATTCCACCAGGACGCGTTCCCCGCTGGTGTGTGAGATGCAGTCTTCCAGGAGCGTTTGTGCTTCTTCATAGGCAGTCAGGCGTTGTTGAGCCTCGGTAAGCTCTTTTCTGATGTGGTGTAGTTGTTCTTCCTGGCTCTGGCGTTCTCGCCGGCGCAAGCGCGCCCCCTGTGGCTCCTGCGCCATCATTGCCTGTTGCAGGACAAGGGCTGCCTCTCCTATTTCAAGTGTCGTTTCCTGGCAGCGGCGCGTTAGCCATGCTCGTACCGCGTGGGTGCGCACGAGTATGTTGGCACTCTCCGGCAGGCGCAAGCTATCGTCCGAGAGCAGTTCATCGCTCCCTATCTCATCGGACATATCCGGTATGTCGTCGTTGATGTCCACAAAAATATCCTTACGTACAGCATTAGAAATTCTTTTTCTTCAGTTACACCTCGATGAGCTTGCCATCCTCCGCATACTCACAGGTGATGGTGTCAAGCCTCTTGAGCATGTCCTCACTCATATGGGTGACAATCACTCTTTTCGGCTGCAGCTCGTCCAGATGGGCCAGCAAGGTTTGAAAATCCAGGTGATACCTGACTTTCTTCGCAAAAAAGTATGCCTCCGCAATCAAGAGGTCGGCTCCTTTGGCGGCTGGAATGAGGGTGTCCGTCCATTCCGTATCGCCAGAATACACGATGATTTTTCCTTCGCACTCTATTCGCAGGGCCAGGGACGGATCTCCACTGGGGTGCTGAACGGGGTACGGGGTGACGGTGACTTCATTGAGGATCTGGGGCCGCTCGAATTCGAGCTCTTGTATTTCCACTGAAAACTTTTGTGGTACCTTCGAGGAGCCAGGAAAGAAGATCTCCATCGCCTCCACCACTCTTTTCTTCGTGCCAGATGGGCCCACGATCACTAAAGGACGAGGCCGTTTGCTGATCAACTGGGCATCAAGCACAAAAAAGGGAATACCACCAAAGTGATCGCCATGCAGGTGGGTGAGCAGAATCATGTCGATTTCATTGGGAGTAATGCCAAAGCGGCGCATCGCAATCAAAGAAGAAGCTCCGCAATCGACCAAAAACGTGCTGTTGGTCGCTTTGACGAGGATACAGGTTTGCAAGCGTCCCCCGCTGCCAAATGCATCTCCGCTTCCTAAAAACCTGACCTGGATCGTCTTCAAGGTAGGCACTCCTCAGCGTGTTAAGAGTCACAAGATTATCGTAGGTCAATCGTTTGCTCAGTCCTTCACATTGTACAACACACCATTGCTGGTAATGGACAAGGATGCCGACCGGATGAGCAGTATCCCATCACCCATCATTTGCATGCGTCCTTGCTGCATCCGACTGCACATGCGTGGACTGCCCCTGGCGACCATCTTCCTCTTCCAGGTGGACGTGCCGGAACAGCATCCATAGTGAGCAGTCATAGGCGGCCTTGAGTGTCCCAGCCAGGATGAAAGGGATGCCGAAGACGAGCAGGGAGCCTTGCAAGAGCAGGCCAGAAAAGACCGGGCTGGTGGACGAACCGACACTGCGGGCCAGCGAGGTCACGCTGGCAGTAGCCGTTCGCTCCTCTGGAGCGACCAGTGCCATGGTGTAGGCCTGGCGGGTTGGCACATCCATCTGCGAAAGGGCCTGACGGGCCAGCAGGAGTGCTGCAGCTAGAGGAAATGTGGGCGCGAAGGCGACCAGGATCAAGATCACGTTCGAGGGCAGATGGGTGAAGACCATCGTGTTGAGCAGACCAAAGCGGCGGGCTAGAGGCGCGGCTGCCAGAAACGAGAGGGCCGAGAGCGCATTGGCTCCGAAGAAGAGCGCGGCAAGCAGCGTGAGTGGCACCCCGAAGCGCAGGTGGAAGAAGAGTACCATCAGGCTCTGGACGACCAGCCCACCGGCAAGTGCATCCACACTGAAGAGCCCGGTGAGCCGCAGCACCATGCCGCGCGACCGGCCCAGGGGAGGCAGCAGTCGATGCCAAAGACGCCCGGCCTCCTTCCCGGCATGCTGAGGCACTTCCACATGAGACGATAGTCGCATCGAAAGCCCCGCTACCAACAATGCCAGTGCCGCATAGGCCCCAAAGAAGAGGCGAATACCGAGAGCCTCCGGTAGACCTGCGCGGGCAAAGAGATCGGGAAGACCCGCCGCAAGTGCCCCGAGTGCTCCCGCGAACGAGGCGACGAGGTTGTAGCGCGCAAAGAGGGCGGTTCGCTGCTCCGGCGGACAGGTCTCCGGCAAGATCGCCTGCTCGATGGGCAGGAAAGGTGCGGTCTCGGACGCGGATGTGCCCAGCGTGCCGAAGAAGGCGGCCAGCAGCAGCAGCGCGTACACGTTTGTCAGCCCGAAGACCGCGCCCGTCCCCGCCATGAGCAGGGCCAGTATGAAGAGCGTCCGCCGCCGCCCGAAGTGATCGGCAACCAGGCCGATCACGTAGGTTCCTACGAAGTCGCCGATCAACGAGACCGTAATCAAGATGCCAATTGCCACAGGTGCGAAGCCCGCGTTTGCGAGGACAACGCCCAGCAGGACCGCGAGCAATCCATAGGCAAACGAACGCAGCCCGCGCATGGTGACAATGAGCCGCGCGTCTGCTCGATTGCGCCTCTCACGGGCTTCGGCTTGCATTTGCTGCACCTGATCCTTGACTGCTTGAGGTTCCACGAAATCGCCTCTCCACACCTGCTGCTGGCCTGGTCTTCTGTTTTATGGCACGAAATCGCCGTTGGGCTTGCCCTGGCGCACCATTTCTTGACAATAGGCATACAGGGCGTCATAGACGATCCACTCGGCGGCGTTCTGCTCATGGTCGTCTTTGTAGCCCAGGTGGCGGAAGCCTTCGGCAATCGCCTCCAGCCCTGGCCCCTCCGGCTGGTTCCACAGGGTGTTATCGGTATCTGCGCCATTGACGATCTTGCCGAGCAGTAGCAGGGCGGGATCGCCGGTCAGGTTGTATTTCTTGAGAATGGCCTCAAATGAGCATTCTTTGCCGTGATGCCCCAGTTCTACGTCCTTTACGTCGTAAGGAATCGCATTTTTACGGGAAGCTACTTCCATTACCTGATCGTGAGGGACGAACAGGAACTCGGCGTCTTTGTCCACAAATTTCTTGATGAGCCAGGGGCAGGCCACACGGTCCACCTTGACTCGTTCGCGGGTAATCCACTTCATAGTTATGCTCCTTCTTGATAGAACAATGTTCTCACCAGGGGGCTGATACCCACAAGTCCCCACCCCTGACACCCACAAGGGGTGTCACTACATTTTGCTTTTCAATTGAGGGTTGATAAGCATACAACGGTTGTTACTCGCGTTCCTCATAGACCGCGACACGACAGCTTGGCAGGAAGACATAGAGGCGTTGCCGTTTCGCATCGTAGGCGGTGGTGTGAGCTCCCGCCTCCGTGGGAATCTGCTCATCGACCGCCATGGTCTGCGTGTTGACCACATCAATGGCCCCGGATTCCTCAATAGCCACGTAGAGACGTGATGTCTGGTGGTTGTGCCAGATGGCATCTGGGGCCCCTGCAATCGGTGTTCGCGCCAGTTCCCTCCCGGTTGAGACGTCCAGCGTTACGACACTCCCTCCATCACAAGCGACAAAGGCCCGGTGGCCTTGCTGATCGAGATCCAATCCGTGCGGACCAACAGCGGAAACAGGGAACTGGCCGACCTGGGCAAACGGCTCTGCCGACAGGCTGACGACCTGTGCTGGCTCGCGAATATTCACGAGAAAGTGACCTCTCTCGCGATGGTACACCGCCCAGCGTGGCCTTCCTGGAAGGGCAATAGTTGCGATGATCGACCCCGCAACAGGATCGACCAGCCGTGCCGTGTTGTCCTGGACATCGGCCACCAGCAGGTGTTTGCGGTCGGGGTCCCAGGCCAGGCCATTAGGTCGAAACCCTACTGGTACTTCTCGCCTCACCGTTGTGGTAATGGCGTCGATCACCAGGAGCTTTCCGGTGCCGCGAGCGGCAGCGAAGATGAGCCCCTCATCCTGGGCGCAGAGTACGCCACTGGCTTCGGGACAGTCAGGGATTGTCGAAACATAACGGAGGTGTTCCCCATCGATCACCTCGACACTGCCCGCTGCTGTATTGGCAACGAAGACATAGCCATTCGGGACGTAGACGTCGCCATGATCGAAGTCGCCCGCCGGATGGGACGGCAGGTCAATGAACTGGCGAAGTATTAGTCGTGTCTGCACAGTTTCGTTTCTCTCCTTTCATTCATTTAGATCGTGACCACGTTGGTCAGGTCGGTTCAGTGTCAAATTGCGCGTAGAGTGCATCGTATATCAGCCTTCCGCGTTCCAGGGCGACGTGATCATCGAGACTGATAAGGCGAAGGCCACGACAGATCAGGTCCAGGCCGGGAGCAGCAGGTTCCAGGGGAACCTCTTGCACTACATCAGCCTCATCCACCGCCTGGGCAATGCGCTGCAAGACCGGGTCTTGCAGATCGTATTCCCGCAGCATTGTGTGGAAGGTGCAGTGCCCCTGCCGGTGAGAAAACCGGACTCCAGGGATGTCAAATGGCTCGGCCTCTTCGGGGAGCGGTTTAGAACCAGCAGGCACAAACAGGAACTCAGCCAGCGGGTCGATATATTTCTGAATCAGCCAGGCGCAGGCCATGCGGTCTACACCCACCTGCTCCCAGGTCACCCATTTCATGACTCAAATCCTCCTCTTGCTTTCATCAGTCGCGCGCGCACCTGTTTGCCCAGGTCTGATTGAAAGTAATCCTGTGCTCGTACCTGTTGATACCTGCGCGAAAGGGTTCCCAGATCAACGTTCTCTCGCTCCATATCGGCCAGAATTTCCTGGTATGCGGTGTCTACTCTGGCCAGGAACTGCTGCACAAGCGCATCGTTTTGCCCATTATGCAACAGGCGGGACTCCCAGATCTGAGCTTCTCCGCCCAGTTCGCCGATCTCGACGGCCAGCCACTGCAACTGTTCTCGCGTCCAGGGGGTTGCAGGAAGCACCCAGACGGCATCATGCATGAGCAGGGCACCCAGCCGTTTGAGTTTCCGCCAGACGTAGGCGCGACCGGCAGTGGGTTCGCGCGGGACTTTATAGGTCAGCAGCACCCACATAGATCCTGAAACTGAGTCCATATGCTGCTCTCTCCTCCTAGTGGTGGTACACGGTAGACACCACCAGGCCAACAATCGCCGCACCCAGTACAATAAATGGCTCCGGAATCTTCTTCCATTTCCATAAGATACCCAGGGTGACCAGCGCGAGCAGAGCTGTGGGAATATCTGTGATGGTTCGCCGACCCAATACCACCACTGCTCCACTAATCGCACCGGTGGCGGCAGCAGTGACTCCGGCGATGAAGGCGGCAACGGCCGGTCGCTTCCCGTACTTTCTGAACAGGCGGATGGGAAAGATGGTCAGCAAATAGCAGGGCAGGAAGGTACCCAGAGCCGCGACACTGGCCCCGGCGAGTCCGGCGACCAGAAAGCCAATGAAGCCGACGGTAATCACCACGGGGCCAGGGGTGATCATGGCGACGGCGACCGCGTCCACGAACTGGTGATCGGTGAGCCAGTGATGTTCCTTGACCACACCGCCGTAGAGGAAGGGAATGATGGCCAGACCACTGCCGAAGACGAAGGCACCCGCCTCGGCGAAGTACGTAAAGAGGGTCCACAGTATCCCCCCTGTCGTTCCTACCACGGCAAGAAGTGCGGCGAGTGGGAGCGGCGTCACACCGGCAACGCTCGTCGTCCCTTTCCACTTCAAGAGCTTGGGAGGGGCTTTCACCAACCAGACCAGCATGCCCGCCGCCAGGAAGAGCAGCACCTGCTCGGTTTCAGTGATGATTGTCACCGCCGCTGTGACCAGGTAGATGGCCCAGAGCAACCAGTCTCGCCCGATGGTTTTGGTCGCGAGTTTGTAAGCAGAGAGGGCGATAATGCCAATCACGCTGGCTCCGACGCCGTAAAACACGGCTTGCATCCAGGTGAGCCCGCCATAGAGCGTGTAGGCCCATCCAAGAGCCACGACCATGAGGAAGGAGGGTGAGATAAAAGCCAGGCCAACGAGGGTCGCTCCCACGAAACGGTAGTGGACATAGCCGATGTAGATGCCCAACTGTGCGGCCAGAGGGCCTGGGGCGAGTTGGGCTAGAGCAAGTCCCTCTTTGTAGTCAGATTCTGCGATCCACGCTCGCTGTTCCACCAGGTCCCGGTGCATGTATCCCACCAGAGCCACCGGACCACCAAAGCCCAGGGTACCCAGCTTTAAGAAGTACCGCACCAGTTGCCAGAGTGAATAGTTTCCAATTGCCTGCGCTTGTACCGTCGTCTCCTGTGTACTCATCTATCGCCCAATCCTCCCGGAAGCTGGTTTAGTATGGAAAGCAAAATAATAATAGTTATGATTGCTCGTAACCATGGTTATATTATATACGAAGAGGGAAGGAAATTCAAGAGTGAAGACTTCTTGACACACTATCATAAGCGGTCAAATGTCGAGTCCACCATGTGGATGATTAAATCCAAATTTGATGAGCATATCCGCAACAAAACCGACGAGGGGATTGTCAATGAACTGTACTGTAAAGTCCTGTGCCATAATATTTGTGTGGTGATACAATCCATGTATGAGTTGGGCATTGAGCCGTCTTTCTGGACAGAATCCCCACTTGCCAAAAAGTCTTCTATAAAGTGAGACCTGTTCGTCAACTTAATAGCTCATATCGAGTATCAAAAACATAAAAGTCATCTACTTGTAATCTCGGCGTTAACATGGTAAGATTGTTGCCATGAGCGAACAAAACCCTTTACAAACAGAACTTGAATACTTTCAAAAACATAAGCAAGAGTATCTGAAACTCTATAAGGGTCAGTTTGTCCTTATTAAGGGTGAAGAGTTTGCTGGGGCATTTACTACAGAGGCAGAAGCATATAAGGCAGGGCTAGAGAGATTTGGCAACGAGCCATTCTTTATAAAGCAAGTTCTTGATGAGGATGGAACAGTTTCCCATCCTGCATTAACTATTGGTATGATAAGCGTTACATCTTAGTAGGTTTTCGTATGCCTGTTTATAATAGTCAATTTTTTGAGAACTTCCCCGATGGTAGGCACAAAATATCCCCTCTAGTACTGGCTACTATTGGCCCTGTGCTTGCTGTTTCTGTATCTATTCCTCAAGCACTTGCAGAACTGTACACAAAGCAACAAGTACCCCTTCCTTCCCCTATAACTGGCATGGCATTGATAGATACTGGCGCAACAAGAAGTTGCGTGCATGGGCCTATTATGAGCGAGTTAAAAGTAAACCCAATAGGGGTAGTAACTTCCCACACCGCAGCAGGCCCAGTCCTCCATAGTCTCTATCCCGCACACTTTACATTTCCGGTAGCCAAGATTGAAATAGACTTCGCTTCGGTTGTAGGTGCAGACCTCTCTGGGCAAATGATAGATAACCAACAACTCATTGCTTTGATTGGTCGAGATGTTCTCTCAATGGGTATTTTTGTCTATAACGGCTCTACGGGGACTTTCTCTTTTGCGATGTAGCAAAGGTTTCGTATAAACTGCAAGTAGAACCGACTTTATGTGCAGAAATGCCGTTTGCAGACAATGTCCCCCAAAAGTGAGACTTTATGTGCAAAGCCTGCTAAGAGCATTGATATCTTCTTCTCTGCACAGCCTATGTTTGCTATGCTGTCAGCAGGCGACAGATAAGGAATGGTGAGAGGGAAAGGAATCTGAAAAATGAAGATCGCAGCACTCTACGATATCCATGGAAACCTGCCAGCGTTGAATGCGGTACTGGCAGAACTTGAGGGAGTGCAACCGGACGTAGTGGTGATTGGAGGAGATATTGTTTCGGGTCCGATGCCTCGGCAGACGTTGGAGTGCCTGGGCC
>WNFB01004305.1_pt1 | contig 12668 bp, 8 predicted proteins | sample 5400501 | NCBI WGS metagenome assembly WNFB01 (sample SAMN13153341, study PRJNA577476) | soil metagenome | isolation source: 200 cm saprolite under Douglas fir tree site 2 hole 1 | place: USA:California | collected 2015-04-18 | reverse complement strand
TGCGACGGGCTATCAAAGAGGACCCGAATTTCGCACTCGCGTACTCTGATCTGGCGGACTCCTATGTCATGATGGCCGACTACGGCATGATGCCTGCTTCCGAGGCTCTGGCCAGCGTACGTGAGAACGCGCTGATGGCCTTGAGATTGAATCCTGGTCTTTCTCAACCACACGCCGCCCTCGCATTAGTTCATGAAAGGAACTTCCGCTGGGCCGAGGCAGAGAAAGAGGGCGAACGCGCTATTGCACTGAATCCGAACAACGTTACAGCCCGCCACTGGTATGCACTTGACCTCTTTCTACAAGGAAAGGAGCGGGCTGCGACAGCTGAATGGAGGAAGGCCAAGGAACTCGACCCGTTGTCTTTGATCGTAGGGGCGGCTTTCGGTTATGCCTTAGTTCGGACGGGACAGAAGGAAGAAGGGTTGGCGATGCTGAAATCGGTTCTAGAAATGAATGATGCATTCGTGGTCGCCCACAGGAACTTGGCCTATGCCTACCTAGTCGCCGGGGATGTGATGGCCGCGGTAGATCAGGCAAGGAAAGTGCTCTCGCTTGAAGACAGAGTGGAGAACGCCGTGACCTTGGCCGCAGTCTTAGCGAGCGCGGGCCTAAGACAAGAATCGCTCGCAATTTTGAACGAGCTCTTGAAACAGAGGGACAGGGGATACATCGACCCGTCTGGCTTGGCTCAAGTCTACGCAGCACTGGGCGACGAAGCGGAAGCCCTGAAATGGCTTGGGAGGGCGGTGAACGAGAAGTCTGCCGGAGTCGTTTACATCAAGGCGTTCCCTCCGTTCGACTCTCTACCAGGTAATCCCACTTTCAAAGAGTTGGTCAAGCGACTAAATCTAATGTAGGGAGAGAAAAGAGACATTGCGGTCGCCGGGACTTCCACCCGGGGTTCCTCAAGTTGGGGCGCCTACTTGGACTGACAAGGCCTGGCCAGGGCGCCAACTCAAGTCGAAAGGGATTCGCTTAGAAAATTAAGCGCATCCCACTGGGCCCGTCTAACGCATCAACAAGGTAAGTATGGCAGACCCATAGGCGAGAAGCGCAACCAAGAGTATCATTACGGCAAGATCGAGGTACCTTGCCTTGACTGCTCGAGTCTTCTTGAGCGAGCCATAGGCTTTGTTCACATCTCCGGCGGAGGCGAGCACCTCCGTCAGAAAGTGTTTCACTCTGAGCGCTACGGCGCAACTCCCGGCCGAAACAAGAATCAGGACCGTACCGATCGAGAACAACGTTCTGAAGATAAGGGGTGTTTGAGTAGAGAAGGACGCTCCCAAGAAGGACGCTGTCAACGCGAGCATCAATCCATCCAGCGTAATAATCGCAGTGGCCTTCCTGTCGAGAGCTTCGTGTTGTCGAACCCAGGTCTGGAAGTATCTATGCTCAGATTCCGTAAGCTTTAGAAAAGTTTCGACTTCGTCAGACAAGACTTTGGGAAAACCGCTCGTCCTTATTTAAGCCCGAATTCGTGTCACTTATTGAGTAACTTGACGGAGACAGAAAAGGCTCATTAATCGGGACCGAGCATTTGTTCCGAGTTGCCCTCACCATTGAGAGTGTTTCTCCAGGAGACTGAAGGGATTGTCAGGTCGTATTCGACCGAGCCAGAAATCCTCAGACGTATTAGGCCACTGATGCAGGAACTTCTTGCGAGCCCTTCGATTCCCCGCGATGTGTTCAGACAAAGGATTGACAGGTTCGCAAACAATCTGATTTTCGCGCCGAAGGACAGGACCTTCTCGGTCAATGGTGCGGTTTGGCTGCCGGGCCAGACGACGCCGATTCACGACCACCTGACTTGGGCGATTGTGGGCCTCTACGACGGCGAGGAGCGGGAGTCTATCTACAAGAGAACTGACGACGGCTCCAACCCGAGTAAGGCGAACTTGCAGAAGGTGAGCGAGCGAGTAAACAGCAGAGGTCACATCACGGCTTTGGGCGAGGCGGGTATCCACAGAATAGACAACGTCTCGAACCTCCCTTCCCGCAGTATCCATGTCTACGGCAATGACATTGGCAACGCGGAGAGGCACAGCTACGACCCAATCACCGGCGAGGTCGACAGGTTCGTCTCAGGCTACTGCAACGTCCTGAGGGATCAGGACTTGGACTGAACCACCTGCCTTTCATTCAACGTCCAGTGAGGAATCCAGTTTTTGAACCCGTTAAGGGGCGGATCCACCGGCCCGCATTTTTTCATGGTTGCGCGGCCTGTATGGACTTCAGGAACTTAGCTTCGAAACTGCGTAGGTCAAGTTGAGTGCCTCCGCGAACGTCAACCCCCTCGGTGCATTCAGGTCGCTTCTTCCCCCAACAAGATAGAGAGAGTCTCCAATCACCCCGCCTGAAATTCCATCTCTCGCCAGCAGTGAGTCGGGGCCCTTGATGAAGCGATTGCTTGCTATGTCATAGAAGTAAGTCGTCTTGTAGAAAGTCATGCCTCCCTTTTTCCCGTCGTTGATGGGGATCAATCCTGAGAAAACCCCGGGATTCCTGATCATTCCGAACCGCGGTGGACCGGGGAGACTTGCAGGCAGCTGCTTCCAGGTATCGTTCGCGGTGATGTACATCAAGACTTGGTTGCTAAGGGTGCCGCCAATCGTATAGATTCTACCCTGGTACATCGCCGCGGTGAACCAACCGCTGCCGTAGGGCATGTCGCTTTTCTTGGCATAAGAATCGAGCACGGTGTCATAGACCAAGGTCGTCCTGTTCACTCCCAGGTTGCTCGAAGATCCCATGATGAATACTCTTGAATCGTTCACATCGGCTACAGCGACATGTCCCTGTGAGTTGTTGTACCCCATGGGCATGTCTTTCAGCCTGGTCCACGTAAAGGCAGAAGCATCTAGTCTGTATGCCCGAACGCCTGCGCCGACGCCTCCAAAACAGAACAACGAGATTATTGTGGCGGAGCAAGCCATCCCCCAGGCCTTGACAGGATACTGTGGCCCAGAGTGCCAAGTGTTTTCGGCAGGCGAGTAAACTGAGACAGCGTCTAAGCTATCGTCACTCGATGAACCATAACCGCCTACCACATACAAATTGCCGCAGAGCACCCCGGAACCTGCGTCGGCCTGTCCCGTGTGTCCCTGACCAACGGTCGGACTGGCCGCCAGTTCGGTGTATCCCGCGGGATTCGATAGGCGGGACTGACCTGATGCCGCCCGGCTACAGCCCCCTTTCACCTGAGCCGGCGAATAGAACCAGAGCAGGGCCACTACGAGGATGAGGATCATTACGAACGAAGCTGCCTTCGATTCTGAGGGAATACCAGATTCGGCTCGCTTCATTCGATGATCAAACTATTTGCAGGCTGATATTCGTTGTCAAATTGACCTTGAACAATTTCATAAACCACGGACAGGTGCACCGCAGCCAAGACCCTTGAAAATAGGAGGTTGTGAATACCCGGATTCTCTACTTTACGATGTCGACGATGGGACCTGGGCGAACAAGGAAGGTAACAGGTACAGGATCGGAATCGCACCTCACCTTACCTGGATCTCGGGCGGATTCAATTCAGTCTCCTTCAAGACTGTAGGCTTGCATTGTGAGATGGGGAAGAGCTTGGGGTCGGTGGAAGGACCGAGACACTTCGACGTGGTCAGGGCTCCGTTCGATTGTGTGATCAGAGAGGTCAATTCAAGGCTGATTTTGGAACCTAAGCTTGTCAACAGGGATCCTTTCGGTACGGGTTGGTTTGCCCTTATCGAGCAGACAGGGCCCGCGTCCAGGTTGCTTGGGTTGACTGAGGCCACGGGGTCTATTACCGCAACCATCAGGCGCCTCGGAGTCCGGTGCTTCGCGGAGTTCCCCGACATTGAGATGTTCGAGATCGGAACAGAGTGTTCGGCTGTGCTTGTGAAATTGAACGAGCTCATGGAGAAATCCAGTCCAGGCACTGTCATCCACATCGTCTCCGACGACCCGACAAGCGACGTCGAAATGGTCAGATGGGAGGATATGACTGGGAACAGAGTCATAGAATCTAGGCCGGAGGGGAGCCTCCACCACTTCATCGTTAGGAAGAAGTGAGCCTACTTCTCTATTGGATAAAGGATCGAGTTGCCCCATTCCGTCCAGGATCCGTCGTAGTTCCTGACATCGGGGTAGCCGAGCAGGTACTTCAGGACGAACCAAGTGTGGGATGACCGCTCGCCGATTCTGCAGTAGGTTATCACACCCTTGTCCGTGGCTACGCCCTTCGAGGAATAGAGGGCCTCGAGCTCCTTGCGGGTTTTGAAAGTTCCGTCGGCGTCATTGACGGCTTGTCCCCATGGGATGTTCTTTGCTCCGGGGATGTGCCCTCCTCTCTGTGACTGTTCGTTTGGATACTCCGGAGGCGCAGTTATCTCACCGCTGAACTCCTTCGGGCCTCTAACGTCGACCAACACCCGCTCGTTCTTTCCAATCGCTGACCTGACGTCGTCTCTGTACACCCTGACCTTGGTGTCTGGGCCTGTCACATTGAAGGTCGCAGGTGAGTGGACTGGTACCTCCTTGGTCAGAGGCCGGTCCTCCAGCAGCCACTTCTTTCTGCCGCCGTCCATCAGTTTCACGTTTTGAACATTGTAGTACTTGAGGTCCCAGAAGGCGTAGGCAGCGAACCAGTTGTTGAAGTCACCGTAAAGGATGAGAGTTGTGTCGTTGGAGACACCACTCCTGCCCATAAGCGCTTCGAGCTGCTCCTTCGAGAGGATGTCGCGGTTCACCTGGTCGTTCATGTCCTTCTTCCAGTCGAAGACTGCCGAACCAGGTATGTGGCCCTGACCATAGTTTGAAGCCGGGTCGTAGTCGACCTCGACGATACGGACCTCCGGGTCGTTCAGATGCGTAGCCACCCATTCGGTGGACACCAGGGCTTCGGGATGGGCGTAGGTCTCGTCCATATTATAACATATGTAATATTCCCAATTATAAGCATTCCGTGAAAGCCGCGCAAGGTCCTGAAGGACCACACAAAATGTCTTGCAGGAGTTTCCCAGTTCTACGAGACTTTAATCCCCGGAAGCTCGACGCGGACGAGGGAGCCGAAGGCGTAGAGAACTATGGTTGCCCCGAAAAGTATCGCGAGGATTTCGAGGAAGTCCCTCAGGAATGGCCTCGACTGAATCACGGTGCTATAGTAGGTCGTCAAAATTAGTATCAGCACTGCCAAAGACAACGACGACGAAAGGGCGTAGATCATGTTATACGTCAGAAAGTAGGGAGCGGCGAGAACTATGGCCGTGATGAAGTAGGAGACGCCCGTGTATGCAGCGCTCAGCCGCGCGGATCCTTTGAACCCCGCCCTGGCCTGTGCGAATGCGGCCGACGCCATAGCCATAGATGCCGCAGCTCCGGCGATCACCCCGGCGAGCCCCGCAATCTCGGTCCTGTCGTAGAATCCAAGGGACCCTGCGTGTATTCCTGAGATTTCGACGAGGGCGTCGGCCAGCCCCAGGACGACGAAGGAGATGTAACTGACGGTGGAGCTGTCGATTTTCTGGGCAAACGCGTTTTCGTGCTCCTTCTCGTCGGCCACCATTTGGTCGAAGGCGTACTTGTCGGAAACAGGGATCAGATGAGCGATAGACTCGTATTCTCTTACGACGTTCCCCTCGTGTCTGTCTAGATATCTGGTCGCGAACGAGAGGCCGAAGAACCTTCGAAGGAAGAGAACCCAGTAGAGCTTCAGTTTCGATACCCGTGGCTCTTCCCCGGGAACAAATTTCTTCCAGAATTCATAGTGTCCGAGTTCCGTGGCAGACAATTGTTTGAGGACCTCTGCGAAGGGACTGCCTCCTTTGACTGTCTTGGACAGCCTCTCGTACAGAGTATAGTCGGAGAATTCGTCCGACATCCTTGATTTTGCTTCTTTTGAGAGAGGAGTTTCGTCCGGCGACATCGAATGTGCGGCGGATTCAGCGGACGTATTTGAACCCTGAGGAGTGTTCGTGAGAGTTGTTCGGCGTTCGAAAGTAGTAGTTTATAGCAGATGAAGACGATGGAGCGCCGAGGAGACCAGAAATGACAACAGCGTACTGTGTCAAGTGCAAGACGAAGCGAGAAATGCAGAACCCGCAGGCCATCACCATGAAGAACGGCCGCAAGGCTATGAAGGGCCGTTGTCCTGTCTGTGGGACTACCCTGTTCAGAATTGGAGGGTAGGTTCTTCTTTGCCTACCCGTTCTTTTCTTTATGGGGGCAAATCCCGCTCTTTCCTTCAGCACCCAAATTGCAGTTCCAACACTGCACCTCGACCCTGAATCCATCCGGTCTGCTAGGATAGCCTAACTTCTTCAGATGCCTGTAGAATGTTTTCTCAGTGTGGGTTAGCTTACGGTGTTCGCCCCCGTCATTCTCAGGGTGGCCAAGTGTAAGTCGGTTGATTCTGGACTCTCCACAGCAGTGCATCTGGCCCCATATGCTGTTACCGCCTCTCTACGTGAATCACTCGTATTCTTTTTCGCGTTGTTGCAATTAAAGCATTCCAACTGCATCGGATATTGGTTCAAGTCGCCACGCAGTAAGCTGAGGTAGAATGTTCCTCCTCTTAGCTGGCTGTTCCCTGTCGTTTCGCGCCTGTGCTTCGCCCCATCACCCTCGTTTAGATGACCGAAGGTTAGAAACGAATGCTTGACTTCTCCGCAAAGGATGCATTTTCCGCCGAACTTTTCGACGCATTTTTCCTTAAGCTGCCTTTGGTAGTTCCTCTGAAATTCCAACCTTGCCGCGTGATTCTCATCAAAATAGGACTTTGCATATGCGCGAATTTTTGACCTGTTTAGCTGGTAATAGATTGCATCGGAGACTCTTTTCCGACTCAGGTTGCGGAGGGTGTATTCTTTGTTTCGGACTGAGGCGCAAGTAATACACCTGTAGTCACTGCGCTGCGAGCAGCTAATCCACCAATTCCTGCCGACCTCTAAAGTAGTGCCACAGAACTTGCACGTCCTCATGCGACAAATGAATGTCTGCTGGCCCTAATAGCGCCCAAGGTTCCCGCCGGGATTCGTAAATCCGATTTTTTCGTTCTTACTCCAGCAGGAACGCCGGCTTGGTCGGAAGCGCGTCCTTGGCTTTGTTGGCCGGGTCGCGGATTCCCTTTGACCCAGCCTTTTGGACGATTACCTTGATCCCCAGCTCCTTTGACATGAACTCGGAGGCGTCCGAGAGAGACCTGAACTCGTCAAAGCCCTTGTGAGATACCAACTTGTGGAGCATCTCCTCTCCTATCTCGAAGGTCAGCCTGAAGACCCTGTCCGGTTGAATCTTGAGGGCCGAGAACTTCTTCACTAGTTGTCCCACGTTCTCTTTTTTCATTTTGGCCGTCGCGAGCTCGACGAAGTAAGTTCTGGCCGCGTCCGAGCAGACGTAGACGTTGAGCTTCGACCGTGGGCCCTTGACCACCTTCAGCACGTTGCGGGCGTCCTCGATGACCTTGTTGACTGCAGCTTCCCCGAGCTCTGCTTCCTCGTCCAGTGGGAAGTCCTTTGGTGAAGGCCAGTCTGCTTGACAGACGAGCCCCTTCCCTCCCAATTCATGGTTGAGATCTTCGGCCATGAAGGGGGCGAACGGGGACATCATCCTGACCCAGGCGCCGAACACATCGACGAGGGTCTGCCTCCTCGGGGACTTGGTACGATGGATGTAGTACCTGATGTCATTCCAGGTGTCGAGGAAGGTCGTCGCCGACGCACGCCGTATCTTCATCTCCTCCATCGCCTCTGTGGTAGTGGTTATCCTTCGATGGACAGATGATACGAGCCACGAATCCAGTTGATTCTCCTCACGGTTCGAGGCTGATTTCATAGTCTTCTTCACGAATGGGATTACAGATTCGACTTTTGCCTTCGCGTCTTCTGCCGCCCTGTCCCTCCAGTCGGCGTCGTCCATCCCGTCGGCGGTCAGTGCCAGTGCAAGCCGGAAGCCATCGGGCCCATATTTCTCGAGGGCCGCCCTCCACGTGACGAAGTTTCCTTTGGTCTTGCTCATCTTCTTCCCTTCGATTTGGATCATGCCGTTGATCCCGACGCCTCGTGGCCATTGTTTCTCTGGGAAGAAAGCCGCATGGTGGAAGAGGTAGAAGGTTAGATGGTTTGGGATGAGCTCCTTCGCGGAATTGCGTAGGTCGACTGGGTACCAGTAGGTGAACTCGGTCCGGAGTTCTTTCAGCCGCTTCTCGGCCATCTTGACTGCTTTGGACAAATTGGCCGGGTTCCCCTTCCCAAAGAAGACGTAGTCCAGGACTTCGGGGGTCAGGTTGTCGGGACCGATTTTCTCCAAATTGACGAACTTGCTCAGGCTGTAATATGCCATGTAGATGGTGGAGTCGCTCAGTGTCTCGACTATCCACTCCTTGTCCCAGGGGAGCTTTGTCCCCATCCCCGACCTCCTGGCGCAGGGCCAGTCGTTGAGCCACTCGATGGTCGAGTAGAACCACTGCCGCGCTTCTTCAGGGAAGACTGCGGCTCTCTCGATTACCAGCTTAGCCTTGGCCTTCCAGGCGGGGTTCGAGTAGTTCAGGAACCATTGGTTCTCGAGGATCTTGACGTAGCATCTTGTTCCGCAACGGCAGACGACCTTCTCGGGGAGTTCGTACATCTTGCCGAAGCGCTCTGTCTTTGTCAGAAGCTCGACCGCCTTTGCCTTGGCCTCGCTGACCGACAGGCCTGCGAGAGGTCCGGACCCCGAGGTCAGGACCCCCCTGTGGAACTCAGCGCTGTACACCTCTGCAGTGGCGGCCTCAAGACGAGGGTCCAGGGAATCCTTGATCCCCATCTTCTTGATCGCATCGCTGGCGGGGAACGCGGAGTACCCGCTCAGGGTGAGGATTGGTATCGCGGCGATCTTGTCTGCGATCTCCTTGACTTGCCTCCCCGCCTGAACCCTTCCTTCCTGGATGTCGCGGAGGGCCATCAGGTCGTAGGGAGCGTGTGCCGGGACGCTGTAGACCACGCCTGTCGCCAAGGAATCGTCGACGAACTTGCCAGGCAGAATAGGGAGCGACTTGCCGGTCAGGGGCGCCATCGCATACCTTCCCACCAACTCTGAGCCTCTGAAGGAACGGACCGGGACTGCCTCGTGCTTCTGCTCAACCAGCTTGATAAGAGCGGAAGAGCTGACGATCCAGAGCTCGCCGTCAACCCTAGCCTCTGAGTACTCCGCGTCCGGATTGACCCAGATGTTCGTGGCGCCGTAGATGGTCTCGGGGCGCAGAGTGGCCGCGACCAGGGCGAACTCCCCCAGATGGAATTTGATCAGGTTGAACTCCTCCGGGGAGACCCCCTCTCCTTCCATCCTGTCGTGGTCCCCGGTGGGGCTCTTGTCGAAGGGGCACCAGACGACGGGGTGGGTTCCCTGGACGACATACCCGAGCTCTCTGAGACGGAGGTACTGCCACTCCACAAATTTTCTGAAGGCCGGGTCGATTGTCCTGAACTCGCGCCTCCAGTCGATCGAAAAGCCAGTGTCTTTGATAACCTGGCGGCTCACCTTGGTATAGTACGACGCCAGATATTCGGGGTCGACGAACTTCTCGACCTCCTTCTCTGGGACTCCATCCATATCGATGAAGGCGCGCCTTACTGCTTGGTCCCCCTGCTTGAGCCTCTGGCTCATCCCGACGATGGTCTTCCCCGTCCAGTGCCAGGCGTAGGGGAAGAGGACATTGTATCCCTGCAGACGCCTGAAACGGGCGTAGAACTCGACCCGCGCCAATGTGAACGCGGTCCCTACGTGGACCGGGGCGTTCATGTAGGGGAATGGGACGGTCACGAACATCTTCTTCTTGCCTGACACCGGGTCTGGTTCGAAGACGTGTTTGTCGTTCCATACCTTCAGCCAGTACTTTTCCTTCGTGGACATCCGACTCAACTCTGGACCGCGGGCCGGAGTTTCTCTGCCATGGCTGCTGCCTCGTCGATTTTGTCAGTGAGCGGACCCCCGCCCTGGGCGAAGGTTGGCGAGCCTCCCCCGGACCCACCGAGCATTGGGGCGAGTTGTCTTACAATCTCAGACGCAGAGAACCCTGCCTGTCGGGCGGCTGAGCCGACGAAGGAAACAATTCGGGCAGACTTTCCTGAGGAAAAGAGGGCTACGTAGATCAGCGACGGTTCGGCGGAAACGCTCTTCTGACCCTGAGCAATAATCTGATCCTCCCCGATGGTCGGATTCTTTGAAACGTAAAGCTTTGCCTGACCCAAGTTCTTCGCTTGTGAGGCGATTCCCGTGGAAGACATCTCGACAATCGCCTGGCCCAGGCTCTTCTCTCGGGAGCGGGCTGCCTCCAGCTCGCTGAGGATGGTCTTTGCGACCTTCGGGAGGTTCTCCCTTTGGGTGCCGAGGACGCTCGAGAGCTCCTGCAGTTCTGAGTCCATCCTGTGCATGTATTCGATGGCCGCCTCCCCGGCGACGAACTCGAGCCTTTCGACCCCGTCCTGGACGCGCTCCGCCTTGATAACTTTGATGAGGCCTACCTCGCCCGTCCTCCTTGTGTGAGTTCCTCCGCAGGCTTCGATGTCCCACCCCCCGATGTCCACGACCCTCACGAGTTTCCCCGGGACCACCCCGCCCTGGTAAAGCCTGAAGCCATACTTCTCCTCCGCTTCCTGCCTTGGCATGAAAGTGTTCTTCACCGAGAGGTTTCTTCTGACTATTTCGTTGGCCAGGTCCTCGATCTTCTGGACCTCGGCCTCGGTCAGGTGAGCGAAGTGAGTGATGTCTATCCTCCCGTAGTCCTCCTCCTTGAACGCCGAGTGCTGCCAGACCCAGGGTCCCAGAACCTGGCGTGATGAGCCGTTGATTATGTGGGTCGCAGTGTGGATCTGTGTGATTCTCCGCCTCCTTCTGGTGTCGACGTGGCAGGTGACCGTGGCCCCTGCCTTGGGTGCCTTCCCTTCGACCCTGTGGATGACCACTTCTCCGTATTTCTCCACGTCGACCACCTTTGCGTCTCCGATGGTCCCCCTGTCAGGCTCCTGACCTCCTCCTCTCGGGTAGAAGACGGTCTGGTTGAGGACGACGTAGCCGCCTTGGAAAACCTTGGCGACCCTCGCCTTGAAGTCGAACTTCTCCTTCTCGTCGTAGTATAGAAGTTTCGTGGGCGGGAGGCCCGCAGTGTCAAACTTCGGCTTGGGCTCCTCCACGCGGCGGGTAACATGCCTAGCCTGGACCTGTTCGTAGAAATCTTCGGGCTTGTCTATGAGGGCCCCAGCCTCAGCCAGCTGCTCAGGCGTGACCCCGTCCGAGTCGTATAGACGGATGAGTTGGTCGGTGGGCACCGGCTTGCCTGCCAAAGAAAGCGAGGAGACGATTTTCGAAACGCGGTCCGACGACGATTGGTAGCGGGCCGCCTCGACTTCGAGGACCTTGGCCACATCATCCCTGTGCTCAGCCAATTCAGGGTACATGGCTTTCAGATGGTCGATGTGCCAGTTGGCCACGTCTGTGATGGAGATAGGGAACTTGTGGTGGCTGATGAAGTTCATCGCCCTCCTGAACACTATTCTGAGGTTGTAACCTCCCCCGGAATTGCTTGGGAGCATCCCGTCGGCGATTGAGAAAAGAAGTGTCCTTGCATGGTCGGCTATGGCGTACATGGCCTCCTGGGGGGCGAGTTGGGACTCGAGGGCCTTCGCGTCGACCTTCAGCTTCTTTGCTATGACCTCGCGCTGCTGCGAAAGGGACCCAAACTCGTCGACGTTCATCGTCCCAGCGAGCTTGGAGTACGCCAGGAAGAGCTTCCTGTCGACCTCGACCTTACAAAGGTCGTTCATTCGCTTCAGGACTGTGGCGAAGTTCGCGTCGTAGTTGGTGGGGGTCCCCTGACTTAGCCAGGCCCACCGCTGGAGGCCTGTCCCCATGTCGACCACGCGTTCTTTCATCTCGTGGTAGTCTGTGATGTCCCCCTCGAAGGCCGTGAAGACTGCGTTGCCAAGTTCGAGGCCTCGGACGAAGTACTCCAGGGAGTAGCCGAAGGCCCCGTAGCCGACCCAGACGTCCTCGTTGAATGTGATCTCCTTCTTGTCGATCCCGAATTCCTTTGTCATCAGCTTGAAGTCGAGGTCGATGCACTTGTCCTTCCAGTAGCCTCGTTTGTCTGCGATGCTGTGCTGCCCCACCATAACGAATGAGGTGTAGTGCTTCCCGCTGACCCCGACGTTGGGGATGTCGTTGAACCTCATGCACATCTGAGGCACCACCAAAGGGTTGGCTGGGAGCTGGAAGACTACCTTCCCTGCCTCGACTCTCTGGAAGTCGATGATCGATGCCACCGTGAAGTAGAGGTCGGGTCGCCATCTGCTGACTACAGGGTATCGTTTCACGCTCGAATGTCCCTTCTTCACGAAGAAGCGCTCGATGGCCTTCCACGAGCCTACTTCGTCGAGCTTCTTGCTTGTGGGAGGGTCCCCGATGAAAGAGTAGGGGGAACACGGCTGGTCATCACATCTCTTCCTCTCAGGGTCAAGAGTCCAGAAGAACCGTCCGCAGTTCTGGCATTTCTTCCTCATGAAGCCCTCCCGTTTGAATAGGTCAACCAGGTAGTAGCGCTTGTAATTGGCTGAGAACTTCGCTCTCAGAGCTTCCTTCTTTTCATTCAACTATTAGGGACCACGGGCTTCAAGCCGTCGTCGGCCTGAAGTAGATAAACATGGAACGCGATTTCT
>WNFB01010065.1_pt1 | contig 12670 bp, 6 predicted proteins | sample 5400501 | NCBI WGS metagenome assembly WNFB01 (sample SAMN13153341, study PRJNA577476) | soil metagenome | isolation source: 200 cm saprolite under Douglas fir tree site 2 hole 1 | place: USA:California | collected 2015-04-18 | reverse complement strand
GTTTGTCGGGGGCGCGCACCGGGGTGGGGATGTAGTTGTCTACGGCGTCCATCAACTCCCAGATGCAGGCCGCCTCCGGGTCGGTGCGCGACAGGTCGCCCTGGCTCTCCAACGCTTTGAGGGCCGAGCCACGGATGACGGGCACGTCGTCGCCGGGGAACTGCTGCTTGCTGAGGAGCTCGCGCACTTCCAGTTCCACCAGTTCTAAGAGTTCCTCGTCGTCCATCATGTCTACTTTGTTCAAAAACACCACCATGGCCGGCACTTCCACCTGCCGCGCCAGCAACACGTGTTCGCGCGTCTGGGGCATGGGGCCGTCGGGGGCGCTCACCACCAGGATGGCCCCGTCCATCTGGGCCGCTCCGGTGATCATGTTCTTGATGTAGTCGGCGTGGCCGGGGCAGTCCACGTGCGCGTAGTGGCGCTTGGCCGTCTCGTATTCCACGTGCGCGATGGCGATGGTGATGCCCCGCTCGCGCTCCTCGGGCGCTTTGTCGATCTGGTCGAAGGCCACGTACTTGTTGGCGGCGCTGGCGCTGGCCAGCACTTTGGTGATGGCCGCCGTCAACGTCGTTTTGCCATGGTCGATGTGCCCAATCGTTCCCACGTTCACGTGGGGTTTCGTTCGCTCAAATTTCTTCTTTGCCATGAGTAAACCTCATCCTCCATTGCGCTCAGTGCAAACTTTTGTGCTTCAGGGGCTACACCTTTGCGATAGCGCATTTGTATTTTCATTTCACACTTGAGCCAGCACATACTGGCCCATCAATGGTCAAACCGTTACTTTGCCCGGTTGGCCTCTCCCCTGGTTTCGGCTCCGGCGCTGTAGATTTGATCCATACACCCTTACATCACGAGCGTTTTACCGCGTGGCTTTCGCCACAATGGTTTCGGCGATGTTTTTCGGCACAGGATCGTAATGCGAAAATTCCATCGAGTAGTTAGCGCGACCGCTAGTCATTGAACGTAGCTCGTTCACGTAGCCGAACATTTCGGCGAGGGGGACATGACCGCGCACCACCACCATCGTCCCACGATTATCCATGCCCATGATTGTTCCACGGCGGCGATTGAGGTCGCCAATTACATCGCCGTAGAACTCCTCAGAGGTTGTCACCTCCACCAGCATCACCGGTTCCAGTATAATCGGAGCCGCTTTGCGTGCCGCCTCTTTGATCGCCAGCGAACCGGCGGTCTTGAAGGCCATTTCGTTCGAGTCCACTTCGTGGTATGACCCGTCATAGAGGGTGGCGATCACGTCAATCATGGGATAGCCGGCGATAATGCCGTTCTCCAATGTTTCACGGATACCATTCTCAACGGGTTTGATATATTCCTTGGGAACGGTGCCGCCCACAATGGCGTTGATAAACTCAAAGCCTTTGCCGCGCTCGTTCGGTTTCACGCGAATCCACACGTCACCGTACTGTCCATGACCGCCTGTTTGCCGGACATGTTTGCCCTGGGCGTGCGCTTCGCGTGTGATTGTTTCGCGGTAGGCGACCTGCGGGCGTCCCACGTTGGCCTCTACCTTGAACTCGCGGAACATGCGATCAACGATGACTTCCAGGTGCAGTTCGCCCATACCGGCAATGATGGTCTGCCCGCTGTCCAGGTCGGTATGCATTTGAAAAGTCGGGTCTTCTTCCGCCAGCTTATTGAGCGCAATGGCCATTTTATCCTGGTCCGCGCGCGTTTTAGGTTCAATCGCAATCTCAATGACCGGCTGCGGGAAGGTGATCGCCTCCAGCACAATGGGGTGCGCGGCATCACAGAGCGTGTCGCCTGTGAAGGTGTTGCGCAGTCCGACGGCGGCGCAGATGTCGCCCGCCCGGATCTCTTCGATATCCTCACGGTGGTTGGCGTGCATACGCAGCAGGCGTCCGATACGTTCGGACTTGCCCTTTGTGCTGTTCTCGACTCCCGCGCCTTTGTTCAGCGTGCCAGAATAGACGCGCATGTATGAAAGGCGTCCCACAAACGGGTCCGATACGATTTTGAAGACCAGCGCGCTAAAGGGCGCGTCGTCACTCACTTCGCGTGTAAGGGTTTCGCCGTTATCGGGGTCTATACCAGTGGGTAGGGGAATATCGAGAGGGGAGGGAAGGTACGCAATCACCGCGTCAAGCATGGCCTGCACGCCCTTGTTTTTGAGCGCGGAGCCGCACAACACCGGCACAAGGGCACCGGCGATGGTGGCTTTGCGGAGGGCCGCTGCAATCTCCTCTTTACTAATCTCCTCACCCTCCAGGTACTTGAGGGTAAGTTCTTCATCCGTCTCGGCTACACGCTCGATCAACTGGTCGCGCCACTGTGTAGCCTCGGCCTCCATGCTGGTAGGCACTTCGGTATGCTCTGACTTGGTTCCCAGGTCATCGGTGAAGATCACCGCCTGTTGCTCAATAAGATCGATAAAACCTTTGAAGTTGCTTTCCTGCCCAACGGGGATCTGAATCGGTACGGGGGTTGCCCCCAGACGCTCGCGGATCATCTCCACTGTACGCCAGAAGTCTGCGCCGGTGCGGTCCATCTTATTTACAAAACAGATACGAGGGACGTTATACTTGTTCGCCTGACGCCAGACCGTCTCAGATTGAGGCTCGACGCCAGCCACCGCATCGAAGACGACAACGCCGCCGTCCAGCACACGCAAAGACCGCTCGACCTCTGCCGTGAAATCGACGTGGCCGGGCGTGTCAATGATGTTGATACGGTGATCCAGCCAGAAGCAGGTAGTGGCGGCGGAAGTAATGGTAATTCCGCGCTCCTGCTCCTGCGGCATCCAGTCCATGGTCGCGGCACCCTCATGCACCTCACCCATGCGGTGAATTTTCTTGGTGTAGAAGAGGACGCGCTCGGTGGTGGTGGTTTTACCAGCATCAATATGAGCAATAATTCCTATATTTCGGGTTTTTTCCAGTGGAAATTCTCTAGACATGTCCCTTGATTACCAACGATAATGAGCGAAGGCCTTATTGGACTCCGCCATTTTATGGGTTTCCTCTCTCTTTTTAATGGTCGCGCCCTGACCTGCGGCGGCGTCCATTAGTTCACTTGCCAGTTTCTCAGACATTGATTTACCTGTGCGGGTGCGGGCGGAGCGAATCAGCCAGCGCATCGCCAGCGTATTGCCACGCTCGCGGCGAATATCCACCGGCACCTGGTAGGTTGAACCACCTACGCGGCGCGGCTTCACTTCGAGCGTCGGGGTGACATTCTTCAACGCCTGCTCAAACACATCCAGCGGCGGGCGTTTTTGTTTGGCCTCGATAGTGTCAAACGCATCGTAGATGATGCGCTCGGCCAGGCTGCGTTTGCCATCCAGCATCAACTTCCCGATGAAGCGAGCTACGTTGCGGCTCTTAAACTTCGCGTCCGGCACATCCGGTCGTCGCACCGCTTTTTTTCGTCTTGGCATCTCATGCCTCCTCATCAACCGACTGGTTGTATCGTCTTAGTCTGTCGTAAACACCACAAAAGGCGTCGATATGATAACGGACAACCGCCCGCTATCATCTCCAGACGCCTCATCGCGAGCGCCTATCCTTTTGAGGAGGACACTCGACTCTTCCTTTTGTAGCAAAGCCCTTGTGGGCATCCACGTTAGCTAAGTGGATGCGATGTACCGCGTCCCTACAAAAGCGATTTCCGATTTAGCGACCTGCCTGAAATGCTCAGGTGGTATCGAATACTTGTTGGTGGACGCGATTGATCGCGCCCCACGGTTTCGGACGCGATCAATCGCGTCCCACGGTTTCGGACGCGATCAATCGCGTCCCTACAGTTATTTTTTCTTGGCGGGGGCTCCCTGGCCGGGTTTGGGTCGTTTGGCCCCGTAGAGCGAGCGGCCACGGCGGCGCTTGCTGACGCCGTCGCTGTCCAGCGTGCCGCGCACGATGTGGTAACGCACGCTCGGCAGGTCTTTCACGCGCCCACCGCGAATAAGCACGACCGAGTGTTCTTGCAGGTTATGTCCCTCACCGGGGATGTAGGCCGTGACTTCCATGCGGTTGCTCAAACGAACGCGGGCAATTTTACGCATTGCCGAGTTCGGCTTCTTGGGCGTCATGGTACGCACCTGAGTGCAGACGCCGCGTTTTTGCGGGGACCCGCGCAACTCGAAAGTCTTATTTTTGAGCGCATTGAAGGAATATCGCAGCGCGGGGGCCTTGACCTTCTCTTTCTTATGCGAGCGGCCCTTGCGGATCAATTGATTGATCGTCGGCAATGAATAATTCTCCCTATCTTCGATTATTCCAAGATATCTTCCAGGGCGACTACAAGAGCCGCCCATACCCTGTACAAGTATTTGAGACTATAAATCGTGGCTCTGCGTCACATTCATGTTTTTTGCCAGGGCGCGATAGATCGCGCCCCAACACTACGTACATGCGGGATACTATGGTATCACTCATTGTCCAGACTGTCAAGTACCAGGCCAGGAGTACCAGAACCATTGAAACCCACGCCTACACCGGCCACAACTTGCGGTTGCGCGCTGGCAAGACGAATGGCGGCGGCTTGTTGGCGCGCCAGCAACTCTCTCCGGCGCTGCACGAAACCGGAGCCGGCAGGGATCAGCTTGCCGATGATGACGTTCTCTTTCAGGCCCACCAGGTGGTCGGTTTGCGCTTCGATAGCGGCTTCCGTCAGCACGCGGGTGGTTTCCTGGAACGAGGCCGCCGCCAGGAAGCTGTCGGTATTGAGCGAGGCCTTGGTGACACCGAGCAGGACGGTCTGGGCCGTTGCCGGTTCGCCGCCTTCAGCCAGGACGCGGGCGTTGGTGTCCGCGTACACAAAGCGGTCTACCAGGTCGTTGGGCAACATCTCGGTATCACCCGGCTCGTCCACCTTGACGCGACGGAGCATCTGGCGAATGATGACTTCGATGTGCTTGTCGTTGATATACACACCTGTGTTGCGATAGACTCTCTGCACCTCTTTTACGACGTACATTTGAACGGCCTCGCGTCCCTGGATGCGCAGGACATCCTGTGGATCGCGCTGGCCCGCCGTTAGAGCCGTGCCGGCCTGAATCTTCTGGCCCGACGTTACGACGATGTTACGCGACGCGGCCATCTGGTAGGACCGCTCTTCACGCTCCTCGAAGCGAATGCTCAATAACCCGTCGGGGTTGATAAGCGCTTCACCCTCGGTACGCGCTGCCACAGGCACCGGTTCGCCGCCATTTTCGGCGGGCATCAAGGCGATAACCTGCTCCTTATGCACATGTTCGGAGTCGTTGACCAACACCTGGCTACCGGCGGGCAGTTGATACTCGTCGAAGAAGACATTGGTGGAAACCACGCGCACGGTGCGCACGCCGGTGGCCTCGTCTTTGACGATCTCGACCACGCCATCGATTTCGCTGATTTCGGATTTGTCCTTCGGCACACGGGCCTCGAACAGTTCCTCTACGCGCGGCAGACCCTGGGTAATGTCGCCTTGCGCTCCCGCGATACCGCCGGTATGGAAGGTACGCATGGTAAGCTGGGTGCCAGGCTCGCCGATGGATTGGGCGGCGATGATGCCGACTGCCGAGCCGGGTTGAACCAGCGCATTGGCGGCCAGGTCGCGCCCATAACACTTGCGGCAGACGCCCCGGTGGGCAAGACAGCCCAGCACGGAACGCACGCGTACCACTTTGACGCCCGCGTTGACGATTTCGTCCACCATATCGTCGGTGAGCTCGTCGCCCGGCAGTATCCAGTCGAAACCCGGAATGGGGTCGAGCAGCACGCGGCCCTTCAGGCGATCGCGGATATCGGGCAGCATCATTTCTTTGCTGTCCTGCTCGGTGATGAGCATACCCTCGGTAGTGCCGCAGTCTTCCTCGGTGACGATGACATCCTGCGCTACGTCGATCAGGCGGCGGGTGAGGTAGCCCGATTCTGCGGTGCGCAGGGCGGTGTCGGCCAGGCCTTTGCGCGCGCCGTGACTACTGATAAAGTATTCCAGCACGCTCAGGCCTTCACGGAAGTTGCCGCGGATCGGCACGTCGATGATTCTTCCAGATGGGCTGGCCATCAGGCCGCGCATACCGGAAAGCTGGCGGATCTGCTGGAACTTGGCTTTGGTCGCGCCCGACTTGGCGATGGTAAAGATCGAGCCATACGGGTCAAGTGTGGCTTCCACCATCTTGGTGACGTTCTCTGTCGCTACATTCCAGGCATCGACTGTCTGCTGGTATTTCTCGTTCTCGGTGATGAGACCGTCGCGATACTGCTCTTCCAGTTCGGCAATCACAGAGTCGGCTTTGTCAAGTTCGCCTTGCTTGCCTTCGGGCACTTTCACGTCGCTGATAGCGATGGTTGTGCCGGCTTTGGTGGCGTAGAAGAAGCCGAGTCGCTTGATCTCGTCGGCCAGTTCGACGGTCTTGGCGCGGCCATATTCCTTGAAGCATTCGCCGATGACCTGCCTCAGGTTCTCTTTCTTCATGGCGTAGTTCTTGAAACGCAGGCGTTCCGGCAGAGCTTCGTTGAAGATGATGCGGCCAACGGTGGTCTGCACCAGTTTGCCTTTGGACTGGATGCTTCCCTTCTCAGGGGGCGGCTGGTTGTAGACATCCACCTCGCCGATACGCACGAAGATGGGAGCTTGCAGCTCCACTATGCCATGCTGGTAGGCCAGCAGCGCTTCGGTGACATCGGTGAATTTGCGGCCCTCGCCCTTTTTGTTGGGACGATCCTGCGTCAGGTAGAAGCAGCCGAGCACCATTTCCTGCGATGCGCCGATGGATGGCTCGCCGGTGGCAGGAGAGAGCAGGTTGCGCGTTGAGAGCATGAAGCGGCGCGCCTCCTCCTGGGCTTTGTCAGAGAGCGGCACATGCACAGCCATCTGGTCGCCGTCGAAGTCGGCGTTAAAGGCGGAACATACCAGCGGGTGCAGTTGGATGGCGCTGCCTTCGACCAGCACCGCGTCGAAGGCCTGGATGCCCAGGCGGTGCAGCGTGGGGGCGCGGTTCAACAGCACAGGATGGTCTTTGATGACCTCCTCGAGTACGTCCCACACTTCCGGCTTGACACGCTCGACAAAGCGTTTCGCGCTCTTGATGTTGTGCGCGAAGTTCTGCTCGACCAGTTTGCGCATGACGAAGGGTTTGAAGAGTTCCAGGGCCATCTTTTTGGGCAGACCGCACTGATGCAGCTTCAGATCGGGGCCGACCACGATGACGGAGCGGCCAGAGTAGTCGACGCGCTTGCCGAGCAGGTTCTGACGGAAGCGCCCCTGCTTGCCCTTGAGCATATCGGAGAGGCTCTTGAGCTTGTGGTTGCCGGAACCGGCTACCGCGCGCCCGCGCCGCCCGTTGTCGATGAGGGCATCGCAGGCTTCCTGCAACATGCGCTTTTCGTTGCGTATGATGATCTCCGGCGCGCCGAGTTCGAGCAGTCGCTTGAGGCGGTTGTTGCGGTTGATGACGCGGCGGTAGAGGTCGTTCAAGTCGGATGTGGCGAAGCGTCCGCCGTCGAGCTGCACCATGGGGCGCAGTTCTGGCGGCAGCACGGGCAGCACCGTGAGGATCATCCACTCCGGCGAGGTGTTGGACTCGCGGAAAGCTTCGACGACTTTCAGGCGCTTGGTGGCCTTTTTGCGGCGCTGGCCTACCGTCGAGGAGATTTCGCGGCGCAGGTCGGTTGAGAGCTTCTCGAGGTTGATGGCGGCGATCAATTCGCGCACGGCTTCCGCACCCATGCCGGCGCGGAAGACGCTGGTGCCGAAGGCGTCGCGCAGTTCGCGATAGCGGTTCTCCTGGATGAGGTCCATTTTCTTGAGACCCTCCAGGTCCTTTTTCAACTGCTCCAGGCGCTGTTTGCGGTCGGTGCGCTGCGTCTCCAGGCGCACCTGCACGGTGTCGATCTGCCCCTGGATATGATCTTGCATATCGCGGGTTTCGCCTTCGCTCTGCTTGCGCAGTTCTTCGAGGTCGCGGTGGGCTTTTTCTGCGATACCATTGCGGAGGGCTTCGGCGGCTTTTTCAAGCGTCTCGATATCGCGCTTGCTGACGACATCACCAGCTTTGACGATAACACGACCTATCGCATCGAAGAGGATATCCTCTTCGGTTTGCTGGCCTATGCGCTCGCGCAGGATGGCTCCCAATTCGCTTTCGGTTACCTTCGCCTGGGCAAGCTCTTGTTCGCGGCTGGCCTCAATTTCCTGCTCGCTTGCTCTGAGACGCGAGTTGATGCCCTGATTCTCGTTCTCGCGGTTCGCTTTCAGGCTTTCGATCTGCTCGACCACCTTCTCATCCAGGCTTTGTTCAAGCTTGATGAGTTCTTCGTCGAGCCGCATCAGCTCGCGCTGGCGCGCGGCGTTCCCTTGAAGTACCAGATGTGGCTGACAGGGGAAGCCAGTTCGATGTGGCCCATGCGCTCGCGGCGCACCTTTGAACGGGCGACTTCGACGCCGCATTTGTCGCACACGATGCCCTTGAAGCGCACGCGCTTGTATTTGCCGCAGTAGCATTCCCAGTCCTTGGTGGGGCCGAAGATGCGCTCGCAGAACAGGCCGTCTTTTTCGGGCTTGAGTGTGCGATAGTTGATGGTTTCCGGTTTCGTGACCTCGCCATAGCTCCAGCCGCGAATCTGTTCGGGGCTGGCAAGGCTGATACGTATTGCATTAAAATCGTTGACTTCGAGCATGATTCCTCCTATTGATCGCCTTCGAAACCGGACAGGTTTATGCCGAGTTCGGGCATGACATCGTTCGAGGTATCTTCGACGAATTGGATTTTTTGTTCGTCTTCGTTGAGGACTTCGACGTTGATGCCCAGGCTTTGTAATTCTTTTACGAGTACTTTGAAGGATTCGGGTACGCCCGGCTCCATGATATTTTCGCCTTTGACGATGGCTTCGTAGGTTTTGACGCGGCCTACGACGTCATCGGATTTGACGGTCAGGATTTCTTGCAGGATGTTGGCCGCGCCGTAGGCTTCGAGCGCCCACACCTCCATTTCGCCGAAACGCTGGCCGCCGAACTGAGCTTTACCGCCCAGGGGCTGCTGCGTGATGAGGCTGTATGGGCCGGTCGAACGGGCGTGTACCTTGTCCTCCACCAGGTGGGCCAGTTTGAGCATATAGGTGTAGCCAACAGTTATGGTATGATCGAAGGGTTCGCCGGTGCGCCCGTCGAAGAGTTGCTCTTTGCCCGATCTTGGCAGGTGGGCACGCTCCAGGTATTCTTCGATGTCTTCTTCGGTGGCCCCGTCAAAGACGGGGGTGGCGATTTTGATGCCCAGGGCCGCGGCGGCCCAGCCGAGATGGGTTTCCATAATCTGACCGATATTCATGCGGTGCGGCACGCCCAGCGGGTTCAGGATGATGTCCACGGGGGTGCCGTCGGGCAGGAACGGCATGTCTTCGATGGGCAGCACGCGCGAGATGACGCCTTTGTTGCCGTGACGCCCGGCCATTTTGTCGCCCGCGCCGATCTTGCGCTTCTGGGCGATGCTGACGCGCACGAGTGAGTTGACGCCAGGGAGCAGTTCGTCGCCAGCGTCGCGCGAGAAGACTTTAACTTCGACGACTTTGCCACGCTCGCCGTGCGGGACGCGCAGCGAGGTATCTTTGACCTCGCGGGCCTTTTCACCAAAGATGGCGCGCAGCAGTTTTTCCTCGGCGGTGAGTTCGGTTTCACCCTTGGGGGTGATTTTGCCGACGAGGATGTCCTGCGGGCCTACCTCCGCGCCGACGTAGATGATGCCGCGCTCGTCGAGGTTGCGCAGGCCTTCTTCGCCGACGTTGGGGATGTCGCGCGTGATTTCTTCGGGGCCGAGCTTGGTGTCGCGGGCGTCGGTCTCGTATTTTTCTATATGTATAGAGGTGAAGAGGTCTTCGCGGACGATGCGCTCACTGATGAGGATGGCGTCTTCGAAGTTGCCGCCCTCCCAACTCATGAAGGCGACCAGGATGTTCTGGCCCAGGGCGATTTCGCCGTCCTCGGTGGATGAGCTGTCGGCGATGACCTCGCCGACGGTGACGTAGTCGCCTTTGCGCACGATGGGACGCTGGTTGATGCAGGTGCCGGCGTTGGAACGCACGAACTTGCGCAGGGCATAGGTGTGCAGTTCGCCCGCCTCGTCCACGATGCCGACCTGGCGCGCGGTGGCTTTGACGACTTCGCCGCTGACTTCGCTGACCTGCACCTGGCCGGAGTCGATGGCGACCTGGCGTTCGATGCCGGTGCCGCAGATGGGCGATTGCGGGCGCAGCAGCGGCACGGCCTGGCGCTGCATGTTGGCTCCCATGAGCGCGCGGTTCACGTCGTCGTGTTCCAGGAACGGGATGAGGGCCGTGGCGACGCTGACGGTCTGGCGCGGTGATACGTCCATGTAGTCGGCGTTGTCGGAGCTGTCCATGACGAAGTCGCCCTGGAAGCGACCCATGACGCGCTCTTCGGCGAACTCGCCGTCGGGGGTGAGCCGGGCGTTGGCCTGGGCGATGAAGAAGCGTTCTTCGTCGTCGGCGGTGCGATAATCTATTTCGGTGGTGACGAAGGGTTTGATGCGAATCTCGACATCGGGGCCGAGGGCTTCGTTGATTTTATTGAACAGGTCTTCGTCGATGCGCACGCGGGTACGCGCTTTAATGAGCACCTCGCCCGCGAGGGTTTTGAGGTCTTCCCATTCGCGCCCGGCCACGCCGCGATATTCGCGCCCAATGAGGGTGCGGTCGCCCGCTTTGATCTTTTTGTAGACCTTGCGATAGGGCGTTTCGATGAAGCCGTAGGGGTTGATCTGCCCGTAGGTGGCCAGGTTGCCGATGAGGCCGATGTTGGGGCCTTCAGGCGTTTCGATGGGACAGATGCGCCCGTAGTGGGAGCGATGCACGTCGCGCACGTCGAAGCTGGCGCGCTCGCGGGAGAGGCCGCCGGGACCCAGGGCCGAGAGACGACGCTTGTGGCCGATTTCGGCGAGGGCGTTGGTCTGGTCCATGAATTGCGAGAGCTGGCTGCCGCCGAAGAATTCCTTCATAGCAGCGACGACGGGCCGGATGTTGATGAGCGCGTTGGGGGTAGCCTGGCCGGGCTCCTGAATGCTCATACGCTCTTTGACGACGCGCTCCATGCGCAGCAGGCCGACGCGGAACTGGGTCTGGATGAGTTCGCCGACGCAGCGCACGCGGCGGTTGCCGAGGTGGTCGATGTCGTCTTTTTTTCCGATGCCGTTATTGAGCTGCACGAGGCGGCGCATGATGTTGACGAGGTCGTCAAGCGTGAGGGTGCGCTGGCTCTGCGGGATCGACAGGTCGAGCTTGCGGTTGAGTTTGTAGCGTCCGACGCTGCCGAGGTCGTAGCGACGGGCGTTGAAGAACATGTTTTTGACGAGCGAGCGGGCGTTGTCGATGGTGGCGGGATCGCCCGGGCGCATTTTTTTATAGAGTTCGAGCAGGGCCTCGTCTTCGCGTTTGACGGGGTCCTTTTCAAGGGTTGCCTGCACGAAATGGACGTTATTATCGGTATCAACATTGCGGAAGGCGTCGAGGATGCCCTGGTCGCTGGACAGCTCCAGGTTTTCGCCGAACCATTGCTCGCGAGCGAGGCTGGCGATGGCGCGCAGCAGGGTAGTAACCGGCAGCTTGCGCTTGCGGTCGATTTTGACGGAAAGCTGGTTTTTGTTGCTGGTTTCAAATTCGAGCCAGGCACCGCGCGCGGGTATGAGCTTGGCGGAGTAGAGTTTGCGGCCAGTGATGGCGTCCTCGTCGGCGGTGAAGTAGACGCCGGGGGAGCGCACGAGCTGGCTGACGACGACGCGCTCGGCTCCGTTGATGATGAAGGTACCCTGGCGAGTCATGAGGGGGAAGTCCCCCATGAAGATGTCCTTCTCGATGATTTCGCCGGTTTCTTTGTTGGTGAGGCGGGCCTTGACGGTGAGCGGCGCGGAATAGGTGGAGTCGCGGTCGCGGCACTCGTCCTCGGTGTATTTGGATTTGCCGAAGGGTTCGGGCGGGACGATGAATTCGAGTTTCAGGTTTTTGCCGGTGAAATCTTCGATAGGAGAGATTTCGTTAAAGAGTTCGCGCAGCCCCTCTTGTTTGAACCATTCAAAGGAGTCGAGCTGGATTTGAATGAGGCCCGGCATAGGGCGAATGTCGGGGATACGCGCGAAAGAGACACGTTCGGGAGCCGTGACGGCTCTGCTGGTAACAGCCATAGGTAGAATGCTCCTCTCACCTGGTCAGCCACAAAGAAAACGCAGAAAGACGCACTGAAGACAACCATAGAGATACGGTTGCCGATGCGCCCTCCTTCAGGAAATTGCAAAACGGAAAGGCTCTATGCTTTTCATAAGCGGTTACTCCTACATCTTACACCTGCCGGTTATTTGTAAATCTTCCACCAACTCCTCCCAATATATATGTTTATAATGCCGGCCACAAGAGACAAGACGAGACGAACAACTTGCATAAACAAGTATTTAGAGTACTCAGCGCGTATCAGGTACGTGACTACTACTCGCTACACGATTTGCGCGCATCACTACAAACAAGGAATGAAAAGCGGCATTGCCTTTCTATGATGACGATATCCCCTGTGAGACTGTATTATGCGGTATCCCTACACATGCGAGCAGTATGGTTACGCGGCGCGCGGGGAAGAATGTGTCGTTTTGAGTCCAGCTTTCTTTGTCTGTGTTTTTACTTCTTATCAGCGCTGTTACCATCCATATAAC
>WNFB01004303.1_pt1 | contig 12672 bp, 15 predicted proteins | sample 5400501 | NCBI WGS metagenome assembly WNFB01 (sample SAMN13153341, study PRJNA577476) | soil metagenome | isolation source: 200 cm saprolite under Douglas fir tree site 2 hole 1 | place: USA:California | collected 2015-04-18 | reverse complement strand
ACGCGCAGGTCGCCGTGGAGACCTACATGGGCTGCGGCACGGGGGTCTGCCTCGGCTGCGCGGTGCCGCTCGCGCGGGGCGGCTACGACCGCGCGTGCAAGGAAGGCCCCGTCTACCGCGCCGCCGACGTCGACTGGAGCGGCCTGCCGTCGCATCTTCCGTACGCGGTGCCGGCGTGACGCCGGACATGTCTGTTGCGATCGGCGCGCTCGCGCTGCGCGGCCCGGTGCTCGCCGCGTCGGGAACGTTCGGCTACGGCACGGAGGTTCCGCTGCTCGAGCGCCGCGCCATGGGTGGCATGGTGTCCAAGGGCATCTTTCTCCGACCGCGCAAAGGCACCGCACCTCCTCGCATCGCGGAGACTCCGAGCGGGATGCTCAACGCGATCGGCCTGCAGGGTCCGGGCGTCGAGGCGCTGATCAGCGATTACGCGCCCCGATGGGCGGAATGGGATTTCCCAGTGCTCGTCAACATCAACGGCGAATCGGCGGCCGAGTACGGCGAGCTCGCGGCGCGCCTCGACGGAGTGTCTGGCGTGGCGGGCTTCGAGATCAACATCTCATGCCCGAACGTCGAGCAGGGCGGTCTCTATTTCGGCAACGACCCGCGCGCCGCGGCGGCCGTAACCGAGGCGGTGCGCAAACGGACCAAGCTACCGGTGTGGGTGAAGCTGACGCCCATGGTCAGCGACATCGGCGTCATCGCCCGGGCGGTCGAGGCGGCCGGCGCGGACGCGCTCTGCGCGATCAACACGTTCGTCGGGATGTCGATCGACCTGAGCTCGTACAAACCGCGTCTGAGCTTCCGGACGGGTGGGCTTTCGGGACCCGCGATCCGGCCGCTCGCCGTCCACCTCGCGCACCAGGCCGCCCGAGCGGTGCGCATCCCGGTGATCGGGATCGGCGGCATCGCTTGCGCCGAGGATGCGCTGGAGTTCCTGGTCGCCGGCTGCGCCGCCGTCCAGGTCGGCACGGCCACCTTCGTCAACCCGAAAGCGATCGCGGAGGTCAACGACGGCATCGGGGCCTTCCTCGAAGCGCGTGGCCTCGGCTCGCTTGACGAATTGCCGCGCTATCTGCCAAGGGATTAGCGCTTCAACCGTCAGAATCCATAAGCCGTGCTGGAAGTCGACGGTCTCGCCAAACGCTACGGCGAGGTGCTCGCGCTTCGTGACCTGACCGTTCGGGTCGACGAGGGCGGCTGCCTCGTCCTGCTCGGCCGCAACGGCGCGGGCAAGACGACCGCGCTCCGCTGCATGGCGGGCGTGCTGCTCCCCACCGCGGGAACCGTCACCGTCGACGGAATCGACGCGGCTGACGACCCGACCGCCGTCCGGGCCAAGGTCGGCCTGATGCCCGAGGTTCCCGGTCTGTACGAGCGGATGTCTGTGCGCTCGTACCTCGACTACTTCGGCGCGATCTACGACCTGGAGCCGGCCCTCAGGCGGCAGAGGATCGAGGATTTACTCGAGCTTTTCGAGCTCACGGATGCGGGTGACAGATGGCTGGGCACCTACTCCAAGGGGATGCGGCAGAAGGTGGCGCTCATCCGGGCCACGCTCCACCGGCCGCGGCTGGTGCTCGCGGACGAGCCGACCTCGGCGCTCGACCCGGACAGCGCGCGGCGCGCGTGGGTTTACCTCAAGGACCTCCAGAAGGAGGGCTGCGCGCTCGTGATCTGCACCCACAGCATGGAAGAGGCCGAGCAGCTGGCGGGGGACATCGGGATCATGTCGGCCGGCCGCGCCCTGGCCATCGGCACCATGGCCGAGCTGCGGCGCCACTCAGGGCTCGCGACACGCCAGGAGGTGCGCGAGCTGCCAACCCTGCAGGACATCTATCTCGCCATCGTCGGGAACAGGGAGGGCGATCACCGCCATGAGCTGGCCGAGAGTCGATCGGCGTAGGAGATGGAGCGGGAGTGGCGGCCCAGAGATTTGGAGATCCAGGTGGTCCGAGCCGAAGGAACGGGTGGCCCCGCCGAGGAGCGCATCGTAGATGCGTGACGAGGACGGGCCGGGGCCCGTGACGCCCGGATCGGGCCGCATGGGCTCCAAAGATCGGGCCGACATCTCCCGGTCCATCTCCAAGGCGCTTCTCGTGGCGAGTCGCGACCTCCGCGACGCGGTCAGCGAGCTTCGCCTGATCGCGGCGATGATCGCCCTGACGCTGGCGATTCCGCTCGCCGCCGGCTCGGGCGTCCGCGCACTGGCCTACTTCGGCGGCGGGACGGCGGTGGTGAACCGGCTCTCTTTGGTCGGCGCCTTCTTCGTGGTCTTCATCCCGGCGAGCTTCTCGCTGGTCCTGGCGCTCGAGTCGTTTGTCGGCGAGCGCGAGCGCACGACGCTCGAGGTTCTCCTCTCGACGCCTTTGCGTGAGGCCGAGATCTACGCGGGCAAGGTGCTTGCCGTGCTCAGCGTTTCGCTCACGCTCTGCTACGGAGGGCTCATCGTCTACTGCCTCGTCACGTTCCCAGGACTCGGCTACTTCCCGGTCGTCATCCTGCTCGCGCTCGCCGTCTCGACGATCTGCCAGGTCGCCGCCATGGTCGCCGGCGCCGTGATCATCAGCCTGAACGCGAGGACGATGCGCGCGGCCAACGTGATGGCGTCGTTCATCATCCTGCCGATGTCCGTCGTGCTCCAGCTCGAGGCGGTGCTCATCCTGCTGGGCCGTGCCGACCTGCTGTGGGGCTTCGCGCTGCTCATGATCCTGATCGCGGTGGTTCTGCTCCGCATGGGCTTCAGTGGGTTCTCGCGCGAGGCCCTGCTCGCGCGGGACGCCGGCCTCCGCCACCCACTACGCCGCGCCGCGCTGGCCCTGCGCTCGAGCTTCGCCACGCGTCCGGGCATCGTGCGCCTCATCTGGTCGCGCCGCACTGCCATGGTCCTTGCGGCCGCGGGGTTTCCCGCGGGCGCGCTCATCGGCTATGTCGCCGGATCGACGAGCGCCGTGCCCAGCGCCGTGGTCCGGCCCGTCCTGTCCAGCCTCGTGAGGTCGGCCGGCCAGGGAAACCCGGTCGAAAACGCGATTGCCATCTTCAGCCATAACCTCCTCGCGTTCCTCCTTGTCGCCGTGCTGGCCATCCTGACCGCCGGCCTCAGCGGGTTCCTGCTCACTTTCGCGCCCGGGTTCCTGCTCGGTTTCGCGGCCGCGGTCTCGTCGTGGAGCCTCGCGCTCAGCGGCATCGTGCCCAACGGCTTGGTGGAGATCCCGGCCGCCATCGTCGCCGGCGGGCTAGCGATCCAGATCGGCGCCGCCGTCATCCACATGGACGCGACCGGCGGATGGAGCTCGCGCGTCCTGGCGGCCGTGGCCGACTACGTGCGCGCGCTGCGCTGGCTCGTCCCCGCGCTCGCCGTCGCGGCGGCGCTTGAAGTCTGGCTCGGCTGAACGAAGACCTGCGGCGTCAATAGGCGGATCGCCAGCACCACCGCGCCCGCGACCGTCGCGCCGATCGCCATCGCCCATGGCGCGCCGAGCAATGTGGCCAGAGCGCCGGCCTGCATCGCGCCGAAAGGGCCGACGCCGATCAAGGCCTGCGCGTAGAGCGCCATGACGCGTCCGCGGAGATGATCCGGCGTGAGGGTCTGGATGCGGAGGTTGGCGGAAGCCACGAACGAGATCTGGCAGTAACCGGCGACGAACAGCGTGACGAGCGAGATCGCAAACACGCGCGAAAGGGAGAATTCGAGCAGCGCGGCAACCCAGATGGCCGCCATCCAGAGCTGGCGTCGCGGATCGGCCCCGAGCTGCGGAAAGAACGCCAACGTGAGCGCGCCCGTCAGCGCTCCGAGGCCCATCGACCCGAGCAGGAAGCCAAATCCGCGCGCGCCCACGTGCAGAACCTGTTCGGCGAACAGCGGCATCAGGGTGAGCCGGTTCATCGCGAACAGCGAGAAGACGGCGACCGCGATCAGCAGCATCCCGACGACCGGCTCGTCTCGCGCGTACGCGAGGCCCTGCGCGATGCGGGTGGAGATTGGCAGCCGGTGCGTCTCGGTGACGTGCACCGGCAGGTCGCGCATGAGAAGCAGTGCCCCAATAGCTGCGAGATAGCTGAGTGAGTTGGCGAGAAAGCAAAGCGGCACGCCGATCGCCGCGATGAGCACTCCGGCCACGGCCGGGCCCACGACGGCCGCACCGTTGAACACCGACGAGGTGAGCGCGATCGCGTTCATCAGGTCTTGCTTGCCGACCATCTCGACGAGGAACGACTGGCGTGCCGGTACGTCGAAGACGTTGATCGTGCCCGTGGCGATCGCCGCGACGATGACCATCCAGTACTGCGCGTGGCCGCTCCCGCTGAGCAGGAACAGCGTGAATGACGGGACCATGAACAGCGCCTGCGTCGCGAGCAGGACGTTCCGCTTATGGAAACGATCGGCCACGACGCCGCCGAGCTGGCTCCCTACGAGCACCGGCGTGAACTGGGCCGCGAGGACGAGTCCGACGTGAATGCCGCTGTGGGTCAGCTGCAGGGCGAGCCACGGCATCGCGACGCTCTGCATCCACGTGCCGACCGTCGAAACGATCTGGCCGAAGAAGAAAAGCCGGTAGTTCCGGTGCCGGAGCGCGCCAAGCATCCGGACCGGCGCGGCTTCATCCACGGGTGACACCAGATGCGATGATCGCAGCGTGGCCCGACTGCGCGATGCGATCGACATAGACGCGCCCGCGGAACGAGTGTGGGCGGTGGTCGCCGAGGACGTGAGAAACGCTCCGAAATGGACGTCGAACCTCGAGCTGGCCGAGAAGCTCGACGACGGTCCGCCGGGCAAGGGCACTCGATATCGCTACCGCTTGAATCTCCCAGGCGGACACAAGGAGACGATCGAGGTCGAGCAGAACGTATGGAGCAAGCCGAAGAAATGCGGTGGCAGGTTCGTCAAAGGACCTCTCAAAGGCACGTGGTCCTACACCTACACGGAGCGCAAGGATGGGACGACGCGGCTGGCTTACGAGATGGACTACGAGATGACGGGCTTGCTTCGATTCGCCGGCGGGCTGCTCGGGCCGCAGTACGCCGCGGGAATCCGCAAGACCATGGAATCGCTGAAGCAGTACGTCGAATCGGGCAAGGGTCCGAAACCTAAGAAGTAGCCAGCGCCTCGGCTTCGATCTCGACCTTCCAGCGCTCGTCGAGCAGCCCCTTGACCACGACCATCGTCGCGGCCGGACGCGCCTTCCGCATGGCCTCGCCGTGCGCCTTGCCGACGGAGTCGCCGTAGGCGGCGTCGGTGATGAACATGCGAGTCCGCACGACGTCGTCGAGCGACGATCCCGCGTCGGCCAGCGCGGTCGCGATGATGTCGAAGCAGCGTTTCGCCTGAATGAACGGATCCGGATCGACCGTACCGTCGGGCCAGATCGGTGCGGTGCCGGACACGATCACGCGGTCGCCGACGCGCACGGCGCGGCAGAAGCCGATGGTCTCCTCGAAGGGCGATCCCGAACTGACTCGCCGGCGCCCCGAGTGCTCCGTCAGGGCTTTCGGAAAGGCAGCAGCTCGAGCTGCTCGAAGCGGTCCTGCACGGCGGTGCGCAGCTCGCTGACCAGGGCCTTCAGCCGCTCCTGCGATCCGCTGTCCGAGATGTTGACCACCCGGATCCTGCGCATCGCGGTCTGCAGGGCGTAGAGCCCGGCGGGTTCGTTTCCGACCAGGCGGCCCGCCGCCCCGCGAATCTCTCGCGCCACGTCCTCGTGGCCGTGCAGGCGCAGCCAGTTCGCGAGGCGCGCCGAGGCGACGACGACCCGCTGCGTCTTGGGATTCAACGCCGGCGGCACCACGTCGCGCGTCCCCACCACCTGGAACACGGCCGGCACGCGGCTGGGACGGCGCAGCGAGCGCAGCCGCCTCCAGACGGACCGCGGGCCGAGCATGACGATCACGCCGGAGACCAACAGAAGGCCGACCACGATTACCACCACCGCGTCCAGCATTTTTTCCTAGGTTACGCTTGGTCGGCGCCGATATTGTGATCGGCTTTGCAATTGGAGACTGGCGTGTGACTGGAGTCGCTGTCATCACCGGCGCTTCATCAGGAATCGGTGCAGCCACGGCCATCGCCCTCGGCCGTCATGGCTACCGCATCGTGGTGGGGGCGCGAAGGGTGGACCGCCTCGCCCGAGTCGCTGGGGAAGAGGGACTCGCCCTCCACCTCGATGTCACGGACGAGGACAGCGTCAACGACTTCGTCGGCGAGATCTCCCGGCGTTTCGGACGGATCGACGTGCTCGTCAACAACGCCGGCGGCGCGCTTGGGCTCAATCCGATCGCCGAAGCACGGGACGACGAGTGGCTCGGCATGTGGAAGACGAATGTGCTCGGTCTGATGTGGATGACCCGTGCTTGCTTGCCGCTGCTGCGAAAGGCGAAGCACGGCCACATCGTCAACATCGGCTCGATCGCGGGTTTCGAGACCTACAAGGGCGGCGCCGGCTACACCGCCGCCAAACATGCGGTTCGGGCAATCACCCGGACGCTGCGCCTCGAGCTCAATGGTGAACCCATTCGCGTCACTGAGGTCGCGCCGGGACTCGTCGAGACGGAGTTCAGCTTCGTCCGCTTCCATGGAGACCGCAAGGCGGCCAAGGCCGTGTATGAGGGAATCAAGCCGCTGTCCGCCGAAGACGTCGCCGACTGCGTTCTCTTCGCCGTGACGCGCCCGCCACACGTGGACATCGACGAGATCGTGGTGCGCCCGGTCGCGCAGGCGACGGCGCAGCAGGTGGCTCGCAAGCCGCCTCGCCGCAAGAAGACCTAGGGAATCAGAAGCACCTTGCCCGTCGTCTTCCGGGCCTCCAGGTCGATGTGCGCCTGGCGCGCCTCGGCCAGTCGGTAGCGCGCGCCGATCCTCACCTTTAGCTTGCCTCCGCGAATCAGCTCGAACACCTTGCCGGCGCGGTCTTGCAGCAGCTCGGGCGTCCGCACGTAGGTCTGGATCGTCGGGCGCTGGACATAGAGCGATCCCGACCTGGCCAGGAGAGCCACCGGAAGTGGGTCGGGCTGGCCGCTTGCCGCGCCGTACACGATCATCCGACCAAAGGGCCTGAGCGCCTGCAACCCCTCGTAGAAGGTGGCCTTGCCGACGCCGTCGTACACCGCCGCCACGCCCTCGTCGCCCGCGATCTCTTTGGCGCGCTCGGCGAAACCCTCATAGCCGAGCACCTCGTCGGCGCCGGCCTCGCGGGCCAGCTGCGCCTTCTCTCTGGATGACGTGGTCGCGACGACTTTGCCCCCCAGCATCTTCGCGATCTGGGTCAACAGGAGCCCAACGCCGCCCGCCGCGGCGTGCACGACGACCCAGTCGCCTTTCTGAATCGGGTAGCAGTCGTGGGCGAGGTAATGCGCGGTGATGCCCTGCGGCAAGGCGGCCGCCGCCACCTCGCTCGAAACGCCGTCCGGGATCGGGACGAGGTGCGACCTGTCAGCCGCGACCCGCTCCGCATAGCTGTGGGGAACGCCGATCCAGGCGACCCGCTCGCCCGTCGCCTTGATCGTTCCGGACCCTTCGACGCCGACCACGGCCGGGGGCTTGGAGCCGTAGTCCAGGCCCTCCCGTTCGTACACGTCCCGGAAGTTGATTCCGACCGCCTCCACGTCCACCACCACCTGGCCGTCGTTCGGCGCGGGATCGGGTACCTCTTTGTACTCGAGCACCTCGGGGCCGCCGTTGCGCTCGAAAACGACCGCGTGCATCAAGTGGATCCCTCCTACTTGATCAAACCGGCCGCACGGGCCTCCTCTTTCGTCATTCAACAACCCGGCTCGCCGTAGTTGCCGCAGCAACCCTTGCCACCGCGTTTTCGGTTCACGTTGGCGACGATGACGCGCACCCGTTCCAGCGGGCCGTACGACCCGGCCCTGAGATTGCTCAAGAAGCTTGACGGTGACGGGCGTTCAGGTCGGCTGCTACTCATGTGTCCATTGTCACTTACGACGGGACGAAGTCCTCTTCCGCGATTTCATTCGTAGTAATTGCTGTTGTACTCGATCCAGCCGGGGTTTGGGCATCCACTCGACGTGTGCGCGTGCGTGCAGTGCACCCCATACCGCGGCCCGGGGTCGATGTAGAGCTCGCCGTGGATGATGATCGAGTCCCCGTTGTGCACGGGGACGGACTGGGCGAGGCTGATGTTGTGATCGACCTCGAGCATCTCGCCGGTGGTGGTCTTGACCTCGAATCGCTCGTGGTCGCCGGTCGTCACCGGGTCGCTCACCACGGTCGCGTCGAAGGTGACCTCCGCGCCGCTCGAGTTGCTCTGGATGTCCTGGTGCAGCCCCTGGTCGTCGGCGGACTCGCGCCCGCCGCACGCGACCACAAGCAGCGCCACACCGGCGATCGCCAGCCGTCTCACGTCGCGAACGCCTGCTCCAGCGGAATCCGCCCCTCGTAGAGCGCCTTGCCCAGGATCACCGCTCCGGCGCCGGCGGCGGCCACCTTGGCGATCTCCTCAGTCGAGGAGACTCCGCCGGAATACATCAGCTCGAGGCGCGTCATGCGCCGAACCCTGGCCAGCGCCTCGAGGTCGGGGCCGGACAGCGTCCCGTCGCGGTCGATGGCGGTGAGGATGATTCCCGCCAGCGGGAGGGAATCCCACCGGCCGACGAGCGAGCCGATCATGACGGGAGCGGTCTCCATCCAGCCGCCGACCGCGGGCTTGTCGTCGCGTATGTCGAGCGCGGTGAGGATGCGTTCGGGATGCCGGCGGGCACAGCGCTCCAGCAGCCGAGGGTCCTGCACCGCGGCGGTGCCCATGACGACCCACGTCGCTCCGCTGTCGAGCAGCGCGTCCACCGCCTCCGCGGTGCGCACGCCGCCGGCCACCTGGACCTTGATGTTGTGCTTTTTGAGCATCGCCGCGATCACGTCATGGTTGTTGCCGGACCCTCGAGCGGCGTCGAGGTCGACGACGTGCACCCTCAGCGCGCCCGCGGCCGCAAACTCCGCGGCCACCTCGACGGGGTCGTCCGCATAGACCTTCACGTGGTCGTAGTCGCCCTGGGTCAGCCGGACGCAGCGGCCGCCGAGGATGTCGATGGCGGGGATGACGACCACGTCCCTATGGTGCTCCGAGCGGGAGTCGGGTTAGCGGTAGTTCGTGAACTGGAGCGGGACCGGGATGTCCTCCGCCTCGCGCAGAGTCTTGATCACGGCCTGCAAGGTGTCCTTGTCCTTGCTCACGACGCGGAGCTGCTCGCCCTGGATCCGCACCTGCAGCTTGGGCGAGACATTTTGAATCCGCTTGCGGAGGTCGCGCGCGAGGTCGTCGGTGATTCCCGCGTTGAGCCGCACCTCGATCTGGCCGCGGCCCTTGCCCACCGTCTTGGGATCGCCGGGCTTGAACAGCTTCGGCGACAGCTGGCGCCGGGCGGCTTTCTCGCGCAGCACCTGGAGCGCGGCGCGTGCGCGGTCCTCGCTCGCCGACTCGATCAGGATCACGTCGCCCTGCTCGTCGTAGATGGTGCCTGTGTCCTTGAAATCGAATCTGGTGCCGACTTCGCGACGCGCCTGGTCGATCGCGTTTGTCAGCTCAGCCGCGTTGAACTCGGAGACGACGTCGAACGAGAACTCAGCCATTCAGGATGGCGTTGACGCCGACGATCACGGCCACGATGGCGAGGGCCACGCCGGCGAGCGAAGAGATCGCGAGCAGCGCACCGATGCCGGCGGTGCCTTCGTCGAGCGGCTCGGCAGGAGGCTTGTCGTAAGGGTCGGGTCCGTAGTCGAGGTCGTAGACGCCCTCCGCGCGCGCCCGCTCCACCAGCTGCTCGAGCACTGGTTTGCCGCCTGGCGGAAGAGGCTTGCCGTCGAGGTGATCGACCGCCTCCTTGAGGTTGTCTCGGGTCTTGCCGAGCTCCGCAACGAGCATGTCCAGCGTTTCCATCGCGCCGGGGGTCGGGTGCTCGCGCCGCAGGTCGGCGATGATCCCGTAAAGGCTCACGTCCAAGATCGTACCCTTCCCCACTCGCCGGGAAAGGTGTCCGGCTTCCCTTCCCCACTCGCTGGGGAAGGTGTCCGGGCGCGAAGCGCTCGGACGGATGGGGGCGAACCTCCAGCAATACACTTAGGTCGATGGGTGTGGACACCAAAGCAAAGGCCGCGGCGAAGAAGCCGGCGGCGCATCCCAACACATGGGTCTTCTTCGAGGGCGAGTTCGCGCGCTACAACGACGTCAAGCTCGGCCTGATGACCCACGCCCTCCACTACGGGACCGGCGTGTTCGAGGGCATCCGTGCTTACTGGAACGCGAAGAAGGAGCAGCTCTTTCTGCTGCACCCGGTCGCTCACTACGAGCGCATGAAGCGCTCGGCCAACGTGATGCGGATGACGCTTCCGTATTCGACGGAGGAGCTCGTCAACTTCACCATCGAGCTGCTGCGACGCAACCAGTTCAAGTCCGACGTGTATGTGCGGCCGCTGGTCTACATGTCCAGCGAGGAGATCGGAGTCCGCCTGCACAACCTGCATCAGAGCTTCTTCATCTACGCCATTCCGTTCGGCAACTACGTCGAGATCGAAGGTGGCATTCGCTGCGCGGTCAGCACGTGGCGCCGGGTCCCGGATCAGTCTCTGCCGGCGCGGGCGAAGATCACGGGGTCCTACGCGCAGTCGGCGCTGGCCAAGTCCGAGGCCGTCGAGGGCGGTTTCGACGAGGCGATCGTGCTCACCGTGGACGGTCATGTTTCCGAGGGCTCGGCGGAGAACGTGTTCATGCTCAAGGACGGCGCGTTCATCACGCCGCCGGTGACGGACGACATCCTCGAGGGGGTGACGCGCCAGCTTCTGATCAAGATCATCCAGAGCGAGCTCAACATGCCGGTCCTGGAGCGAAGCATCGACCGCACCGAGCTGTACACATGCGACGAGTTGCTTCTTTGCGGCACCGGTGCGCAGATCTCTCCCGTGATCGAGGTCGACCGGCGGCCGGTAGGCGATGGCAAGGTCGGCGAGTTCACACAGGAGCTGCAGAACATCTACTTCGGCGCGGTCCGCGGCGACACGCCGAAGTACAAGGACTGGACGATCCCGGTTTATTAAGTCACGGGTGAGGCAGGCCTCCCCCGTGGAACCCCCACCGAGTTACGTGGGTGCCTGGCGGCGGTTCGCGGTGCACGCTGGGTGACGGCCGGAGTGAATCCGGCCTGTAGCCGCCATCCGTCTAAGCTGCCGGGCGATGAAGGTTGTTATTGCCCCTAACGCTTTCAAGGGCACCCTCACGGCGCCACAGGCCGCCGCGGCGATCGCGCGGGGCGTGCGGGAGGTCTTCCCCGACGCGGAGATTGTCGAGGTCCCTGTCGCGGACGGCGGCGACGGTACGGTCGAAGCGCTCGTCTCCGCGCAACAGGGCGAGTACCGCACAGTGCGGGTCGAAGGCCCGCTGGGCGATCCGGTCGAGGCGCGCTACGGCCTCATCGACTCCGGCCACACCGCCGTGGTAGAGATGGCGACCGCCAGCGGGCTCGCCCTGATCTCCGACAACCGGCGCGATCCGCGTCGCGCGAGCACGTATGGCTTCGGCCAGCTGCTCGAGGCGGCGCGGGCCGAAGGCGTGCACCAGATCATTGCGGGGATCGGTGGCTCGGCCACGAACGACGGCGGCGCCGGAATGGCGGAGGCGCTCGGATATCGATTCCTGGCTCCGAGCGGTCGCGAAATCGAGGCTGGTGGCGGCGGCCTCGAGATGCTGGATCGCATCGACGCATCGGGCTTCAACCCCGCGTGGCGCACCGTCGCCGTGAGGGTCGCCTGCGACGTGACCAACCCGCTAACCGGGCCGAACGGCGCAACGTTCGTCTACGGGCCGCAAAAGGGCGCCGATCCCCAGACCGTCAAGGCTCTTGACCGGGCGCTCGAGCACTTTGCGGAGATGATTCGCCGCGATCTCGGCAAGGATGTCGCCGAGATCCCTGGCGCTGGGGCGGCCGGCGGCACAGGCGCCGGTTTGGTCGCCTTCCTCGACGCCACGCTCGAGCCTGGCGCGCCTCTCGTCGTGGATGCCACCGGATTCAACAGCGCTTTGGCGGGAGCCGATCTGGTGATCACGGGCGAGGGCCGGGTCGACGAGCAGACGGCGTACGGCAAAGCTCCCGGCGAGGTTGCCAGACGAGCCCACGCCGCCGGCGTGCCAGTCCTACTCCTTGCCGGCGCCAAGGGGGACGGCTGGGAGGCGCTGCGGGCCCTGGGCGTCGACTCGGTGGTCACGTTGACCCAGGAGGGCCAGGACCCGCGGGAGGCCCTAAATGCTCCAGAGCGGATGCTGACGCGTGCCGCCGTAGTAGCCTGCCGAACGCATTCATGGACGAGGTAGAGGAAACCCCGGCAAGCAAGGAGCACGTCGATCCGACCGACGTCGAGCTCGTCCGCGCTTACCGGAAAGGCGACGTCCGCGCCTTCGAGGAGCTGCACCGCCGGTACGTCGCGTCGATCTTCCGGCTCGTCCGGCGCAAGCTCGGTGACGCGCTCCTGGCCGAGGACATCGCCCAGGAGACGTTCATGAAGGCGCTCAAGATGATGGACCGGGTTGACGACACCTTCAACTTCGGCGGATGGGTCCACACCGTGGCGCGCAACCTCTGCTACGACGAGCTGCGGCGCCGCCAGCGTGACCTGCGCGCCGACGGTGGGACGGACGAGGAAGACGACGAGCTGATGGCCAACCTGCCTTC
>WNFB01004300.1_pt1 | contig 12678 bp, 10 predicted proteins | sample 5400501 | NCBI WGS metagenome assembly WNFB01 (sample SAMN13153341, study PRJNA577476) | soil metagenome | isolation source: 200 cm saprolite under Douglas fir tree site 2 hole 1 | place: USA:California | collected 2015-04-18 | reverse complement strand
ATGTCCGGGACCTTTGCCGCATCTACGGGATAACCGACCAGGCCCAGGTAGATGAGCTTATGGATCTAGCCAGGCGGGCGCGAGAGCCTGGCTGGTGGACCAAGTACGACGAGGCCATCCTCTCTCCGTACATCGGCCTAGAGCAGGAAGCCGTCGCTATCACGGCCTTCTCGATGCACTGGGTGTCTGCGCTGCTCCAAACAAGTGACTACGCCCGAGCAACCATTAAGGGCATCGAGCGGAAGATAGACCCTGCCGTGCTCGAGCAGCGGATCGAAGCGAGGTTGCGGCGGCAGGAGCTGCTTGAACGGCAGACCCCGCCGCGCTATCGGGCACTGCTGGATGAAGCCGTCCTGCGCCGACAGGTCGGGGGCGCGGCAGTCATGCGGGAACAGTTGCACAAGATCCTTAAGTGCGCAGCGGAGGAGAAGGCCGCCGTTCAGGTCATCCCGTTCGAAGTCGGCATAAACGCGAGCGCGGATAGCAATTTCGACTTCTTTGAGTTCGAATCAAGCTCGATGCAGCGCCCTGTGGTCTTTATTGAGGGCCTGTTCACTAATCGCTACCTGGAGCGCCCAGCAGAGATCGAGCGGTACCGCGAGGCGATTGAGTACCTGCGTGACGCCGCCCTGAGCCCGCGGGATTCAATAAGCCTGATCACCGAGATCGGGAGTCTTCGCAAGGTCTAACAAGCTAGGTTGGGCCGTGCGAGGCTAGCCAAGATAATGTATCTACGAAGGAGAGATAATGCCACCTCTTATACCACCGACTCTCAGCAACCTTTCGTGGCGCGTGGCACGGAATTGCAATGGCGGTAACTGCATCCGCGTAGCGCCCAGGGCAGACATGATCGTCATCGGAGACTCGAAGAATCCTGACGGCCCGATGCTGTCCTACAGCCGCTCCGAGTGGGTTGCCTTTGTAGAGGGGATCAGACAAGGGGACTTTGACGACCTCATATAGGGGGCTAAAGACTTTGCATTCGGGGGACCAGTCGTGATGGCTGGTCGCCCGTTGCTTTTCACCTCGATTATGTGGCAGCCCTAGGTCCCGTGCTCCAGACGCGCGTCGTGGGGTTCGCCGTGGTTATGCGTCTCACATCAAGTGAGGCTGATGTGTCGCATATCAAGTAAGCCTCGGCATGGAGGGCAGAAGGTACGCCACCGTGCGTGCACCGTCCTGCGTGTGTTACATGGTCCGCCAGCCCGGCACTGTACTACCGGTCATTTCTCCGGTAGGGCGTTCATTGTGGCCGGGCGTCTCAGCTGGAGCGGCATGGATGGCGCTGAACTACTGTCGGCGCTCTACAGGCGATGACGGCCTAAGCCTCAATCCACCGCATAAATAGGGATTCCTCCGGGCGTGTCAACGCGAAAGGTGCCCCCTGAGCTGGGACGATGGGAGTTACTGAAGCTTCCACGTTCCGAGCCGAGAGGACACCTGTCAAGTGCGATTGTCGCATAGCCCGGCGAGAACACGCGCAACGTTTGACGACCCGAATCTGGTGTCGCGCGTCGGCCTGGTCCCGGTGATGGCCCTGGCCGAGCGCTGCGGCCTGTCCGCCCTGGTCCGCCGGCACGTCAAGATCACCGCCCGGACCGGGGTGAACGCGGATCTGAAGGCGCCCTGCCTGGTCGCCGGGATGGCCGCCGGCGCGGACAGCATCGATGAGATGGACGTGCTGCGGCACGGCGCCATGGACGCCCTGTTTGACGGGATCCGGGCGCCGTCCACGCTGGGGTCGTTCCTGCGGGCCTTCACCTGGGGGAACGTGCGGCAGCTGGAGGCAGCCGGGCGGGTGTTCCTGGCCGCCCTGGCCGCAGCCGCGCCGCTGCTGCCCGGCGCCGGCGTGCTGGCGTTCATCGATATCGACTCGATGCAGAAGCGGGTGTACGGGCACGCCAAGGCCGGCGCCGCGTTCGGCCACACCAAGATCCAGGGCAAGAGCCTGCTGGTCCGCGGCCTGAACGTGCTGGCCGCTGTGGTGTCCACGCCGCTGGGCGCGCCGGTGATCGCCGCCACCCGGCTGCGCGGCGGCAGCGCGAACTCCGCCCGCGGCGCCGCGTCGCTGGCCGCCGAGGCGATCAGCGCGGCCCGCGCCGCCGGGGCCAGCGCGATGATCGTGGTGCGGATGGACTCGGCCTACTACGCCGCCAAGGTGATCGCCGCGATCCGCCGCGGGGGAGCGTTCTTCTCGGTCACCGTGCGGATGGACGCCAAGGTCCGCGGCGCGATCGCTGCGATCGGCGAGGCCGCCTGGACGCCGATCACCTACCCGAGGGCGATCTGGGATGAGGACCAGCGGCGGTGGATCTCCGACGCCGAGGTCGCCGAGGTGCCCTATACCGCGTTCGCCTCGAAGAAACGCCAGGCAGTGACCGCGCGGCTGATCGTGCGCCGGGTCCGCGACCTGAACCGCAAAGCCGCCGAAGGCCAGGACGAGCTGTTCACCTGCTGGCGCTACCACGCGATCTTCACCGACAGCCCGTTTCAGATGATCCAGGCAGAAGAGCAGCACCGTGATCACGCCCTGGTGGAGCAGGTGTTCGCGGACCTGACCAGCGGCCCCCTTGCCCACCTGCCGTCGGGGTCCTTCCCCGCCAACGCCGCCTGGCTCGCCTGCGCGGCCATGTCCCATAACCTGACCCGGGCCGCCGGGGCGCTGGCCGGGGTGTTCCACGCCCGGGCCCGCGGAGCGACCATCCGCAGCCACCTCATCGCGGTGGCCGGCCGGGTCGCCCGGCACGGACGCAGCGAGATCACGCTGCACCTGCCCGAAGGCTGGCACCGCGAACAGGAATGGATGAACATGTTCGAGGCCTCCTGCGGGCCGCCGTCCCGGGCGGCCTGACCAGCCCGGAACCGGTCACCGCGCCCGCCCGGCCCCAGCGGCCACCCGCAAGCCCGCCGTCTCAGGGAAACCAGGACAAGCCGCCGGAACAGTCAGCGGCAAGGCTGCCATGCCCTGGACACCACCAAGATCACCGCCGACAAGCCATCACCGGAAAACGATCACCTGAATTCACGCGGTGGATTGAGGCTAAGTCGGCTGCCTGGCTGACTGTATGGAGTTGCTCAAGGTAGGTGCTGGTGGACGCCTCGGACGGGTACCGCTCCCGCAGCACCCTCGTCAGGTCGCGACTTACCATCACCAAGGAGGGGAGCGATCTGCGCTCTCCGGTCAGCGCGCGGGCGGCCCGACTGACTGCCTCGTCGACATCGCCCTGCCTTGCTGCGATCACGCCGAGCGTAATCCGGGCCTCTGCAGTGCGCATGGGCGCTCGCTCGGTGCCGTCGAAATCGGTGCTGGACCGGATCACTTCATCGGCCAGGTTCCCGGCGAGCTCGTCCTCGGCCAGCATGCGGTAGCAGTCCATGGCGTAAAAGTCGAACTTGGTTGGGTCGACCAAAGAGTGGTGATCGAGATTCTCCGGGTAGGGCAGCGCGTCCAGCAGACGACGGCCGCGGTCGAGTGCGACTTCGGTCTGGCGCCGGTCCCCGAACCGCGCCCATGCCTTGGCCTCCTGGGCTGTCAGCTGCACCGCGACGCTGTGGTGCGGGGCTACGTCCGTAGCTTCCATGCCCGGTGCGCCAGCGCAGGCGTGCGCCGCATCCGCGTGCACGACACCCGGCACACCTGCGGCTCGCTTCTCGCCGCGCTCGACGTGCACCCGTGGGTCGCCATGGAGATCCTGCGGCACAGCAAGATCAGCATCACGATGGAGATCTACACGGAGGTACCCGATGCCAGCACGCACGAGGCGCTCAGGCGGCTGGGGGAAAGCCTCGGATGACCGGCGACTGCTGTACTTTCGTGCTGTACGGACCTGCCCGGACGGTCATTTCAAGATCTCAATACAGGCTTGACCTGGGTGTGGGTGGAGCTAGCGAGACTCGAACTCGCGACCCCCTGCGTGCAAAGCAGGTGCTCTTCCAGCTGAGCTATAGCCCCATACTCCGGCGCTCCAAGGGTACCTGGGCGGCAGGCCAGTCGCCCGTAGCGCCGACGGCACCAGCCCGGGAACCGGCACCCGGAGCCGGCCGGCCGCTGGCCACGGGTACATCCGCCTCGCCGCCGCGGGCAGCAGGTATCTCCGGCGTGCTCCCGGCGGCCAGTAGATCGGGCAGTTCGGCGACGCCGCCGAGCACATGGGTCGCGCCCGCCCGGCGGAGCCGTTCCGTGGTGTGAGTGCCGGTCAGCACGCCCACGACGGTGCCGACGCCCGACCGCCGCCCGCTCAGCACTCCGCTCTCCGTGCCGTGCGCCACGACCGTGTCGCGCACGTCATCGACGCCGAGCCGGAGCATGGCGGAGAAGAAGAGGTCCGGCCACGGACAGCCCCTGGGCACATCGTCGGGCGACAGGGCAAGGTCAATCCGGTCCCACCAGCCTAGGGTGTCGAGCACCAGGCCGAGCACGCGACGGGAAAAGCCGCTGATCAGGCACACCCGCGCCCCGGTGCCGCGCAGCTTGTCGATCGCAAGCTCGGCGCCCGGCATCGCCACGACACCGGTCCGCGCGACCGCAGCGCTGTAGGAGCGGTCGAAGGCAAGCTGTGCTGCCAGTGCGGTGGCCTGGCTATCCGGGAACAGGCTGCGCAGCACCTCGATGGTCGACTGTCCCCTGGACCGGTGCACTCCGGCCATGCACCGGGCATACGCCGTTGTCCCCGTCACGACGCCCTGTGTTGCGATCGCCTCGGCGTAGGCACGCTCGACCATGCCGTTGTCGGTCACCGTCGTCCCGATCAGGCCGCAGCACACGAGCGAGACCGGCCGCGCGTCGCTCACCTGATCGCCTCCATGCGTGCCAGACCGGCGGGCCGGTGGGAGGTCTAATCGTCGCTCGTCGTTGCTTCGGTCCATAGGTCAAGCTCGGCCCGGTCTGCCTGGACCTTCCGCCAGACAGCCAGCGCGCCGAACCCGACGAGGGCCAGAATGAGCAGCTTCTTCACGGGTGAGCACCCTTCACCATCGGCTGCGGAGCCCTGCCTCCGGGCGACCGGACTCCCTGGGATGCATGCAGCCTAGCAAGCCGCCGGGTCAGCGCGGCCGGGTCAGCGCGGCCGGGTCACCCGGGCCTCGTCCCAGACGGGACCCGGCGCCTCATAGACACCACCATCGGCACCGAAGATCAGGAACCGGTCAAAGGACCGCGCGAACCACCGGTCATGCGTGACGGCGAGCACGGTGCCGGCATAAGACTCCAGGCCCTCCTGCAACGCCTCGGCGCTGGCCAGGTCGAGGTTGTCGGTCGGCTCGTCGAGCAGCAGCAGCGTCGACCCGGCCAGCTCAAGCAGCAGGATCTGCAGCCTGGCCTGCTGGCCGCCGGACAGGGTGCGGAATGCCTGCCGGGCGCAGGACTGCAGCTCGTACCGCGCCAGTGCCGCCATGGCCTCGTTGATCAGCATGGCGTGCTCGAGCATGAGGATCTCAAGCGAGCTCCGGCCGTCCAGGTCGGGCCGGGCGTGGGTCTGCGCGAAAAAACCGGGCACGACTCTCGCCCCGAGCCTGGCCGAGCCGGCCTGCTCGACCGGCTCCCCGGCGAGCAGCCGCAGGAAATGCGATTTGCCCGAGCCGTTGGAACCCAGCACGGCCACTCGCTCGCCGTACCAGACTTCCAGGTCGAACGGGCGCATCAGCCCAGTCAGCTCAAGCTTCTCGCAGATCACCGCGCGCTTGCCGGTCCGGCCGCCCCGCAGCCGCATCCGGACGTTCTGCTCTCGCGGCGCCAGCTCCGGCGGCCCTCTCTCCTCGAACTTGCGCAGCCGGGTTTCGGCGGCCTGCAGCCGCGAGGCCATGGCGTCGTTGTAGGACGCCTTCTGCCGGTACATCCGGACCAGCTGCTTCAGCTTCTCGTGCTCCTCGTCCCAGCGGCGGCGCAGCTCGTCCAGCCGGTCGATCCGGTCCCGGCGCGCCTGGGCGTAGCCGGCGAACCCGCCGCCGTGCACCCAGATGTTCCCGTCCTCCACCGTGATGATCCGCTCGGCGCAGTTGGCCAGCAGCTCACGGTCGTGGCTGACCAGCAGCACCGTCTTCTGGGTAGCCGCCAGCTGCTGCTCCAGCCAGAGCTTGGCCGGCACGTCCAGGTAGTTATCCGGCTCGTCAAGCAGCAGCACCTCGGCCCTGCCGCGCAGCAGCGACTCAAGGACCAGCCGCTTCTGCTCGCCGCCGGAAAGGGTCCGCACCTCCCGCCAGCGGCAGCGGTCATAGGGCACGCCCAGCGCCGCCACGGTGCAGGCATCCCAGTGCACCTCCGCGTCGTAGCCGCCCGCGTCGCCCCACTCGGCCAAGGCGGCCGCGTAGCGGAGCTGGGCTGGCTCGTCGTCCCGCTCCATCATCGCGAGCTCGGCGGCGTCCAGCCGGGCCGCGGCCGCCCGCACCCGCGGCGGCGCGATCGAGGTCAGCAGGTCATGCACGGTGGAGTCGTCCCGTATCCCGCCGACGAACTGGCGCATCACGCCCAGCCCGCCGCTGGACGTGACCGAGCCCTGCTGCGGCGTGAGATCGCCAGCCACCAGGCACATCAGCGTCGTCTTGCCCGCGCCGTTGGGCCCGATCAGCGCGGCCGTGATGCCGTCGCCCACCCGGAAGGAGACGTCAGCGAGCAGCTCCCGCCCGTCCGGCAGCGCATGGCTGAGGTGCGCTGCCTCGACATGTCCCACGACATTCCCCGTTTCGCTGGCGCGCTGGCATGGCCGAGAATAGCCGGATGGACCCCGAGGGTTTCAACCCAAATTCCCGGCTGCGGGCCTCTGACGCCGACCGTGACCGCGCCGCCTCCGTGCTCAACGAAGCCATGGCACAGGGCAGGCTGACCGCGGAGGAGCACTCGGAACGGCTGGACGCGATCTACGCGGCGAAGACGCATGCCGACATCGTGCCGGTCATCAGCGACCTGCCGGGCTCGTCCACCGCGCTGGCCCCGTCAGCGGGCACCGCCCCGGTGGCTGGCGCCGGCCGGGAGCGCCGCCTGGTCGCCGTGTGCGGCGGCCTCAGCAGGAAAGGGCGCTGGCATCCGGAGCCTGTCACCCGGATCCTCACCGTCTTCGGCGGAGCCGAGCTTGACCTGCGGGAAGCCGAGCTGCCCGGCCGGGAGATCACGATCAGCGCGGTGGCCGTGTGCGGCGGCGTTTCCGTCATCGTGCCGCCGGAGATGCGGGTCATCGACACGGGCAGCGCGATCATGGGCGGCCGGGAGATCGCCGGCGACAGCGCCGAGTCGGCCCGGCCGGACGCTCCCGTGCTACGGGTGACCGGGACCTGCGTCTGCGGCGGCATCGAGGTCAAGCGCAAGGCGCGCAAGTGAAGGCAGGAACCCGTCGGGCAACATCAGCGGGGTAGGGCCACTCGGCGTGCCGTCACTCGGCGTGCCGTCACTCGGCGTGCCGTCACTCGGCGTGCCGTCACTCGGCGTGCCGTCAAGCGATTCGACCGGGCCCAAAGGACCGCGGCCAGGTCCGGCGGCGAGGGCTGGCGCCGGACAGGGGGACGCCAGCAGCGCTACGCCACCCGCCGGCCCGTGTGCACGACCCGCCGACGGACCGGGTCGGCGATCGCGGCCGCCAGTTCGTCCGCGGCGGCCAGCGTGTGCGCACTGACCACGGCATCGCAGTAGGGCCACGCGGCCGCCATGCCGCCGGCCAGCGGCTGGTAGGCGGAACTCTTGGTCCGCGGGTTCACCCAGATAATTTTGAACGCGACAAGCGACAGCCGCTCCATCTCGCGCCGCACCATGCCAGGGTCGCCGGTGTCCCAGCCGTCCGAGATGATCATCACGACCGCGCCGCGGGCCAGGCCGCGGCGGGCGTAGGAGTCGTTGAAGTCCCTGAGCGAGTCGCCGATCCTGGTGCCGCCCAGCCAGTCCGGCGCTGCCTGCCCGGCCCGTGTCAGCGCGAGGCTGGCGTGCGGCTGGGCGAGCGCCTGGGTCAGCCGGGTCAGCCGGGTGGCGAAGCTGAAGACTTCGGCCCTGGCGCCGCCCGCGGCGCAGTACAGCAGCTGAATCATCGCCCGCGCGTAAGGCTCCATCGAGCCGGAGATGTCGCACAGCACGACCAGCCTGCGCGGCCGCCGGACCGGAGCCCGGCCGATCAGCCGGACCGGATCGCCGCCGGTCCTGCGGGCCTGGCGCAGCGTGGATCGCATGTCCATGCGCGGACCGCGGCGCCGGGGCCGCTGCCGGCGTGAGCGGCGCAGCGGCACCGCGAGGGTGATCTGCCGCATGAGGCCGGCCAGCTGCAGTAGCTCGTCGGGGGACAGCTCGGCGAAGTCCTTGGCCGCCAGCCGCTCGGTGGCGCTGCCGAGGAACCTGTTCTCGATGAGATGCTCCGGATCCTGCGGGCCGTCCGGCCGCTCACCCGTCCGGCCACCCTCCGGCTGAGGCCCGGCGGCATGTTCTTTCGCCGCCCTGGCCGCGCTGGCCAGCAAGTCCTGCGGCGTACTGGCCAGCCGGAAGGACGGGGCCGGCGCATCCTGGTCGCCGCGCTGGCCGGCCGGGTCGGCCAGGCTGCCGAAGACGGCGCTGAAGACGCCCGCCAGGGTCGCGATGTGTGCCTGACTGGACACAAGTGTCGCGGCGGCGCACCAGTACAGGGCGCGCGGCGTCTGCGGCCTCGCCAGCGTCACGGCTCGCGCGAACCGCTCGCAGCGGCCGGGCCCGACGGGCAGGCCGGCCAGCCGCAGCGCGGCGCCGAACCGCGCGGCGACCTCGGCCAGGTCATCAGCCATCGTTACGGGCCAGCGGATCGCCGTCATCCAGGAAGGCGTCGCCCGCCAGCGACCCATCACCCGCCAGCGACCCATCACCCGCCAGGGCGGCGTCGCTGACCAGGGATGCGAAGCCGGCCGCGCGAGCGGCGTCGAGGTCCTCCGCGTACTTGAGCACCGCGCCCGCGGTCCGCTCAGCCGACGCCTCGTCGAGCTTCTCGGCACCGAGCACGTGCAGCGCGGCCGTCCAGCTGATCGCCTCCGCGATGCCCGGCGGCTTGGCCAGCTCGAGCCCGCGGAGGCGAGCGACGCCCGCGGCGACCTGCCCGGCCAGCGGTACGGCGGCGGCCGGCACCCGGCGCCGGATGATCGCCGCGACCCGGTCGGTCGCCGGATAGTCGATCCAGTGATAAAGGCACCGCCGCTTGAGCGCGTCGTGCAGATCCCGGGTCCGGTTCGAGGTCAGCACCACGACCGGCGGGAAGGCCGCGCTGCGCGTACCTAGCTCGGGGATGGTCACCGCGGACTCGGCGAGCAGCTCGAAGAGGAAGGCCTCGAACTCGTCGTCGCCGCGGTCCACCTCGTCGATCAGCAGCACCGCGGGACGCGGGCCAGGATGATCAAGCGCGGCGAGCAGCGGCCGCTCCAGCAGGTACTCGGCGCTGAACAGGTCAGATTCACGCAGGGTGCCGCCCTGAGCCTCGGCCAGCCGGATCGCGAGCAGCTGGCGCGGGTAGTTCCATTCGTACAGCGCCTCCGACGACGTGAGGCCCTCATAGCACTGCAGCCGGATCAGCCGCGTTTCCAGCGCATCGGCGAGTGCCTTCGCCGCCTCGGTCTTGCCGACCCCGGGCTCGCCCTCCAGCAGGATCGGCTGGCCCATCCGCGCGGCCAGGAACAGGCTGGTGCCCAGGGCCTCATCGGCGAGGTAGTCGGCGCCGTCCAGGGCGGCGAGCAGCGTGCCGACGTCGGGCAGCCGCTCCTCGAGTCCGCTCATCCCCGGCAGCGGCCCGGCTCGCCAGCGGACGCCTGCCTGCACCCGGGACCGCGCAAATACCCCATGTGCCCATCATGCAGCAGGCCCGGCCGCTGCCCGTCGGCGGTCACGGGATCGCCAGGTCGGTGCGCAGCGGGCGGCCCTGCAGCGTGCTCCACACGTTGGCCGGCGTGAGCGGCATGTCGGCGTGCCGGACCCCGAATGGCCGCAGCGCGTCGAGCACCGAGTTGACCACGGCGGGGGGCGAGCCCACAGTGGCCGACTCGCCGATGCCCTTGGCCCCGATCGGGTGGTGCGGCGACGGCGTGACCGTCTGGCCGAGCTCCCAGGACGGGCATTCCAGCGAGGTGGGCAGCAGGTAATCCATGAACGAGCCGCCCAGGCAGTTGCCGCCGGAATCGAATGCCATGACCTGCATCAGGGCCATCCCGACCCCGTCAGCGAGTCCGCCGTGCACCTGCCCCTCGACGATCATCGGGTTGATCTGCACCCCGCAGTCGTCCACCGCGATGAACCGGCGGACCTTGACCTCGCCGGTGCCGGGATCCACGTCGGTGACGCAGATGTAGGCGCCGAACGGGTAGGTGAGGTTCGGCGGGTCGTAGACGGCCGCCGCATCCAGGTGGCCTTCCACGCCATCGGGCAGCTCAAGCGCCCCGTGCGCCGCCATCGCGATCTCGGCGATTCCCCTGGCCTTCTCCGGGTCGCCGCGGACCCGCCACTTCCCGCCTGCCCACGCCAGGTCGCCCGGTGACACCTCGAGCATCGCCGCGGCGATGATCCTGGCCCGCTCGCGGACCTTGCGCGCGACCATGGCCGCGGCCGCGCCGGAAACCGGCGTGGAGCGGGAGCCGTAGGTGCCGAGGCCGAATGGCGTCCGGTCCGTATCGCCGTGCACGACGTCGACGTCGTCCGGCGAGAGGCCGAGTTCCTCGGCGACGATCTGCGCGAAGGTGGTCTCGTGGCCCTGTCCCTGGGTTTGGCAGGACACCGCGAGCACGGCCTTGCCGGTGGGGTGCACCCGCAGGTCGGCGCCGTCGGCCATGCCCAGGCCGAGGATGTCCATGTGCTTGCGCGGCCCGGCGCCGACCCCCTCGGTGAAGAAGCTGATCCCGATGCCCATGTACTCGCCGCGCTCGCGTTTCTCCGCCTGCTCGCGGCGCAGCCCGGCGTACCCGGCGATGTCCATCGCGAGCCGCATCGCCCGCGGGTAGTCGCCGGAGTCGTACTCCCAGCCGGTCGGGCAGGTATGGGGGAACTGCTCAGGGCGCAGCAGGTTCTTCATCCGCAGCTCGGCCGGATCCGCGCCGAGCTCGCCCGCCAGCAGGTCGACCAGCCGTTCCACCAGGTAGACGGCTTCAGTGATGCGGAAGGAGCATGAGTAGGCGACCCCGCCCGGCGCCTTGTTCGTGTAGACAGCGGTTACCTCGCAGTGCGCGGCCTGCAGGTCGTAGGAGCCGGTGAACATGTGGAAGAACCCGGCCGGGTACTTGCTCGGCTGCGCGGTCGCGTTGAAGGCGCCGTGGTCGGCCAGCACCCTGGCGCGGACGGCCAGAATCCGGCCGTCGGCGGTGGCGGCGATCTCGCCGTGCATGTGGTAGTCCCTGGCGAACGTCGTGGACATCAGGTTCTCGGACCTGTCCTCGACCCACTTGACCGGCCGGCCGGTCAGGATCGAGCCGACGATCGCGCAGACGTATCCCGGGTAGATGGGCACCTTGTTGCCGAAACCGCCGCCGATGTCCGGCGAGACTATCCGGATCTTGTGCTCGGGCAGGCCGGTGACCAGCGCGTACAGGGTGCGGTGGGCGTGCGGGGCCTGCGTCGTCGACCAGAGGGTCAGCCGCCCGGTGACCCTGTCCATATCGGCCACCGCGCCGCAGGTCTCCAGCGGAGCGGGATGAGAGCGCGGGTAGAGCATGTCCTGGGCCACCACCACGTCCGCCGCGGCGAAGACCGCGTCCGTCGCCGCCTTGTCCCCGGCTGCCCAGTCGAAAATGCGATTGTCCGGCTGGCCCGCCAGGTCGTCCCGGATAAGGGGCGCACCCTCGTCGAGCGCGCGCCCGGCGTCGATCACGACGGGCAGGGGCTCGTACTCGACGCTGATGAGCTCCAGTGCGTCCCTGGCCGAGTACCGGTCGGTGGCGACGACGAACGCCACCTCCTGGCCCTGGAACCTGACCTTGTCGGTGGCCAGCACCGCCTGCACGTCCGCCGACAGCGTCGGCATCCAGGCGAGGCCCCGTCCGGCCAGCGTCTGGCCGGTGATGACGGCCTCGACCCTGGGGTGTGCCTCGGCGGCCGCGGTGTCGATCGAGAGGATCCTGGCGTGCGGCAGCGGACTGCGCAGGATCGCGCCGTGCAGCATCCCTGCCAGCTGGATGTCGTCAACGAAGAGGCCCTTGCCGCGGATGAAGCGGGCATCCTCCTTGCGCAGCACCGGCCCGTATGCCCCGCCTTGCTGGTCCCCGCGCTGCTCATTTCCGCCTGGCTGATGCCCGTCCTGCCGAACTCCGCCCGCCCGATGGCCGCCCTGCTGGTGCCCGACTTGCAGACCATCTGCCGCAGCGGTCACGCTGGCACCTCCTGCGTATCATCATCCCCGGCCTCATCATCCCCGGCCTCATCATCCCCGGCGCGCACGGCCCGATGCTCCGCCGCCGCCTCATGCTCCGCCGCCGCCGCATGCTCCGCCGCCGCCCGATGCTCCGCGGCCGCCTGGCCGGCCGCACTGTGCCTGCTCGCCCAGAGGACGGACCGCACGATGTTCTCGTAGCCGGTGCACCGGCAAATCTGGCCCGACAGCGCCTCGCGGATCTCGGCCGGCGACGGGTCCGGGTTGCGGTCGAGCAGCCAGCGTGCGGTGAGCATCATGCCCGGCGTGCAGAATCCGCATTGCAGCCCGTGGCACTGCTCGAAGCCGCGCTGGACCGGGTCGAGCTCGCCATTCTTCGCCAGGCCCTCCACGGTAAGCA
>WNFB01008685.1_pt1 | contig 12679 bp, 12 predicted proteins | sample 5400501 | NCBI WGS metagenome assembly WNFB01 (sample SAMN13153341, study PRJNA577476) | soil metagenome | isolation source: 200 cm saprolite under Douglas fir tree site 2 hole 1 | place: USA:California | collected 2015-04-18 | reverse complement strand
ACACGGCGGAACCACCGCCGGCCGCGGTGACGGCACGCTGCAGCAGCTTGGGGGCGACCTGGTCGCGCTCATGGATTCGATCGGCATCGATCACGCCCACATCGCGGGTTTCTCGCTGGGCGGCACCATCGCGATGCGCATGGCGATCGACCATCCGGCAAGAGTCCGCGGGCTGGTGCTGGTGGCGACCTCGAGCCGGGTCGGAAGGACGGCTGCCGATTGGTACCGCCAGCGCGCGGAGATGGTCGAACACCGTGATCCTCAGATTCGCGACACGCTGGACCGCGACACCGCCGACGTGTATTCGGAATCGCCGGCTGAACTCGATGCAGGATTGCTCATCCGGCGCCAATCGACATCCGATCCGCGCGGGTACGGCAACGCGTGCACCGCGATGGCGGCGCTCAACGCGGCTCCGCTCGACCCGGAGCTGCCTCAAATCTCGGCGCGGACGCTCGTCGTGGCGTCGGAGCGGGATCGCCATTGCCCTCCGAAAGCGGCCGAGATCATCGCCGCCGGCATCAAAGGCAGCCGGCTCGAGATCATTCCCGGGGCCGGTCACCCCATCCCGGTCGAGAAGCCTGGCGAGCTGGCCGGCTCGATGAACTCTTTTCTCGGCGCCCGTGGCTGAATCCCTGTTGCGTGAGTGGGGAGCTCGCGACGTCCTCACTCTCACGATCAACCGGCCCGACCGCCGCAATGCGCTCGACCCAGAGCTGCTCACGGCGTTGGCCGAAGCCCTGCGCGATGACGGAGAGCGCGCCTCGGCGCTCATCCTCCGGGGAGCGGGCACCGAAGCCTTCTCCGCCGGCTACGACCTGTCGCGCCTCACCGGCACCGTCGACGACCTCGAGGCAGACCATTACATCGGCGAGGCAGCCACGGCGCTGCGTGCATGTCCCGCGCCCGTGATCGCGAGGCTCCAGGGCCACTGCCACGGCGCCGCCGTCGAGCTCGCTTTGAGCTGCGACCTTCGGATCGCCGCCGACGATCTTCGGCTTTCCGTCCCCGCGGTGAGCCTCGGCGTGGTTTATCGATTCCAGTTCGTGGCCCGCCTGGTGCAGATTTGCGGTCTCGCCCGAGCCTCGGACCTCTTGCTGGCGATGCCTGAGCTCGATGCCGAAAGCGCCGCTGCCTGGGGACTGGTGACCGAGGTCTTGCCGGGGTCGGACATCGACAACCGGGTGCACGCGCTGGCTGAAAAGCTGGCCGCCTCTCCGCGGGCTGCCGTTCAGGGAACCAAGGCCAGCCTTGATCTGCTCGCCCGACGCGCGGTCTCGGGCGAAGACCTCCTGCTGGCCCAGCAGCTGCGCGCCGCGGCGGCGGCTAGCCCGGAGCGACGTGATGCCGTCACGCGGCGGAAGCAGTCCATGTCGCGTCGCTCCAGCACGGACAAGACATGACCCAATTCGACGTCAGCGTGGGGATCAGCCCTCGGCAATCGTTCGACAGCTGGGCGACATTCGTCGCGGGCCTGGAGGCAGAAGGCGTGCGAAGGATCTGGGTGATCGACTCACAGCTCGCGATGAAAGACGTCTACGCGGGTCTGGTAATCGCCGCGCTCAACACGCAGCGTGTGGGACTCGGAACCGGGGTGACCAACGCGGTCACGCGTCATCCGACTGTGACCGCCAACGCGATCGCGGCGATCGCGGAGCTCTCGCACGGCCGCGCCATCCTCGGCCTCGGCGCGGGCGACTCCGCCCTGTACGGCATCGGACTGAAGCCCCAGAAGGTGGCCGAAGTCGAGGAGGCGATCGGCTTTTTTCGCTCCCACGTCGACCGAAGCGTGCCGATCCACCTGGCTGTGAGTCAGCCGCGGATGTGTGAGCTCGCGGGCCGCGTCGCTGACGGCGCGATCGTTATGGGCCCGGCCCAGCCGGACATGGTGAGGCGTCAGGTGGAGTGGATCGAGACCGGCTTGAAGGCCGCCGAACGCAACCGAAAAGAGTTTGAGATCGCCTTCATGGCGACGCTCGCCTCGGAGCCGGAAGACATCCGGTCGTGGGCATCCACGCAGGCGCGCCTCCTTGGCCAGTATCGCGAGCTACCCGAAAGCCTGCTCCGATACCGTGACGAAATCACGCGCAGCGCCGAGTCATACGACTACGCGGAGCACCTGTCGACCCATGCGTCACACGGCGCCGCCGTGTCCGACGATCTGGTCCGAGCGCTGGCCATTGTGGGCACGAGCGAGGAGTGCGCTGCGCGGCTGCGAGCCCTGCGGGCCACCGGGCTCGACGCTCTGATCTTTCCCCTTGCCGGCCGTCACCGCCTTGATCGCTGGCGGAAGATTCGAAGCGAAGTCCTCGATCAGGTCATCGTGTAGCCGCCGCTGACCGACAGCGTCTGACCGGTGATGTACGAGGCTCGGTCCGAAGCCAGCAGCAGAACCGCCGGCACCACGTCCTCTGGAGTTCCCAGGCGGCGCAGTGGATAGGCCCGCGCTGCCTTTTCGAGCACGGCTGGGCTGAACAGTTTCCCCTGGTCCGAAGCCCACATCGACTCGTGGCCCGACGTCTCCGGAGCTCCGGGCACGAGACCCGGGCAGACCACGTTGAGAGTAATCCCGTACTTGCCGACCTCTCGCGCGATCGATTTCGACATCGCGACCACGCCGGCTTTGGTTCCGCTGTAGACGGCCTCGCGCCACTCGCCGATCCGGCCGGCGTCCGAGCCGATGGAAACGATGCGCCCGTATCCGCGTGAGATCATCGGGTCCAGCACGGCCCGCACGGAGTTGATGAAACCCCAAGTGTCGATCGCAATTTCCCGCTCCCACTCGCCGCGAGGTTTATCGATGAAGAGCCGATCGACCGTCCAACCTGCGCAGTTCACGAGCACGTCGACCGCCCCCAGCGAACTACGCGCGAACTCGACGGCGGATGAGACCGAATCCCAATCGGTTACGTCCACGTGCCGCGCGATGATTGCCCCGGCTGGAGCCTCCGCCTCGACCCTCCTGGCCTGCTCGAGGTCGACGTCAGCGATCAAGACGCGAGCTCCCTCGCTGGCGAAACCAAGACTGATCGCCCTCCCAAGGTTGGACGCGCCGCCGGTCACGATGACAATGCGGTCCTTCAACCCGAGCTCCATAAGGGCTCAGATTATGGCGCCACGCCTCTCAGGTCGAGGAGTCTGGGAAAAGCCGAGCGGCTAGGCGGGGGAACCCTTGGCTTCGGCTCCAGCCTCGGTTCCGCGCCAGGTGAGTCCCGTGGCCGCAACCTTGCCGATCTCCGCCCCTTGCTTCCAATGCCGCAAGGCTGCGACCAGGTCCTGGCGCTCTTCGAGTACTTCCGCATACTCCATATGTGCGTCGCGCAAGCGATCTGGCATACGAAGTTGTTCGAGGAGGCGAATCCCGGTCTCGAAGTGGTCGTCAGCAACGGCCAGATTTCCAATGCGCTCTTCGACCTGCCCGAGCAGGATGTGGGCTTCCGCCATCACGATCCGCTCGCCTGTGGACTCACCTGCCGCCAGCGACTGGAGCAGGTACTCATTGGCCTCTGCCAGCTGACCCCTTCTCAGCTTGACCTCGCCCAAGCTGGCGAGCATGTAGCCCCTCCCTCGCCGATCGATGTTCAATTCGCTCGCACCGTCGAGGGCGCTGAGAAAAAGTCGCTCGGCCGAGTCGAGCTGGCCTTCGTGTAAAAGCAAATAGCCGAGATCGTTCTGGACCCTGTAGACGGCGCTCTGGTCGGACTCGACCGAGTACAGGCTCAGCGCCTTCTCGTAATGCTGACGAGCCTTGGCCGGCTGCTGCATCCGCCGATATGCCAGGCCCAGACCGTGGTGCATCTTCGCAAGCAGCAACAGGTCCTTGATGCCGCCGGCGGCGTCCAGCGCGGCTTGGTAGTAGTGGATTGCCGCCGGCCACGACTGAGCGACCACGTGCATGTTCGCGATGTGGAAGAGGATCTGGGCCTCGGCTTGAGGCGCTTTGGGGTGGAGTCGGCGGCAGCGCTCGAGCGCGCCGTTCGCCATCGAGAGGGCTCCTGGATCCTCTAGCAGGCCGAGCGCGACCGCTTGCCAGTCGAGCGTCTCGACGACGAGCCATTCGTCGCCGACCTGCTCGAACCATGCGAGGGCAAGTGTCAGGTGCTGGACCGCTTCGGTGGGCCGGACCAGCTGGCAGTAAGCCTTGCCGAGCCAGAAATTGATGACAGCCACCTCCTCCGCGGTCCACTCCTGCTCGAGCAGCTTGACCCCCATGTCGATCACCTTGTGCAGCTCCCGGACTGCGGTCAGCCGGTCCAGCTCCCTGAGCAGCGTTTGGCGTTCGGTAAGGACGGCGGGCGCATCAGGAGTTAGGAAAAACTCGATGGGTTTCCGCGTCTGGCGGGCGATCTGCTGCAGGGTCTCCATCGAAGGCCGCGTCCGTCCCTTCTCGATCAGGTGGATCGCAGTGCGCGTGACCATGCCCCCGGCCACCTGGGCCAGGGTCAGCTTGGCCTCCCGGCGCGCCTCCCCAACCGAACCCTCGCGAACGGCCACCCCCTTGCGGCGGCCGTGGTATCTGGTGCCGAGCATGGCGGTGAGTTTACCGCCACACTCGGCCGTCGGCTACTGAATTAACGAATTGACTTAACCTACGTGGGGCCGATTTCGCCGGCCAGCACCGGAGCGACCGTGAGTACCAACGCCGTCACCATCAGAACGACAGAGAAGAATAGCTTGCGCATGAGCGCACCTCCAGGTTTGATGGGCCGAGTGTCGTCTGAGTTGACTGGTCTGTCAACTCAAGTTCTTAGGGCGGCAGCCCCCGGCCGACCGCGTGTAAAGCAACTGCCTTGGGACGCCCCGGCCTGATGAGGCGATTAAGCTGCATCAACGTGACCGCGCCATGAAGAAAGAGGTGGCAGCGGTCCAGTCGGCGGAACTCGAGGATGCCATCGCGGAGGCGAAGGCGGCCGGAGGTTACGCGGCCAACGTGCTGCGGAGCGACCTTCTCAGCGCCGGGGTTTACGTCCTCCCAGCCGGCGCCACGGACGGCCAGAAGCCACACGACGAAGACGAGGTGTATTTCGCGGTTCGGGGGCGGGCCAAATTTCGCGTCGGTTCGGACGACCACCCGGTTCGGCCCGGCACCCTCCTTTTCGTGCCCGCTCTACAGGCCCATCACTTTCACGAGATCGAGGAAGAGCTCGTGCTCGTGGTCTTCTGGGCGCCCCCGGAGGGCTCCGACTGACCCACCGCCCTGCCCGGCATTAGTACCAGGGGCACCGATATCAGCACCACGGCGGGGATCGCCCAGATGGCGGCGGCGTAGCCATATCGCGATGCCGCGAGGCCGAGGAGCGTTCCGCCGAGTGACGCGCCGAGGTCGATCCCGCTGTTCCAGAGCGCGCTGATGTTGTTTCGGTGCGCGCTCGATCCCCGCGCCACCATGGCCAGGTAGACGCCGGTCTGGACAGCGCCATAGCCGGCGCCGAACGCTGCTGCCGCGAAGACGACCACCAGCCCATTGCCGTGCGAAGCCAGCGCGACGAGGCCCATGAACGTGACTCCGATGCTGCCCACGAGCACCAGGCGGCCCGGGCCCCGATCGCCGAGGACGCCCGCGACCCAACGGCTGACCGCGCGGGCGGCGCCGGCGACGAACAGGAAAGCAGCCGCCGAGCCGATGCCCGTGGTCGGCAGGGCGATGGGCGCGAACGTGATGACGGCGCCGAAGCTGCAGCTGACCAAAACGAAGCCGGCGTACAGCGATAGCAGGCCGGGCCTGCGGAACGCGGCCAAGAGGTTGGCGGAGGCCGCCTGCGGCGGCGCAGGTGGGCGCGGCAGCTTGAAGGTGAGTAGCGCTCCCGCCAGCCCGACGACGAATGCGATCAACCCATCGGCGTCGGCGTGGCCGGCCTCAAGGAGCGCGACGCCCACCGAGGGAAGAACGATCCCCGGGGCGCTCAAGGCGACTCCGAAGAAGCCGATGGAACGCCCGCGCCGGTCTGGCGCAGCGAACTCTGCGACCAACGCGACGGCGACGACGATCGCGATGCCCATGCCGAGTCCCCGCGCGGCCGCCGCGGCCAGCATCAGCCAGGCGTCCAGATTTGGAAGCACGTACGCCAGGCTCGGCACCGCGATCATCAACTGGCCTCCGACCAGCAGGCGCGTGGACGACCACCGCGACATCAGCCACGGGGTGAGCACCTCCCCAGCGACCGCGCCCACGAAAAGCGCGGCAGTGCCTGCCCCTGCAGCGCCGTGCGGGCCACCGCGTTCCAAGAGCACCGGCACGACCGGCAGCATGATGTTGAAGCTGATCGCGACCGCTGTCGCGATACCGGCGAGCACCAGCTGGGGCGCCGAGCCGGTCGAGGTCGTGGCGGGCAGAGAGCGGGCTATGGCTGTGTGCGGGTGCGGACCGGCCGCTGGAAAGGAAACGGCATGGGCTGCCGGTGCGACCGGAAGGGGAGGGGTATGGGCTGCCAGTGCGACATGACGAAGACGGTCGGGTTCACGAACTTGTAAGGGAACGCTGGAAATCCATCGCAGCGCGTGGGCGGGAGGGCACCGCGCCAGGCGTCCGCCTCGTAGGCACCGATGAAGACCGCGAAGTGGAAATGGGTTCGGGAGCCCATATCTGCGATGTCGGCGAAGACTTCTCCTCTGGTCACCACGGTGCCGATTGTGTAGCCGGTTCGAGGCCAAACGTGCCAGTACTGAGTGATCACGATTCCATTCGGAGTTTCGTGGCGGATGAGGATCCCGCCGCGGAATGTCGGGTCGACGACGTAACCGATGATCACGCCGTTGGCCGCGGCCATCACCGGCTGGATCCCAGTCGTGATGTCCACCCCCGTGTGCAGCCAGATCGCTCCAGTCGCGCTGCATCGCCGCAGCACGGTCCCGTCGCAGTAGCGCCACTCGCTGCCGAATCCGAGACAGTGCGCTGCCCACGACGGCAGCGGGAACTGAAAGTAATCGACCGGCTGGGCCGCGGCTCGAACCGCGTCCGCGGGCGTCCACACCGCGCCCAACGCGACCGCGATGGCCACCGTCAGCGTCAACCCTGCGCGAATCACGCCCAGAGATTAGGCCGTGTGGATGATGGCGGGCAGGGCCTGGCCGTCGAGAATGAGCTCGGCCATCAGGTCTCCAAGCACGGAGGCAAATTTGAAGCCGTGGCCGGAGCACGCGCTGAGCACCGTGACGCCGGGCAGGCCGGTCGGCGATGTGCAGATGAACCGTTCGTCCGGAGTGTTCGTGTACATGCAGACGCGGGCGTCGACCACCTCGTCCGTCACGCCTCTCAGTTTCTCGCGTGCGAATTCGCGGAGCGGCAGCAGGTCGGTGTCTACGACCTCGCGGTCGATGGAATCCGGGTCGGCGCCGGTTCCCTCATGGTGAACGGCCAGCTTGATGCTGCGGCCGTCCGTGGTGGGAAAGCCATAACGAAAACGGCCGCCCGCGAGCTCGCGGATGAAGATCGGAAAGCGCTCCGGTGAGAATGAATCCGGATCGTCGACCGCGAGCCACGCCATCACCTGGCGTTCGACCTCGAGCGGGGGGCCGAGCTGTGGCAGCAGCTTCGAGGTCCAGGCGCCTGCCGCGACCAGCGCCCGACCCGCTGCAAAACGGCCGCGCGAGGTCTCGATGACCACCCCGCCGCCTGCTGCATTGATCGCCGTCACCTCGGTATCGGTCATCAACCGCGCGCCGAGCGCCTCGGCCCGTGCGGCCGCGGCCGCGACCGAGCGCTCGGGCCGCAAGAAGCCGGCCTCTTCATCGCGCACCGCCACGTCGCCCGGCGCAAGCCGGTGCTGCGGGTACAGTCGGTTCATCTCGCCCGGGTCGAACAGTCGGTGTGGAAGCTCGTTCTCCCGCGCGCTCGCGAGCACGCCGGCCACGAGCTCCCCATCCGCCGAGCCGATCGCAAGCCCGCGGGTCATCGTGAGCAGCTCGGCGCCACTCTCCTTCTCGAGCTGCCGCCACAGCTCGTGGGCGCGCTGGAGAAGCGGAACGTACTCCGGGCTTTCGAAGTAAGCGGTCCGGAAGATGCGGGTGTCGCCGTGCGATGATCCGCGGTCGTGGCCGGGGCGAAATCGCTCGAAGCCGATCACCCTGGCCCCGCGGGCGGCGAGCCGCCACGCCGACAGCGCGCCCATTGCGCCGAGCCCGACTACGGCCACGTCCGCGCGCGGGTCAGCGACCAGGTGGCCTGCCGCCGGCCGGTGAGCGCCGGACCCGCTGGCCGAGAAGCCGGGCGCACTCGCGCATCAGGTCGAGGATGTCGTCCTCGATATCGACCTCTGTTTTGCTCGCGCCGCACAGGGTGCCGAAGAATTTGCCATCGGACGCGAAGACCGGGTAGGAGACGAAGGTCCGGATCTCCAGGAGACGGGCCACGCTGCTCCTCGGAAACGCCTTCGGCACGTTCTTCGAGTAGTTTGGAGCGCCCTCGACCACGAATCGGCAGACGGCCTCGGACCACGGCAACGTGACGCCCTCCGGGATGTGGAAGATCTGGCTCGAGTTGTAGGAGAAGAGGATCATCTGCTCGTCTTCCTTGAGCCTTGTCTCGGCGAGGTAGGTAGAGCTCAGGCCGGTGAGCTGGGCGAGCCGCTCGAGGACCGCTCTCGCGACGGTCTCGAGGTCGTCGCCCGCGGCGGCGGCCTCAGCCAGCAGCTCTCGTGCGGTGGGTGCCATCGGTGATTAGTAACGGTACCGTCCGCCGCCGTCAGGGTCCGAGCAGATATCCAAGCCTGCGGGGCAGGCCCGCGATCGCGGCTGCCAGCGGATTCGCCTTCGAGCCCCGTTCCTCGGCAGCGTCTTTGGCGATGATCGCCTTGCGCACCAGGGCTGCGCCGAACGCGCGAAGGGGTTGCGGCGGAAAGGTTCGAGCCCTCGCGTTGACCATGGGCAGCCGCACCACGTCGCTGTCGGCTCCCGTGATGAGGTCGGCGAGCACCCGGCCGGCCAGGTGTGACGGCGCGACCCCGTTGCCCGTGTACCCGCCACCCCAGGCGTCGACGATCGGAACGTCGGCGAAGCTCGGGAACAGGAGCCGGAACCCATCGGCCGCCTGCACCACCGCGCGCAAGTCTTTCGTGAACGATTCGCCGATCGTGGTGCCGGCTCGGCCGCCGCCTCCGCCGAAAGCGATCCGGCCGTCTCGCGTGGTTCTGAAGTAGCGGACGGAGGTGCGCAGGTCGCTCACGAGCTCGCCGCCGGTCCAGCGGATCGCCTCGAGGCGTTCTGGCGCCGGAGCAGTGAGGACGATGTAGCTGCTCCACGCCATGAGGCGGCGCCGGAGCTCCGGCCAACCCGTCGCCCACGCGTTGACCGCGATCACAGCGTGCCGGGCGCGCACCCTGCCTTGGGGCGTGACGGCTGAGGCAGGTGGACCAGGCTCGAGGCGCGTGACGGTCGTGCCCTCATGAATCGCCACCCCACGTGTTTGCAACACGCGGCGCAAGCCTCGGACCAGCCGCGCCGGCTGCACCGAGGCTCCGTCGCGCATGAACGCGCCGCCACGGAACGAAGGGGAGTCGCACCTGGCCCGGACTTCATCCGCGGTGAGCTCTCGCAGCTCGTTTCCGGCGCCGACTTCGAGTGCCGCGCGAACCATGTGTTCGCACACGGCCAGGTGCTGCGCCGCCGTCACCGCATACACGTAGCCGGCCTTCTTGAACCAGGCGTCGACGCCATGCGCCGCGCAGAACTCACCGATGGAGTCGATGCTCGAGGTGACCGCCCGGCACGCACGTACGGCGGCCTCAGCTCCGTAGAGGGCCACGAGGCCGTCCAGCTCATCCCACCATCCGCTCGCAAACCCGCCGTTGCGCCCGCTGGGGCCGCCGCCACAGATGTCCTGCTCCAGGACCACGATCCCAAGGTTGGGATCGGCCTCGGTCAGGAAATACGCGGCCCACAAGCCGGTGAAGCCGCCGCCGACGATGACGATGTCAGCAGCGACATATTTGGTGAGCGGCGGGCAAGGTGAGGACGGCTCCGCGGCCAGCGCCTCCCGCAGCCACCAGCTTCGCCGTGCTCCGGGCGTCAGCGCATCGCCGCTGAGGTTGAGCCTGGCGGTCGCCGCGGTAGCTGGCACGGGCACAAGTGTCGCAACACAGGGCTGTGCGAGACTGAAAGTCGTGGCGCCCTCGACACTTTTTGCGTGGCTCGAAAACGGCGCACCCGACCACCCGGCGCTCGTCATCCCCAACCGCGTGTCCCTCAGCTATCGGCGCCTGCGCGAGCTCGTCGACGAAGCGGCCCACGCGCTGGCATCCAATGGCGTCGTCAGAGGGGATCGGGTCGCGATGGTGTTCCCAAACGGTGCGGAGGCCATCCTCCTGTTTGTCGCCGCGTCCATGGTCGCGACCGCGTGTCCGCTGAACGCCGCATATAAAGAGGACGAGTTTCGGTTCTACCTGGAGGATGTCGGCGCTCGATTCCTGCTCGTTGCGCCGGGCGAGGGGGAGGCGGCTCGCCGGGCGATGCCGGCGGGCGGCAAGGTGATCGAAGCGGCACTCAATGGTGAAGGCCGCCTGCACTTCAACGGCGTCGGCGCCGCCAAGCGGCTCGATTCGCTCGACCTGTCCGCGGCCGAGGATATCGGGCTCGTGCTGCACACGAGCGGGACGACCAGCCGGCCGAAAAAGGTCCCCCTTCTCAACGAAAATCTCACCGCGTCGGTGGCGAACATCATCGCCACCTACGAACTGGGCCCCGAGGACGTTTCCCTCTGCATCATGCCGCTCTTCCATGTGCACGGCCTGGTCGCCTCGGCGCTGGCGACGTTCGGCTCGGGCGGCACGGTGGTCGCCCCCGAACGCTTCAGCCCTCTGGGCTTCTGGCCGCTCATGCAAGCGCATCGCCCCACCTGGTTCACCGCCTCGCCGACACCGCACCAGCTCGTCCTGGCCCGACTGCAGGAGGATCGACCGGCCGGCACTGAGCGCCTGCGGTTCGTGCGCTCGTGCAGCTCCGCGCTGTCGCCGGCCCAGATGGCCGTCATGGAGCAGCGCTTTGGTGTCCCTGTCCTCGAGGCGTACGGCATGACGGAGGCGAGCCACCAGATGTCGTCGAACCCGCTGCCGCCCGCTCCTCGCTACTCGGGTTCGGTCGGCCCCGGTACGGGGGTCGAGATCGCCATCTTCGACGACAACGGCGCGTCCCTTCCGGCCGGCGTTGCCGGCGAGGTCGTCATCCGCGGGCGCAGTGTGATGCGCGGGTACGAGAATAACCGGCAGGCCAACGCGGACGCGTTCGTCGAGGGCTGGTTTCGAACCGGCGACCAGGGCACATTGGATGACGCCGGCTACCTGAGACTGATCAGCCGGATCAAGGAGCTGATCAACCGCGGCGGCGAAAAGATCGCCCCTCGCGAGATCGACGAGGTGCTCGAGGGCCACCCCGCGGTCAAGGAGGCAGTGGCCTTCGGACTCCCGCATCCGACGTGGGGCGAGGAGGTGGCCGCGGCTGTGGTCCTGACTGCGCCGGTGACCGAGAAAGAGCTGCTCGCCTACTGCCGGGAGCGGCTGGCGGACTTCAAGGTGCCCAAGCGGCTGCATTTCGTGGAGTCGATCCCGCGTACGCCCACGGGCAAGGTCCAGCGCCGGTTCGTCGCCGAACAGCTCATTCGAGCGTGAAGATAGCCATCCTCGGCGCAGGCGCGATCGGAGGCTTCCTGGGTGCGCGCCTGGCGCGCGCGGGCGCGAATGTCATCCTCATCGCGCGCGGCCCTCACCTGAAAGCGATGAATGACTCGGGTCTTCGCGTCCTCGAGTCCGGCGGTGACTGGACTGTGCATGTGGAGGCGACAGACGACTTCGCAGTGATGCGCGACGCGAATGCGGTTTTTGTCACCCTCAAGGCGCACAGCCTGCCCCCGGTGGCGGAGCGAATGGCAGCCAACCTCGGTCACGACACCGCGGTCGTCAGCGCGCAGAACGGGATCCCGTGGTGGTACTTCCAGCGCCACGGGGGGGACCTGGACGGCATCTACCTGGAGACCGTCGACCCGGGCGGGGTCATCGCGCGGGCCATCGATCCCAACCGGCTCATCGGGTGCATCGTCTACCCGGCCACCAGCCTTGCGAGTCCAGGGGTCGTGCGCCACACCGAAGGCGAGCGGTTCTCGCTCGGCGAGCTCGACGGCAGCCAGAGCCCCCGCTGCGTCGAGCTCTCTCGAGCGCTGATGAGCGCGGGGTTGAAGGCGCCGGTCCAGCCGAACATCCGCGCCGAGCTGTGGCTCAAGCTGCTGGGCAACGCCGTCTTCAACCCGCTGAGCGCCCTCACACGCGCGACCCTTGACGATATCGCCCAATCCCCGCTGGTCGCGGAGGTGGTGCGCGCGGCCATGCAGGAGGTCGATGCGGTGGCGCGGCGCCTCGGGATCGAGGTCTCGGTGTCCATCGAGCAGCGCATCAAGGGCGCCGCGCGCGTGGGCGACCACAAGACGTCGATGCTGCAGGACCTGGAGGCGGGCCGGCCGATGGAGATCGATGCGCTGACCGGTTCGGTCGTGGAGCTGGGCGACCGGCTCGGCGTCCCGGTCCCACACCTCCGGACTCTCTACTCCTCGGTCAAGCTCCTGGAGAAGCGCTCAGTCGGGTAGCCACTGCGGCGGCCCGCTCTTGTGGCCGATCGCCCACCGCAGCGTCTCGATCACCTCTTCGAGGTGGTCCCGCATCGCCGCATCGGCGGCCTCTGGATCGTGGGCGACGATGGC